>Ga0180216_1000321_pt1 | contig 52947 bp, 42 predicted proteins | sample eDN3rd37CBELigMG_FD_128879 | JGI IMG/M metagenome (GOLD analysis project Ga0180216, IMG submission 128879) | Enriched Miracle-Growth compost microbial communities from Emeryville, California, USA - eDNA 3rd pass 37_C BE-Lig MG (version 2)... ...
CGGCGGCAGCGGCCTGGCCGCGGCCGCCGGCGCGGCCGCAGTCGGCGCGAAGGTCGGCGGAATGATCGCCACCGGCGGTGCCAGCGGCGCAGCATCCGGCGTAGCGACCACCAGCACCACCTCGTCGACCGTCTCGAATTCTCCGAGTGGGGCTACCCCGTCGGGTTTCGGGGCCGCAGGAGGTGCCGGGGGTGGACAGGCAGGCGGCAATCAGAACGGAACTCCATCCGCCCGTGATGGCAGCGCCGCCGTCGGCAGTGGTGGCCCGCAGGGCAACGACTCGGGCACCCCCGGCGCCGCTGCGTCCGGGAGTTCTGGAGCGGGCGGTTCCGGTCACTCCGGCTTCGATGCGCCTGTGGCGACAGGAGCCGGTCACCAGTTCAACCGAGGGGGCTTCGAACAGTGAGCAACGAGCCGACATTCAACACCTACGGCAATTGGCGCCGGCCCCGCAGCACCGGCCTGCTCGGAGCCACCTTCGGCACCTCGGTCGCGGCGATCCTCGCTGCAGCGGCCGTCATCATCGCGGGCCTGTTCCTCGGCATGACGGTCGCATTGCTGCTGGCCATCCCGGTGATCGTGTGCTTCATCCCTCTGGTCATCTCCCGTGACGGCCGCTCCGGCTACGAAAGGGCACTGATGCGATTCCAGTTCTGGCGCGGCCGCCGCCGCGGTGAGCACGCCTACGCTTCGGGCACGTTCTCCCGCGTTCCCGGGCGGGCCTACCGGCTTCCCGGCGTGCTCGGTGACACCGAGCTCTACGAAGGCATCGACTCCGACGGGCGCACCTTCGGCATGATCCACATGCCCAGCCGCAATGCCTACACTGTCGTCTTCGACGCCTATCCCCAAGGCGCCGAAGCCGTCGACCAGGACGTGATCGACCACTATGTCGGCAACTGGGCACAGTTTTTGTCCGGGGCCGGTGAGACCTCGGACATCCTCGCGGTGGTCACCACCGTCGAGACGCTGCCCGAGACCGGCATCGAACTGTACGAGACGGTGCACCAGAACACCCGCCCCGACGCCCCACAGCTCGCCCGCGATGCCGCCTACCAGCTCGCTACCGGCTTGACCTCCGGCGGTATCCGCCTCGCAGCAAGGATCGCGATCACCTTCGAGGCCAAGACCACCGAACGCAAACAGGATCCCTCCGAGCAGGCCGTCGAACTCGGCCGGCGTCTGCCCGCCCTGACAGCGGCCGCGGCCCGCTCCGGTGTGCCCTGCTCACCGATGGATGCCGACGAAATCATGGCGTTCGTGCGCCGCTCCTACGACCCGGCCTCACTCGTCGATGTGGAAGCCGGCGTGTACTCCGGCGAGGGCACCGGGTTGACCTGGGAGGACTGCGGTCCCCGCAGCGCCCTGGAAAGCGCCGACGGCGGCAAATACGTCCACGACGGCGCGGTATCGGTGACCTGGGAGATGCGCGAAGCCCCCAAGGGAGCGGTGACCGAACGGGTGCTGCAGCGCCTGTTGGCCCCGAACGAGGCGGTGCCGCTCAAGCGGGTCTCGGTGATCTACCGCCCGCATTCGGCCGGGGAAGCCACCGACATCGCCGACAGCGACTACCGCAACGCGATGGCCGAAGCGCACGGTGGGTCGCTCAAGAACGGATCGATCGGTTCGGCGAAGTCGCAGATCGAGCTGGCGGCCACGGCTCAGGCCCGCATGGAACAGGCCCGTGGCGCCGGGATGGTGCGCTTCGGCGTGCTGGTGACCGTGACCGAACCGGCCGGCAGCTCCGATGTGCCGAAGATCGACGCCCTGGTCGAGGACCTCTCGCGCCAGAGCCGGCTGACGATCCGCCGCTCGTGGTGCTGGCAGGCCGCAGCGTTCGCGGCCTCCCTCGGCGTGGGAGTCATCGCCCCCGACCACACCACCATTCCCAGCTTCCTCAGCAACTGAACACGCAAAGGGCACATCCATGAGTGCACGCAACGCCACGAGATCGTCGCGGCTGCTCACAGCGCAGAAGATCGCCAAGACTCTGCTGTCGGACGACGAGTTGTCCCGTCTCGAAGAGCAGGCCGCCACCGCCACCGGGCTCACGAAGGCATGGAAGAAAAGCCTGGTCAATCGCCAGTACAGTCGCCGGGCGACGGTGGAGCGGTTGACCCGGATCAATTCCGACGGCTTCGACCGCCAGCTCGCCGATCTCGACGACCGCGGATTCGACGGGGTCGGTGGGGGCCGGATGTCCACGGTGATGCCGCCGGTCGAATACCGGGGCACCTCGGTTCAGGTCGCTGGGATCTACCCGTGGATCGTCGGGGCGAAGGCCCCGCTGCTGGGTACCCCGCTGGGTCGGCATCTGACCACCGGCGCGGCCGTCGGTTTCGATCCGCTCTACGCCTGGAAGATGAAGGCGATCACCGCCCCGTCCTGCTTCATCTGCGCGCTCAACGGCTTCGGCAAGTCGACGCTGCTGCGTCGGATCGCCCTCGGCGATATTGCGCGAGGCACATTGGTGCTCGTGCCCGGTGACGTCAAGCCGGACCTGCGGGTGCTCACCGAGCAGGTCGGCGGGCAGGTCAGCGAGGTCGGCTACGGCACCGGCGCGATCAACCCCCTCGATCGCGGCCCGATCGGCGATGCGATCGAGCAGTTGCCCGCCGGTTCCCTCGAACGGGAGAAGGCCGAGTTCGCGCTGCACGCTCGCCAGCTGAACATGATCTGTGCGCTGCTCGAGATCGTCCGCCGTGGCCCGCTGAAGGACTTCGAGGAAACCCTGCTCGCCTCGGCGATCCGGTTGCTCTACGCCCCGGGCTCACGGTTCGACAACGATCACGCAGCCCGCCTCGAGGACCTGCTGACGCTGATCTCGACCGGTCCCGAGGAGCTGATGGACGACGCGGTGGCCGACACCGACGAGGAATACCGGGGTCAGATCAAGCCGCTGCTGCGCTCGCTGCGCGCGCTGGTCAAGGGCCGGTTCGGGGAGACCTTCAATCGGCACAGCACCGTTCGGATCGACATCACCAAGCCGATGGTGGACCTGGACATGTCCTCGGTGCCGCCCGGTGACGAATTGATGCGAGCCGCTGTGCTTCTCGCCGGCTGGAACGAAGCATTCGCGGCGGTGGAAGCGGCGCACATCCTGGCCGACAACAAGGTGCCCGGAGCGAAGTCGATTGCCGCCCACATCATCTTGGACGAGGTCTGGCAGGTGATCCAGACCGGCAGCTCGGCGGTGGCGCGTCTGGATGCGGTGCAGCGGTTGCAGCGGTCGATGGGCGTGGCGATGACGATGGTCACGCACTCGCTCGCGGACTTCGAGAAGGTCGGGGCGCTGGGCATGATCGAACGCTCCCGCGCCCGGATCGTCGGCCCGGTCCCCGAGGCCGAACTCGACCGACTCGGCCGCTTCATGAAGTTCTCCCGCGCTGAGCGGGCGATGGTGACCGGCTGGGCCAACGACAGCACCTCCTCGATGGAGGAGAAAAAAGCATTGCGCCAGGCACGCCGCAACAGTGCCGGCGACGGCAACGGTGCAGTCGAGAGCAAGCGCACCGCCGCCGGTGTCGGGCATTTCCTGCTCAAGCTCGGCGAAGGCGCAACACCGGGCACCCCGTTCAAGGTGTGGGTGCCCCAGGCAGAAAAGGATTCCGGGATTCACGACACCGATGCCCGTCTGCGGGCTGCCGATGAGGACCGAGCCAAGGGGTTCGCCGCATGAGCCGGCGGGAGCGTCGCGGCCGTCGCCGGTACACCCTGGTCGATGACCTCACTCGTGAGGCTGCGATCGAGACGGTCCTGGGGCGCATGAAGGCCGGGGACAGCTTCACCGCTGCTACGCGAGCGGCCGCTGCGCAGCTGGATGTGGCCGAGACGACGGTGCGGGGCTGGGTCAACCGCTCCGGCCGTCGCCCTCGCCGCACACCGCAGGAAGTCGCCGCCCTCGAAGCAGAGCTCGCACTGGCGCAGGACCTGAACCGGGCGCTGGCACGCAAGTACGGAGTTGTTGCCGAGGATCTGAGCCTGCGGTGAACGACAAGGGGGGTACCGGCCTGATCGCGCTCATCCTGGCGCTCACACTCATTCCGTTCTTCCTGCTCCTCGTCCTCGTGATGGGGATCCAGGACGAACACGACCGTCAGGCCGGCACGAGCTGCCTCGGACCCGGCTCCGGCCTCGGATCCGGCGACAAGCTCGCACCGACGGGCTCGTTCATCAAGCCCGTCCACCCCTCCACCGTCACCTTCACCTCCGGATTCGGCCAGCGCTGGGGCACCGAGCATCAGGGCATCGACCTGGCCGGAGCCATCGGCACCCCGATCTACGCCTCGGCCGACGGGGTGGTGCGCAATGCCGGTCCCGCCAGTGGGTTCGGGCAGTGGGTGGTGCTCGACCACGTGATCGACGGGCAGCTCGTATCCACCGTGTACGGGCACATCGAGACCTACACCGTCGCCGTCGGCGAGCAGGTCCGCGCCGGTCAGCAGATCGCCACCCTGGGCAATCGCGGTCAATCGACCGGCCCGCACCTGCACTGGGAAGTCTGGCCCGGCGGCTGGGGAACCGCGGCGGTGGACCCGCTGCCGTACTACGAATCCGCCCCCGCACCGGGGGACACGTCGGCCGGGCCCACCACGCCGGTGCCGTCCACCCCGCCCCAGGGCAACTTGGCGCAGCCGTTGCCGCCGTCGGCCGGCTCCGAGCAGGGCCTGCAGGTCGATGCGAAGAAACTCGCCCGCGCCCTGCACCTGCGCTTCGGCGACCGCATTTCGAGCATCGGTGGGTGGCGCGCCGACGGCGGCTACGCCAGCGATCACACCGAAGGTCGGGCTGTGGATCTGATGATCGCGAACTACCGCTCCGGCGACGGGGTGACTCTCGGGGACGAGATCACCGACTACATCCTGGCCAACGCAGTGTTCTTCAATGTCGAGTACGTGATCTGGCGGCAGACCTACTACCCGGTCGGCGGTACCCCCAGCCTGATGGAAGACCGCGGCAGCGAAACCGAAAACCACTACGACCACGTGCACGTGTCCGTCCGGGGACAGGGCACCGACGAGACGTTGGTGTCGTGGGGATCGCTGCCCGGTGGCAGCGGCAACGCCACCGCCGCGGCCGCCGACTGCCTCATCTCCGGTGAGGGTATCGGCGACCGGCTCGCCGACGGCACCGTGCCACCGGAGTTCGTTCCGTGGATCGAGCGGGCCGGGTCGATCTGTCCGCAGATCAGACCCTCGTTGCTCGCCGCTCAGCTCGCCGCCGAGAACGGTTTCCGCCACGGAGACTCCGCTCCGGTGTCGGTCACCGGGGCGATGGGACCGGCGCAGTTCATGCCGGGCACCTGGGCGTCCTATGGCCGCGACTACGACGGCGACGGCCGGGTCGATGTCAACAGCATCGGCGATGCCGTCATGGCCCAGGGCCACTACATGTGCACCATCGCCGCCACCATCGACGGCTGGATCGACGACGGCACGGTCAGCGCACCGAACGGGCGCACCGAGCTGTATCTGGCCGGCTACAACGCAGGCGAAGGCGCCGTCCTGAACTCCGGGGGTTTCCCCACCGGGCACACCGACTACGTGGTGCAGACCCGCCCCTACGCCGACAAGATCATCGCCTCCGAACCGCAGTACCGGGCGATGGGCAACCAGTGAAAGAAGGCACGCCTGTGAGGATCACACGAGTCACCGTCGCGGCGGTGTGCACCGCGGCCGCCGTCGCTGTGGCGGGCTGCGGCAGCATCGACCCCGCAGGTGAGCAGCACGTCTATGAGGGCAGCGACGACCACCAGGTGATCGAACCGCTCTCACCCCAGCAGATCGACGCCGACGACACTGCGATCACCGCGATGCAGATGATCTTGTCCTGGCAGCCGGCGATCGACGAGAGCAAGGCCGACGCCCTGATCCGGGCCACACCGTATCTCGGTGGGGACCTGCTCGCCGTCGCCGAATCCGGCAGCCGTGCCGAGGTACGTCCGGACGCCGATTGGCAGCAGTGGGCGGCGGCGAAAGACGCCGTGACGGCGGTCTGCGCTCACTCGGATACCACCCCGGCGGCCCCGGCCGGGATGCGCACCGTGGTCATCGACGTGATCTGCACCCAGTCGGTGCTGCACGCCAGCGGGCGCAGCACCCGCCTGACCCCGCAGCTGTGGCGCACCACCATCGTCCGCACCGATGACGGGTGGCGACTGACCGATTACCGATTCCAGCAGTAGAAGGGGGCGCACAAACGATGGCACAAACCAGACGCGAGCGACCACGCAGCTCCTCGGCCGCCGACGAGGTGTTCCTCAAAGCGTTCCCCGCCCTCGTGGTGGCGGCCTATCTGCCGACGATCGCCTACAACACCGGCGGGGGAGCAGACCCCACCTGGAACCCGATCGGCCTGATCTTCGCCCTAGGGTTCGGATCGACGAGCTGGCCGGCCGGCGCGACGACCATCCTGGTCCTCGAACTGGTCCTGCTCGCCGCTCTCGCCGGGGCCGGATGGTGGGCGCTGCGCCGGTTCGGAGTGCTCGAGACCGTCAAGGGCAAGCAGTTCGAACAGCGCATCGACCGCCTCGCCCGCACGATGGTCGACCCGAAGGAGGTCGACGAGGCCGACCCGAAATACCTCGCCGCCAGCACCGACCGGCTCGCCCCGGCCATCCCCACCAATCACCCCGGCTACCTCGGCATCCCCCTCGGACACACCGTGGTCGGGGATCGCACCCTGCGCATGACCTGGGAATTCGTAGCGATCGCCTTCGCCGGCGCCCGCATGGGCAAGTCCGCCAGCTTCGCGATCCCGGCGATCTGCCACGCCCCCGGTGCGGCACTGGTGGCCTCGAACCGCGGCGATGTGTACTCCCACACCGTCGGCATCCGCCGCGAAACAGGACGGGTGTGGGTATTCGACCTGCAAGGCGTGTCTACCGGCAACCGACAAGAACGTGCGAGCTTCTGGTTCAACCCGCTGCGCACCGTCACCGACCTGCCTTCTGCTGCGGCGGTATGCGGCTACTTCATCTCCGCTGCCACCGATGCCGGTGCCCGCGTCGATGCCTACTTCGACGGCAACGCCCGCGACCTGTTCGCCTCCTACCTGCTCGCCGCTGCCCTGGTCGGCGGGGACATCCGGCATGTAGTCGAGTGGCTGACCCACACCCAGTCACAGATCCCCCCGGCCGTGCTCGAGCAGTACGGCTACCCGGAGCTGGCCCGCACGATGCGCGGCAAACAATCCGTCAACGCCAAACAGCGCGACGGCTTCTACGACATGGCCCGCCGGTTCCTCGCACCGCTGGACGAACCGCGCTATGCCGAAGCGGTGCTGCCGAACCGGCGGGTCGTGATCGGCACCGACGCCCACGGGCAGGTCACCATCACCCCCGGCCAGCACGTCCACGACCTGCCGGAGTTCACCGCCGAAGAGTTCGTCCAGCGCACCGACACGATGTATGCGATGTCGAAGGACGGCCCCGGCTCGTCCTCGGCGCTCTCGAGTGCCCTGGTCGGCCAGATCCTGTCCTGCGCAGAGGAATACTCCGAGCAGCAGGAATCGGAACGGATGCCGATCCCGCTGACCGCGGTGCTCGACGAGGCCGCCAACATCTGCAAGCTCGAGGAGCTCCCGCGCTGGTACTCGCACTTCGGTGGCCGCGGCATCGTCCTGATCACGTTCTTCCAGTCGCCGTCCCAGGGCGAGAAGGTCTGGGGTCGCGAAGCATTCAAGTCGATGGTCGATGCGTGCAGCGTGATCTGGTACGGCGGCAACGTCGAAGACGATGCCTTCCTGTCCGGCCTGGTCGATGCCGTCGGCACCCACTACGTCGATACCGAGTCCCGCAGCCGCCCTACCGGCTTGTTCTCCAGCGGTCAGGCGAGCGTGTCGAGTAGCTGGCAGAAGGAAACCATCTTCGAAAAGCGAGACCTGCGGGCACTGCCGAAAACCCGCGCCCTGGTCACGATCGGTGGCTCCACCCCGATCCTGGTCCGCAAAGCGTTCTGGGGCGACTCGCCGTTCGCCGAACAGATCCGCCAGTCCAAGAAGGACAGCAAACAGCTCGGCCCCGCCCAGCAGAAGGCGCTGCCTCTCGGTGAATCCGATCGGCCCGGCGTGGTCGCCGACCTGGTGATGCCACCCGAGGATCAGGCCGAGACGGCACCTGTTCCCCTCGAGCCCACGCCCGAGACTTCTCGCGCCGATCGGCTCTTCCACTCCGAGTTTCTGACAAAGGACTGAACATGGTCGAGGTCAATATCGCAGCATCCGACGAGTGGGACACCAGCAACGAAGCACCCGACGGCGATGACCACGAAGACGAGTACGAGCCGGACGAGGACACCGACCAGTACGACGACGAGATAGACGCCGCCGATGAGTACGAAGACGATGAGTACGAAGACGAGGCGGATGCACCTCCGAAGAAGGAACCGAAGTTCAAGAACGTCATCGAATGGGTCAACGGTTTCTTCTTGCCGGTGATCCGCCGTCGGATCAGCGACACCGACGGGGGCCTGTCGTGGGACCCGAGGTGGTGGGCCTACCCGGAGGTCCTGGCCCGCCTGGCCGCGCTGCACCAGGCATGGGAGGAGGCACGGGCCTCGGATTCGATGTCGGCCATGTCGGCGTGGTGGGTGCACCACCTCGAACCACACCTGCGCGTCATTCTCGACGGCGACACCGGGCCGATGGCCAACGCAAAGTCCGATCGCAGCTTCATGGGTTGGCCGGTCATGCCGGCCGACCCGGTTCCGTCCAACCTGATCGACATGATTCTCAACCAGTACGACTAGGAGCAACCCGGGATGTTATCGGGTGCTCCCAGCTCCGCTGGTGGCGGCATCGGTTCTTACGGGGATCGGTGCGGGTGCCGAACGACCACGGGGCGGTCCTCGGCCGGTACGGGCCGAGGCGAGACATACGAAGAAGGAGCGGCTGAAACTGGCTCTGCCCAAGACTGATCTGACACCGGCCGGTGAGAACTGGCGTCAGATGGTCCGCGAGGAACAACAGCGGTGGCTCGACGAGCGGGGAGTGTCGTTGAGCGACGATCAACGGGAGTTGGCGTTCTACCAGGCAGCGACCGCGGTCGGTGAGGGGGTCCCGGTAGTAACGGCGCAAAAACAACGAAGTTCGCGTAGCTCCTGGTCGGCGCGATGCGACTCGGTTCGATGGGGCAGTGTGAATCGCTGAGTCTGCGCCGCACACGGTGTCGATGACCTGTACGCGGTTTGTCGAAGCATGGCACCTGGTGCCGCGAAGTGAGAAGAGCCGCGGCGCAGGGCTCGCTACAAGCCACGCCGCGGCCCCCTGTCGATGTCAAACGGTGTTCGCGCACCTCCACCGACAGCCCGAGGCTACCGGCATCCGGCGACACCGCCCAATTACCTGCTCGCGGATCGGATGTCGGAGATCCCCGGTACGCTCTCGACCGCACAACTAAACAGAGGCTGCCACTACACCGGCAACTCAACCTTTCAGGTCAATTCACCTGGATCCTGGGTTCGTCGGTAGTGGCTGTTCGCGCAGTCATCGCTTGGCGACCCTTGATCCCTGACGGTTCAAGGAGAACCGATGGCTCGCTACAACAACCGGAACCGCAACACCTTCGCCGCGAAGGTTGATCGCACCACGGACAACGTGGACGCGGTCGGAAGGCTCGCCGCCGCCGCTCACCGCCTGGCCACGGAAGTGGCCGGCATCATCAGGGTGATCATCGGCATCGTGGCGCTCATCCTCCCCATCGTCGGTGTGTTCTGTCCGGAGCTTCTGCCTCTCGTGGAACGCGCGATCCCCCTTCTCGGGAAATGATCGGGTAACCGCGAACACCTGCGGCCCAACCATCTTTGGTTGGGCCGCAGGCCGTCCGGTCAGTTCCGGAGGTTGACCAGCATCGGACCGACACGGTTGCCGTCGCTGGTGGCGAGCGCCATCAGCGCGTGTCCAGGCGGGACGGCGGTGATGATGTCCGATGGTGTCCAGCGTGCGCGTTCGACACGGCGACTGGACACCGACTGGGTTTGGCCTTCGCTGTGACCGCTGCGCCGGGTGAAGATCGTCCGGTCGTCGTAGGTGACACTGCTGGTTTGGCCGCGGCTGACGGTGTTCTGGGTGATCCACTCGTCACCGAACCATCGGGAGAAGTGGTCCGCGGTCTCCGGATCGACTCCACCGAACACCGCTTTGCAGCCGGTGGATCCGAAGATCGTCGGGCGCACGTCGGGCGGGAAGTCGGCGAGGGTCTGGGTGAGCAGGACCATGCCGGCGTTGTTGGATCGGACCTTCTGCACGCCGTGGGCAACGTAGTCGTCGACGTACCGACCAGCCTCGTCGATGACGAGCCCCTTGAAGATACGGCGGTTGGTGTCCGGGGCCGAGGCGGTCTGCACGAACTGGGACACCACCAGCCTGGCCAGCACCCGCGACGCTTCCGGGTAGTCGGCCTCGGGGATCGCGACCCGGACCCGCACGGGCCTGTTGATGTCGCGCATCTCGAACCGGTGCTGGTGATCGAAGATCTTCCGCAGCGCGGGCCGGTCGAGCCTGGCGAGACGTTCGACGAGACTGTCGGCTGGGTCGTGGCTGCCTTGGGATTGGCGGACCCGGTTGTCGAGATGCTCCTTCCATTCCTTCGCGGCGTGGGCGCCTTTCAACGCTGCCTTCACCTGGTCGTGGGCGGCCTGGGAAGCACGTAGCAGCGCGAGGAGTTCCTTGACGGTCGGCCACGTCCCGTACGCGGCGTGATACGGGGCGAGGCAGTCGTAGAGCGCGTTGTAGGAAGCGTCCTTGAAGTAGGCCTTGTCGTCGGACACGTTCGGGGGCAGCAGTGCTGCGGCGAGCCGGTCCGCTGCGGTGTCGGCGTTGGTGGCGCCTCCGAACAAGCTGAACCCATGGGTCGGGTTGAGGGGGTCGATCGTGATGTCGAACCAGCCGTCGTAGGCGAAGTCGGTGCCCTTGGGGTCGATCACCACGAGACTCGCCTTCCCCGCCAGGGACGCGAGGGAGAGGTGCTCGACGATGGGGATGGCGAGGCTTCGGGTTTTTCCCGATCCGGGCGGGCCGATCACCATGAGCGAGGTCCTCAGCACGTCATGGTCGACACCGAAGTCGCCGGCCCGCATCAGGGCGCTGTTCGCGGTGGGCACCACTCGGCCCAGTCGCACCTGCCCGGCGAACATATTGTGGGTCGCGAACCGGGTGCCAGGCAGGGTACGGAGGCCGGAGGGGTGCAGGGCCGCGGCCGGGCCGAGGGCGGCGAGTTCGGCGGTCAGGCGCTGGCGGATCTCCAGGTCGTGGGCGGCGTGGTCGACCGCAGTGAAGATGCGGGCCCGGTCGATGTCGTCGAGGGTCCGGTCATTCGCCAGCGCATCCAAGATCCCCGCCGCGGCAGGATCGTCGTGGCGAAGGTAGTCCCACGGCCGCTCCACTCGGGTGGGCTTGCGATGTGGGAGCCACTTCACGGCCGGCTGCCGATCTGGGTGTGGCCGTAGAGGCGCTTCTCCAGGGCCTGGATCCGGGCCGCACACGAGGGGTGGCTGGAGAACAGGTTGGCACGCCAGCCCTGTTGTTTGCGTGCCTCGTCGTGGCCCGCGTTGAGCCACCCGTAGAGAACCTCGACCAGCGGCGGACCGTAGCCGAGGTCGGCGGCGACCCGGTCGGCGTACTTCTCGCCGTACCTGCTGAACCAGGCCAGCACGAACGGGATCGCGAACAGAAGAAGTAGTGCGGGGTGGATGGCGTAGGCGAACCACGCTAGGCCGAGCAGCCACAGCACCGGGAACAGACGTACGATCGGCCCGACGAGGCACCCCGCTGCCTGCCCTCCTGCGCGGCCAGCGACTGCGCCACCGGCGGCGCCGAGGGTGAAACCCGTGATAATCGCGAAGACCATGTGGTTGATCCAGTAGAACGCCTTCGCGGTCAGCCGGCCGGGAATGGCGTACCAGTACATGAGCAGCCTCGCCCAGGCGTGTCCGCCGAGGTGGTGGCCGAGTTCGTGGGCCAGTACCGCGGCGAGGTGGTTCGGCGGCATCGCCAACGCGGTGCGGGTCACGGCCACGATGTGCCCCGAGGTGGCGAAGGCGTTCAACTCCTGAGTGTCCTGCACCCAGAGTCGGTACCGCTCGGGCCGGACCCCGGCTGCGACGGCGACATCACCCCACACCATGTCGAGGACGCTGGCCTCGGCCATGGTTGGCTTCCGCAGACGGAACATCACTCTGGCGATCACGTCTTCTGTTGGTCGGAAGAAGACCAGCAGGCCTGACGCGAGGAATGCCGCGATCGTGGTCGAGAGGGCGGTGTCGTTGTTGGGGGCGATGATGTCCACCACAAGCCCGATGATGACAAGGCTGAACAGCAACCAAGGGATCCCGAGCAGCAGGGTGGCGAGGGTCGAAAGATGCACGCTACGGCGGAACCTCGGTGGTGTGGGAGGTCCATCCCCTGGTTCTCCCGCCGGCTGGAATGTGCCCGGCTGAGGCAGCTCTGATCCTGTAGTCATCAAGTCCCCCCGAGATGTGTTTCTTACGTTCCGGCCAGAAAGGCTATTCGGGGTCGTGGGGACGTGCGTCAGATGGGTATCTCTAGTTCGGGGACGGGGTGATTCGCCGCCGTGATCCCGGCCGACGATCTTGAGCTGCTGGAAGCCCTGGAGAACGCGCGCGACGCCGCGGCACTCGACAAGTGCAATCGCAGAAGACGACGGTGAACGCGCCACCGCTGCAGGCCTTCGCAAAGAGCTCTTCGGCTGAGCTTGTGTTCAATCCTCTTGATTGCTTCGGGATCGGGGGCCGGTAGAGGTCGAGCTGGCCGTCCCGAAATCGAAGGGTTCCGAGACGACCGGTCCCGTCGCTGGCCGGCCGGCTACGACCTGGGCGTCCGGTGTCCCGAAAACCCGAGCTGCGCGAGCGAGTTCCTCGGTTGTCTGCCGGGCGTGTGCGCGGTGAAGCACTGGGATGTGCTGTGTCCCGCTATGCACCTCGCGGTCGGTGGTGGTGGTGGGTCCGGCGGGCAACCGCCGCCCTGGCATTCATCGCTGTGGTCGGATGGTTCTACGTCAACCCGGACATGGTGGTCCTGTGGGGGTACGTCCCGGCCGGCGAAGCCACAGAGTTCGTTGCGCGAGCAGTGGGACACGGACAGTGGGCTACCTGGGCGACGATGGGCACAGTGCTGACGTTCGTCCTGGGCTTTGTTGCCGTGATGATGTTCGGCAAAGGCCCGCAGTTCAAGGAAAAAGCCACCCGGTACTGGCTGACCGCACCGGGGATGGCGTTGTGCGCCCTCGGCACCGGGGTATTCGTCCTTGCGTGCACGATCTCGGCGATCTACACACTCCCGGCGTAGCTGGCTGGGATAACACCTGAGGGGACCACCGGTGGTCCCCACAGCGCTGTTTCGGGATCACTACCCGACTGTTGCTTCGTGGCTATGCTCGACACCCATGTCGGGAACGAATGCCGCCTCGTTGGTGTGGTCGGGTTGGCGTTCGATGTTGAGCATCTCGGTCACCGATCGGGGATGACCGCTCATCGCAGCAGCGATCGCATCGACCAGTTCCTGGCTGAGCTGGTTCATATCCACGGGTGACAGAGGAGGAGCCACCTCGTCGTTTCCGTTGATCGGGCCGATCGCGGCCCCGATGCCTCGGCCGGCCTTCTCGAACACGGACCCGATCCGTTCGAGGTTCGCTCCACCCTTTTCTTCGGAAGAAGTGATCGGTTCGGCCTGCATCTGCTCGAGCCGATCTGACACATCGGCATCCTCGACGGCCGCGCCCGTGGTGTCGGCTTGGACGTCCTGCTCGGTCTCCGGTTCTTCCGGGTCCGGGGACTTGTCGAGGTCGAGCTCCGGGGCGGCTTCTGTCTCGGGGTCGGCGTGTTCGGTGACGGTCTCGTCCGGTGCAGCGTGAGTCTGTGTCTCCATGCTGGTGGCGACTTCGGGCGGTACCGGCGTCGGTTCCGGGGCGGTCAGAAGCGTGTGGGACAGCTCGGCGAGCTTGTCGAACGGGGGCAGTGCTTTGGCTGCGACGTAGCTCAGCGCCACCGCGCTGGCCGCGTCGAAGGCCCGCTGATCGACCTCCCGGTCGGCGGCGACACGGGCACGAAGCTGGCGGTCCATCTCCTCCGGCGGCATCTGGGCCTGGACGCACCGGTCCTGTTCCTGCCGGTACTGCGCGGCCCGCATCGCCTCGAGACGGGCCGCGTTGTCCTGCGCGAGCCATTCCCACTTTCGGGCCGCAGCGGAGTTCTCGCCGCCGAAATGACGGGCTGTTGCTGCGGCGGCAAGGATCTGCACGGTGGTCTGGGTGGCCGGGGACCCGTGGAACACGCCGAGGACGGTCTTCATCGGCTGTGGTTGGGGGGCGGGCCGGCCCTGGCTGCGTTCGGCTTCGACTCTGCCGACGAACGCGGCGACATCCACGACGTCCTGGCGTGCCTGCACCGCAGCCGGCCGTGGTTGGGGCTGCTGCGGCGCTGCGTTCCGGGCGGCGCGGGCGTCGATGAACGCGGCAGCGTCGCCGCCCACGTGGGTGCGCGTGCGACGAAAACGGCGGGTGCGGTTGGTGTCAGCCATCGGTGGAAGTCCTCACTCTTCTCGTCGTGCAGTGCACGTGTGTCGGTGTCACCGCTGCACCTCGGGACCGGACTCGTGTTGGGGCGGGTCCAGCTCGGGATGCGTAGTCATCGGCGGCGGGGTGCTCGCCTGGCGCCGGGTACGGCGTGGATCCGGCGGTGTTCCCTGCTGCTCACGCCGGGCGATCTCGGCGTCGATCTGGTCGAGGATGGCCTGCTCGTTGCGCAGTCCTTCCTCCAAACGGGCGACGCGGTCGCGCACCCGGCCGATCGCCTCTTCGTCGATCACACGGGCACGGTCCCGGCGGGCAGCTGCGGCCCGGTTGAACTGCGCGGAGCGTTCGATGATCGGCCAGTCCCGCTCCGGGGGAGCGCTCTGCTCGGCGGTCGACAGCGCCGTCACTGCTGCTGCGATCTGCTCGGCGGTCGCGGCCGGATCGGTGCGCAGACGTTCGAGCCGGGCACGCGAGGCGCGCACCGCCTGGATGTGCCGATCCTGCCCCTCGACCTCGGCGACACGCTCATCGACGGCCGCCACCACCGAATCGGTGCCACTGACACGGGCGAGCTCGTCTTCGGCCAAAGCCAGAAGACGCCGATCCTCGCCGAGCCGTCGCAGGCTCGACCGGCGGGCAGCGACCAGTTCGTTGTCGCTGTAGCGGGTGTACGGCGAGGACGGCTTCGCCGACGCCCTGCGCCCGGCCGGCGTCGCGGTCAGCCGCTCGATGGCCGATTCGACCTTCTCGCGTCGGGTACCGCGGAGGTAAGCCAGTGGATCGTGCTGGTCGTCCGGTGCGTTCGAGGTCACCCGGGAAACCGCGATCTCGCGCACCGTCGTCTCCCACAGCCGCACTCGCCTCGGGTCGTCGCCGGGGGTGCCCACGGCCGCGACCCACGGGGCGTTCTGCTCGATCGCCCGGGTGAGATACGAGTCGATGAAGGCGTGCATCTGCTGTTGCTGGGCGCGAGCGTAGACGGCGAGGATCGGGTCCATCTCGGCCGCAGCATCGGTCAAGGCCGGCACCTTGTAGCGCGCCAGATCGCCGCGGCGGGTGCGCGGCAAGGCCGGTCCGTCCTCGGGTGCGATACGCGTGCGCAGCGCCCGTGCCATGACCCGGCCGGGAGCGTTCTTTCCGTCATCGACCTGCCCGGCCCGTCCCTGCTCACGCAGTTCCTCGGCGGCGTCGCGCAACAGAGTCTCGGTGTCCCAACCGAAGGTCTCCGCCTGGGTGACGCAGGTGACGATGCCGTCCCAGCCGCCGAGGTCGTGCACCCATCCGAGCTGACGTTCGGTGAGGATCGACGACAGCAGCTTTTCGGTGTAGTCGTCGTACAGCGCGCTCACCGCCACCTCGTAGATGTCGGTGATCTTCGACCACGATGCGGCCTGGCGCTGTGCGTCCTCGATCATCTGGTGGGCGGTGCGCTGCGAGCCGTCGCGGTCGAGGATCCTCGCCAGCAGACCCGTCGCGCCGGGATGGTCCTGCTGGGGGTGTTCGAAGTCCCAGTCGGGCAGCTCGTCGCCCGCGGCGTAGACGATATTGGCCCGCTTGCCGCGGGTCATCGCCACATACAGCGACTGCCGATCCATGTTCGCCGCGGCGAGCACATGGCAGTTCCCGACGGTCATGCCCTGCGAGCGGTGCACCGTCGTCGCGTATCCCAGTTGCACGTTCTCGGCGATGTAGTCGGCCGCAACGGTGACTTCACCTCCGCTGATGTTGTTGCGCAGCCGCAGTGAGCCGTCGTCGCCGATCGCGCTGACGGTCCACAGATCGCCATTCTTGACCCGGCCGGACTTGGTGCCGTCGGAGTGCTTGACGACGTACTTCGAATTGTTCTTTCGGGTGACCACCACGTCGCCGACCGCGGCCTCGAGACCGTCCGCCAGGACGATTCCGGGTCCGGTGACGGTGCCACCTGTGCGGTAGTAGGCGGCGGCTTTCTCGTTGAGCTGGCGCACCAGGTCGTTGGTCGGGGCGACCATCAACGCGACCTCACCGGCCTCGACGTCGCGGACGTAGGCGTCGAACACCAGGTCCGGAAGCTCGTGGGCCATGCCCTCGCGGATGCGGGCGTTGTCGGCGTACCAGGACAGCACCGAGGCATCGCCGCTGCGCAACTTCAAGCTGGCCTCGGCCTCGCCGTCGGTGGTGAATCGGTGCACCTGTTCGAGGAACGGCGCGCCGGTCAGATCGGCCAGATCCCGCAACACACCACCGGCCTCGACGGAGGCGAGCTGCTGCGGATCGCCCAACAATCGCACCACCGCACCGGTCTCGACGGCGATGCGGGTCAGGTCCGCCAGATCCCGCGCCGACGCCATGCCCGCCTCGTCGACCAGCAGCAGATCACCCTTGTCGATGCCGGTGGGCAGACCGACACGGTCGCGGGTGAGCACATCGGCGATGGTGCGCCCCTGAACCGAAATCTCTTCCCCGAGCACCTCCGCGGCACGGGCCGACGGACCCAGCGCGATGACCTTTCCGTAGCTGGTCTCCCAGGCGCGGGCGATCACGGATGCGGCGGTGGTCTTGCCGGCACCGGCCGCACCGACCGCCACGGCAACGTGCTTCTTCACAGTGAGGAAGTGCTCGATCATGGCGATCTGGTCGTTGCCGAGGCTATGGCCGGACTTGCGCTCCGCTCGCTTGATCTGGCGTCGGATCACGAAGTCGGAGACGGTGCGCTCATCGTCGGCGAACGCCTGCTCGCGCATGAACTTCTCGGCCTCGAGGACCGACTCTGCGGTGTACCGCATCGCGGCGCGATCGACAAGTTGGCTGCGCACCAGGCCGCGTTCGATGCGTTCGGTGATGCGCTCCGGGCCGTGATATTCCTCGGTGAAGGTCGGCTTGCAGTAGTCCCGCAGCGCCAGTTCCAGGGCATTGTCGTACATCGCCCGCAGCTCGTCGTCGGCGAAACTGAACTGGCGCAGTTGTCGGTCGATCTCGGCGGACAGCGAGAACACCGTCCAGGTGCCGGCCTTGCGCGAGAGCGTTTCGACCACGTTCTCCACCAACGCGGGCAACTGGGTGGGGGAGAAGAGCGGACGACGATCGCGTTCGTTCTGCACCGCATCGACCAGCTCGGCCGGATCGCTTCCGGCGAGAATCGCCTCGGCGCGCTGGCGCCATTCGGATCGCAACTCGGCCAGCGATCGGGGCGGATTCTTCGCGTTGCGGGTATCGAGGGTGGCCTGTTGCGCCTGGGCGTACTGCACCTTCTTCGGCGGATTCTTGCCGTGTCGATTCTTGTACTCCCGTGCCAGTTCTTCCTGTCGGTCCTCGATTTCCGAGCGGCGGGAGAACTCCTCGATCAGCGACAGCGGGATGCCGTCGACCTCGTAGACCGGCTGCTTGCCGACCGGCGTATCCGGCCTCGGAGCGAAGGTGACACCGAGCTTGCGCGAAACCAACTCGGCCACACGGGTGTTGTACTTCTCCGAGCCGGCGACGTTCGCCTTGTACAGAATCGACCCGTCGATCGTGGTCCACTTGTCCTCGGCCAAGACCCGATTGAACACGGCGCAGTGGGTGTGCAGGTTCGGGTCCGAGGCGCGATTGTCGTAGTGATCGAACCGGGCGACCAGCAGCCCCTCGGCCTTGACCTTGCGCGCACCGCCGGCGCCGCGGCGGGTGTAGATCACCTCGTTCTCGATCCACTCCAGCGTCTCGGTCACCGCCTGCTTGTGCGCCTCTTCGATCGCGGCCTTGACCTTCTCGTCGCCGAGTCCCCACAGCAGCGACACCGACTTCATCGGGGTGAATACCAGGTCGTAGCCGGCCACCGGCTGCCGCACCTTGCCGTATTGCTCGGTGATGAACGCCCAGACCTGGTCATCGCTGAGCAGCTCGGCTTTCGCGCCCTTGTCCCGGCGAAGATGCTTGCGGGCGGTCGCCAGCTGGATCGCCTTCTTCACGTCGGACGGGGGATACTTCCCGTGCTGCGCCTTGTACGCGGAGCAACGTTCCTCGACGTCGTTGACGAATTCCTGACTGTTCTCGAACCACGAAAACGCACGTCCGAGAGCCGTTCTCGCGGACCAGTCCAGGCGCTCCGCGAGCGACGAATTTTTCCCCGGCCGTGTCGCGAACGCATCCGGGGTGCGGGCCGCACCGAACACCGACCGCATCGCATCCTCGGTCACCTCGGTGCCGACCTCGACCCCGACCCTCTCGGCCAGTTTCCCGCACCACACGCCGGGCGGGGTGCCCTTGGCGACGTAGTAGTCGACCGCATCGGGCTTGCGGGACTCGGTGGCGTCGCCCTTGGCGACGTGCTTGGTGAGATAGACATAGCCGTCCCCAGCGTTGAGCTTGTGGACGGTCATCACGGCGCCGATTATGCCATGTCGCACCTTTAGTGCATGAGGTGTGTGGAGATTCTTGGGGCGAACGGAGTTCGGTCCAAGGTCGGATAGGACCTCAATGGTCCTATCCGAGCAGCGGAGTTGCGTGGTGTTAGGCGCGTGAGCGTCACGGTTTGTCGGTGGGGTGATCGGATCTGGGTGACAGCGGGGTGTCTTCGGTTCCGATTGTCGGTCTCCCCGTGGTCGGTGCGAGCCGCTACACTTCCGGCCTATGGCCTCGACTTCCCAATCGGCATCTCGCCGCTCACTTCGTCCGCACACGACGCCGAACGTTCGGGAAAACGCCCGCCGTCAACGGGAGCGACTGCTCGCTCGTCAGGCGGAACTGGAAGCGTTGGCCGGCCCCATCCATGAAGCGACGGACAAGCTGTCCAAGCTCGAAGCAACGGTCGCCTCGCGGGCACAGGCTCCGCTGAAGAAGATCGAGCGGCTCGAGCAGACCCGGGATCGTCGCATCAAGAAGATCCAAGAGGAGTACGCGGCGAAGATCGCCGAGATCCAGCGGGAGATGGAAGCCGTCACGGAGACGTTGACTCCGCAGGAGCGCGAGCAGGAATCATCGCTGCTTCGCGAGTACGCGGAAGCGATCGTGACGTTCAGTCGCAGCGCCTCGGCGTCGGAGCTGGCACCGTTGCTCGGCGTGAGCACCCGCGAGGCGAAGACGCTCATCATGCAAGCCAAGGCGGATCTCGGTGTCGGCGATGTCGCCACAGCGGCTGCACCGTCGTCCGACGACGAGCAGACGGTGCCTGCGGCGTCGTGATGTTGCGGTCATGAGTGACGACGTGGAGCCCGCGCTCGACATCGGGTTCCCGGATCTCGACGTCGAGGTCGTCGCCGAGGAGTCGGAGGAGTCGGAGGAGCGGCCGCGGCGGGTCCGGGTGGTGGACAACTCGCTGCGGCCCTCGAAGGCGAACATCGCGGCGTTCTGGTCGAAGGTCGTCAAGTCCCCGACGTGTTGGTACTGGGTCGGCGCGATCAGTGCGCCCGATGGATACGGGCGGTTCAACTTCCAGCGTGAGAACCGGCAACGCACGATGCTTGCGCATCGTTTCTCGGTGGAGCTGGTGCACGGTCCTTTAGCACAGGATGTGGTGTGTGAGCACAAGTGCAATGAGCCGCTGTGCGTGCGTGTCGGACCGGGGCATCTGGTGGAGTCCACGCACAGCGAGAACGTGCGCTACGCGATCGCCCTCGGCCGGCTGTCCGGTCATGCCCTCCTCGACGGGCAAGGCCGCTCACGCTACGAGCGGTCACTCGCGATCCGCGAGGCGTTGCGCAACGGCTACGACGAAGCTGCACTGTTCCATGCCAAGACCGATCCCGGTGACTGGCAAGGCACGTTGTTCTGACAGTAGTTCCGCCTGTACAGCACTGGATCGATCCTAGTCGCCGTCCCCGAGCCGACCGAACATTGCACAGGCCCAATGCATCCCGAAAATGATCTACGCCCGTCCGTAGAAGGTTCCCGTAACCTCTTGCTTTGCGGCCTGTTTCCGGGATGCCAATGACACTGCGTCGAACGACGCATGAGGGGGTAACAAGTGCGGCGAGTAGCGTTTGCAATGCTGGGCCTCGGGTGCTCGATAACTCTGGTGGCGTGCGGAAGCTTGGATACCAACAGTGCTTCGTCGGTGTGCGCGAAGATTGAGGAGTCGGGAGTAGGCGCCAATTGCAGCCAAGAGGAGTCGGCCGGACTTGGCATCGGAGCAACAGAGAAGTACGCGTTCGACCTTCCGTCCGTTCCGGGTGAGGGTGGACAGGTGCTGATTTTCGACGACGCCAACACCTATGAAAAGACAGTGGAGGCGTACGCAGAGATGGCCAGCCTCGCAGGACCCCACCGGTACGGCAACGAAGAGGCGCTTGTCTTTGTTCAGATCAACGAGGGGCTCTCCACGCAGGACGGAGAGACTGTGAAAAGCATCGTGGACAACCTCTGAACCGAGCCACGGTGGCGAGACTCGCGTGTCAGCGTTTGTTACGTTCACGATCGCCAACACCGCCAAGGCGAGCAGCACCGGCACCAACAACCGGAGCGCAATGTCCGTGACAGTCCCGATCGGTGTAAGGCTCGGAGTGTTCCCCGGGTTCCGCAGACCAACCTAGGTGAACTGGCAATGATGGGGATCTAACGGCGAGGCCGGCCACTGGGTCTAAGGACGAGCGACAGGAACGACATGGTGGAACGGTCACACGTGGAAAAGCAGTTGTACGACGCGATCAAGGACGGCATCCGTCCGAGTGAGAGTGAGCTCGAAGCGATCGTGAGCGGTGAGAGTGTGTCCCGGTCGCAGTCGTCGGCGGTCGATTTCGTTTTCTCCGACGATGCGGAGCGCGGCGGTCTCTGACGGCGTGCGCGTGGTTATGCTGTGCGCTGTAGGACGTGCGTCAGCGTCGGTCAGGCTCGATGCCTGATCGACGCTCCAGCGCAACGGGCGAGGCCCCCGGAACTAGGGATTCCGGGGGCCTCGCCTGTGTTGTGGTGTCAGGTCCAGTCGCCGCTGGGCGCGGGGAGCTCGACGCGGAACTTCTCGCGGGCGATACGGACTCCGGTGCCTGCGAGCTTGCGGATCATCGTCGGGTGCAGCCCTGCGGTGAGGGCTTGCTCGAGCAGTCCGAGCATCCGGGTGTCGCACAGCGGATGCTGGGTCGCTTCCTGACGGGCGGCGGTGAACGCGCTTCCGGCGGCCGGTCCCTGGAAGTTCACGTAGGCGAAGAACCCGGCGACGGTCAACGCGGCCACACGCTCGCGGGTGCGCAGCTTGCTGGCGATCGCTTCCATCGTTTCGGAGGCGACGTTCGGGTCGATCACCGCCAGTCCCAAGATGGCGTCACGGGCGTGGATGTCGGTGGTGAGCAGCAATCCGACTCGTGCGGCGAGCGCGGCATCGGGGGCGGTGCGGGTGCTCACCAGCTCGGCCAGCTCGCGGATGATGCTGCTCGCGAATTCCTCGCCCATCGTCTCTTTCGCGGCGCGGGCGCGTCGACGATCGGTGACGGTCACCGAGTCCTTGCGGCGGTAGCGGGAGGTGAGCTCGGAGCGGTCGCGGGCGATGGTGCGGCCGTTGAGGACGGTCGCGGCGCCCACCTCGGTGGTGGCGGGGTCGGGGACCGTGCCGGTCTCGAACAGTCCGCGCATGTCGGTCCAGGTCTCGCCGCCGCGAATGCTCGGGGTGTAGAAGCTGCCCCACACATTGGCTCCGGCGCCGAGCAGCATGGCGATCACTCGCTCGGACTCGTCGAGCACCTCGTGGAAGGTGCGGCTTTCGGCGACCACGATGACGTACACGCCCTCGGTGTCGTTGGAGCGTCTGATCGCGGCGGTGACGAGCGGATGGTCCATCTCGCCGAAGTCCATCCGAGCGATGTGGGACAGCCGGTTTCCCGCGAGGAAGACCAGCACGACCGACTGCGACGGCACGAAGCCCAGCATGGCCGGGATGGCAGCGATCATCTCGCCGGTGTTGTCAATCTTGATGGGCTCGGTCATGAGCCGCCTCCTCAGTGTCGGGGCGGAGCTACTGGGGGCCCGCCTGTTCTTGGTGCCCTTCTGGCAAGGAGATGACGACCTGCACAGGGCCGCGGGAGTGCAACCCCCGGACGGAAAAATCATTCGAGGAGCGAAGCGAGGGAAAGAATTTTCCGGGCCGTCAGGCCGCGCAGCGCCGGGGGTTGTGCGAAGCGGACCGCAGGTCAAAATCGGATGGCCAGAAGGGCACCTTCTCGGAGTTGTTGTGCAGGGCGGCGCGGCAGCGACGCTCGTTTCGGTGGACACCGAAGGTGGCCCGTGTCCGGCATCGAGGTGCTGGACACGGCCACAGGATGGGGGAGTGATGGGGGTGTACAGAAGATGCTGCTCGGTCGTGCGGGATTCGGTACTTGTCTGCTCTTGGCGGTGCTCGACGCATTGTTGGCGGCGTGGTTTCTTGCGGCCGGCTCACCCGGCCCAGGTCTCGGTTTTCGGCGATCGCATCACTGTTCGTCCTGGCCGCGGTTCTGCGGCGTCCGCGAGCGGCACGCACGTCCTCGTGCGCGGACTCGGATCGGCCGGCCTCTGAATCTGGTGCTGCCGCGCCACCGCTGCGCGCCGGCTTGCCCTCGAATGACCGGGTCGGGGATGGGACCGGAGCCCGCTCGGTGGCCCGTAGAGGCAGCGCGGCGGAGGTGGCCCAACAACACCGAAGTCCCACCCTTCGTGATCATGGTCGGTGGTGTCTGGTGGATGCGCTACAGTCCCGTCCAGCGAGTCCGGGGGGCCGCTACTGCCCAACTCTCGGTCCGAAGATCCCTCGCGGGGCCTCGGCCCGAACTCGGTGACCTGGGGGATCACCGGGTTCGAGCAGTCGCGGCCCCTTCGACGCCGTGACTCTAGCTGCGGACGGCGTAGGTATGGGCGTCGGCGACGGTGTAGCCCTTGTCGGTGTAGATCCGGTCGTCGCGGGCTCCGAGGCGTTTGAGGGCCGTGCGTTGGGCTCGCAGATCTTGGCCCGCGGTGCTGCATCGGACATATCCGATCAGGATTCCAACCCTGAGGCGACTACCGCACTGTTTGGGTCAGCGATACGAGACCGACATGCAGGACGGTTAAACAGGACGGTCCGGCACTCGATTCGGCAGGATGCGATCGAGTGCCGGACCGTTTCGGGGTGTGCTGTTTGGGGATCGTCAAACAGCACACCCACGAATCCGCCACAGCGAGCCGGGCCGAATTCCGCGGCGACGGTCTCGCGGTTCGCAAGATTGCCCTTTTTTGCGTTTGTTTCGTTTGCTGCGTATATTTCATTTAGAGGAGGTGGGTTATGTCCGCGATCGAACATCCCAGCACCGTGGAGCAGGAACAGGCACGACAGGCGCTGAACGCTCTGCGGGATGTGACACCGGGCACCGATACGTTCGACGTCACCGTCGATGAGACGTCGGAGTCCGTTCACCTGCCGAGTGCGGCCCTGGAGTTGATCAAAGACGTCTTGGCGAACATGGCGGCAGGCCAGGGCGTGACCGTGGTCCCGGCGCATGCGGAGCTGACCACCCAGCAGGCCGCCGAGCTGCTCAACGTCTCGCGCCCACATGTAATCAAGCTTCTCGACCAGGGTCTGATCCGGTATCGGCTGGTGGGCCGGCATCGCCGGATCCTGGCATCGTCGCTTCTCGAGTATCGGCGCACCCAGCAGCACGATGCGCGTCGTGCTGCGGACGAGCTTGCTGTCCTGTCCGAAGACCTCGGACTCTACTGACGTGACCTTCACCGTCCTCTACGACGCGAACGTGCTGTACCCGAACGCGCTTCGCGACGTGCTGATTCGCCTGCCCCAGACCGGACTGGTGCACGCCCGGTGGACTGACCGGATTCTCGACGAGACGTTCCGCAATCTCGCCGCCGACCGACCGGACATCCCCACCGACAACCTGGCCAAGCTGCGGGAGCTGATGAACCGAGCGGTCCCGGACTGCCTGGTCACCAGGTACGAGGCACTCATCCCGGCGCTGACGCTGCCCGACGAGGATGACCGGCATGTGCTCGCCGCGGCGATCCGCTGCTCAGCGCAGGTGATCGTCACCGCGAACCTGCGCGATTTCCCCGATAACGAGCTCGCTCAGTTCGGCATCGAGGCTCTGCACCCGGATGAGTTCGTCATGGATCTGTTCACGCTCGACGGGGCGCGGGTGCACCAGGCGATCAGTGCGACCGCCGCGGCGTGGCGCAACCCGCCCGGTACGCCGGCCGACGTCTGCGACCGCCTGGCCGTGGCGGGCCTACCGATCTCCGCGGCTGCGTTGCGTCGCTGAGATTCCACGATGTGCTGCACACGGCCTGTTGTTCTGAAAGTTGTACTTGTACCGATGTTTCGAGACCTTGTTTCGGAATCAACTTATGAGACGTCGCGAGCTGGGGCGATTAGATCCCGCGTGCACGCAGGATGGCTGTCTCACTGCCTCGGAAACGAGACACCCCGGTGGAGAAGGGCATGCACCTCAAGAGCAGTGAACGATTCCTGCCTATGACAGGAGTAACGACCTCCCTTATGTCGGGGGTCGCGTGGCAGATCCCGATAATGCATTCAGGACTCTCGACCAGGACGGACTTGGTCGAGGGGAACAAGCCAGTCCCGATTCGCCTGGCCCGGAGCGGGTTAGTCCATGCCCGGTGAACCCGATCGGACGGACGTGCTCGCCGCAGGTGATCGCACCACACCTGCGCGCTTTCCGCGAGGCGGGCCTCACAGAGAGGTCACTGCTGACTGCTGGTCGTAGTCGGACCGCCGACCGGTAGAAGTTCACTCGGCTGGCCTGTGTAAACCACCACCAACTCGTCTCTCGCGCGCGTTGCGGCGACGTACAACAGCGACCGTTCCCGCCGTAGTGCATCGTCGCGATCGCCTTCGGGCAGTGCGTCGACGATGTACGTCCGCGGCAGGTTCTTCGCGCTGACACCGACGAGGATCACCTTCGCGAACTCCATGCCCTTGGAGCGGTGCATCGTCATCGCCTGCGAAGTGCCGGCCGGTGCGGCGGTCTCACGGTCGACGAACGCGACAGCTACGTCGCGGCCACTGAGTTCGTCCGATAGCGATTCGCCGTCTTTGCGGGTCGGGACGAGCAGACCGATCGACTCCGGCGCCACACCGGCCTCGAGCCATCCCCGGACAGTCCGCGCGACGATGTCGTATTCGTCGGCGAGCGACTTCGCCGCAATCAAATTCGGTTTCGGTCCCCGCCGTGCCGACCGGTACCCGTCGGTGCTTTCCGGCTCGTCGTCGAGGTCGCTGTACTCGGTCCCGGACAGGATCCCCAACGCGTAACGCAGATTCTGTTCGGTGGTGCGGTAGTTCAGCGTGAGTCGGCGGGCACGCCCCACGATGTTGATGCCGTAGCGACCCAGCACGATCGGTTGTCCGTAGATCCGTTGATGTGAATCCTCCGCGATGAACAGATCGTTCGGCCCTGGAGCAGCCAGCGCGCGCAAAAGCATCAATCGCGAGGGGCTCAGGTCCTGTGCCTCGTCGACAAGTACGTGGTCGGCCAGGCCCTCGTTACCGGCATGATTGCGCAGTGCTCGAGCCGCGACCGCGACTTTCTCCTCGAAGTCGAGGGTTCCGCCGGCAGCGGCTGCAGCCCGGTAATCCTCGATCACGTCCCATACCGCGTTGCGACGTGCGCGGTTGAGCGAGACACCACGACCTGTGCGGCGTACCTTCAGGTATTCCTCGCGGGTGGTGACCAGGTTGGGCAGGACCACCGAGGCGTACTCGGTCTCGAGGAACGATGGAGTTCGCAGGTCGGATGACAACTCGGCTCCGCGCCGTCTGAGTGCAGTCGCCCATGCCTGCGTGGGTGTTCGTTTGCTCAGGCTCACGGTCCGATCCCCGAGGACCTGCGCAACGGCACCTGTGCCATCCCCCGACGAACGGAGATCAGCGGCGAACGTGCCAAGCACGCGGGTTGCGATTGCGTCGACACCGGCGATGTAGATTCCCGGCTTACCGATATCACCTGCGATCGTGACCCTCGAATCGAGGATGGCGAGTTGAGATTTGAGCGCTTCTGCGAGCGTGCGATTGAAGGTGGTCAGCACGATCCGCGCTCGAGGATCGCGGCGATGCAGTTCCCGAGCTCGGTGCAGCAGCACAACCGTCTTTCCGGTTCCGGCACCTCCGGACAGCCGGAACGGCCCGTTGTAAGTGCGCGTGGTGTACGCGCGCTGCTCGGGGTGTAAGAAGATCCTCCACGCTGCGATGTCAGGGTGTTCGATAGCTGCCCGCAGCGCTTCGTCATCCTCGATGAACGCAAATTCCATCTGAGCCGCAGGGTGTCTGAGTGCGGCAAGAACATCATCATCGTTGCTCGGGTTTGCTGCGGAAGACTGGTCGAGCCGGTACTTCTCCCGGACACTCATCAACGACTCGCCGAGGTATATGTCGACGAGGGCGTTGGCCTGCCAAGCGGCCGGTGCCAACTCGGCGTAGTCGAGGATGGCATCGCCGCGGAGATCGAGTGCACCTTCCGCGAACGTGACATCGATTCCGAGATCAGCGAAGTCGTCCACCGTGAACTCACGGTCCCGCAAGCTGAGCTCGACCTCCTGATTGCTACCACGCGACGCCGACACCGAGGGAACGGTGAATGCCTTTGCCCCGGTAGCAGGTTCGTCGACGGGGATGAGCTCGGCGATGCCGTTGCGCTCGTTGATGTTGAACTGCGACTTCTGTGCGATTGCGATCGCTTCGTCGTGCTGGAAAGTCCCGATGAACACGTACGACGCGGTTTTCTGACTTCCCCGCAGCTTGAACAGCACCGCACGGTTGGAGATGTCGACGCGCCCGGTCCTCGCGCGAGGATCAGCAGAACCGATGATCGGCTCGATATGCAATCCCGGCGCGGTGTCGTCGGCCGCCAGTTTCATGAGAAATCGGTAGGTCGCCTGGTGAAGGCTTCCATCCATCGCGGACAACCCCGGACCGAGAATGATCTGCGGCATTACGCTCCTACCCGCTGCAGTGCCATCTGCACGGCGTCTACGTCCGCTGCGGACAATACCCAGCCGGCCCTGGTCAACTCCTCACGCTCCGCCTCCTCGAGACCGGTATCGACAACCACCTTGTGATCCGGCCACGAGACCTCGAGCGGGATACCGTCGAACTCCTCCCCGATCTCGGGTACCGGCACCGAAGCTTCCGCAAGCATGGCAATGAGGTGGCGCTCACCAGCGCTGACCTGCTCATATACTTCGCTCCACCGCCCGACAAGACCGGACTCGGCTGCGGACGCCGACTCGGGAGAAGACGCAGGCTCGTTCCCTGATGGCGTTGGATGCTCGACATCCTCAGCCGACGACGAGGCGTTGAAATGCCTGTAGATCCCCGGCAGCAGCTCCCCGAGCAGTTTCTGTGCGAGGTCCTTGTTGTTGAGGATCTGCACCGACAGATCGGCCGAGGAGTCCATCGCGCCGATGACGGCGTCGACGAACGCGCTGTCGATGTCGGGGCTGGCCGAGAACTGCGCGAGGCTGTTGTTCTTGGCCTGCTGTTGCAGGTTCTCGTTCTCCTCGAGCCGGTCCTTGATGTGGGTGACGACGTTGCGGACGGACGAGTCGGGGTGGTCGCCGGAGAACAGGTCGTTGATCTTCGCGATCACTTCCTCCAACGCGACCAGGTCCGGATCCTTGATGGTGCCGGTACCGGCATCCTTGACCGGTTCCAGCTGCACGCCGGAGGTCAGGGCCGGGTTCTGCTGGGCCTGCTCATGATGGCCCAGGTAGTCGATCGTGACCGCGGACAGGTCGATCGGTGTCTGCTTCTCCCCACCGGTGAGCTGCGGCGCGAGAAGCTTGAGGTAGATGGCGAGTTTTTCGAGCCAGGGGTTTTCGTAGTCGAACAACTGGGAGAGGAACTCGTACTGGCGGATGTAGGTGCCGACGTCCTTGCGGAACATTGCCAGTTCGTCGATCGTGGCTCGGTCGTTGTGTTCGACGGCGGTTTTCATGCGGATCGTGTACCGCTCGGCCGCCGGGGCGATCCACTTTTCGAGGGCACTGTTGCCCTTCTTCGCCAGATAGGCGTCGACGAGACCGTGGACTTCGGAGGCCTCGTAGATGCCGGCGACGGCGAGTTTGCGTTCGGTGTCGTGGACGATATTCGGATCGGTGACATCAGCGAGGGTGGTGGCCTCGTAGTACGGGGAGAACGCATCGACGATGTCAGTAACCTCGTTCGCGAAATCGAGCACGAACGTCTGGTCCTTGAGCGGCGCACACGTGCGGTTGAGCCGAGACAGGGTCTGTACCGCTTGGACGCCACCAAGTTTCTTGTCGACATACATCGCGACCAGTTTCGGCTGGTCGAACCCGGTCTGGAACTTGTTGGCCACCAGCATCACCTGGAACTCGTCGGTGGCGAACGCATCGCGCAGATCCCGCCCCTTCAAACCGGGGTTCATGCTGGTCTCGGTGAACGGCTCATCGCTGCCGGATTCGGGATCGGTCACTTCGCCGGAGAACGCCACCAGCGCGGCGACATCGGTGTAGCCGTGCTCGGCGACGTACCGGTCGAACGCGAGCTTGTAGCGGACCGCGGCCTTACGCGAAGAGGTGACGACCATCGCCTTGGCCTGCCCGTTCAGCCGCCACGCCACGTTCTGACGGAAGTGCTCGACGATGATCTGCACCTTCTGCGCGATGTTCGTCGGATGCAGCTTGACCCAGTTCATCACCGACTTCACCGCCGCCGACCGATCCACCAGATCCCCATCATCGGGGCCGGCACCACCGGTGACCGCGACCGTGCCCTCGGCGGTATCGGACGTGGCATACGTCTTCCCGCCGTGCGAGAGTCGGAACGCGGTCTTGTAGGGGGTGTAGTTACGCAGCACGTCGAGGATGAAGCCCTCGTCGATGGCCTGCTGCATCGAATACAGGTGGAACGGGCGCGGCGTCCCGGACTCGTCCTTACGGCCGAACAACTCCAAAGTGGTGGCCTTCGGGGTCGCGGTGAACGCGAAGAACGAAATATTGGCAGCCTCGGCACGCGCCTTCGTCTCCGCCGCGAGGATGTCTTCCGCCGCCACCGCACCGCCCTCGGCGACCTCCGCCAACTCGGCCTGGGACAGGACCTGCTTGAGCTTGTTCGACGCCCCACCGGCCTGCGACGAATGCGCCTCGTCCGCGATGATCGCGAACGACCGCCCCTGCAAGGATTTCCGGTCGGAGATCGCGTCCAGCGCGTAGGGGAAGGTTTGGATGGTGACGATGATGATGTGCGTGCCGGACTCGAGCGCATCCGCCAACTCACCGGATTTCGAGCCCGACAGGCCGTCGATGTGGGCGACGACGCCGGTGGTGCGGTTGATCTGGTGGATCGCCTCCTGCAACTGCGCATCGAGCACCGTGCGGTCGGTGACCACGATGACCGACGAGAACACCTTCTCGTCCGCCTCGTTGTAGAGGCTCGCCAAACGCTGCGCGAGCCAGGAGATCGAGTTCGTCTTCCCCGACCCGGCCGAATGCTGGATCAGATACCTGTGGCCGGGGCCCTCCGCACGGGCAGCTTCGACAAGTTGGGTGACGGCTTCCCACTGATGGAACCGCGGGAACAGCAGCGTTTCCTTGCGGGTCTTCTTCCCCGTGACCGGATCCCGGCGTTCGGTCACCTCCAGGTGGAGGAACCGGTCGAGGATTTCGAGCCACGTGTCGCGCTGCAGGATCGTCTCCCACAGATACGACGACGCCGACCCGTGCGGGTTCGGTGGATTCCCCGCCCGGTGACCGTTGCCGCGGTTGAACGGCAGAAACACCGTTCCCGGCCCATCGAGCCGGGTCGTCATGTGCACTTGCTTGTTCGACACCGCGAAGTGCACCAGGGCGCGTTTGCCGAACGTCAGCAGCGGTTCCCCCTTCGGGGCCCGATCCTTCTTGTACTGCTCGATCGCATGCTCCACCGACTGCGTGAAATCGGTCTTCAGCTCTGCGGTGGCGACCGGGATACCGTTGACGAAGAACACCAGATCGATGGCCTTCTTGGTGTTCGTGGTCGAGTAGTGCACCTGCCGCATCACCCGCAACCGCACCGCCGCATACCTCGCAGCGGTCGTCATGTTCAATCCCGAATTGGGTTTGAACTGGCACATCGCGAAGGAGGCGTTGAAGTCGGAGAACCCGCGCCGCAACACGGCCAGGGTGCCGCCATCGGCCTTCAGATCCGCTGACAGTGCCTTCGCGAGGCGCTGCAACAATCCCGCCTTCGCTTTGGCCTGCGCCTCGGCAGAATCCGAGGGCTTGACCCGCTTCTCGAACTCGGCCGGCTGCGTCTCAGCGAGCCAGGCAAACACATCCTCCGGGAACAACGCCAACTCGCGGTCATAGCCGGTGTCATCCGGTGAGTACAGCCAACCGTGGCCGGCGAGATGGGTGCAGATCTCGTCCTCGAGCACCGACTCGTGATGCTGCGGCATGATCAGGCCACCCCCTGCACGTCGATCTTCCCGGTCACCGCATCGGTGATCAGTGCAGAGCGGTACTCACACAGCGTCTCGATCATCTCGGTCGACTTGTCGATCAAGGCGTCGATCTTCACGCAGCGCGCATCAAGAAACTCAGCGATTGCGATCTGTTCTTCGATTGGAGGCAGCAATGCCTCCATCCCAAGGTGATCGCCCGGCGTAATGCTCCACTGACTTGGTCTAACTCCAGTCGATAGCCTCCCATAGCCGGCGGCGTACCGCTGGCAGCGGAACAAATAGTTCAGGAAACCATCAAACTGATCGTGAAGAGGCTTGTACACGTAGTAGTCCGGGCTGATGATCCCTCGGTACCGCGAGATGCCAACAGAGCCCTGCCATGCCTTCATGCGGTTCACCACAAGATCACCATGCTCAACGAGCTGGTAGTAGCTCAGATCAGCCGACGCCTTGTTGAAGTTGTCAGTCCTGCTGTCCTTCGGAACTACCCCGTAGTCACGGTAGATAGACAAGAGCTGCTCATCAGGATGGTCTTGATCCTTGCGCTTCGCATACAGGTAGCGAAGGGGGATGAGCCTCCAGTGTGCGGGCACGCTGCCGAGCCAACCGATCCCTGTGTTTTTCATCTCGGCGTTCGGGTCGAGGCCCTTGGTGACGGCCTGGGTGATGGTGGCGGCACGGTCCTCGCGCAGGGTGGCGATGAGCTGCTCCTGCTTGACGATCAGCGCATCGATCTTCGCGGTCTCACGGTCAAGAAAGCTGACGATTCCGGACTGCTCGGGGGCAGGCGGTAGCCCGATCTGGAATGAGCGAACGTGTTCGTCTGGTACTCGCTTGAGTCCACCAGCACCGGTCATTGCAGCGATGCTGGACTGTCGAAATTGGTCGGAGCGGACGAGGTATCCGAGGAATCGCTGGTTGAGTTCGTTTTCAGGCCGCAGGGTGGTGACTTCTGATGTTCCGAACCCATCTGTGGTGGGCAGCGTCTCGATGACGGCAGCTTTTCCGTTTTCGAAGCATGGAGTCACCTTGGCCATGATGACGTCACCATTGGCGAAGTACGAGTACCCGGTGAGGAGTTCACATACCGGGCGCTCGCGTGTTGTATCGAGCGTGCCGTCCTCACCGACAGCTTCCATGGGCAGGAAGGTCACCATTTTGTTCCCCTCCGCCCGAAGCTCTTCGGGCACAGATGGGTTGACCTTCAGGAGATAGCGCAGTTTGGAAACTCGCCAGTGATCAGGGACGGAATCCAAGCCAGCGGTCCCCTTGTACGCTGCATAGGCTGGCCAGTTCACGCGCCCACCTCGGCGAGCATGGCCTGGATTTCGGTGACGAGGCCGCGGAGATCTTTCTGGATCTCGTCGAGAGGCCTCGGTGGGGTGTAGCGGTAGAAGTGGCGGGTGAAGGGGATTTCGTAGCCGGTCTTGGTTCTGTCGTGGTCGATCCACGCGTCGGGGACGTGGGGGAGGACCTCGCGGGCGAAGTAGTCCTCGATGTCCTCGGTGAGGGGCACGTTCTCGGTGTCGCGCAGGGAGGAGTCGGCTTCGGGTTTGCCTTTGGTGGTGACGATGTCGGCGTCGGGGTCGTGCTGGCCGATGCTGGTCCAGATCGCCTTGATCACCGGTGCGGCGGGTTTGGCCATGCCGGCGTCCTTGAGCGCGGACTTGAGGTCAGCGACGAACTTCTCGCGGTTCGACCAGGATCGGCCGGCCAGTGTGGTCAGCGCGTCCCGAACGGCGGTCTGGTCGGCATCGGGGAGCTTGGCGATCGCTTTGACGGTGAGGACCTGTTCGGCGGTGTCCTCGTGGACGTGGAAGGCGAGCTGGAGGGGCCGTTCGACGGTGATGGTGCGGTATCCGAATGCTTCGTTGGGGAAGATCCTCGACAGGGCGGGCTCGTCCGGGTTGTCGTCGTGGCGGAATTCGTCGTAGAGCTGGCAGATCAGCTTGATGTCCTCGTCGCGGAGCTGCTTGCGTTTGGAGCCCAAGGATTTGCGCATCTTGCCGAACATGTCGACGGCGTTGATGAGCTGGACCTTGCCTTTTCGTTGCTCGGTTTTCTTGTTGTCGAGGATCCAGATGTAGGTGGAAATGCCGGTGTTGTAGAACATGTCGGTCGGCAGCGCGATGATCGCGTCGAGCAGGTCGTTCTCGAGGATCCACTGCCGGATGTTCGACTCCCCGGAGCCGGCGCCGCCGGTGAACAGCGGCGAGCCGTTGAGCACGATCGCCAAACGGGAGCCCTTGTCGTCGGGGTTGCGGACGGGGCGCATCTTCTTGATCAAATGGAGCAGGAACAGCAGCGATCCGTCGGAGACGCGGGGCAGGCCGGGTCCGAAGCGCCCGGCGTGGCCGAGTTGTTCGTGCTCGTCGGTGACCTTCTTCTGCTGGGTCTTCCATTCCACTCCGAAGGGCGGGTTGGACAGAAGGAAGTCGAAGTGGTGACCGGAAAAGCCGTCGTCGGCGAGGGTGTCACCGAGGTAGATGTTGTCGACACTCTGGCCTTTGATGACCATGTCGGATTTGCACATCGCATACGAGCGGGGGTTGATCTCCTGCCCGTACAGCACCGGCTTGGCGGCGGGGTTCATCTCGACGAGGTGGTCGTAGGCGGTCGAGAGCATGCCGCCGGTGCCGGCGGCGGGGTCGTAGATGGTGCGCACGATGCCGGGTGCGGTGAGTTCGAGGTCCTGGTCGGCGTAGAGCAGATCGACCATCAGGGCGATGACTTCGCGGGGGGTGAAGTGGTCACCGGCTTGGGCGTTGTTGGATTCGGCGAACTTGCGGATGAGTTCTTCGAAGATGTAGCCCATGTCGTGCCCGCTCACCCGGTCGGGGTGCAGGTCGACGCCTGCGAACTCTTTGACGATCAGGAACAGCCGATCGTGCTTGTCGAGTTCGGCGATCAGCTTCGGCAGGCCGTAGCCGTCGAACACGTCGCGGATGTTGGCGGAGAACCCTTCGAGGTAGTCGAGCAGGTTGTCGACCAGCCCGGCGGGGTCGGCGGCGAGCTTGCCGAAGTCCCAGACCGAGGTGTTGAAGAACGGCAGCGAGAACTTGGACTTGAGCACCACGAACGGGTCGATCCCCAGCCCCTGGACCTTCGTGTATTCGGCGAGCACCTCGTCCTTGGTGGGGGTGAGGATCGCGTCCAGGCGCCGCAGGATCGTGAACGGCAAGATCACATCGCCGTACTGGTTGGGCTGGTAGGGGCCGCGCAGCAGGTTCGCGATATTCCAGATCAGGCTGGCGTTGGTGGTGGCCATACAGGTTTGTCCTTCGTGTTCAGGTGAGGTTGCAGGCTATCTATGGACACCGACAGCCGTGGGGGGTCGACGGTGTCGGTGAACTGTCAGGTACTCGTCCGCGGACCATGACGGAATGGAGAGCCGGTCATGTCAGGGATGCGGTGACTTCCCCGGCGGCTGCCTCGATCACCGTCATCAGGTCGGCAAGAAAGCTGTTTGCGGCGGACGGGGAATCGGAAATATACGAATCGAATATGTACCTCGCGATGTGCTCGGCGCGGAGCTGAGTGGACCCGGTGCCATGGAGAACATAGCTGCGCTGCCATTGCGGTTGCGCTGCCACAGAGAGTCGTTCGCGGATCGGGGTGTTCAGTTTCCGGGCCACTGCCTGAGCGAAGTCGTTGACGATCGCCGACAGGGCGGTGTCGTCGGGACGCTGGCCTGTCCAGCCGTGCGGGTGTTCGAGCTGCTTGTAGAGCTCTTCTTTGATGAGCTCCCGTAGCTCCGCCGACGGCCGGAGGGTGTCGTACTGATCGGCGCTGGCATCGGCGAAGCGCTTGTTCAGCGCCTTGATCCGCGTCCAGTGCTCCCGCGTGGCACCTTGTGCGGCTTGGAGCCCGAGTTTTGCGTCCCAGCGGCGGTGAAACTGGCCGATCGCTGCGGTGACGGCGCGGCGCAACTTCGCTGTGTCATACACCGGTCGCCCCGGGCCCGGGTCGGGGCGTTCGGTCGCGGAATCGACCACAGCGAGGAGCTTGCGGAACGACTTGATCGAGAATCTTCCCTCCGGGTCGCGTCGGTCGAGGGGCTTGTCGATGCGGGAGAGGAACAGGGTGGCGGTGTCGAGGCGGCAGCGCAGGGCTTGCTCGTCTCGGGGATGGAAGTCGGCGCGGATGCTGGCCAACAGATTGTTGGCGCTGCCGAGCACGTGCTGGGCTCGCTCTTTCCCTGTGGTCAGGTTGTCGCCGGTGACCTCGTCGAAGTGGGTGAAGCAGAAGACGAGTTTGTCGACATTGCCGGAGGTGAGGATCGAGCGGATCGCGGCGGCGGGTGCGGCCTGCATCGGTTGGGCGGCGTTGTCGACCAATAGGACCACGTCGACGGTGTTGATCCGTTCGGCTACTGCTGTCGACAGGGCAGCTGCCGAGGTCGGGGTGTGGCCCAGGCCCTCACCGTCGATGAGGACCAGCGGCGGGATCGCACCGTCGTTCCACTCGGGCACGAACGGTCCGGCGACGCGGATGCCGTCGACCAGGGGTGAGAGCAGGTGCCCGAACAGAGGAGCGTAGTTCGAGGAGAACCGATTGACGGCCCGCAGGAACGCGGTGCGGTCCTCACTGGTCCAGCTCCAGGTTTGCGGCCAGCCGTCGTTACCGCGGTCGATCCGGCCGACCGACAGTGCCGTGAACCGCTTGTCGATTTCGGTCAGCAGGGACGCGATGATCCGGTCGAACTGCGGATCGGTGTGCAGTAGGCGGTCGAGTTCTTCCCCGAGGAGGTCGTGGAGTTCTTGTTCGTCGTCGGGATCGGTGATGCCGAGATCCCGACGGGCGGCGTCGCGGTGGGTGGCGACGAGCGTGTGCAGGGTGTCGATGGCACGGTCGATGATCACCTCAGTACCGGCAAGATCGATGGTGGGCAGTGCGCGAGGGTCGGCGCGGAAGTCGGCCGTGGCGGTGTCTGTGGGGTCGGGTTCGGGGTCGTCGAAGATGTCGAACGGATCGTTGCCGGCAGGCTCGATTGTCTCGGAGGGGTTTGAGGCTCGGCGTCCCAGAACGTAGCTGAATCGGAAGCGTTGCTGCTCGTGGTCGAGAAGGTGTTCGCGTACTTGGTCCGGCCCCAGGCCGCGCAGGATCGACACCGCAGCCCGGCTCACGCACTCTTCGAGGTGGCGCACGACCTCGTCGCGGGGAAAGAAGGTGACCACGGCGCGGAACGGTCCGGGGGCCAGCACGATCTCGGTGTCGGAGACGGTGGTCTTGGCGGTCGAGGTGGACGGGAACCGATCGTTGTCGGGGTCGGTGCCGAGCAGTTGCCGGACGACGGTGGTCTTGCCCGCACCGGTGGTGCCGAGCAGCAGAATCTGCCGATAGCCGTCCTCTCGGGTGGGCAGGGGAACAAGCTGCTCGCGTACTGCGATGCTCGGGCGGGATCCGCCGGCGGTGGTGGTCGTGACCATGGAAAGCTCGTCCTTTGTGTTCGGCAGGGTGTGCGTACGTGGGTGGCAACGGCAAGCGGCACCGATGCTGTGGACATGACGTCGGGCGTCGCCGGGGCGTGGTGTGGCGGTTAGTCGGGGAGGGTGAGTGCTCCGGCGCCTGCTGCCGTCTCGAGGAGACGTGCCAGGGTGCGCCGTTGCTGGAGGTGGTGTTCGATCGCGGCGGTGGTCTCCGCCAGCTGGCGGATCGTCTCGCCGAGTCGTTGCTGGGCAGGTAAGGGAATGACGGGAACATCGATTCCCGACGGGAGGATGCGGGGCAGTCGGATACCTTCGTCGAGCTGGGTTTGCGTGGCGGCGTTGATCACGGCGAGAAGGTAATCGGGGTCCATAGCGGCCGTGGTGGGGTCGACTCGGATCAAAAAATCCGGTGCGGCGACCGCCCAGCCGTCGAGTTCGATCCGTCGTGCGGCGCCGGTACCGGTGACGACGATGTCCCCCGGTTGGGTCAGCGTCGTATCCCGCATCTCGCTCGGGGCGATAAAGTCCGTCGGCTCTACAGTGTCGGTTTCGCGGAGCTGGCGCAGCAGTGCGCCGGTCAGCAGGGGAACCCCTGTTTCGGGTCCGGTGCCGGATCGGGTTGCTTTCCGCGCCTCCGGGGTGAGAACAAGTCCTCGGTGGAGGGTGATCCCGGGCAGCGCGGTCAGCTTTTCTCGACGCACCGCTGTGGCCGGCTGAAAATCCGGTAGTGCCGGTGCTTCGGGAATCGCTGCGTCGGTGACGAGCCGGTGGGCGGCTGCAATCTGCTCGAGGAGTTGCTCCGGCGTGGGGGCGTCGCGTCGCTTGAGCCAGGTTGTGGGGGACAGGCCGACCCCGGGTTCGAGCAGGTCGCGTACCGGGACGACGACCGAGTACTCGGTGTCGTGGACGGCTCCGTTCTGCCGCCACGTTCGATACTGCTCGACCGCGGCGTCGAACACCGGCACACCATCAGCGTTGATCGGGCCGGGGACGTTGACGAGGAGCACGTGGTCGCGGTCGACGGTCTGACCCGGTCGCGTCAGTACCCAGATCACGGGTGGGACGCGCGTGTAGGGCTCGAAAATCCCCTGGGGTAAACCGATTACTGCCTCGACTGTGCCTTGGCGCAACAGTTCGTGCCGCAACTTCTCCGACGAACTGCGCCACAACTCGCCCGACGGGGTGGCGACAAAGGCGCGACCGCCGGCCTCGAGATGCCCGATCGCGTGCTGCAACCAGATCCCCTCGGATCGGGGACTGGGGCGTCCGAACGCCCACCGGGGATCGTGCAGATCGACGTCCGGACCGAAGTCCCGAAGGCCCCACGGCGGACTGCAGACGACGACGTCGGCGAGCACCCCCGCCGCCGGGTCGTCCCCCAGCGAATTCCCGACCCGTAGATCCACAGCGCGGTTGGTCAGGACAGCGCGCCGTACTGCGGTTGCGTGCGCCCCAGCGTTGAGATCGACACCGACGAGGGCGACGTTCCGGTGAGCACCGACGGTCAGCAGCGTGATCCCGGTACCGACCGCCGGATCCAGGACGGTGCCGTGGTCGATTGCGGCAAGATCGGCGAGGAACTGCGCCAACGCGGGAGGATCTGCATAGCTACGCCGGTAACCTTTGTGGAGAAGCACGTCGTAGATCTCCACGAATTTCTCCGCAGCCAACTCCTCAAGCCCCCCAGCGAGGGTGATAACAAAGTCCAGGACCCGCCCGGTGGGGTCGTAGAGAGGTTCGAGCGCCAAGGACAGCTCCGGGGAGGCGGAACCGAGAAAGTTCAGCCACTCGGACAGCTCCTCGGGGGACAGATTCGCCAGCGTGGACGGTGCTGTTCGATCCGGCCGGTCGACCTGCCCAACCACGGCGGCGGGCCCGTCGAGCGCGCTGCCCGAATGCAGAGCCCGCGTGATGTACTCGGCCGTCAGAGCAGCCCCGACCCGGTCGGCAGCGTGCTGCTCGTCGGAGATCCCCCGAAGATGATCGGTCGCGCGCTGTGCGAGCACTTCGGGTGTGGGCTCGCTCCGGCGGGGCGTACACCGGCGATTGGTTCGCTCGAGCCAGTGTTCGACCTCGGTGCGGTCGAACAGGGGGCTGTCGGAGTCGAGGCCTTCCTTCGGTGCCGGAAAGTCCTTGTGCCGCTTGCGCCACTGCGTCACAGCAGCACGCGAGACACCGGCGATAGCGGCGATGTCGGCGGCGCGAACGAGAGGGGTAGTCAAGGCGATGTCCTATGCGTGTGAGGCGGTGGGCAGAGTCGTCACTCGGTGGGCAGCCAGACGCAGAGCGGCCGACAAGCTGTGCTTGCGAGCAAAGACGTGGGTCTCGGCGCCGCCCTTGGCGAGGAAAGCCAGGTCGTCGCCGAATCCGCCATCGCCGGAGGCGAGGCAGACAACATCGAATCGTTCCGCGATTCGTTCGGTGCGGATCGCTTCGCGCAGGGCGATGTCGGCGCCGTTGAGGCCGGATTTCGGGGACAGCAGACGCGCCCCGGGCCAGGCGGTCCCGGCCGCGATGGCGTTGTGGTGTGAGCTGGCGATGATCACGTGGTCGCCCTCGGCGATCTGGGCCGCGGCGTGGTAGTCGCGCATCGTGCGCTTGGCCTGGAAGATTCGCACATGCGGTGTCCCGCAGAGGTTCTCGATATCGATGAAGTGTACGGCGCGACCGCAAGCGCGGGCCGGAGCCGGGATGGGCGGCACATCCAGGGCGAGTGCCGGTGCGTGACCGGCCAGTCGCGTCACGATCGCTGCAGAGCTGAGCGCCATGGGGTCCTCCTTCGTCGCATCCGTCGATGATGACTGTAGACCAGGGCGCGACGCAGGTCAACTGTTAACTAGTTAAGCCAGTTCTATATCAATTAATGCTGATCCACTTATCCCATACGAATGACCCCGGCTCACTATGTATTCCAGGCAAATTATGGTGCTACCTGAACGGCAGCCCTCGATACGCCCTGCGGTCTGTTAACAACATCCTGAGGGTAGATAGAAGGACCCGGGGGTCGCGGCGGGGCGTTCTGTTAACAGAATGCCGGAGTTCGGAGGAGGAGCGCGGCATACACCTGCGGCCGATAGAACGCCATGCTCTTCGAGTCGATGAGGCCCCATCCATCACCGGTGGCATGGCGTTCGTGTCGGACCGGACACCTACAGTGACCCGCCGAGTATCCGAAAGGGGCATCGCGCCCGATTGGGACTCTGTGTCAGAACTGCAACGACAGAACAGGAACGGTTGATGGCTCTTCCGACGATCGGCGTCCACTATCTCGGCACCGTGTATTCCCCGTTCAGCGGGCAGGCAGCCGATTCGGACGACGGAGCGAACACCGGTGATCCGACACTGCTGTTCGTCTACTACGGCGGTGCAACTGTTTGGGGTTACATCAGCCCCCGGGTCACAGAACAGGTGCCGACTGAGGCTGGGGATCCGGAAGATCTCGACCCGGACGAACTCTTCGCGCTCCTGGAGATCGACGGCGCGATGGTCATGGTCGTCGATACCGACTGGAACGGCGTCAACTACTACGGATTCGCCCCGGTCGAAACTGACGAATGATCTGTGCGCAGAGAAATCCCCGCCGCAAGGGGTACGGCGGGGATTGCCTCTCCAATGTGACAGAACCACCCGATACTCTCGGCGATCACCGTCACCGGGAACCGTCCGACAGCCTCACCCGATCCGCTCGGGTGTGTGCCGAGCCGATCCCGTATGCCGGGGGTGTCGCCGTTCGGTGATAGACACAGGTCGTGGCGCACTGGGATGTATTGATCGACAAGCTGGCGGTCGCCGACACGCCGGTCCGGCTGACGTGGGACGAACTCGAATCGCTCGTCGGGGACCTGCCGACCTCGGCGGTCAGACACCGCACCTGGTGGTCGGGCGATCGCGGCCATGTCAACGCCTGGAAGGCCGCCGGATTCACCCTCACCGACCTGCGGCTGGGCGAGACGGTCACCTTCGACCGCATCACTACCCCCGGCCACCCGTCGGGTGTGGTGACAGCGGATGGTCCCGGCCCCACCGCGACAGCCGGTGAGCGCTCGGATGGACATGTCGAGGCGGATCTGGTGCTCGTCACGTGTGTGAAATCCAAACGCGAGGCGCCGTCGGCGGCGAAGGATCTGTACGTCTCGCCGTTGTTCACCAAGCAGCGGGCCTACGCCGAACAGACGGGACGGCCGTGGTTCATCCTCTCGGCCGAACACGGACTGGTCGCCCCCGACGACTGGCTCGCCCCGTACGAACGCTATCTCCCCGACACCCCGCCCGCGTATCGCGCTGCGTGGGGGAGGTGGGTCGCCGAACGCCTCGAACTGCTGACCGGTCCGCTGCAGGATCGGGTCGTCGAGATCCACGCCGGAGCGACCTATCTCGACGCTTTGGCACCGCACCTGCACGCCAAAGGCGCCAGCATCCGCACCCCGTTGGCGGGGTTGAGCATGGGCCGGCGCCTGAGCTGGTACACCCAGCACGGCAGCGATGCCCCGGCCGCCGAACCGACGCCGGTGGTGGATGGCGGGGCCACGCATGCCGACACCGCTGACTTCGTCGCCGGGTTGCTCGATCACACCCAGGCCATGCGCCCGACCCAGTTCCTTGCCGCCGATCCGGCGCAGTGGAAGCGGCCCGGCTTGTACAGCTGGTGGGTCGATGCCGTCGGCGCCGATGATCTCACCGTCGGTCTCGACCTGCCGATCGCCCCGGGGTTGATCTACGCCGGGCTGGCCGGGGCGACACGCTGGCCGAGCGGCAAACGCTCCTCCAACACGTTGTGGTCACGCATTGCGGGTATGCACCTGGGCGGTAAGCACGAGTTCTCCACCTTCCGGCGCACCCTCGGCTCGATCCTCGCCCACGCACAGGGCAGCGACGTCATCGACGAGACTGCGTTGACCGCGTGGATGACCCGTCATCTGAGCGTGGTGGCGATTGCCTTCGCCGATCCGGACACCCTCGGACATCTCGAGGACGAGGTCCTCGCGGCGATCGACCCACCGCTGAACCTGCAAGGGATGGCCGCCACCCCGGTCCGGATCCGGCTGAAAGAACTGCGGCGGCGTCACCGCTGACCGAAGCCGGCCCGCGCACCGAGTGGCCTACAGCCGGCTCGCGGATCGATGCTCGGCGCGCCATCGGTGCAGGTCATATGTCCTGCACCCGCCCAGCATCCGACGCGGCCGCAGGGTCGGGTCCGTCGTCAGGGCGTGATCCGCCCGCACCGAGGGGGCGGCGTCGCTCCCGGCCGCGCTGCTGTACCAGTCCCGCGCCTGCGGGCCTGGAATCAATAGGCGAGAGAGTGGGCGATCTGGGCGATCGCCGCCTCGAAACGTTCCCGGCCCCCGGATGAGTTCAAGCCGCGGGCCGAGCAATGCGGAATCTTGCCGGGCAGCACAGACAAATCGCCGGTGATGCCGGCACGAGCCCAGCCGTCGCGGGCAGCGGCCCCCAGCAACAACACCTGCTCGAGTCTCGGACACAGGTTCACCACTTCGCGGGTCCACCGCACCGCCCGGGCACGTTCGGCGGCGGTCGAGCCACCGTTCTTGACCCCCGCCACGGGAAAGGGCACCACATTCCAGTGCACGACCTGTGACCACGACACTCCATGTCGGGCGTAGGCCTCGCGGCAGTTGCGGGCGGTGCGATCGTCGTTGTCCAGACTCAGCAACCCGGAGCCGGTACCCGCCTCGGCTTTGGTGGACGGATTGTCGAGCAGCACCAGCACCCGTGCCTCGATACCGCCCTGGTCCGGATCGACATACGGCACGTGGCCGCGGGGCAGGCCGACCGCATCGGCGATCCGGTCGGCCAGATCGTTGAGCGGCTTGACGTGGGGTTCGCGAATCCTCGCGAGTTTCGCGGCGACCACCGCGGGGTCGGCGTTACGTCCGTTCGGCATGCGACAGACCATGACACATCGGACCGACACGGGGCCGTCACCACGACAGCGCCAGGCCTACCCTGTCGACGCAAAGGCGTTGGACGTGGTCGGTAGCTCCCATTAGGGCGTGTTTCAAAAGTTCGCTGTCTCATAGCCACTGACTGATCGCGGCGATCTGGACGGTGGCCAGATACCGCACCGCGAGTTTGTCGTAGCGGGTGGCCACCGCCCGGAACTGCTTGAGCTGGTTGATGCCGCATTCGACGGCATGCCGTTGCCGATAGATACCTCGATCGAACGCCGGTGGACGCCCACCACCGGAACCGCGGTTGCGGCGGTGGGCACGCTGATCGGACGGGATCGCAATAGTCGCCTTGATTCCACGTTGGCGCAGGTAGGCCCGGTTGACTCGGGAGCTGTAGGCCTTGTCCGCCAACACCCGATCCGGCCGTGTCCGCGCCCGGCCGACACCGAGCCGGGGTACCCGGATCTCCTCCAGGACCGCAGTGAACTGTGGACTGTCCCCGTGCTGACCGGCGGTCAGCAGCAACGCGAGCGGACGTCGATGCTGCTCGCACGCCAGATGTAGCTTCGTTGTCCACCCGCCCCGCGAGCGACCGAGAGCGTGGTCGGCCGGTTCGGTCGCGACACCGCCGGGTGGCTCGACCTGCTTGTCGCCGTGGTGGCGGGCGCCCGCGGCATGCTGATGTGCCCGCATGATCGTCGAGTCGACGCTGACGTCCCAGGCGATCTGGTCGGCGGCATCGGCCACAGTCTGCAATGCGGTCAGGACACGAGCCCACACCCCGTCGCGCTGCCAGCGCCGGAACAGGCCGTAGACGGTTTGCCAGGGCCCGTACCGGTCCGGGACGTCCCGCCAGGGCGCACCGACGCGGATACGCCACCGGATGCCGTCGATGAGCTGGCGTTTCGTCCACTTCGGTGGACGTCCGGTCTTCTTGGCGCAAGGCAGCAGCGGAGCCAGACGCGCCCACTGCGCGTCGGTGAGGTCCGCTCGCCCCGGTACCGCTACGCTGGGCACGAGGTCTCCGAGATATTCAGGTTTTGCTTGGTCGCTAAACCCAGATACCGGAGACCTCACTCATTCAGCGACTGCGACACCCCTACCCGCGGGAAACCGGGTTCAAGATCACTTTTGAAACATGCCCTAGGCGATATCTCCCCGAGCGGTCGACACAGACGGTGACGTTCATGATGCCGGTTCGGCGGCGTTGATCTGCAGGGCGCAGCACAGCATGATCGGCCAGAGTCGGTCGATATCGGCCTCGCCCAGGGAGACTTTGCGCGCCGGGCCCGTGTGGTCCTGACCGAGGAAGGCAGCGAGCTGCTCGAAGCCCGGGTGGGCTTTGAGCTGCGGATAGTTCGTCCAGTTTCCTCGTGCCAGCAGTTCGCCGTCTTCTCCGGCGAGCAGGTGCAGTGGAGCGAATCTGAGTCCGTAGGGGTGCAGGAACACCCCACCGGTCGGGGGTCGACCGAACCACAGGTCCTCGGCGGTGCCTTTGCGTTCGTCGAGGCCCTCGGTGCGGGTGAACAACTCCACCGCCTGAGTACGGGCGGCGCCGGGAGCGAGGGCGTCGAGGAAGGCGTCTTTCGTCCACAGACGTGTGGTCCGGGAGGAGTGTGCTTTCGCCGCGGCGACCTCCGCGCCGAAGGTCGAGGGGGTGAGGATCTCGATGTCGCCGTGGCGGGCGTAGGTCAGTTGCAGGGCGGTGACACGGACGTCGTCGCGGGTGATGCGGTTGAGGTACTCGATCAGGCGGCGCAGGTCGGCGTCGATGCGGTCGACCGCCAGGCACAGGTGGATCCGGCCGTCGCCGATATTGCGGTCGAGTTGTGCGCGGGTGCCGTCGTCGAGGCTGGACAGGTCCGGACCACTTTGCCGGATCCACTGCCGGTGGAACGCCTCGGCACCGGCCTGCCAGATCGCGGCGGCGTAGTCGAGGACCTGGCCGATGACCAGACGGCGGCGTTCGGAGTTGGAGGCGAGTTTGCATTCGACGACGGTGATCTCCCCGTTCGGATCGACGATGCACACATCGGCTGGTCCGGCGGTGGTGGACAGCTCCCGCAGGGCCACCGCGCCGTCGGGCACACCCGGCACGTGGTGCGGCGCGTCGGCGATGATCGCCTGCAGGTGGTCTTCACCGGTGTAGGCCGTCATCTCCGGCGACGACCACGCACCGCCCGTGCCGGCATCTCGGATCAGCAGGGATCTGTTGCTCGTTCCTGCCATTGCGTCTTCTTTCGGGTCGGTCGACGATGTGTGCGCACCGTATCCAACGGCTGCGACCAGCGCGATGGGTTCGGCGCCTCGAGGAAGGATGGCTGGAAGAAGACCCTTGGGGACGAGACGGTCGAGCTGGCGGTCGACCAGGCCGAGATGTTCACCGGGACCTGCAACCGGCTCCGCCCGAAGGGGTCCGGTGAAGTCGGACGGCGCGAGGGGCCTCCGAGCGTCCTGAACTTGACCGACGTCGCCCCTGACATCGTCACCGGGGTGATGACAGCGTCAGGGTTCAGGCGACAGCCCAGGTCAGCAGGTCGAGCAGACGCACATCGGTCAGGCTCGCGATCCGGCGGACCTGCTCGGCCTCGGACTGTGCCAGGCGGCGGCGGAACAGCGGGAGGGCACCGCTGTCGAGGTTGGTGCACACGTCGTCGCGGATGGCCGCCCAGAACATCACTCGCCGGCCGCGATCGGGATAGCGGGCAGCTGCGGCACGAGCATGGAGCCGGTAGAGGGACCCCGGCCGGGGGTTCAGGGGCCGGCCGGGGGCGTGCGCAGGTCCTGGAGTTCGGCGCGCAGTTCGGCGACACGTTCGCGGGCGGCTTCGGCTTGCGCGTGTGCGGCGGCGGCGTCGGCGCGGGCGGTCTCGGCGCGGTCGCGTTCGGCTGCTGCCGCGGTGCGGGCGGCGGTGAGTTCGGCTTCGAGCCGCCGGGTGTGTTCGGCTGCGGTGGCCGCCGCGGCGTCTTTCTCGGCGATCGCTCGGGTCAGCCGCTCGCGGTGCTCGTCGAGCTGCCCGGTGAGCAGCTCGATCCGGTGCTCGAGGCCGACGATCTGCTCTCGGTGGGTCGAGGCGGCCTGATCGAGCTGCTGCTGCCAGCGGTCCTGTGCCGCGGCGTGGTCGGCCCGGGCTGCGGTGAGCTGGGCGAGGGCCTCGGTGGCCTCGGCGTCGGCGGCCGCGGCGGCAGCATCGGCGTCGGCGCGTTCGGTCCGAGCGGTGTCGAGTTCGTCCCGCAGTGCCGCGATCTCGGCTGCGGCATCAGCCCGGACCTTGTCGGCCTCGGCCTGCACGCGCCGCAGCTGGGCATCGATCGCCGCCGGATCGGCGAGCAGATCGGTCGCGGTGGTGATCGACGACGCGATCGTCGTCAGTGTCTCGAGCATCGCCTGGGCTTCGCGGCGCAGCAGTGGTACCGCCTCGGCGAGGGTGCCGATCGCCGAGGTCGGATCGGTCGGCAGCGCCTCCTGTTGCTGCTGGGCGCGGGCCTTGTCTTTCTGGCGCTGCCGCCAGGCCCGTACCCGATCGGCGTCGGTGGCGTATTCGCGGCGACGCCCCCCTCTGGCTTCCTCGGCCATGACCCCACCTTCCCGACCCGATGACGTTCCGTCTCCGGCATCGTAACATTATTCGTTACGTACGTATCATGATACGTACGTAACGAATGGTGGGGATCGATGCCCCGCCCTCGCTGCGAGGGCGCGATGGCGGGCGGGTCGACCCCCGGATCGTTCGAGGGGGCATGACGGTGCCGGCGGAGCCCACATCCCCCGGTTCGCGCCGGTTCGTGGAGGGGGTGACCGGACCGAGGCGGGCGTGCAGGCCGGTGCGGGATGCCCGGTATCGGAGGTTCTTTCCGCTCTCGATGCTTGGTTTCCTGCGGAAACGAGGCGGCAGGCCGATGCTTCCCGAAGTCCGCCTCTCGCGTCCCTCCATCGACCTGCCGCCCACCGACTATAAACATCCGAGTCGAACACATGTGCGAAAATCTGTTAGGTGGTGTCCTACGAGCGCCCTCCGAAGTTCTGCCCGTACGGGCACCGACTGGGACCGCACCGGGTGGTCGTGGGATGGACACCGTGCACCTGCGCAACAGCCCTGCGCCCCTCGGGAGCCACCGGACACCGCACCTACCTGTGCATCGTCTGCGATGCGCAGATCCTCATTCCCCCGCACACCGGGCCACCGTTCTCCGGGGTGCAGTGGCCGCCGAGACAGACGCAGAAGCAGCCGCGGCCCGGCTCGGAAGGCGAGTGAGCCGGCCGGATCACAGACGCGGCGACCCACCAGGATCCAGAACATCAGCGTCGCTGACATTGTGGTGTGAACTGGGACAACGACACGCCTCCCTTCTGCCCGTGTCGATCGGAGACAGCACCACCATCAAGCCTGGCGATCAGGTGACGGTCAGCGCACGCGGGAAGTTCGTGTTCAGCGTCGACGACATCGATGAGGACACCGGCATGGCCATGATCGAGGTCGACGCCGACAGCCCGCTCACGTATCCGTGGCCGGCGCGCATCACCGATCTCGTGCCTGTCGAGGACTGACTCCGAGAGCTCTTCTTCGTGCCGGCAGCTCTCGCGTCACCTGTTTGGCGGGCGATACGTCCTGTCGCTACGGTGACCGCTGCTATCACCCGAGTTCCCCGACAGGTGAGTGATTCCCTGACGGGTCGAAGGATGGTCCCCGGCGCCCCCCGCCGGGGACCATCGCCTTTTCCGCGGATCCGCTGTGCGTGCAGCGGACGACACCGTGGCTACTCTCGGCGCGTGGAGGACAGGACGCGAGCTATCGGCGATGCCGCCGATGCGATGACCGACGATGAGCTCGAGACCGCGATTGCGGCGCTGAATGCCCGCGAGCGGGAGCTTCTCGTCGGCGGGGACAGCGAGGCGGCGTTCGATCTGATGGGCACGAAGTTCGTTCTACTGTCCACGCTGGAAGATCGGCGAGGGTAGCCGACTGGCGCACGAGTTCTTTTTTTCCATTATTTCCGTCTGTCGCGGTATTCGCACACCGGTCTGGGGAGGCAGATTCGTACAGCACTCATTGAGAGAGGTCGGGTCCGGCTTCTCGAGTCGGTCCGGTGTCAGGAGAAGCAGCGGACGTCGAGGGGTTCTCACCTCGGTTCTTGCTGTTGAGCATCTGCTCGACCGAGCGGGGATGGCCGAGGAGAGCGGTGGCGATGTCGGCGGCCACCGACGCCGGAGCATTAGAGGCAGGATCTTCCTTGGCCGAGGTCGCGGTGAGGTCGGCAAGACTGCTCAGCCAGTTCCGCGCTCGATCGAGGGAGAGGTCCTTGTTCTCGGTGTAGGTCGGTGGCCACTCGATTCCGCTGTCGATGCGGGCGCGGATGTCGGCGGCTCGCACGAGTTGTTCTGCGACCAGGGCGGCGACGAATTCGTAGTCTTTCTCGCGGCCGGCGATCGTTTTCGACACGCACAGATCTACTGGGTCCAGGCACAATCCGGTTCGGCCGTAGAGGGTGGAGGTGTCGTCGTCGACGATGAAGTGGACGAGGCGGTGTTCCCAGTGTCGGGGTAGGACTACGACGTCTTTGTGGATGCCTTCGACGTAGAAGCCGAAGGACATGTGGAAAGGGGAGCCCTCGCCGAGTCGGGCATCGAGGAGCAGCAGCTTGTCTTCGACGGCAGGTGGATCGGTGATCCCGCTCAGGGGCAGGATGTCGACTTCTCGCGAGAGAAAGGCGGCCGGGGGCAGGGCGGTGGTGTCGAAGCTGCCGAGGATCGATTGAGAACCGAGCACGATCACGCGGGGTTCGTCGAGGTTGGCGCACGCGGCCTTGATCGCCCGTCCGAGTTCGTCCCGGTTCACCGCTGCGCAGTAGCTTTGAGTCTGGTGCTGAATTCGATGAGGACGCGGCGACGTTCGTCATCGCTGAGCAGAACCGACAGGGGGGACAGGTTGCGCATTTCCCGGCTGGTGTCGTCGTCCGTCTCGACGATCCGGCGGATGTCGTCGATGTCGTTGGTGCGGACGATCATGTCCCATCGGTCCAGGTAGCGCTCCATCAGTGGGCTCCGGTTCACCTGACGGCGGATCGTTTGCAGGCTGCGGCGCACCGGTTCGGTGTCGACCGACAGACCGGTGGTGATGATCTTGTCGAGCACGGCGGACTGCACAAGCTGCTGACGCACAGTCTTCGGTGTGACCACGCTCATCTGTCCACCTCCTCGGCTCGAACCATCTGCGCCCTCTGCACGGATCGCTCTCATGATAGTGCGTGTATGCAGCAGTTTCACCCTGTTGTTGCTCGCTGCAACACTTTCGGGTGGTGCTCGGTGATGCACGTTGGCCAGGGACGGTCCGCTTTCCTCTGCAGGACCCTGACCGGCAGGTGCGGGGTGTGGATGCGCCATGTCGTAGGTGTGAGTGTCGGTGGTGATGCTGCCGGCACCGCCAACCGCCAGTTACGTATCCGTCTAGCAGTCGAGGTCGAGGGTGGGTCGGCTGCGAGGCGCGTCCACGGGTGGAGTCACGGGGTCCGGAGTGGAGGTGTTGGCGGTGAAGTCGTGAACAGAGCGTGGGTGCGCGGACATGGCGGCGGTGATAGCGCGCAGATCGACACCGTGGTCGATGGCCGGGCCGGCGGGATCAGGATCGGCCACCTCGGTGATCGCCATGTCCAGCACGTCGCGCATCAGGCGAGTGTCGCCGTTCTGCATGTACTCGAAACGTCCCCAAACGAACTGCTCACGTAGGTCCCCAACCAGGGGGTTCTGCTTCAGCGCGGTCTTGCTGACGACGTGGAAGCGATCGGTGTCGAGCCTGTAACCGGCCTCGGCGGACAGTTGCCGGAAAAAGGAGAATTGAGTACGGGTGTTGCCCTCACGAAATGGATGGACGAAGTTTATCCGCAGCCACACTGTGGCCAGTTCTCCGATGAAGTCGCTGCGGGCAAGTCCGCGCAAATTGTCCTTGGCTGCGATGCGGTCGAGAACGACTTTAGCGGCTTGGGGGACTTCGCGGGCCTTGAAATACTTGTGTGGTATTTCGGTGACGTGGTTTTGCCCGTTGCGGATGGCGGCGACGTCCGGCCCCCACTTGACCATCGGCCAGTCCTGCGGGGCGGTGCGCAGTTGCCCGGCCCAGGGGTAGATGTCCTGAAACAGCTGGTAGTGGGTGCGCTGGAAGTGGTCCAGGTCGTAGCGGCCGGGGATGGGCTGTTTGGCCAGCTCCCGCATCCGCTGGTAGGACGCGATACCTTCGGCGCGGTGCACGGTCTGGGCGTCCGGGATGCCGTGCGGCCACCTGTCGGATTGCAGGACCAGGTTCTTCATCACGGCACGACTGGGATCGGGAATGTCATCCGCGTTCCATTCGATCGTCTCGGGAATGAAGTAGTCCAGCCACTCTTGTGAATATCGCGGGGCCATGTCAGTCGATCTCGTACCCGGCCTCGCGGGCGATGATTTTGCTGATCTCTTCGAATGTTTTGGTTCCCCGGATCAGATCGACCAACAATTCCTTGTCGCCGTCGCTCATCTGGCGGCCTTCAATCGCCATGATCGGTTCCATCGCCGCAATATCTGCGCGGGCTTCGGCTTCGGTGATATGCGGCTCCACGGTGGCCTTCCTGTCGGTGGTGGGACGGGACCAGGGCTCGGTCCCGCCCCATCTGTGGTGTCGAGTGTGACGAAGCTGGTCAGATAGCGCGACCGTCGTCGTATCCGCCCTCGTATCCGGACTCGTAGTGCCGCATCGGGTCGGTGTACTGCGGGCGGTCCGGTCCGGTGCGCGGAGCGAAGGGGCGCAGCGGGCGGACGTCGCTGGCCGCCCTCAGTGCCTTCTCGAGCGTGTCGTCGGGAACGAAGGTGTTCTCGGCGGCCGTCACCGTCTCGGTTGGGTCCACGATCGCCTCGTCCGGGCCGATCACCGTCTCGGTCGGCTCGACGACAGCATCGGTGTCTGTTTCGTCACCCATAACTATTTGGTCGTCAACTACGGTTGCCGTTTCGGCAAGTGTTGTGGTTTCCGTCGTGGTGAGACGTTCGCGGCGTTCGATGCCGGCCTGGTGGATCGCTTCACGGCCGATGTTCTGCTCGGCGGCGAACTTCTCGACCGCTCGGGTGGCGATGCTGAAGGCTTCGCCGCGGGTGTTCACGGCCTCGCGGTCGATGCCGCCCTCGCCGTCCCAGGCTTCGAGGTGCCATTGCCGATCGTCCCAGCGCACTCGCGCACCGGGACGGCCGCTGTCCGAGTCGAAGCCGTACTGCCAGATCGCTTCGGTGTCGTCGAGGGCCACCCACGGATCGGCCTTGCGGTTCTGTTCGCGGATCTCGGCGCCGTCGAGCCATGCTTGCCGGGCTGCGGCCATGCGCTCGGGTACTGAGGCGATGAGCTCGGCCTTGCTCATGTTCCGGTGTTCGGCCCATGCATCGGTCGGGTTCAGATCCAGAGTCCATTGCGGGTACTGCCCGTCCGCGGCCCGGCGCTGCTGGTCTTCGCGGACTCGGCGCAGCGCCTCGGGGGAGTTCTCGCGGGCGTTGACTTCGAGCCGTAGTTCCTCGGCTCGCAGCTTCGCGGCCTCGAGTTCGGCCGTGTCGGTGAAGTCGAGTTCCGGTTCGGCCTCGGCCTCGGTGAGTCGGCGATGGTTGTGTTCGATCCGCGACTCGATGGTGGTGGGGTGCCGGTCGGCGCGATCGGCGATCTTGCGGATCGTGGACAGCATTCCCTGCGCTCCGGTGGAGCGTTCGAGGACGTTGAAGAACCGGTCCCGCTCGTACCAGGCGGTTTCCTCACCGACGGTGACGTAGAACTGGCCGAGGGTCTGGCTGTAGCCCAGGCTCAGCGGCACCCCGCCGATGACACCGAAGACCTGCTCGTCACTGCTGCGGGTCACCTCGTCTTTGAGCCGGATCAACGACCCTCGCAGGGCATCGGCCAGCTCCGCAGTCTGCGAATCGGGGACCGTGGCGTCGGGGAAGGCCCACATCTTCCGGGCACGGTCCTCGACGGCGCTCCAGGTTGCAAGCTTGCCGGCGACCTCACGCACTTGGGGCAGCCGTTTCTCGTCGGCGGTGATCGACCGGCTCAGTGCCCGGATCGCTGCATTGCGGGCGGCGTTGGCGTTGAGTACTGCATCGCGGCGGGCTTCGAGTTCGGCGACCTTCTGGTCGGCTTCGACCTGCTCGACGAACACCGGGTCCCCGGTGGCTGCGGCCTTGCTCTGCGCCCACGAGACGGTCAGGTCCCCGCCGAGGTCTTCCATCGTGGGGGGCACATCGGCCTTGCGGATCATCGCCACGAAGTTCGATTTGCGTGCGACGTACTGGTACATCATCGCGTCGTAGGATCGGCGGGCGACCATGTTGACCACGCTGACGGTCTCGTGGACGTTGCCCTGGCGGATGATGCGGCCGAGGCGTTGTTCCATGTCCGCGGCCGTCCACGCCGGGTCGAGGTTGATCATCTGCTTGAGTGCCCGTTGGACGTTCAGGCCGGTGCCGCCCTTCTTGGTGGAGGTGAGCAGCACTCGGATCCGCCCGTCGGCGCAGGCTTGCACCAGGCGGGCCTTGGCCTTGGGGTTGTCGTAGTCGTGCATGAACGCGATCTCTTCCCGATTCATGCCTCGGGCCACCAGGGCGTCGCGCAGCTCGGTGTAGAGATTGCGGGCCTTGGGGCCGGCACCGGCCTTGGGGGTGCCGCGGTCGCAGAACACCAGCTGGAACACTCCGGTCATCTCGGGGCCGTACTTGTCGGCCGGGATGTGCAGGTCTGCGTGGTCGCGGTGGACCTGCCAGATCAGGTCGGCGGCGTGCTCGACCCGGCTGTGCTGCGGGTCCGGTGCGTCCAGGTTCGCCAATGACGGATACATCGTCAGATTTCGCCCGTCGGTGGCGATCTTGAGGCTGTTGTCCAGGTCCATCCGATCGCCCTGGATCTGGGACATGCGCACATCGAGGTCGGCCATCGCGTCGATCGCGTCCTGGCCCATGTCGAACTCCACGATCTTCGGGGCTCCGCCGTCGAGGACGGGCAGGCGCACCGGGATCCGATCGGAGGTCACCACGTCCCGGAACTGGTCGAGCATCGCCACCAATTGCGGGACGTTGGCGTATTCGGCCATGCGGGTTTTCATCTGGATGCGGGTGGCGGTGGTGTTCATCTCCGGCACCGACACCGGCTTGGCGAAGGTGCCCGCCCAGTTGTCGATCCGTCCCAGGCCGGCGGCGTGCAGCAGGTCCGGGCGCAGGTATTTGGTCATCACCCAGATTTCCGACAGCGAATTGCTGATCGGGGTGCCGGTGGCGAAGGCGATCGCTTTGGCCGGCGCGTGCGCCATACCCTGCTCGGCGCCCAGGGCGCGGGCCTTCTCCCGCAGGTGCTTGGCCTTCATCTCCAGGTCGGTGGCCCGCTGGGAGCCGTTGGTGACCGCCAGATCGGCACTGTTGGACGGGCGCGTGAGGTTCTTGTAGTCGTGCGCCTCGTCGATGAACAAAAAGTCACACCCCGACTGCTCGAAGGTCAAGCCTTCGTCGGTGGCCTTGGCCGCGATAATCTTCTCGACCCTGGCCTCGGCGTTTTTGATCGCCTGCTCGATCTGCTTGACCGTGAACTCCGCGCCCTGGCTGTTGGCGGCGTCGAGGGCCTCGCGCAGCTCACCGAGTTCGCCTTCGAGGTACTCGATCTGCGCTTCGCGGCGCATGGCGATGCGACTGAACACCGACTGCGGCACGATCACCAGGTCCCAGTCCCCGACGGCGCTCTGCCCGACGAAGCGTTGCCGGTC
>Ga0180216_1000322_pt1 | contig 52943 bp, 51 predicted proteins | sample eDN3rd37CBELigMG_FD_128879 | JGI IMG/M metagenome (GOLD analysis project Ga0180216, IMG submission 128879) | Enriched Miracle-Growth compost microbial communities from Emeryville, California, USA - eDNA 3rd pass 37_C BE-Lig MG (version 2)... ...
GGGCTGAACTGCCTTATGCGCTGCTCAAGAAAGTATCGTCGCGGATCATCAACGAAGTGCGTGGTATTAATCGTGTGACTTATGACGTATCGAGCAAGCCGCCTGCGACGATAGAGTGGGAATAATTTCCCGCCTGGCAGGCCACTGCAATAACTGGCATTAAATCTTTGGAGAGCCTCTGTTTTAGCGGCTCTCCATTTTTTTGTCTGGCTTTTCCTGGCAGTGTCAGGCACGTCTAAGCATGCGTTTCCAAGGGTATTTTTGCGGGTATCGAAGCTGGGCTATCATGGCCCGGCGATGAGTACCATCCGTTGATGATTGATTCATGGATGGTATTGGAACTCGTAATACCATTGAATATCAATGAGTTAAGTGTGAATTTTAGTCTAATGCAAAGATGGTATTGAAAAGGTCGATCAATACCATCCTAGGCGCGGCGGACACGCATCAACTCATTGATTTTGAAAAGGATTCACATGCTGACTGATACCATGCTCCGTAATTTGAAGCCACGTGAAAAGCAATACAAAGTGGCGGATCAAGAGGGCCTGTATGTGGCGGTCAGTGTGACTGGCGCGATTTCCTTTCGCTATAACTATCGCCTGAATGGCCGCAGCGAGACGTTGACCTTTGGCCGTTATGGCCCCAGCGGGATCACCCTGGCCCAGGCGCGAACCCTGCTGCGTGAGGCTAAGCAGAAAATTGCTGCGGGGGTGTCACCCGCCCAAGAGAAGGCCCGCAGCAAAGACCAGCTGCGCGGTGAAAAGCGTTTTGATACCTGGGCGCGCGACTGGCTGCAAGGTCACGACATGGCGGATTCCACCCGTGACATGCGCCGTGCCCTGTACGAGCGCGACCTGAAACCGTTCTTTGGCAACCGGCTGCTGCACGAGATCACCGAAGAAGACGTACGCAGTCGGGCCGACAGCATCCTGCAGCGGGGCGCACCGGCAACCGCCGTACTGGCCCGTGAGGTGGTGATGCTGGTGTTTCGCTGGGCCAATGCGCGAGGTTACAAGGGCAGCAATCCGGCCGATGGCGTACCGCCATCGTCCATCGCGCGATTCAAGGCGCGGGATCGATCCCTGGGGCCGGATGAAATCCGGCTGGTGTATCAGTATCTAGACCGGGTAGCCACGACACCCGTGATCCGCCTGGCGGTGAAATTGTTGCTGCTGACCATGCTGCGCAAGTCCGAGATGATCGAAGCGACCTGGGACGAGATCAACTTCAGCGAGGCGCTGTGGACCATCCCGGCCGAGCGGATGAAGCGGCGCAACCCGCACAACATTTACCTGAGCACACAGGCGATGGACATCCTGATGGCCATGAAAGTATGCGCCGGTGGATCGCGCTGGGTGTTGCCGGGGCGTTACGACCCCGACGTTTGCATGAGCAAGGCCACCCTGAATCAGGTGACCAAGCTGGTGTGGACGGCCGCCCAGGCCGACAAGCAGGATCTGCCGCAGTTTTCGCCCCATGACTTCCGGCGCACGGCCAGCACCTTGCTGAACGAAGCTGGGTATAACTCGGACTGGATCGAAAAATGCCTGGCGCACGAACAGCGTGGGGTGCGCAGCGTGTACAACAAGGCTGAGTATGCAGAAGGGCGCCGAGCCATGATGCAGGACTGGGCCGATATGATCGACCGTTGGGCGCAGGGCCAACCAAGAGCGTAAGGCCCCGGTTGGCCGATTGTGGTCAACGCCTAGCGGCCAGCCAGTTGCATGGCGGGTGACAGCGCAGCGTCTTGCGGATTGCCGCGCGTGTTCTTGCGGGATTCCAGCCAGGCGTTGACCTCGGCAAGGTCCCAGGCCACGACGCGGTTGGACAGGCAGAAACGCTGCGGGAATTCGCCCCGCTTTTCCATATCGAAGATGGTGCGATCCGACAGAGGAACCTTGTTGAGCAGTTCCTTGCGGTTGATGGCCACGACATTGGTTGTAGGGGCAGGGTGGGGGATAAGGTCGTTCATCGACCGGTTTTGTTCGTTCATGCGATAACCTCTTTCTGCGGGCATCTTTAATGTGATGTGCCCGAATACGGAAGTGACCTGCCGACATCGTGTCAGCAGGTCGAGAATACGATTTCTTGGATTACGTCGCCATCCTTGATGTTGGACGCCATTGCGGCGAACCAGGCGCTTCCCATGGTGGGGAAGTCCCCGCCGCATGCTGTCGTTGTTACCCCACGCGAGGGGCCGACGGCACGAAGCAGATTTCACCGGTTTTACTTCAACCCCGGTGCCTTGCAGGTTGCTGCACAAACGCGTGCCGCGTGATCGGGCAGGGCGCAGTATTCATCGATTGTATTTTGTTAAAGAGCCGGGCTGTGGTTAACAACTTGGGGGTATTTTCAGCAAAACGCTTGATCATGTCAATACCCTATTAGGCTGAATTTTTGGTTACGATGTCATGCTTCCTGATTGGCCCAAAAAGGGTAGACGATTACCCTAGGCAGAGGCAAAATTTCCCTGGATAATTTGTGTTTTGATGTATCGATTTCAGGGCGATCAAGGTGGTTGCAGGCCTTAGGTAAAGCGCCACTTTTCCCGTCTGGCTGCGTCGTGTCGCGCCGATGGAAATTTTCTTTTTGATAATGATAATTGTTACTGTATGGCAGCAATTTTTACCCTGCTGCCAGCCAATGCCAGATAGGCATTGTCATCATTGTTCATATTGATATATCAAACTAATCTTATAATCCATACTGTCATCATGGATATTCATCAATATGCCCGATTTTCAACCTGTTCGTGAAGCCTGTGAGATTATGGGAGGCGCTTCTGCATTGGCCAGACGCCTGGGCTTGCCACCGCAGGTCATCCACAGTTGGGCAACCGGCGCACGGCCGATACCGATCATCCGATGTGTGGAGATCGAAGAATTGACGGGGGGGGAAGTCACCCGGAAGCAGTTGCGTCCGGATGACTGGTGGCAGATTTGGCCGGAGTTGCGGGGAGAGGATTGAAGGCTTTATGATCCAGCGATATTCAATTTCAGCAGCTCATTGTCCAACCCATAGCGAACCACGTCGATCCGCTCGCTGCGACGGGAGACAAAGTCCCCCGTTATCGCGGGCAACTGGAATGGGAAGAAAGCGGGATTGTTTAAAAGTAGTCCCAATGCGCATTTGGCCTCTGGGGAAGCCAGAAGGGCAGACTCAAACATAAGGATAGCCAGGTTAGTGTCGACAACACATGCTGGTGCACTTTTTTGATAACAACCTGCAGCCTCAGAATCTTTCAAAATTCCCCACGCAACAAGTGACCTCAGAACGTACCTACCATAGCGGAATATCGTTTGCCGATCGCCATACTGTTCCTTCAGACGGGTGATGATTTGCGCCTGAGTTACTTGATCCTGCAAGGCTAGCAAACGGCCGACTTGTCGAGCTACATTGAACCAGAAGGGATAGGCTGCCGAGATCATCCCCCAGTGGACCGCCAGGGCCGTGGACGGATTTTCCCTCAGAAACGCCAGCGAGGCATCACGAAATGGAATCAACTCGGGCTCAGGTGAGACCCAGGTCTTCATCAGATTGTTGACGACAAAGGTCCGGGTCTGATTGCTTCGTTCACCTTCGGAGCCGCCGCCTTTCCTATCCGCGAGGAACTCATGCAACTCCTGCCGGATGATTTGGGCGTCGAGCCCAGCCAGCAGCAGATTGGCTGCTTTCTGCATCCACTCGAAGCGAATCGTCTGCTTGATACCGATGGTTTCGTGCCTTTTGCTCATCATCATCGTGCCCTTCGTTCAAACTTCACCAAGGGAACGATGACCTCTTCAATGGCTATACCGCCGTGACCTACGATAGAGTCTCCCGGGTTTACGAATGCATCGTGGCCACCAGTCACAAGGGGGAAGTAATCATCTGGTAATCCGACTGGTTGCCATTCTCGGCCAAACGGAAAAGCCTTGGCCACTTGAGCGCGAAGCTCTGGTGTGGGATAGACTCGGACACGTTCGCCACGAGTTTCAGCAATGACGCCCTCAGATGGGCGGCCTTTGCCATCGCATTGGATGTTGCCGTGATCCGCTGTCAGCCAGACCTCATAGCCGTAGTCCAGCAATTGGCTGACCAGTACGGCCAGGAACCCACCTTGGCACCATTGCTTGATTTGGTTGTGCATCCCGGCAGAGCCGAGTTGCATGCCATGCATGATTTTGTCGACCTTGTCTACGACTAGCCCGACCGCCTTGGTCTTTCCAGGATGAATCAGGGTGTCGAGAATGGCTGCCGCATCGCCGTCACCAAGGCCGCGCTGATAGGCGACATCCAGCCGAGATAGGCCATGGCCTTCCCAGAATTGTTCCCAGAGCTTCTCTTCGCTGTTGGTCGAATTGATGGATGATGGAAAATAAAGCGGCGGTTTGCCTGAGAAAATCGATTGTCGCGATACCGAGGTCAACGTCGGAATCCAGGCGAACGTTGCAGATTCGCGCATGATCAGATTGGGCACTTGGTTCTGAAGAATCTGGCGGATCGTGACCCATTGATCAAGGGCAAGGCCATCAGCCACAATGAGTGCAGCACGGCTGCTACCGGAGTCCTCAATGTCCCGAGCCAGGCGGCGCGGCACGTGGTGGAGCATGGCCGGATTGGTCGGCGGAAGGTTGATCAGGCTGGAATAGTGGTCCCCCAGCCAACAGGCAAAGGTCGTGTTCAAGGCATCGCCGATCTCCCTGAGCCGGATCTGATGCTTTGTGCTGTTGCCGCAATAAACCAGGGAAGATAGTTCGGCCCATTTCAGCGCGAAGGTGGTCCAGTCTGAGTACCGTGCTTCCGTAGTGGGCAATTCCTTCTCGACAAGGTCAAACAGGCGGGAAATCCGCAGTTCGTCATCGTTCACTCGGGAGGTGGCGATGCCGCTTCGTACCCACGACCTGGCGTCTACTTTAACGTCCTTGGCCTCGACAGGGGTGAGCTTTCCTTCCAGAAACAGGTTGTCGATGTAGACCTTGATGTCCTGATGGTCGAACGGCAGGCGGTCGGGTCCGGGATACTTGAGGCCGTATTCCGGCGAATCTTCGCGAACCTGATTGGTGCTGCCTAGCCTGGAAAGGAAGAGCGGCCAGCGTTCCTGCATAAAGGCGAAGAAGGCTTCATCGTCCGGGATAATCTCGGAAAGCGGCCAGGCTTTGAACCCATCATGGTCTTTCAGAACCTGGATGAGCCGCTCGGCGAGCATCAGCGGGATTTGGAGCTTGCCGTAGTGTAGGCGTAGCAAGGCGCGGAGTAATTCCACCTCGCCCCGAATCAGTTCGGCCGCAATGCCGAACACATGTCGAAGAATGAAATCCTTGGTGGCGTTGTCGCCCATGCAATCCGGCGGCGACTTGCGTTGGGCCTCAAAAAGCGAATCCAACAAGCTCCGGTCGAGCTTCTCGATGACCGGGTAGCTCAGATTGGGAAAGAGATCCCCCAGATTGAACGACAGTTTGCGGCCGGCCTGGAGCAGGTCATAAGGCAACGATTCCAGCTCCGCATCCTGCAAGCGAAGGATCACCACCAGATCGGTGTGTTCGCCCCGGTCCCAGATCGAACGGTACTTGGACTCGTAGGCGTATCTGAATTCGACCGGGTCACTGAACTCGATCAGGTCGAAGCCGCGCCCGCGAAGTTCCAACGCCAGTTTTTCCTCGGTCAGCAGGCAATCCGGGTCCGCGACTAGGGTCAGCTTGCTGACGTTAGGTACAAAGTCGGCCAGGATGGCGTCTCGCCAACTGCTCATTGAGCGCCTCCCTTGATGATCCGCAGCATCAGCAGCGGTCGGATTTCCGGTACGATCTGCCGCGCCGATTGCAGTTCATGCCGCCACTCGGACTCGTCCGCATTGCAACGGGACAGTCTGAATTGCCGTACCTCCGGCAGTCCAACCCGTTCGATGGCCTTGCGGCGCGAGGCAAAAGAGACGACTCCGCGTTCCTCTTCGCGAGCCACAGAGGCGAGGTGTGCCTGCTGCAGGGTGTCGAACAGCGCCTGTCCGGCCTGTTCGGCAGCGATCTGCAAGCTCTCATGGGCAGTCGTGGATTCATTCTGGCTAAGGCTTGTCTGTACCTGGGCTTCAGTGGTCTGCAGCGCATCCCAGATATGCCGGGCCGTAGGCAGAAACAGTTTGCCTTCCTCGCTCAAGAACACAGCGACATAGCCACGCCGCACCATGGGGATGCGTAGGAGTTGTGTCTTCTGATGCATTCCGGCCTGGAGGCGGATCTCAAACAGCCCCCAGAGACCGGAGATACTGGCTGGTAGACCGCTGATGCTTACGCAAGGCAGTGGCTGACCAGCCGCGATCTGGGGCAGGTTCAAGGCCAGCCCACGGACGCGACTGTTTTCAAGATTGAGCAGGGTCGCGTCGGTCAGACGATCCGCTTCCCGGGCGTTGAAAACGACCTTGTGATGCTCTTGGCCGTCCGGCCAATTCAGATCCCACCAGGTGCGTTTACGGCTGGCTGCGCCGCCGTGCGAGTTGAGATAGCCCACCGTCATCCGCTCCACCCAATGGGGCAGTGGATGGGAGCGCAGGCTCTCAGTGGTTTGCACATCCGGTTCTTCGGAGATGCCGTAGATAGTGGATGACTCGCGTACTTGGTGGATTGCCTGGCGAAGTTGAGCCACCGTTTGGTCCACGGAGGTTGCAATGCCATCGGGATTGACATGTGCCTGGGCAAACACGTCTTCGAATAGCTCACCGGCCTGTGCAGAGTCAAGCACATCGCCAGTCTTATCAATGCCGAATTCGTCGAAGATCACCGAGAGTTTCTGCTCCAGCACTTCGCGGACGCGGAACTCGACCGAGTCCTCAAACACGAAATTGATTGCACGTACTGTCTTGGGTTGGCCGATGCGGTCTACACGGCCGATCCGCTGTTCCAGCCGCATGGGGTTCCAGGGGATGTCATAGTTGATGATCACGTGGGCGAATTGAAGGTTCAGACCCTCACCGCCCGCGTCGGTGGAGACCAACACGCGGTGAGATTTGCAGAAAGCATCCTGTGCTTTTTTTCGTTCCTCCATGTCCATGGAGCCGTTCAGTGTGACGACGGAGATCCCCCGGGCTTCCAGAAACTCCTTCAGCATCTGCTGGGTTGGCACGAACTCAGTAAAAATCAAGACCTTCAGATCAGAATCATCTTCCTCTGCTTGCAGTTTATAGATCCACTGGATCAATGCCTCTGCCTTCGCGTCCGGCCCAGCCTGTTCACAGCGTACCGCTAGGTCTAGCAGGGTCTCTACATGACTGCCTTCACTCTGCAGCGCTGAGATGTTGGCCTGAAGTAGTTCGTCGAGCAGTTCTTGGCCATCCATGTCGTAGAGTTCGGCCATTCCATCGTCTGGGCTTTCTGATCCCCCTGCACCGCTTTCCAGTTCTGCCAAGCGCAGGCTGGCTTGCTGTTCGCCATTCTTGAGTGCTGAGTGCCGGCGCTCCAAGGTGGTGCGGATCGCCCGGGTGCTGGAGACTACCAAGCGCTGCATCAGAATCATCAGAAAACCAATGTGACGTTTCTTCTCGCGCAAGGCCTGGTTGTAACCCTCGCGCACATAGTCGGATACTGCCTCATAAAGAAGCTGCTGCAGGTGATGACGGCTCTCCCACGCTACTGGGATCATCTCTGTGCGTCGGGGTTTGAACAGTGGTTTGCCATCGGCATCGATGGCCTTGCGTTTCTCTGTTCGGATGACATAGGGTGCCACCCTGTCGCGAGAGACGCTGTCCGTATCTGGAAAGGCGTCCTCATCTAGCAGGTTCATCAGTCGATGGAAGGCATCGGACTTCCCCTGGTGAGGCGTCGCCGAGAGAAGCAGCACATAGGGTGCGGCCTCTGCCAGGCCTTTACCGAGCTTGTAGCGGGCGACCTGATCGGTGCTACCGCCCAGGCGGTGTGCTTCGTCCACCACGACAAGATCCCAACCCGCCGTGATCAGATCCTCGAATCGGCTTTGGTTATAAGCGTCGATTCGTTCTTGTGACCAGCCCCGCCGTTTGTCCAGGGGCTTTACGGAATCCAGCGAAACAATGACCTGATCAAAGACCTGCCACGGGTTGGCCGCCTTGCTGAGGTCCAGCTTGTTCAAGCCAGTGGGCGTCGCCCAATAGGTCGCATGCTCGCCGGCTTTCATTCGTTGTAATGTACTGAGGTCTTCACCCAGGACAAGCTGGAAGTGCTCACTAAAGTGCGTTCTCATTTCAGCGACCCACTGCGTCGCCAAACCCTTTGGCGCCACAATCAGTGTGCGGCGTATTAGCCCGCGCAGCTTAAGCTCGCGCATGACCAGCCCGGCCTCAATGGTTTTGCCAAGGCCCACCTCATCGGCCAGCAGATAGCGCACGCGGTCGCCGGAGATGGCCCGGGACAAGGCGTGGATCTGGTGCGGTAGCGGGATGACGTTGGACTCCATGGGAGCCAGCAATACATGGCCGTCGGTGGCGCTGGTGGAGCCTTCGAGCACCTCGGCCACCTTGGCGGCAGCGGCCACATAGGTAATGCGCCCCGCTTCGATCTCCGGCTGCAGGTCAGCACTCATAGGCCGTAAAGCGGAGCGGGGCACGCGCACCACCGCGTCCTGGTTCGGCAACCAGATACGGCACACCGTCTGCCCCCACAAGGTCTGTTCTTCGATGACCTTGCAGGCGCTGTTATGAACGGTGCTGTATTGCCAAAGCGACTCCATCCGCTAATTACCCTCTACCTTGATCTGTTGCCTGCTGAATCTGAATTGCAGGTGCAATGCGAGTTCGGATTTCGTTGTAAACAGCGATGTCGACGCCCTCGGCTACTTCAAGCGATACCGCCAATCCATACGCGATGGGGTTCTGTATTTTTCCGGCGTCTTCACGGCAGTTCACTTTGATTTCGATAACTTCCCCATCGATGAACGGCTCCGCTCTCTGGCCTTCGAAAACTTCGTGTTGGACAGTTCCGCGTCGCACTGCTCGCCAATCGGCATCGCTCCGAGTTGGAGCCAAGCCGTTATTGCTCATTTCAAACCAAAGGCTTGCAATACGATATTTTTGAGTGCTTGCCGAGATTGGGGACAACCAAGCCAAGGTAACGGTCAGACGTCGCCACTCAGGGCGTGATCCCAGCGATGGAGGTAAAGGCAGACTGAAAACGTGAGCTTCGCCGTCGGAAAGCTGCCCGAAGCCCAACACCGTTGCCCGCTGTTCTGTGCAATCCAGAACACGGTCCACCACCGGTATGCCATAACCGATCCACCGGCTAATCAGCCCACTGAGCTGACGACCGTTTTCAGGAGTACGAAGCACCTCGGAAATTCGTGAACCTACATCGCCCCATGAGCATCCATGGACCAGCATCGCTTTCAACAGGGGAACTTCATAATTCGATGGATCGACTTCAGCCGCTTGCTCATTGAAGATCTGCTGCAGAGAGTCGTAACAAATGCCAGCGGCTCTGCTGATCAAAGCAGTCGCATTGCTCGTTCCACAACTGTAGGAGGTGGCGTTTAGTTCACCAGCAAGGCTTCCGGGTGAGGCGACTTTGTTTCCAGGAGTAGTGCGAAAAATCGCGGGCTCAATGGTTACGGGATTGGTTGGCAGTAATGGCAACCGGTACCACTGTCTCCCGCCGTAGAAGATAACGTCGGGTTTTATTGCGCGTCGATAACCGCTGCCAAACGCTGAAACGGGACTTGGCAATGGACGACCAAATGGGTCTATCCTGTTTCCCTGGTAGGCAACCTGTGCCTCGTCTAAATGTACTGCCCCAACGCTGATGCCGTTAATCGTTTCGGCTGGCGAAAGAAGTTTCCTGTGCCGGGCGTCCCTGTACAGGGCTTTGATCGTTGCCGCTTCAAATTCGTCCGTCTGAAAAGCGTCGAATTCTTCCCGAGATACGCCCAAGGATATTGTTGTTGGATGATTCCCGGCGCTGACGACAAACAGCACGCCATACTTCACGCTCAACCAGTCCAGCAATCTGGCAATAGGGCTCATGGACTGTGTGAATTGGCGGGCTCGGTCACCGATTGACAAGTTGATTACTTTAACTTGAGGAGCTGCCGGACCTTCCCTCTGATTACCCTCGAATAATCGCTTAACCGCTCTGTGGATAAGATCGACTGCAAGGCAATTTTCCGGAATCCCCTCGGGGCGAGGCGTGTCGAGCCAGTTCAGCGGCTTCATGATGGGCCGAACGTAAACTGGTCTGGATAGAGGGGGCTGAGGCTGATTCAAGTCACCATGGACAATGAGCGATGCCATTGAGCTGCCGTGGACGCGCTCAGAGGCCGCGTAATCAGCTTCCCAGCTATCTGGATCGTCAATAACCAAACGGCCAGCCAACAAACGGTGATTGGCCAGCGGAACCCCATCAAAAAGAGCCACGACAGGATCGCCAGTAGGCAGTGGCATCTCTTCAATCTGGGCTATTTCCACATCCCCCTCTGGAGATTTGTCTCCGACCACCATTTGTCCAACAGGCCTGAAGAACATGACGTTCTCACATTTAACCAGCTCAGTTGTCGGGTTCTCCACGATAGCTCGAATGGCATGAGCCGGAAGTTCGGCTAGAAGCCCATGGTAGGCAATGCCCTCAATCACTGACTGGTTCAGCATTCGGCCGCCCGCTTGCTGAACGAGGTTCGTGACTTGGTTCGCGCTAACTGCTCGAAGCTCGTCACTTCCACGAAACCAAAGCTCAGCCTCAAACGGAATGACCCGATCACCGTCGTATTCAAGATCCTCGTGCCAGATATCAATCACGCCGGTTTCAAGTAGCCTGTCCTGAACATCCCACCGACGGATGCTCTTCAGGTGTAGGAACACGTCGCGGAACTTTGTAAGGCCGCGCTCGAACTGCATGTTTGGATCAGCTTGGTAGCGTCGCCACAGGGACAGCATCTCGTCGAGGGCACGCTGGTTGGTCATTACCAGATACAGTCGGCCATTCAGTTCCTTTTCAGGATTATTCTCATCATAAAAATCCTGGTCTGGCGCAATCTCGTCGCTTTCAAGTTCACCCATCCACTCGAGACCCTCGATGCGTTTCACGGCATTGGCAAAATTGTCCACGCTGCCAATGGTCTCAATGACCAAAACCTGCTCGGGATCTATACCTGCAGTGTTTTGCTGAAGCTCAACTCTGCGGGCCTCAAAAGCTGCCTGCAGTTGGTTGAACATCGGTGAAAGGCGTTGACCTTGTCGCGTTACATTGGGCTTGTGAACGCGTCCGAACTGGGGCTTCTGTTTTGTTCTATCAGCCGGTTGTGGCGTCGGGAAAAGGAGTAGTGGGCGTTCAGGCATCCTTCACCTCCGGTTCGTCCTGTTGAGCCACGGTGACTGATCGGGCGGACCAGCTCTGGAGGGTTTTGGACACGATATCCTTCATGTCCGCATTCGGTTGTTCGAGCACATACTGGCGGAACACGGTCGTGCCGAACTCTTCGACTTCCGCGAAATTCGATCCCAGAAGACGTTTGGCCAAAGTGCCAGGCGCGTATCCCAAAGAGATCTTGATCCGGCGTTCGAATTTTTCGAACCACTCTGTCAAGCGAGCCCGGGTTGGGCCGGGTAGCGTCATGCGGACCTGGAAGCGTCGCCATACAGCACGATCCAGCAGTTCGGCATGATTGGTTGCCCCGATGACCATGACATGGCTCGGCAGGTTGTCGATCTGCATGAGCAGCGAACTAACCACGCGCTTGATCTCACCGGTCTCGTGCAGATCACCACGCTCCTTGCCGAGGGTTTCAAACTCGTCGAAAAAGAGGACGCATTTCCGGGTGGAAGCGTACTCGAACAGTTTCCTAAGGCGGACAGCGGTCTCGCCCAGGTAGGTGCCGACGACGCTCTCATAGCGAACCACAAGCAGTGGGACCACTAGTGCTTCTGCAATGGCTTCGGCCAGGGATGTTTTGCCATTGCCCGGCGGTCCAATCAGAAGTACGCGGTTGCGGGGCTCAAGGTTGTAAGACCTGAGCAGATCGGTCCGGTGCTGTTCCTGAATCAGGCTCTGGCAAATCTGCTGCACCTCATCCGGGAGGATAAGATCGGACAGCTTTCGCTGGGGCATGACCTCATGAAACAGGTTGCCCATGCGCTGATCCAGCATCGGGCCACCGCCATTGGTTGTGGGGCGTTCAACCGGAGCGGCGTTTAGCAACTCCTCGAGTTTCTCGGCCAGCACCTTGTGCTGCTTGGTTCGCTCTTCGGCGATGATCGCCTCGACGACCTTTCTAAAGCTGGCCTTGTCGCCCCGTATGCCGGATTGGACAAGGCGAATTAGTAAATCCGCTCTTGCCATTATTCGCCTCCCATTCTTGTTACTGCCTGGTCGTACCACATGAGCAGCTTAGGATCTTCTTCCAGGACGTTGTTGGGGATCTTGTCAGCCACGGCGACGATGATGGCGTAATCGCGCTCCTGCCAGGCTTTCTTGAACCCGGCGCGGACAGCCTCCAGGCGGAAGACCTTGAGTTTTTTCTTGGCGGCTTTGTATTCCTCGAACTCCTTGAGCAGCGCCTTCTCGCGCAGCTTCTCCAGGTCACCCGCTTTGTTGGGATCAGGCATGTACCAGCGGTCGCGGGCCTTGGTCACCAGCGCTGGGTCATCCTTGGGCAGGTTGCGTAGTTCCTTCCAGTTCGTAGAGAGGTAGGCGTGGATCTGCTCGGGTACCTGGTCTTTGCCGTCATAACGTAAGAAGTTTTGCTCAAGTAAAGTTGAAAGCTCTAGGGAGGATTCGCTCTTGTTCCAAGCCCGTTGAGTTTCCTTGATGAACATCGGATAAACATCCTGATATGTCTGAGGTTTTTCTTTGATTACTTGCCGCAACCATTGAATGGCCGAAGCTTCGTCAGAGACAAAAAGGGAAGCCTGCACAAGCGGCTGAGAGGTCATCTTCTTTCGATCATATTCCGCCACCTGTTCTGGCAGGAAGTACATACCGTCACGCTCAATGAATCGCTGCGTCAACCCGATTTGGAACTCCTGGCTTGAGATCGGTACCGGATAGCCTTTTCTAACATAGTAGGCAACCGTTTGATCGAACAAAATACGTGGATCTCTTTCAGGAATCATCTGCAACAACCCGCCATGCTGCTTAATAACGGGAAGATAATTGAGGTGAGTCCGGACAAAGTCCCAAGCGCCTGCTTCTGTAGACGCCTCCTGCTCAAATCTTTCTTCAAGGCCGCCGTTTGGCTTGTATGCGGTAATAATAAGATCTTGCTTAACTGCGGTTGGCGTCATAACAGCTTTAAAAGAATGCTGCTTTTTATCTAGACTTGCGACGTTAGCAACAACGAACCCGCATCGCTCAAGAGCAGATTGGATGGCATTCCATACAGCCGCCTTAGTGTTAGAGAATTCAACGGTGATCCACCGGCCAGGCTTCAATACTCTGTAGTACTCCCGGAAACAGGCTTCCATCAGATGTCGATAGTCTTCCACACCTTTTTTCTGGGATGAGCTGACAATTGCTTCTGGTGCCTGGTTTGTTAAAACCCCGAGGAATGCCTCCCAGAAGAAATTCAATTCAGAGTAATCAAAATTATGCCCGAAAGGAGGATCTGTAAAAATGTAGTCTATGGAGTTATCTGGCATATTGCTCAGACAGTCGGCGCTTTGTGTAGAAACGATCTGGCCACGCATTGTGGAAACGGGATTAGCTAGGCTATCTCCAATCGTTTTGGCGTTCCGTTCGAACGTCCTAAGTACGTGTGGAGGAGTTGCAAGCGAGCTAACATAGAGTGTCCCGGAAAGCGGGCCGCCGCCTTTTCTATCTGCCCGGAATCTGCGCATGCGAGACGCATACGGAAGGGATGATGTTAATGCGAACATAAGCAGGAATCTTGTGTTCGAATCCTCTACCGCTCGAATCTTATTGATTAACAAAGCGACGAACAGGTGCTCACGGGTCGTAAAGAAATGATGGATATGCGTAATCCCAATTCCAAAATTACGCTGAGTTTCTTTACCAGGCATCATTGGGACCTTGGGAAGGCTAACAGACTCTAATAGCTTCTCTGCTTCCTCGATTGCAGCTAGGTCGTCGCGGTCAACCAATTTTTCATACCTAGTCGATCCCACGGTATAATTGATAATTACTGGAACAATCTTGGATGTTTTAATTGGCTCATGTAGAACCGGGTCGTACTTATTAGTAAAAACCGTTTCCCATCTCTCCTCTGGAACGAGAGAGTCGCAAGAGGGACACCTAATCTCGCTGAATAAGGCATCGTTTGCCTCATCTACTGCAACTTCGTAATAGGTCGTTTCATGGTCGCACTCTGGGCATCGAATAGCATCGGAGTAAATTGTAAATTCAACTTGTCCTTTCTGAACGTTCCTGTGGTTATACTGCTTGTGCTCAAGAATTTTTCTATCCCGAACCTTCCATCCGTTATGATTTGTTGAATAGATATGCCCGTATTCATTTTCCAATTCGGCGCAGATACGAGCCACTTCTTTCGCAAAAGAGGTTCTTGAGGCAGGCCTCAAAAGGTTGCTTGAAATAAAAGATGCGATTGGTGAGAGGTCGGATAGGATCACTTTTCGTTCACCAGTCGACGCTTCCTCTACAGATGGGGTTCGGGCGCTCCCAAGTTCCCCACACAATGCTCCAGCCACCCCAGTCATGCCGGTCCCACAGAAACCATCGAACACGATGTCTCCCGGCTGCGTGTAATGGAGGATGTAGCGCATGATGGCTTTGTGCGGCACCTTGGTGTGGTAGGAGTGTGCGTTGTAAATTGGGTCGTTCTTCCCCTCGCTCACATCGGCCGCAAAGGGCTCACGGTGATAGTGATAGCCTTCAGGCTGTTCCGGCTTCTGCGCCTCCCATTCGGCGATGAATTCGGCGATCCACGGGTTCGGGCAGGCGGTGTAATACGGTGGATCGCTCAGATTCAGGATGTCGTCGTCGTTGCCAATGGGAAAGCCTTCGATCTTGCGGAATTCCGGGTCCTGCAGCTTCTTGCGCAGTTCCCCGGTGAAATGGGCACGGCGGGCCTCGTCGTTCTCGAACGTCATGCCGAGACAAGTCACCGGGCCGGAGGGCTTCTGCGGCTCTTCAAGCAGCGAGTCGAACAAACTGGTTTCTTTCATCTTCATAATCCTTGGCTTTCGTCTTATGTCTCAGCTTGGTCACTTTGCGGGTGACCAAGCTCAGCGGAGTTGGTCACTCGCTTAGTCACTCTTATTCCATGACGATCCGCACCTTGGCCGGGTCTTTGCCCTTGGTGATCTGATCGATGTACTCCTCAAAGCGTTTCTTCATCTCCGCCGGGGTGGCCGGGCCGTCGGTAACCTGTAGGGCCTGTTGCAGCTCATGCGCTTTGACAGTGACCTTGACCAGACCGGAGAGCACTTCCTTCAGGGCGTGGACAAAGTTATTGTCCAGCGGCACCGGTAGTTCCTTCGAATTGATGAAGGCCTCCAGCGGTTCACGGTCGTCGATCTTCAGCAGATCCATGTTGGCCTGGGTGATCGGGTCCTCCAGGTTGCTGATGATGGTAGAGGTCCAGGCAGCCACCATGGCGTCGAGCTGGGCGTCCATCTGGTCGATCATCTGCGAGCCTGCCGAAGCAAAGGTTTCCACCGAAGGCCGGAACCCGCAATGCGGGCAGATGGGCGAAGCGTCGAGGTTTTGCTCGGTCAGGGCGAAGCAGCTCTTCAGCGCGGCCAGGCGGTTCTGGTAATCGGTGAGCTGCTGCCGGGGCATCAGATCGATACCGGCCAGCTTGAGCAGGGTTTGCAGCCGTTGATTGTTGAGCAGGCCCGCCTTGCGCTTGTCGTCGTTCGCCCCCAGCCGGGCCTTGGTGTGCAGACCGATGTAGGCGATGGTGTAATCCTTCTTCAGCTTCTGCAGCTTGGCCCCGATGGGCTGGGACTGGCCGGCCAACTTGGTCAGATCAGCCTGTTTGAGGGCATCCAGCACGTCTTGCCGGGTGGTCTTCATGCGGTCCACCCAGTCATGCTCGGCGGGCAGTACCGCCTCGGCGGTGGAGAGCCAGGACGCCGTCGGGCTGTGATCCATGATGAACTCGCGCAGGGCATCCAGTTCATCTAGCGCCTTCACGGCCTTTTCATGGGCCAGTACTTCGGGAGTGCTGTAGCGGAAATTTTTCAGCTTGCCCGGTGAGGAGTAGGCCTGGAGTGATTCAAAGAAGGCCTTGGCCTCGTCCAGTCTACTGGCCTGGTTGGCTAGGTCGGTGCCCGCGAGCAGATCTAGGCCCCAGAAGGAGAGCCCTTCGCGCAGGGTCTGCTGGGTCATGACGATGCGTTTGACGATCTTGCCCACCGCCTGCTGCAGGTTCTGCACCGGCTCATCCTTGCCCTGGGTGACGAGCTGGGCCATGCCCGGCGTCAGGCCAAGCAGTTCGAACAGCGCCTTGAGTGCGGGCAGGTTCCATTCCTTGGGCTGCTCCAGGTGCTTGAAGCGGACCAGCTCGTCCATGCCGGTCGCGGCCAGTTGCTGCAGCCCGGTAGCGTCGAATTTCTTGCCCGGGATGGCGAGCACGATGTCGCCGGAGTAGACCAGCGCCGCCACCAGGACACCCACCCATTCCGGCTCCAGGCGTGAACCGCCCGGATTCATATATTCCAGCCCGTTGTCGTCCTGAATGATCTCGCTGCGGTTGACCACCTGACCGTGCCCCTTGGCCTTGACGGTATCGAGGATGCACTTGGTGTACTTCGATTTGTATGGGTCGATCTTTTCACCGTTGAGCAGCTCCAGGGCGTCCAGCACGGCGGTGGCCTGCTTGGTGCGGTTCTGTCCGGCGATGGCCCGTAGGGCGTCCTGCGCGGCCTGAGCGCGGTTGTTGCCGGTGATCAACACCGAGAAGAGCGGATAGTCCGGGGCCTGGTTCTCGAAGTTCGGGGCCAGGCAAACCCCAGCAATGGTGTTGACCAGATCGCGGAAGTTGATGGTCTCGTGAGGCGACAGGCCGGACAGGTCGCGGATCGATTTGCCCTTGGCCCATTCGGTTATGGACTTGGCGCGGCCCTGATAGGTGACTTCGAAGGCGTCGCTCATGTGCTTCTGCAGCCACTGGACCAGCTTCTTTAGGAAACTGTTGGCCTTCGATTCATAAGTGGCCTTGGCGTGACCCGATGAAGTGGCGGCAAGGTCGAGGGCGGCCGCATAGCTCTTTAGCGCGGTCTGGAATTCTTCATCGGTGCCTTTCAGGCGGAAGAAGACCTCGTCGCCCGCCTTGTCGTCTTTGAAGCGCGGCGGATCGTTGGGCTGGATGAAGTAGAGGTAAAAATCCCGAGTTGGTACGGCAGTGGAGCGCTCGTTGGGAGCGCCGAAAAAGAGATAGCCGGTACGAGCTGCCTTGTGCGCTTGCCAGACCAGCTCGTGCTGCCAGATCTTGTAGCCAGTCACATAGGTGGCATCCTGACACTCCATGACCCGTTTGAGCGCCTCGTAATAGAAGCGGTCGAGCTGAGCGGATCCTAAGCTTTCTGCTCGTTTGTCGATCAGGGCGTCGAAATCGTCGGTTTTCTTGAGGTTCAGGAACCACTGGCGGTTTTCTTTGTTTTCCTCAATAAATTGGCCGCTGACTGTTTTGAAAATTTCTCTCAGTACGGTCTCGACATGAGTCTGAAGATCTTTATCAGGCTCGTCGCTACCCAACTCGGCGATCAGAGGGTCGAACAGGCAGAGGCGATCACGCAGCTCTTCGGCGGACGCGCCCATGGGGGCATAGATGTCGCCTGTGGTGAGGCGGTGGACGGACAGCGCATGGATCAGGCGCAGCGCCATCGGCTTGTATTGCTTGCGGGTGATGGCGTTCTCGATGCGGGATTCCAGCACCTGGCTGCAATCGATGACCGCTCGGATTTCGGGAATGGCACGAAACGAGGCGTTTTGCTTGAGCGTGTTCCAGTAGCTGTCGAAGGCGATCAGGCCGGGTTCGTCCTGCGGCACATCCTTGTTCAGGATGCCTTTCATGCCCATGGACAGGGTCTTGAGCACCTCGCGCTTTTCCACCACGGTGACCCGCTCGAAGGTGTCGATGTAATCGGGATGCACCGGGAAGAGCCGGACAAACTCGTCCATGCGTTCGTTGAGCCCGCCGTAGTATTTGGCAAAGGGCATCAGGTATTCGCGGATCTTAGCCTGTTGCTCGGTGGTCTTCTTGAGCAGACGCTCGGCTACGACGAATTTGACATCATTGCGGGCAATGAGAATCTGCTCGAAACGGTCCTTCACCCGGCGAATGCTGTCAGCGACAAAGGCGAAACGTGGACTGTCGAAAATGGCTTCCTGAACACCGGCTATGAAGCGGAAGCGCAGATCCTTGCAGACCTCGCCGACCTCGCGCAGGAAGTTAAGATCGAGGATCAGTTCCTGATCCTTGCGGGTACGCAGATAGTCGAGCAGCTCATCGACCACCAGCAGCAGACCGTGTTCGGGGAAGACCTCGCCGAACTTGGCCATCATGTCTTCGAAGGCCCGTTTGTGGCTGGTGATGGTGTCCGCCTCGGGGAACACGTACTCTACACCGAGTTTTTCGAGATGTTCTTCGAGTTCGGCCACCAGGATGTCGCGCAAGGACATGGTGGTGGCTCCGATCTCAGTACGGATGACCTTGAAGCGACCGGCAATCCGGGAGGCAGCATCGCGGACACCGGCGTGGTTCAGCCCTTCCAGCAGGGAAGCGTCTGCGGCAAGGCTGGAGACCACCGACATCAAGTGCGACTTACCGGTGCCGTAGTTACCGACGACCAGCAGGCCCTTGTTGTCGAGCGGTTGGTCGAACTGCATCTGAGGAATGACAAGCTGGATGAGCCGTTCGGCCATTTCCTCGGAAATGACATAGGTGTTCACGAGTGTGTGTGCAGCGCTGGATTTGTCCGCGTCACGTAACTGAACGACCGACTCAATCGGGTCGAATTGGATAAGGTCCCCGTATTTCATGCTTGTCCTGCCTCTCTGTTGTTCTTTGCCGAATCGACTGTGGCCGTGCCATCCATGTTCACAATTAGCGCATCGACCGCGTCATAGCTGCGGTACTCTGGGTGGCCGGTTTCGGCGTACAAAAGCCTTCCGGAATTCATGGTTCCGTTCCATGAAGCCACCACGGTCCGATTTCTCGAAATGCCCTGCAGCAGGCGCAATGGGTCCTGCTGGAGATCCTTGTCGAAGAGGATTTCGAGGTTATCCAGCACCACGGGTGATTGAGTCTGGTCCGCGATTTTGTCCAACATGCCCGGTAGCCGCAGCGCCCGCTGCTTGGCTGTCAGCTCCAGTAGTCCGCTGGAGAGCTCCAGGTTGACGTTGACAATGGATGAGCCGAACTCATCAGCAATATCCCGAAGAATACTGGTCTTTCCGGACCCGGGTTCACCCACCAGCAGTACCAGGCGGTGGTATAAGCCTTCAGCGGCGTGGACGGATCGTTTGATTTGGTCGTGAATATGTCCCGTCATGGCCGTCCTTTGGTGTTCGGCTGGAGTTTTTCGGGGCTATCGGCTGCACCGCCAGAGCGGACCCATTCGTCAACTTCATGTTGCTTGAACATCCAGCGGCGACCGACACGATGGCCTGGCATGGCTCGTTGCTCGATCCATTTGTAGATCGTTTCGTTGCTGACATTCAGATATTTGCAAATGTCATCGACTGTCAGCCATCTATCGTCCATGGGTGTGTCCTGAGGCTTGATATTGAATGTGTTGTGTGCGGGGCGAAGGCCGGTTCGGTATTTCTACGGTATCGACAAGTTACATTGTTGGACTGCCAAAATCAACTTGTTTAAGCCGAATAGAGTCGATTTTAATTGTTTTGGTAGTTAGACCGCCCTGCAGCCGGTAGCAGCGCTCGCCGCGCGGCCGGCATCCTCAGTCCATCTCCACGGCACAGGCAGCCATTGCCCTGAGCCCGTCGCCTAAAACGCCGACTGTATCACTGCGCTCCTTCCTGCAAGGCGTGCGCTTCGCCGGGTACTCACCCGGTCCCTTCGTCTCTCTTCGTTCTCCTTCGGGCTGCGGCTTATGTGCCCGCCCCTTTCCGGCCGTCCCTGCGTGATCCAGCACGGCAAGGCGACGAACTCACGGCAACGGTGGCACTCCGGGCCAGACAGTAGGACTGCGGACACCGCAAAACCTACAGAAGGCTCGGAATCTTCGGCCCCGGTAGTCGCCGGAAACCCTGAAAGGAGAGCACCATGCAAGACATCAGCACCGCAGCACTGAGCTACGACAACATGAACGACGCACACGCCCTGTATGTGCGAAGCCCTGGCGGCCGTTATCGGCTGGCCACCGATGATCAGGTACTGGCCGCTGGCCGGGTAGCTGCCGAAAGCCTGATTTCCACAGCAAACGCCATGTTTACCTCCGATCGGGTGGCCAAGTTTTTCCAATCCAAGTTGGCTGGGTTGGGCCACGAGTGTGCGGCTTTCCTGTATCTGGATACGCAACTGAAGCCCATCCGCTATATCGAGCAGGGCACAGGGACGCGAGCCACGCCAGCATCTATCCGCGTGAGATTGCCAAAACTGCCCTGCGTTTGAACGCCGCTGCGCTGATCATGGCGCATAACCACCCGTCAGGCCTGGCCGAACCCAGCGCCGCAGACATCAGCCTGACGCGGCAACTGAAACAGGCCCTGAGCCTGATTGATGTGCGCCTGGTGGATCACGTGGTGGTCAGCGCCACCGGGACCACCTCGCTGGCTGAACGCGGCCAGGTGTAAGGCAATCGGGCAGGGTGGGGCAGCGGCCCCGCCCTGTGCCAGGGCGGGCAGTTTGCATGATCGGTTGATCATGGGCGTGCCGGTCGGCCCCTGCCGTGCGCTGTCTGGCGCCCGTCAGGGGCCGGGTTGAAAGCCAGGCCAGCGGGTTCAGGGTGCCCCCGCTGGCCATTGTGTGCTGATCGCAAAGGGATAGGGGTAAGGGCCTTTGGCCCAGTCAGAGCTGCGTCCGGTTTGGCGCAGCTGGGGGCGCTCGCCGCGCAGCCGATGTGGGGTGACCGATCCGCGTCACTGCCGACATCCCCGCCTTTCGTGAGTCCCGCCGCCTAAACCGCCGACGTGTACCACTCCGCGTCCAGCCTCCGAGGGCTTTCGCGGCATAAACGGCTGTCTCCCCGCTGCGCGGGTCCCCTCCATTTATTCCACGACCCTCTCCGGCAGGCCGCTGCATGGTCCAGATCGGCACGGCGACGGAACTCACGAAAGACGGCGGCAACACCGGGAGCCAGGATCAATCCCCCCACATCGTTTCAACGATCCGGCTCAAGAATCTTCGAATCCGGTCAGCAGGAAAACCAGCCCCAAAAGGCTTTTTTGAAGGATGGCAACCATGAACACCCTGTTTGAAGCATCAGACCTGATCCATGTCTACAGCCGCGCCCAGGCGATGGCAGACGGCGTGCTGGTGGACGTGACCGCGACGGCCCGCGAAGCAGGGTTTTCGGTGCCAGTCGCCATGACCCGCGCTGCCTGGGCCGATTGTGTGGAGTGGACCGACGAAACCGACCGACGCAAGGCCACGCATCAGGACGAATCGGGGCGCTTGTGGGATGTGGTGTGGATGGCGAACCGAGCCGCACGGCGGGCGGCAGGGGCTGGCTGCTGCGTCTTTGAAGTGCTGCGGGTGCCATGCGCAGGCCGGGGCATCCGTCCGCGTAGCGCGGTGCTGACCATGCGTATTGGTGCTGGGGATGCCGGTGAGCCGGTCATCACGATCAGTCTGCCCAACGAAGACTGACAACCCCGGCCAATGCTTCGCGGCGCGGAGCATTGACAGCGGCTGTCGCTGAAATCCCAACCACGGAAAGCAAGGAGAAACACCATGGCATCAGTCAACAAAGTCATCCTCATCGGCAATCTGGGCCGCGATCCCGAAGTGCGCTACAGCGCGGACGGTGCCGCGATCTGCAATGCTTCGATTGCCACGATGACCCAATGGAAGGACAAGGCCACGGGCGAGAAGCGCGAGGAAACAGAATGGCATCGGGTGGTGTTCTACAACCGCCTGGCCGAAATCGCGGGCGAGTATTTGAAGAAGGGCCGTTCCGTCTACATCGAGGGCCGCTTGAAAACGCGCAAATGGCAGGACAAGGAAACCGGCGCGGACCGCTACAGCACCGAAATCGTGGCCGATCAGATGCAGATGCTGGGTGGCCGTGAGGGTGGCTCGGCTGCGGGTGACGATGCGGGCGAGGACAGCCCCAAGACCAGCAAGCCCGTGCAGCCGCGCAAGCGTGGCGGGCGCAGTGCCGCACCTGCTGCGCAGCCTGCGGCCAGCAATCTGGCCGACGATCCGAGCGACATCCCGTTCTAGATCCGGCTGAAAACTAAAAGCCCCTGGGCGGCGGCAACCGATCCAGGGGCACACACCGCTACACCATTTGAGGGAGCACTAGCGATGAAACACGATCTTACCAAACTCGATATCTATGTGCGGGCCGTCCACAACTCGCATACGCCCATGCGTCTGCCGGCACTCAAAGGCCGCGACATCGCGGCGCTGGTCAAGCTGTTGCGCCAGCCTGCCGCGCACGAATCCAAGACCATTCACTGATGAGGGCCGACACCATGACCACGACACTGCCCACCACCGGCCGCACCGAGATCCTGCCTAAGCACCTCATTCTGTCTGAACGCTACCAGGCCCGCAAAAAACCGGGGCAGCAGCCCCTGGCCGAGTTGGCCGAATCCATCGCCGCCCAGGGCGGTTTGCTGCAAAACCTGGTCGTCGTGAAAAGTAAGAAACGCGGCCAGTATGAAGTGGTCGCCGGGGGCCGACGCTGGGCCGCGATTCAGTTACTGATGGCCGATGACCGGTGGCCCGCAGATCGGCCCGTCCCGGTGTTGATCGTTCCCAGCACCCAGGGGCTGGAAGCCTCCCTTGCCGAAAACACCCTACGCGAGGATATGCACCCCGCCGATGAGTTTGAAGCGTTCGCGGGATTGATCGACCAGGGCGGCACCATCGAGGACGTCGCCGCCCGATTCGGGAAACAAGCAAAGTATGTTCGGGGCCGTATGAAGCTGGCCCATGTCGCACCCGAGTTGTTGCAGGCGTACCGGGATAACGAGATGAGCCTGTCGGTTCTCATGGCCTTTGCGATCACCGACGACCAGGATCGGCAGCGGGAGCTGTGGGCGCGTATGGATCGCTGGGATAGGAAAAACACCCAACCATCCCACATCCGTCAGGGCTTGATGGACGAGGCCTGGACTGCCGACCGTGCCCTAGCCAAGTATGTCGGGCTGGACGCCTATGAGGCGGCAGGGGGCCGGGTGACCCAAGATCTATTTGTTGATGGCGGCGATTTGCGCAGCATCTACCTGCACGATCCCGACATTCTGAAAGCCATCGCAGCCGACAAAATGCAGGCTGATCTGGCGCGGCTGGGTGACGGCTGGGCCTGGATTGAAGCGGCGCTGTCATTCGATGAGGCGGGCTGGACTGGCTACAGCAGAAAATACGGGCGTGTCTACGCTGAACCCCGCAAGCTGGCGAAAGACGAAGCAGCCCAGGTCAAGGCGCTGACGGAACGCATTGATGCGCTGGATCACGATATGGATGTACTGGTGGATGCGGACGAGGATTGCGGGGACGCCTGGGATCAGATGAACGAGGAACTGGAAACGCTGAAAGACCAACGCGCCGCCATCACCGATGCTGCCAAGGTCTGGCCCGACGAAGCCAAGAAAATAGCCGGTGTTGGCGTCTATATCGATCACAGCGGGGAGCTGAACGCCACATACGGTCTGATCCGGCCCGAGGATCGCCGCGCCGTGCAGGCGGCTGCACAGACCGCAGCAGGCGAAGGCAGCGAAGCGGCGACGCTGCGCACCTCGCTACCAGCACCGACGACCCGGCCCGCTTATTCCGAACGCCTCATGCGCCAGTTGACGGCCAACAAAGTTGGCGCGGTTGCTGCTGATCTGGCCGGGAAACCCGCCATCGCGCTGGCCGTCCTGGTCGCCCAGCTTGCCCAGGAGGCGTTGGGGCCAGGGTGGGCGAGGGGGTTTGGCCTGGGGGTGTCGCTGCGCAGTGAAGCCCTGGATACCCACGCGCCGGATTATGCTGACAGCAAGGCTGCAAAAGCCATGGGCGACATGCGTCAGCACTGGCTTGACATCCTACCGACGGATGAAGGGCAAGTGACGCCCGATGTCCTGACTTGGGCGCTGGCCCAGGACCAGCAAACCCTGGTGGAACTGCTGGCCTTCTGCATTGCCGGGACGGTGCAGGGCATCCAGCACCAAGACACCGAGCAGGCAACGCCACTTGATATTCTGGCTGCGACCGCAGGAACCGACATCGTGCAATGGTGGGAACCCACCGGGCCGAGTTTTTTGCAGCATGTCAGCAAGGGCATGATTGCCAAGGTTGTCACCGAGGGCGCAGGCGCGGATGCTGCGCTGCCCCTGGCCGCGATGAAGAAGGGCGCCGCCGTTGATGCCGCCGCCCAGGCCCTGGCGGGGAAGCATTGGGTGCCGGAGCCGATGCGGATCAAATCCCCAGACCCCGCCCTTGAGGCATAAACCACCGTTCACCGGGCCGCTTCTGCGGCCCTTTTCACATCTACCCGTTGCCGTTCTGGTAGCGGGTTTTTACTTGATGGGTGCTGGTTTCCCAGGCTGCGCCTGGGTCCCTGTTGGGTGACGCTGCCTGCCCGGTTTCCGGTCAGGCTGGGCCGTTTGTCCCAAATTCGCTGGCGCTCATTTGTGGCCTTAAACGTCCCACACATGACGCACCCCTGACGGGGTAGGGAAAGGCCTTGTGGATCAATGGATTGCGCGGCTGCTGCCGATTTTCGGTATGTGGGACAAATAGGGCGCTGGAATTGCGCAAGCCATTGATCGGGCGGAAGGAAGTTCGGCTACGAGTGTGGCCGCATGCGATGTAGACAGGCCGGGGCGATTGATCGGACACCGGCCATACACCAAGATGACACCGGCAATCCTACGAAGGAACACCACCCGTACACCGGGAATACACCAGAAGCCCACCACCTGCACACCGGTTGACACCAGTTTTGCACTGGGTTTCAGGTTGCGCAGCCCGTTGCAGTTCAGTGGAAGCTGACTTCCAGTTTTTTGCCCAGCGCGGCTGCGTACTTTTGCAGGGTTGCGATGGAGGGGGAGTGCTTGCCGGTTACCAGCGCATTTTCCAGCCGGGCGACGGCAGAGGCCTTGGTCCCCATGCGTTCGGCCACCTGGGCCTGCGTAAGCCCGGTTTCGAGACGCGCTTTTAAGATCGCGTCGAGCATCGGCATTTCTTCGCGTTCGATGCGTTCGTATTCGGCCCGAACTTCGGGGTCCGCCAGGGCCAATACTTTGAGTTCTTCATGAGTTCGCATTTTGAACCTCCTTCAATCGTGCTTCGGCAATGCGCCGCTCAGCTGGGGGCGTTTTATCGGTCTTTTTGACGAAGCAATGGAGCATCACAATACGGCGACCGATCCGTGTGCAATAAAACACCCGAGCAATTCCTTCAGTGCCTTTCAGTCGTAGTTCAAACAGGCCGCTGCCAAAAGCCTTGGTATGCGGCTCTCCCAGGTTGGAGCCTGCCGTGATCATGCGGTCAGTCAGGTTGAAGTATCGGGCGAGTAAGGTTTTAGGGAGCGCCAGAACCTTGGCTTCCACATCTTCACTGTAGTAGTGAATGGTGTATGGCATAGAGTGATGTTAACAAATATGTGAATAAATGGTCAATTGAGCGGGAGCTTGCATGTTGGCGGCTACTCGATCTCTAGCTCAGCTTTTACTTGAGGCATAGTCTGAATAGGGGCATTTAGGCCAGACGCCAGTTCTTTGGCTGGCATCGTCTGCAGGTCATGCGCCAGCCCCTTGACCCCCAATCGATCCACCCGCTCGGGCAGCTTGTCGGCATCGTCCGTGAACACCACGACCTCGTGCCGTTCGCGTGAAATACTGACGTAATAGGTGTCCTGGGCTGTGGTGCGGCTGAAACTCTCCGCGTTGTACAGCACCCGGTCGCAGGTCAGGCCCTGGGCGCTATGCGCCGTCGTGGTGTAGGCATAGTCCAGGTGCAGCGGTCGGTCGGTGGGCAGGGTGATCTGTCGGCCGCCGGTTTCGAGGGTAACGGTATCGGCCTCGATGCCGACGATCTGGGCCAGCTGGCCGTTGACCAGGTCATGCTGGGCATCGTTGCGGGTGATGCGTACCTGGTCGCCCACGGACAGTTCGGACTCATTCAGGTGATAAACCGAGAGCTTGCTCATGGTCCGGGGGATGATTTCGATGGCGGCTGGCTGGGCCTGGGCTTGGCTGACCGCTTCGACCGTAATACGGTCGTGCCGTGGTGTGCCGGTCACCTGGTACAGCTCACCGCGTTTCAGCCCACACTGGTAATCGCGTTCGGGCACGATGATATCGCCCACGGTGTAGTAGCGGGCGACGCTGCGTTCGGCCCGGGTGGTGTCGTGGCGAGCCAGCAACTGGCAGCGCTGGCCTTTGCCTTCCAGGCCGCGCAGGACGTGGATACGGGTGTTGATCGCTTGGCGGGAGGCGTTGGTGCCAGTCACCACGATGGTGCTGGCTTGTTCGTCGGTAGGTAGCGCCGCATAGGCCTGTGCGATGGCCTCGTACCGGGCTGAGCAGTCGCGTGTCTTCTGTCCGTGTTCATCCACGCTGAACTGATCGGGGACGGTCAGCACACGATCCAGCAAGGGCAACGACCAGCTGGCATGACCACTGGCGGCGAGCTGTACAGCCTGGCGCAGGCGTTCAGACCGCTGACGCTGGATGTCACCCATGAGCACGGTTTTCATGCCGTGTTCCTGCAGCAGCGCAAAGGCGCGGCCGGCCTCGATGGCCTTGGTCTGGGCCGTATCGCCCAGCAGCACCACCTTCGCGCCGGTGGGCTGGATGAGCGCAAGCAGCTTGTCCATCTGGCGCACGGGCACCACACCTGCTTCGTCGATCACTACGACGGTCTGCCGCCCCAGGCGGTCGGTAAAGCTGCGCTTGTCGCGGGCCACCAGCACCGAGGCTACGGTATTGGCCTGCACACCATCTTTGCGCAGGTTCCTCACCATGCCGCCATAGGGGGCCAGAGCGACCAAAGTATGGCCTTGTTGCTGCAGGATCACCTGAGCGTTTTGCAGGGCAAAGGATTTGCCGGTACCGGCCAGGCCCTGGATGCCGCTGATCTGGTCGGCGTCACTGGCGATCAGCATCACGGCTTCGCGCTGGCCGGGTGTGAGCCGATCATCCAGCCCTGCTTCGGCCGACGTGGCAGGCAGGGCGGCCTGCCAGGCGCCGCGCCCGCGTTGTTCGGCAGCCAGGATGCGGGATTCAGCTTCGAAAGCTCTGCGGGTGGCGTAGCGTGGGCTTTCCATCAAGAGCCGTCCCTGGACGATGGCTTGGTCTACCAGATGCAGGGCCGATTCCCTGGGTGATCCGCGCAGGCGCATGACTTCGGAGGCCCAGCCTTCACGAGTCATGGGAGCTGCGTGGGTGTCCTGGGTGCTGCAATAGTGCGGGGCTTCCTGGATCAGGGTACCTGCCTGTACCTGGGTCTGAATGGCCGCCTGGATGCGGGCCGCATCCGTATGGCCGCCGGCATGACGCACGGCGCTTTGCAGAAGATTGGCCAGGGGCATGACCGATTCGCGCTCGGCCAGATGTTGAATGGCCCAGTTCAAGGATGCCTGAGCCACCAGATCAGAGGATTTGTCGGTTTCATGCGTTGGGGATGCCTGCAGTCCGGCTTGGCTGAATTGCATACCGATGGCCGCTGCCGATTCCCGCCAGACGTGATGCAGTTCGTCTCGGCTTAAATCCTGGGCCTTGGCCTGACGATGGGCGAGATTGATGCCCTGGCGCAGCCGGTGGGGCGCCTGATCCCGAGTGGTGCCGAGTGCTGTGAGTTCCGCCGTGATCCCGGCGCTGCGTTTGCTGAAAAATTCAATCTGCTGGCGGCTGATGTGGGCGAGCTCGATGTGGTTCTTTTCATGGCGCACGGCGTAGCCCAGCGCCCGGACGTTGCGCTCCAGCGCTGCCTGGTAGATGGAATCCGTCACCCGCAGCAGTTGGAAGATTTGTTCGTTGGACAGCGCCACCCATTGGCCATCGGCCCGCTGGGTCAGGTTCATCAGCAGGGCGTGGACGTGCAGATGAGGGTCGGGTGCAGCCCCTTCGGTGGGGCGCGCGGTTTCGTGGCGGAACTTGGCGATGATGAGGTTCCCGGTGTGTTCCACCCGGGATTTCCCGCCTTCCTTGCGGCGGCCCATGGCCAGGTGTTTTTCCACATAGGCCAGGGCGGTGGCTACCGCGTCATCGTTCGCCTGGATCAGGCGTTCGTCTCCACCGATCAGTGCCTGCAGCGTGATGCTTTTGGGCGCACCGAAGGTCAGATCCAGCGCGGCACGGGCCTTGGCGTCCTTGCGAATGGATTGACCGGCCGTAATGCCTTGGCCAAAGCCGCCTTGCAGCATGGCTTTGAAGCGGGCCGGGTCAATGGGGCCGACGGCGCCCAGGCGCCGGGCGCCGTCACCTTGCCAGGTGGCGGCGCTACCGTCGCGGCTGTAATAGTCGTCGGCCTGGTCGGCGTAGTAGTGGGTGGCGAGGGCCGCACGGGCCCGATAGATCTGGCTGTGCGAGATCATGGGTGCTCCGGGAAGGTGGGGGTGGTAAAAGATCAGCCAGTAGGCGCGAAAGGTGCGTCAGTGCTGGCTGTTGGGGGGGAGGTCAGGCGGATTACACAGGGTTTTCCACAGGAATTGTGGATGACAGCCGCTCTGAAGCGCCACCTACGCCCTTGATACGCTACCCCGCAGCTGTCGGTCGAATCGGCGCGTGGACTTCTGCAGAAGATCGTGCGGTGTGCCAGGGCTAGAGATGTTTTTTCTTTTACACTTCGACTGACGTGCTAACATTACGTTGCCTCGTCAGACGTTGTGTCGAGGGTATGTCACAGGATGTCAAGCCATCCGGCCACGCCGACCCAACTTGACCACTGCACTTGGAATTTCAGCCTCATGGTTGTCTCCAGGTAACTGTACGACATTGCTAACACGCGTGGCTACGCGACCTTGTGTCGCAAGATGGTGATGAGTTGTCACTTGGTTAAGCCGGGGAGGGTGGTCAAGATTGCCACGGTCTTATCCCTTCCCGGTTTTGCTACAAAATTCTTCTGTGCATGCTGAATACACCAACTTGGTTTCGGCAGCGCCGTTACCTCCACTTTGATGAGCCGTTGAGCCTACAGAAGGCCGAAGCGCTAGTTACGGATCCAAAAGCCGTAGCAGCGCATTCATTCTGGCCGCTGATCCGATTTCGTGTTCATACTGCCAAAATAAAGCAAGACAAGACCACGGGGGATATTGAGTGGCACCATAAGGATCGGGAAATTTCCTATGCAGCCCATGGCGACTCCTTGATCTTCGGCTTTTATGCAGAAATGCTTAGCGTGAAGTATGAGGCGCAACTGGCGCGGCGGGGTCTGGAAAGTTGTGTACTTGCGTTTCGTTCACTGGGCAAGAACAATATCGACTTCGCGAAGGCTGCCTTCGATGAAATTATTGCCCGTGGAGACTGCGTGGCAGTCGCGCTGGATGTGTCAAAGTTCTTCGACACTATCGATCATTCCCAACTCAAGCACCGATGGATGCGTTTGCTTGAGGCTTCAAGTCTTCCCCAGGATCACTACGCTGTATTTAAGGCGTTGACGAAATTTTCGTTTGTTGGCCGGGATGAGTCATTTGGTGCGCTTGGCGTTTCGGTTCACACCCCGAGGGGCGGTGGCAGGCACCGGCTATGTAGCCCCGCTGATTTTAGGAAGCACGTTCGCGAGGCGGGTCTCGTTCAAGTCAATCAGCATAGGTATGGAATTCCGCAGGGGACTGCGATTAGTGCCCTACTCTCCAACATCTACATGCTCGACTTCGATGCAGCTGCCCATAACTTTGCTAAGTTCCACGGTGGCCGGTACATGCGGTACTGCGACGACATCCTCTTTGTCATGCCTACGTCTCTGGCTAGTACCACGGAAGGGTTTTGTAGTGCCGAAATCAAAAAACTGAAATTGGCTATTAATCCAGCGAAGACTGAGACTTGCCACTTCGTCAGAGAGGAAGCAAGCCAGACCTGCAGTCAGCCATTGCAGTATCTAGGGTTTCTTTTCGATGGGCGGCAGATTTTGATTCGCTCGGCCGCGTTCGCCAGGTTCTCGAACCGTATGAAACGCGGAGTGAGCTTAGCCAAACAGACAATGCGTAGCAGGAACAATCTGAAGCAGGCCAAGGGCGCGGATCAGCAGAGGCTATACCGGCGAAAAATTCTGGCTAGGTATTCGCATCTGGGTCAGCGGAACTTCCTTCGGTACGGTTATAGAGCAGCAAAGCTGATGAACTCCAAGGCGATCTGAATCACACCGGGTTTTGAGGAGGCTTCATTTCTTGAGAGAATGGAGCCATGAGCAAGAACAACAAGTTTTCCCCTGAGGTACGTGAACGCGCGGTGCGCCTGGTCCAGGAGCATCGTGATGAGTACCGGTCGCTGTGGGCGGCTGTCGAGTCTATTGCACCGAAGATCGGCTGCACACCGACGACCCTACTGGATTGGATTAAGCGATCGGAAGTCAACAACGGGACCCGCCCCGGCGTAACGACAGAAGAGCGCGAACGTCTCAAGGCGTTAGAGAAGGAGAACCGCGAATTGCGCCGAGCCAACGAGATTCTGAAGTCGGCGAGCGCTTTTTTCGCCCAGGCGGCGCTCGACCGCGAACTGAAGAAGTAAACGCCTATCTCGATCAACACCGGGATCGATACGGGGTCGAGCCGATCTGCAAGGTGTTGCAGGTCGCCCCGTCAGCCTACAGGCGCTACGCCGCCCGGTGTCGGCAGCCGGAGCTGCGTAGTCAGCGCGCCCAGAAGGACGAACAACTGCGCCCCCAGATCTATCGGGTCTGGGAGCAGAACTTTCGCGTCTACGGTGCTCGGAAGGTCTGGAAGCAGATGAATCGCGAGAGTATTCGCGTGGCACGATGTACGGTCGAACGCCTGATGGGCGACCTGGGCATTGAATGGGCTTTCCCCGTCCCTCCGGACAGATCAGATGGCATGATCATGCCTGGAGAGCGAAACGATGGCACGCAACAGAAGACATTTCACGGACGAGTTTAAGCGCGAGGCGGTACGGCTGGCTGAGCAGCCTGACACCAACGTATCGCGAGTTGCACAGGATTTGGGGCTGGATCCGAGCGTTCTGCGGCGGTGGTTGGGGCAGATGCGCGCCGGCACCTGGGAGCTCGCGCCTGGACAGCCGCTCAAGAGCGCGCAGCAACAGGAGATCGAGCAGTTGCGCCGAGAACTGGCGAAGGTCAAAACCGAGCGTGACATATTAAAAAAAGCGGTCGGATACTTTGCCAAGGACCAGACATGAAGTATCCATTCATCGCCCGTCATCGGGCAGTCTGGTCGGTCAGCGAGTTGTGCCGAACGCTGGGCGTGTCGCGCAGCGGCTTCTACGAGTGGCACGCCCGATCGCCCAGCGCCCGGGAACGGGCCAACGAGCGACTGCTGGGCCGAATCCGCGAGAGCTTCCAGGCCAGCGACCGAACGTACGGCAGCCCACGGGTATGGCGGGATCTGCGCGCCTGGGGCGAGCATTGCGGCAGGCATCGCGTGGCACGTCTGATGCGTCACGCAAACATCGTGGCCCGGGCCAAACGTCGTCGTCATCCGTCCGATACAGCCCCTCGGTCGGCCCATGCTATTGCCGCCAACGTGCTGGATCGCGACTTTACGGCCAGTGCGCCGAACCAGAAATGGGTGGCCGACTTCACCTACGTCTGGACGACAGAGGGCTGGCTCTACGTCGCTGCGGTCATGGACTTGTACTCACGGCGTATCGTCGGCTGGTCCATGCAGGCCACCATGACCTCGCAACTGGTGACTGATGCACTCATGATGGCGTTGCATCGTCGCGGCAGGCCGCGCGAAGTCCTGCACCACTCCGATCAAGGCAGCCAGTACACCAGCGAGCAGTTCCAGAGGCTGTTGTCCGACGCCGGGATCGTGTGCAGCATGAGTAAGCGAGGGGACTGCTGGGATAATGCCGCCATGGAGAGCTTCTTCTCCACGCTGAAGACCGAACGCCTGAGTCGACACATCCACCGATCCCGGGATCAATGTCGGGCCGAGGTGTTCGATTACATCGAGCGGTTCTACAACGCGCGGCGCCGGCACTCAACGTTGGGATATGTCAGCCCCATGCAGTTCGAGGCGGCGGCTTGTTAGGTTAAACAACCTGTCCGGCAGGACGGGGCAAACCCAGAAGGGGTGCGTCGTGGCAAGCGGGTTCGCACGACGGTGCCCGATAGCGCAGCGGCTTGCCCGCAAGATCTGGTCCGACGCCAATTCGAGGCGGACCGTCCGAACCGGCTCTGGGTAGCGGATTTCACCTACGTTTCCACTTGGCAAGGATGGCTGTATGTGGCCTTTATTATCGACGCTTATGCCAAACGGATTGTCGGCTGGCGCGCCTCCAGCAGCATGACGACGGACTTCGTTTTGGATGCGCTTGAGCAAGCTGTGTACGACCGTCGCCCCAGTCAGGCAGACGGCCTTATTCATCATTCGGATCGCGGGTCGCAATACGTGTCCATTCGCTATTCCGAGCGCCTGGGTGAAGCCGGCATCAATCCGTCTGTCGGCAACACTGGAAGTGCATACGACAACGCGCTGGCCGAGACGATCAATGGTCTCTACAAAACGGAAGTGATTCACCGCAGGACACCCTGGAAAACCAAGGCCGCTGTGGAGCTCGCCACGTTGGAATGGGTGTCTTGGTTCAACCACCAACGCTTGCTAGGATCGATCGGCGACATCCCGCCGGCCGAGGCCGAAGCGCGTTACTATCGACAACTTGCAGCACCGGCTGCGGAACCTGTTTTACTTTAATCAAACAGCCTCCGCGATTCCCGGTGTGATTCAATCCGCCGTCAATTGCGCCCTTGGTGGGGCCGGCTACTGAAAACCATCGCGAGATAGTATGTATCCCGTGGTGGTGGGGAAGGGTATGGGGATTCACAGAGTTGCCCGCAGGAATTGTAGATGGCGGCTAACAATCCCAAGCCTTCTCTCGGAAATTGCTCAAAAGGAATCCGATATTGCCTTTCATAACAAACATGCATGCAGCCAATGCTGCGAAGCTCTATTGCTGCGCAATATGTAGTCATGCGGCATGATGCGGTTTGTATTACGTTAGCCTCCAAGGAAACACGCATGTCAAAGTATCGACTTCACGAACTTGAGTGTGCGGTGGAGTTGTATTCCCCTGATCCATTCATCTTCCGTGCAGCTGAGCTATATCAGATTAACGGTGACCTTCGCAAGCAACTCGAACGCTACAACTTATACCTCGTGGCACGTCGTCCGCGAATGAGCTTGGATCCCTCCAGTCTCGCCGCTAGGCCAGGTGGCGAGTCCGTTATGGGCATAATTGAGGTACAAGTTGGTGCCACGAGAAATAGACTTCCATTCGAGACGGTCTTGCCTGCGCACCTTCGTGTCGCTCGACTTGGCAAGCACGAGTACCCGTTTGACTATCTGCGCTTCATCACGACTACGGACGTACCGGTTCAAATTCGGCTGCACGATGTCCTTCGCTTTTCGAATGTGCCTCGTTCCTCTTTGACTGACATGCATGTTGAATACGTCGGGCAGGCGTTTGGTAAAGCTGGGGAGCGGGATGTTGTAGACCGTCTGATTGGCAATACAGGTAAGGTCGGGCATGGGTCACTGCAGAAGGTTCTAGCAGAGGTGAACGCCAGCCATCCAGACCAAGAGGTTCATCTACTTCTCTACAGTTTTGAGTTTCATAAGCGACACGTCATTGCTGGCGGATTTTTAGACCAACCAGAACCGCGTCATGACTTCAACGCGGCACCAAATAGATTTGAGCAGTTCTTCGATAGTGAGATTAGGCGGAACATCCGAATTGATCTTGCTGAAGCAGCGTTAATTCGGCATTTTGGATCTGAATATAACGACAAGTACAAGAAAACTTTCCCCGCAGAAACTCACAAGATTCTTGAGCGACTGCTTGAATTGGACATTACAGGCTTGGCAGTTTCTCTCTCGACGCAGGAGCACAACGTACGGTTGGTGTCAAAACGCGTGTCTCCATCAGATGCGCACTGTGCTGTTTACCCAATAAGAACCGACCAAGATCGGCAATCGTTTTTTGATATCGCGACTCCGTCTGCGAGTGAAAACTAATCAATCGTTCTAGCGGACTCCCTCCGGCGGCCGCCGAACTCAAACTTTGAGCGATAGCTTATTTTTAACTCCACCGGTTGAATCCGCAGCTGATGGCGGTCATCAAGCCTCTAAAAATGAAACAGCTCGCCCATCAAACCGCCGATACGGCATTTTCCCCCTGGCCAACGGCAACCCGCCTGCCATCGCCACATACCCCTCCAGCACCGGAAGCGCCTGAATTTGCGCTGCCGTCACCACGTCCTCAACCGTCCGATCCATATTATCCGAAGTGTTGCGGTGATCGACACTGCGGCTAACACTGAATTTCGGCCGTTCGACTTCATGCTTACCCAGGCTTTCGCTCATATCCCGTGCGGTCTGGGGATCGGTGCGCGATCCCCCCAGCACGGCCAGGTTCCGGAAGCTGGCCCGGATGGTGGTGGCCATGGTGCGTCCGTAGATGTGTTCCAGCTGGGACGTGCTTTGCAGGCCGGCGACGATGCGAAGGCCATTTTTGCGCCCCTTCGTCAGTCCCGCTTCCAGCGAAGGCAGGGCTTCCAGGCTGGCCAGTTCATCAATGAATAGCCACCAGCGCCTGCCGGTGCCTTCGGGCATGGACAGAATCGATGTGATGAAAACATCGGCCCAGGAGGACACCAGGGGCTTCATGGAGCTCATCATGTCTTCGCGCCAGTTGATGTACAGATTTCCGGCCTGGGCGTCGTCTAGCCAGTTGCGGATGGAAAACGGCCCCGGCTTCATGCTGGTGTGTTCGGACAGCTTGTTGGACAGCACGAATCTGGCAGATGACAGGGCCTTGCTGGCTTCGCTGGAACCCACGAACAGGGATTCCGCCAGAGTGCCATCCAGAAACTGCTTCAGCACCTTCGGGTCTTCGATGGTGCACAGCCGGAACAGATCCATGATGCTGGCGTCCATCCCCTGCAACTGGTAGAGTTTTTTGGCGGTCTCGCGCAGCAGCAGCCGCCCGAAGTCGTTCCATTCCTCGGCGTTTTTATCCTGGCTCATGGGTACCATGGAATGCGCCAGACGCTTCCAGTCGTAGTCGGCCCGCACTTCGTTGAAGAATGACCAGCCTTGGCTTCTGGCATCGTAGGGATTCAGGATCACGTCGCCAGGCTGCCAGAATTTGCTCAACATATCGCCATTGGGGTCGATGACGATCATGCGGTCGTTGCGCAGTGGCTTTTGACCTGGCAGGTGCTTGTTCACGCTGCCGTTTGACCTGGCCAGCACCGAGGCCGCCATATTGCGCAGCAGCACGGATTTGCCGGAGCCGGTTGCGCCGCTGACCAGCAGGTGCAGGTTTTCGTTGGCCGTGAGCAAGGGGATGCCGGCGACATCGATCTGTTGCTTGCTGGGTTCCGTGCACAGCTTTGCCAGGTGCCGGGCCGTGGTCATGCGGGTGCCCCGGATGAAGCGCTTGTAGGCGGCACCTTCAAACCCTTCGGTTTTCGCGGTGCGCCCGATGAACAGGATTAGCGCCAGGGCCAGCACCAGGCCGACCCCCAGTGCCCCGTACAGCAGGGGATAGCCTGGGGTGAGTTTGACGAAGTACCACGCGGTGCGTCGGTTCCAGTCGCGCCAGGCCATGCCGCTGCCGTAGGTGGCGGCGGTCATCCAGGCCCCGAAGGGGAAGAGCGCCAGAGAAAAGGCAGCGATGCGCCGCCGAGTGATGGGGGAGATTAGGGTAGACATGCGGGTTTGCCTTCAGGTGATGAGCCATTGACCCAGGGCCAAGCCTGCAAGCATCCCGCCCAATATCCCGGCGGCACCACCGACCGCCAGGGCGATAAGCGCCATGCGTCGGGCTGAATGATGGGCGATTCGGGCGTATTGGGCCGATTCCTTGGTCAGGTGATCGAGCCGGGTACCAGTGGCATCCAGCATGGCCTGGATGACTTGCTGGGATTGTGCCTGGATGGGTTTGGCGGCTGTTTGCAGGGTGGCGGTCAGGTGGCGATCCAGTTGCTGTGGCAGGATCTGCTGGGCATCAGCCAGGGCCTGCAGCTGCTTCTGGGCTTCGGTCACCGCCTGGCCGGTGGCTTCCAGCCGGTCCACGAGGCCGGCGACTTCGCCCAGAACCTCGCGGTACAGAAAATCCAGTTTGGTGCGGGCTGGGTTGTGTTCGTCGGCCATGGGGTCAGTCCTGGGTGGCAGAGAACAAGGCTGTAAAGGCGCTGTCCAGTTGCCGGTTTACGGGCTTGGCCAAGGCACGCAGGGCGTGGCGGTTGCTCAAGTGGGCGATGCGGTTGCGGTCTTCCGGGTCGGTATTGCGCAGCAATGCCCGGTAATCCGTCTGGTCGGCCAGCACTTCGGCAATCGTGGTGCGCCCATCGGCCAGCAGCTCGAAGACTTCGTTTTCAAAGATCGCCGCCTGGGTGTTGGCGACGAAATCTCCGCCCTTGTGTGCGTAGGTGAGGATGGGCATGAATTCGTCTTCGACGGCTGACTCCACCCGGTTGAACAGCACCCGGATGCGTTCGGCAGCCACTCCAAGGCCGGAGAGCGCCAGGGTGGTTTTCAGGGTCTCGCGCTGGGCTTTGCCGGTGTTGATGACGGGCAGCACGAAGTAGTCCAGTTCCTCGTAAGCCCCTTCGTAGCGGTTCATGGCCGTCAGAAAGTCCTCGATGTTGCTCGCGCCCACGTCCACGATGGCATCGTCCAGTGTCAGCAGATCCCGGAACAGTTTGCCGAACTGTTCACCGCGCAGCTGATCGATGTCCAGCCCCAGGTCACCGGCCGTTTCGTTGGTGGTTTCGATGGCAAAGATCTGGGCGCCGTTCATGCGCGGGGCCAGCAGGTGGGAGGCGGTCACGGTTTTACCGACGGATCCGCTGTAGTTGAGGATGGCGACTTTCATGTGGAGGACTCCTGGTTGGATGGGTTGGATGACTGGGGGTTGGTGCGTTCTGCACGTTGTTTGGCTTTGCGCAGGGCTTCGCCTTCGCGGCGCAAAGCGTCCAGGTCGATGTGCATGTCGCGGATCTGGCGCAGATCCGCAGGGGTTTCAATGCGGCGCGGGCGGCCTGGGATGGCGGAATCGTTGGACGGGTGTGGTGTCGATGGGGGCTGGTGACCAGTCGGCTTGTCGGGCGATCCGCTTGACGGCGCGGTGATGCCGGTGGGCTGCTTGCCTTCTGGGCACTGCGCTTTACGCCAGCGGTAAAGGGATCGTTCCAGCAGCCTGGCTTTGATCGGCAAACCCGCCTGGGCCAGGTCATCAAGCAAGGCGGCGTAGGGCAGGCCTGCATCCACGCAGGACTGGATAAACGGCATCAGTGGGCGCAGCCGAGCAGCCAGGCTGGCTCGCTCGTCGGTCTGATCCAGCAGCCGCTTGAGTGCAGCCACATTGGCGGCAGAGTTCATGGGTTTTCCTTCTGGTGTTTGGATGTCCTGAGCGGTGGTGGTCAGTGCTGCAGTGCTGGCAGCGCAGCCGCTTGCTTGCCTTCCAACCAGGCCAGGCCCGCTGCATGGGCCTCGTCGTAGGCGCATTGATCGTCGGCAAAATGCACGGATTTGCCACGCGCTGGAAAGTGCCCGCAGCCGACTTCCTGACCCTGATCCAGCAGGCGCAGCAGGTAGCCTTCGCCGTCACCCTGACGCGGCAGGATTTCGAACGAATACCGCAGCCGGGCCTGGGCCAGATCCGTCTCAAACTGCCGAGCGACCGCCGGAATGCGAGCGGCCCAGTCGGCGCCGATCCGGTCTAGCGCGTCGGCGATGCTGTAGCCGCGTTCGCGCAGCCAGTCGCGGCGATCCAGCACCAAGGCGGCGGTGAGTGCTTCGCCCAGGCTCAAGGCGCCAATGCCTTCGCGGGCGGCGCGTTGGGTGATGACGAGCATGCGGGTGTCGAGATTCGAGTGCATGAGAACTCCTTTGCCCTGTGGCTTGGCAGGGCTGTCGTGGGGGATGAAGGGGGATTGCCCAGGAGGGGCGATGTCGTCCAGTTGCTGACCTCAGCTGCCGTCAGGCGGCTGCCCGGTGTGGCATGCGGAGATGGACGGGGCGTGGCGCGATGCTATGCCGATGGCCAGGGCCACTTATCCACAGACCGCTTCTGGTAGATATAAGGTAGAAGAAAGGTAGAGCATGTTTTTGACCGCTCGAAACCCGCATGGATACTGCGTTTCAGCGATCTGGGGCGCGTTCTTATTACGACGAAAGCGCGTTCTTATTACGATAAAGCGCGGTGTTATTACGATGCGGGCGCGTTCTTATTACGATGGCCGTAATGGGTTATCCACAGGCTGGTTTTTGCCGATTTTGAGCCTCAGTTTCAGGGCCGTTGGGCGCCTTGTTATTACGATGCGGATCGACTGCTATTGCGGATCCAGACTGCCACTTCCCGGCCTTTTTCCTGCTCGATTTTTGGGCTTGAAATGAGGTCTGCGTCGGCCAGTTCGGTGAGGGCTCGCAAGATGGCGGATCGCCAGTCGCGCATGCGGCCGGTAAAGCCGGCACGATCCTTCAGCCACTGCAAGCTGTAGCGCTGCTGGATATCGGCCGAGGTGGCAATCAGGCGCTGCAGGCTGCGGGCCAGATTGCCGCGCAGCTTTTGGCGTGCTTCCCAGTCGATCAAGGCATATTCCCGGTTGCCGAAGATCTGCGCCCAGCGCGGGTCAATGACCAGGGTGTAGACGCCATCGGCGTAATCAAAACCGCCCATCATGGGCAGCACCCGGCAGGCCGGATGCATGCCAAAACTGTATTTGGCCGACCCATCCGGGCGCCGGGCCTCGATGCACAGCGTGAAACGGGCGAGATCCTTCATGCCTTCGTGCAGCCACTGGTAGCTGGCTCCGCTGGTATTGCGCCCGATCCCGCGCAGGAAATCGGCTCGGTTGATGATGGGACGCTGGCCAGGCGGGCAGGTGGCTTGCAGGTACATGGCGTGCATCCAGATGTCGGCATGATCTTCCGAGAGTTGTTCGCCGCTGCCGGTGATTTGAATGTTGCGGGCCGACAGAAAGACCGTGTCCTTGTGCATGATGCTGGCGCCCCGGCGGATGGGCGCGAAGATGCCAGAACGGGCAATGTGATTCGGGATAGCGCGTGAGGCTTCGGAAATTCCCGGCACGACAAAGGGCCGGATATCCAGGCCTGCGGTGGGCGATGCAATCCTGGCTTCGGTCGCCTTGCGGTAGGCAAAGCTCATGGCGTCTTCCAGACGTTTGGCGGCGGCTGCCGGGGATCGAGGGTTGAACATGGGAATTGCTCCAGACAGGCCCGCACAAGGCCTGCCTGGATCGTGTGCAGCGCCTCACACGGGTTCAGGGGGTAAAAGCGGCCAGACAAACGGGCTTCGTGGCCGCAGATGGGCGGAAGATGGCAAAAGACGGCGCTGATGGGATGTGGGTCTGTTGATTACCCAACCCCGCGCCTGCGCGGCGCAAACCACAGTTCCTTCAGGCGAAACCGCTCGAAATACAGCACGATATCCACGGTCTGGCGCAAGAAGGCCTGGATGGTTTCCAGATCCAGATTGCCGCCCGTGGGCGACTGCTTGATGAGCACGGCCAGCCGGTCAAAGGTGTCGGCGGCACCATTGGCGTGGGTGGTGGTGACTGACCCCGGATGGCCAGTATTCAGGGCGGCCAGATAGTCCCAAGTTTCGGGGCCGCGCAGCTCGGCCAGAAAGATCCGGTCGGGCGACAGGCGCATGCAGGCGGCAAGGCTGTCGGTGGCCGATACCCGCCCGCGGGTGCCGCCATACATCAGGTGGATGCGGTTGCTGTGGCGTGGCAGTATCAGTTCATGCACATCCTCGATGGTGATGAGCCGTTCATCGACCGGTACCCGGTCAATCAGGGATCGGGCAAAGGTGGTTTTGCCAGAACCTGTGGCCCCGGAGACGACCAGGTTCTTGCGGGCCTGCACGGCGGCATGCAAGAAGGCGGGGATGTCGCCTGCGGCCTTCAAATCCAGCAGAGCCTGGTCTACGGTGGACAAGCTGCTCGCCGCTTCGGCCGCTGTGTCCGTCACGTCATCAAAAGCCCCTTGAGCTTGCAGCGCGTCCAGCGTAAAGACCGCCTGGTTGTGCTTGCGGATGTTGATGGCCATCGTGCCATCCAGGCAGGCCGGGGGTTGCACGATCTGGCCGCGCTCGCCGCCGGGCAGCAGCACAGACAGAATCGGTGCCTTGGCCATGTGGTTGTAGGCCGCCAGGGCTGTGGTCAGGGCTTCCAGATGGGGGTAGGTCAGCGCCGGGCAACCCTGCAGGTGCCAGGCGCCTTGCTCGCGGGTATAGAGCTCGCCTGGGCGCACGATGGCAATCTCCGTCACGGTGGGGTTCTCCAGATGTGCGGCTAGCGGCCGTAGAAAGGTTTTGACCGCAATCGCCCGGTCAAAGGGCAGTGGTTCAGGGGATGGGTTCAAGGTCATAGACGTGGCTGAAGTCCAGGTCGCGCGCGACCATGATGCCGATGCGTGCTCCCTGGTTCTTGTAAAGGGTGGGCGGGATGTCGAGCGACTTTTCCAGGATCTTGGCGATCACTTCCTGGCTGCCCTCTCGGGTGTTGTCAAAGCGGATGTTGTTGCTGCCCGACTGCCCCTGATTGGCCGCCCAACTGCCGAAGTCGCCCACTAGAGACAGCAAGATGGCGTTGCCAAAGCGATCCCAGAAATGGTTGTCGATATGGCCATCGACCCCGGCTTCGCCCAGGGGCCCGGTGCCCGGTGACCCCAGGTTCACGATGACGCCGGTGGGCGTTTCCAGCCGGTTCCAGGTGATGAAAGCTCGGGCCTGGCCCTGTTGGATGCCGCCTGACTGGTAGCCCGTGAATTTCGTCCCAGCATCGATCAATTTGACCTTGCCATTGGCACTCATCACGTCGTAGGTGGCCAGGCACGTCAGAAGCCCCGCCTGGGTGCTGACGAGTCGTGTCTGCAGCGTGCAGTCGATCATGGTGCCTTGGGTCAGCAGGAAGTTGCGGTTGCCCAGTTGGCCTGCGACCGACGGAGCCAGCTCCAGGGGGCGCAGTTTGTCGGCCAGCGGCCCAGCATCGGCCAGTGGCCCACTGGGTCCTGTCGCCTGTTGGGCAGATCCCCCGTCGCCGGCTGCCCCGGCGTTCAAGGGGCTGGCCAGCCGACGCTGGGCCACTTCATCGACGGCAGGCGGTGCCACGGGCATGGGCGGTGGGACGTAATAGCTGCGCTCTGGGGGTACAGGTAGAGGTGCCGGTTTCGGATTGGGCGGCGGTGCGGGGCGCTCCACCTTGGGTGCCGTCAGGCGGTTGGTGATGCCGCTTTGATCGGCTTCCAGGCTGCTGTCAGCAGCAGGGCCGGGCTCCCGGCTCCAGGCCTTGATCAGCACACCGGCCGCGACCGCCAAGGCAATCAGGATGGTCAGCCAGAGAAAGGCGCGGGCTCCTCGTGGGGCGCTGCGTCCTGTCGTTTCTAGATCCAGGGGATTGCGATCCAGATGCGGATGGCGTGGGTTCGCTGCGTTCAGGTCTGCCGCATCGGTTGGCGTGCTGAAGTCTGCAGCATCGGGGTTCAGCGGCTTGTCATGCGGATCATCGGTCATGGGGTGTTCCTTGTGTCAGCGGTGCCTTTGACCCGGCGCTGCACGGCGGGTGAAGTCGTCCCGGTATGTGTCGGTGGCGGTGTCGCGCCATAGGTCTCGTTGTGAATGGCCAGTACCTGTTCGCCCACGCGCAGATGCCACAAGGCGGAGGTGCGGTGCAGCACCATGGTGCGCTCGTCTGCCATGTGGAAGTTCGTCAGCACCTCCTGGACATCGGGGGTGACGCGATAGACGGCCGGGATATCAGCGCCAGGTGCAAACTGCAGCCAGGTCTGACGCCCATCGTCCCAGGCGTGCACGGGGGCGATGGCGGTATCGCCGCTGCGGGTGTAGGCCAGCCAGTTCAAGCGGGTGGGGGTCGCCTGCAGGGACCGCTCGATGGCGGCTTGCTGTGCTGCCTGGTCGCGCTTTCTGGCCTCGTCCTTGGGGTAACGGATGACGAGCTTGTAGAGCGCCGAGGCGCTGCGCTCGTCGCTGTAGGACAGCCGAAAGCTGTAATCGCGCCGGTTGGTCACCACGATCAGATTGGTATTGGCGTCCGTGGCTGTCGGCTTGAAGAACAGGTGGTTGTCCTTGTAGGTGAAGGCATAGGCCTGACTGTCGCCAAAGACGTGATAGACATAGCGTTCATCGGGGGCCAGCACGATGTGGGTGGCCACACCGATGACGGCATCCAGTTGAATCACATCGGCGGCGTTGTAGTTCACGTAGCGCACGCGATGATCCAGCCGGGAGGCGCGGGGGTTTTCCAGGGCCAGGGCGCTTGCTGGTAGTGCGATGGCCAGCGCCAGGCCCAGCACGCGGGCTGCGGCCCGCAGCCTGGGGGTCGTTGTGTTCATGGGGAAGTCCTTCGGATGCACGGTTGCAGCGGATGGGCAGAAGCCGCCCTCAGCGCGACAGGTCAGCGGCCAGGTCATAGCGCGTCACCTGAAAACCCAGGGGATTGCGCCGGGCCACGGCTTCGGTGAGCGGCACATCGGCGTACTGATAGGCCATAGTGGCGATCAGGTGGCGCACCTTGACCGTATCGCCCGTATTCACGTCGCGCTCGGTTTTGGTAAAGCGCACGATGGCAGCCTTGTTGGCGCCCAGCGTGATGGAATGCACCTGCACATCCACCGTGCCTTGCGTGCCCAGGCGCGTGGTGACGGCCTCGGGGCCTTCAAAGCGTTTGCCATAGATGGTCTGGATGGGCGGCGACGAGAGCAGGGCGCAGGTATCGAATTGCTCCTGGATCGTCTGCCAGCTGTAGCCTTCGCAGTTCAGCACGTAGGTGTTCAAGAAATACTTGGCGATACGCTGGCCATAGTCTTCCAGCGGTTGGCCCAGACTGGAGACGTGCTCGATGGCGCCGGTGGCGTCGTTCACGCGCACGACATACATTTCGGGTGGCTGCTTCAGGGGCGTGAGCCCCACCACGGCGCCAACCGCAGCCAGCGCCAGGAGGCCTGTGCCCAAGGCGACCTGCCAGGCGCGTTTGCGGCTGGCGATCAGTTCGCCCAGGTGGTCGCGCTCCAGCCCCCGGGAGCGTTCCAGGTAAGCGGCGATGTCTTCGGATTTGAGAGTGTCGGTCATGGCTCAGCCTCCGTGGGTGATGGGGGGCGTGGCATTGACCGGGACGCGGGGCGAATCGGTGGGCTGTGGCGGCCGGGGCGCATGAAAGGCGCAGCCAGCCAGCAGCCCGGCCAGCGCCAGGGTGGCGATGAGGGATTTCATGGGTGAAGGACTCCAGGCCTACCGGGTGCGGCAGGCGAATCAGTCGTGAAGGGAGGGGCCGAGCCTGAGCCGTGAGGGCTGCAGGATCAGCTGTTGGCTTACTTGGCGCGGGGGCGCAGCATGCTGCGCAGGCGCAGAACTGAGAAGGCACCGTGGGCGGCAGCGCCGATACCCAGGCGAGCGCCGAAGCCGTTGGACAGGCCAGCGGCGAGACCTGGCAGCATGATCATGACGACCAGGCTGGCAATGCCGACCAGCAGCTGCGCACCGTACAGCCCCAGGATGTCCTTGGCACCGCCATTGATTTGATCCACGATCATGCGGATTAGCTGGATATTCATTTGCAGCAGCAGGCCGAAGATGAGTCCGGCCAGCAGTGCCAGAAACACGAAGTTCAAGGCTTGGGAAACCCAGCTATTGAACAATTGCTTAGTGGGCTCGAACAGAGTGGCTGCAATGAAGATGGGGCCGGCGGCCACGACGAGTGCCATGCCGACCTTGCAGACAATCACGATCACCATGATGATGCTGCCTACCACAGCAGCATTGATGCGCACCAGCGTGGCCAGGATGCTCACCAAGACTTCTTTGGTGGACGGCAGCACGTTGTACCAGGCCCCATTGCCGCCTTTGCCGATCATCGCGTTAGAGGCCTTGCTGGTCTCGGCTTGCAGCTTGTCCACTTCCTCGGCCACACTGCCAGTGCCCAGGGCAATCTGGGTGACATCGTCGGGCAGTGCAATCATGGCCTGGGCGATGTCAGCCTGGTACAGACCTCCTGCGCCGAAGAAGATCGAGATGATGGCGACCATGATGGCCTTGCGAAAGAACTCGGTGACCGTCATGCCACCTTGGCCGTGCATGAGGGCGAAGGCGTAGACCACGAACTGCAGCGTGAGGCCTACGACAATAACCGGCATCAACGCTTCGAACAGGGCCTGCATGGGGCCAGTGACGGCATCGTTCAATGTGTTCTGGGTCTGAGTCATGACCCACTGGGCAATGTCGCTCGGAGCAGATGGCTGGGTAATTGGGGGAGTCAGGCCAGACATGGTGTGGCCTTACTCAGACGGCCCGGCACTTTCACCGGTGGTGTCACTGTCCCCAAACCAGCCCCCATAGACGCGCTCGGCACGGGCCTGCAGCAGATTGCGTTCTGCATCTAGCTGCTGGGCAGCGAGCTGTATCCGGGTCTGTTCGGCCTGGATATTCGCCTGTTCGATTTGGATGCGCGCCTGCAGTTCGGCAATTTCCTTCGGATTGCTGGTCTGGTTGATCTTGTCTTGCAAGGTATCCACGTTGGCCAGGCGCCGGGTCATCGAGTCGTAGGCGCGTTCGCTCATGGCCTTGGATGTGGCTTCGATATTCAGGGCTCGCTTCGAGAGCGCCTGGCGATCTTCCTGGAAGTTCACCGGAGCCATCACTTGATCGGTAATGCGGCCCACGTCGCTATCCAGGCTGGAGCTGCCAGATCGGTTCAGCAGATTCTCGGCGCTGGCAGGCAGCGCAGCGCGTAGCTGGTTGCGGATGTCGGGACTGCCGACTACGTTGCCGTAGCCGCTGGACTGCGTGAAGGCAGCCAGCTGGCTTTTGGCCGTGGCCAGTTGATCGGTCAGGTTCTTCAACTGGTCTCTGGCGGTCAGCAGTTGCTCTTGCAGCTGGGCGATGGTGGCCGCATCGACAGTGGGGATGCCGCTGGCGTGGACGGGGGTGAGAAATGACGCGGACAGGGCAATGCCCGCCGCGATCAGCTTGCAGCGTGTCATGGGAAATCTCCAGAGGATGCGCCCGCAGGCGCTGGTGTTAAGGCTGGGTGGTGGCCGGTTTGGCGATGGCCTGATACTCGGCTTCTGTGGCGCGACGCGCCTTCATCTGATCCGAGACGATCATGTCGGCCTTCTCGTCATAGGCAACGCGTCTTTCGCCCACGATCAGGATGTTTTCCGATCCATCCAATTTAGCGGCGAGTTTGTGGGCTTGGTAATCACCACCGAGAGGGCCTTTTGCGACCACCGTGAAAAGGAAGCTGTCGCCGTTGCGGGCAATGTGGATCACGTCGGGGTCATATTTGCTGTCCGACTTCCAATACCCCACGAACTTCTCCCCGTCAGGCTCCGTCTTGCATCCAGCCAGGAGGGTCAGCAGGGTGGCGCCGGTGGCGGCAATGAAATGTCGTCGGTTCATGGGATGTCCTGTGGTGAAGAGTTGATGGAGCCTGCCTGGTGCCGTTTGAAGGCTGCCCAGGCGTCAGCCACGCTGCAGGCGGGCCCAACTCTTGTAAGCCAGTACGCCCGCTCGGATGGTTTCAGGATGTTCCACCAAGCCATGCCCATCGCTTCGTCCGTCGTGGGTGGTCGGTCCAGGTCTGAATGATTTATGGACATAGATCTGGACTCTCCGTTTCGTGTGCTGGCCCCTGGGGCTGCAGGGGGTGATCGAAGCGCACGCCGATTAGATCCGCGATGTGCCGATAGTCGGCGGGTTGCGGTCGGTGGCCGTCCGCTTCGTGGATGTGCAGGCTGTAATACTTATGCACACCTTGCTCGAAATGTTCGCGATCTTCGCGTGGTGTGGTCGATGAGAACCAGAGATACGGCGTATGCCGGGGATCGGATGCTGAGGGTGAGTCCAGGCCGTAGTTTTGGGCGATGCGTTGCAGATCCTCTGCATCAATGGCTTGGCGCTCGATTTTCGCTTCGCCTTGGCTGAACTGCCCGGCCTCCAGGTCTTTCTGTGTCCATCGTTCGCAGTAAACCGAGATGAGGAAGGTTTCTGCTGGAGTCGTTGACTCCGGGCTATCCAGCCCCAGGCGTTCGTAGAAGGCCTGGTCGGTGCGGGATTCTAGCTTTCTCTGGTCGAGTTGATCCTGGCTGCGGGCTTCTTCAGCTCGCCGCCGATCCGTTTCATGCTTCATGGTGAGTGTTCCTCGTGTATGGCCGTCGGCGACGGCCAGGGAAATGTCTGCCAGAGGTCTGGCGCACAAGCCTTGGTGAGCTGCCAGTGTTTACTGTCGGGCTTGCTTCACGGCCTTCAGGTACACCGGCAGCCAGGCGCTGGGATTGGGCCCAGCCTGGGCGACGGCAGTTTCGGCAAGCTCGGCCATGTCCGGGCTGCCGGAGAACACCAGCAGCTCATCCTCGCAGCCGGAAAGATCCAGATGGGCGACCGTGACGCTGGCGCCTTGCTTGACCAGGAACTTGCGGCTCGCTTCGCCCAGGCTTTGCAGCAGGGCAAATTCAGCCGCCGTCAGTCCAAAGCCCTCGATGTAATCGCGGGCGCGGGCCTTGGGGTTGGGCAAGAGAATGAGGGTGGCCGTTTGTTGGACGAGTGATGCGCCCACCGGATTCTCGGTGATGGCTCCCGGTTCCTGGGTGGCAAAGGCCAGCACGCCGTTCTTCTTGCGGATCGTGCGGGCGGCGTCCTGCATGGATTCCTGAAAATGTGCGTCCTTCAAAGGGTGCTGGCACTCGTCGTACAGATTGATGATGCGCCGCCCATCGTGGAGTGCATCGACGCGGTGCTTCAGGTACAGGGTGGCCGCACCGCGCACCGTGTCATCGTCCAACAGTTCGGTCAGATCAAAACCGAAGATGGCTGGTCTGTCGCTGGCAGAATTCAGATCCAGGTCGTCGGCTGGATTGTCGAACACCCAGCCGTATTCGCCACCCCGGCACCAGGGGGCGAGGCGTGCATGGATGGTGCTGTGCGTCTCGTCCTCGCTGTAGGGGTTGGGCAGCAGCGTATTCAAGGTGGAGAGCGTGCGGGCTGGCCGGTCGATCAAGGTGGTCAGCTGCTGCACGGCCTGCGTGATGTCGGCCCGCTGGCGCGTGGTGACGGCTTCGCCGCGCTGCTCGGCCAGGTACACGACCAGGCGCACCATGAAGGCGACGTTGCCTTTGGTGGGCGCCATCTGAAAGGGATTCCAGCCGGTGGCTTCGCCCAGGCGGATATTGAAGTAGCACCCGCCCAGGGCCATGATCAGCACCTGCATGCCTTGATCCTTGTCCCAGACCACGCAGGTTGCGCCAAACTTCTGCGCCTGGGTGAGCAGCATCCCCTGCAGGACGGTTTTGCCGGTGCCCGTCATGCCGATGATCATGGTGGTGCCGGGGCGCCGCTTGCCGGTTTCATCCAGATCCTCGGTGGATGCGTGAAAGTTGAAGAAAAAGGGCGATCCGGTCTGGGTCTTCAGCATGGTGACCGCTGGCCCCCAGGGGTTGCCAGAGGGTTTGCCGGTGAGCTGGTTGTGCAGGCTGGAGAAACACAGAAAATTGAGCGACGTGACCGGCACAGGCCTGGGGCGCCAATGCCAGTTGCCCGGCAGCTGCGCCCAGAATCCGGCTTCCAGTGCCCGATTCAGCGGCCGAAAGCCCACGGCATCCTCGGCCAGGGCCGTAGCGGTTTGGGCCAGCGCCTGGCGCACCCCTTCGGCCGTGTCGCCGTAGACCAAGAGCGTGGCATGGTGATCGCCCAGCCCCAGACGGGCTGAGGTCAGATCGTCCATGACATCAGCCAGTTGTGCCACCTGGCTGGCCGAGTCGTCGCCCGAATCGACCAGCAGTTTGTGGTGCTTTTTGACGAGCTTTTTGGCCGCAGCCCCCGTGTGGCTGCCCCAGGACTGGGTGAGCACAAATTCGTGCGGCAGGCCCAGCAGCCGATCCAGGTGACCAGGCTTGCTGGACTCTGGGTAATCGCGCAATTCCATCATGCCAAAGATCCGGGAGCTGGCCACGGTGCGCAGTTCGCCCAGTTCGCCATGGCGGCCAAAGATTGGGCGAGCATGGGGCAAGGTCTCGCGCAGGCGTTCGCGGGTGACTGCGACCGGTCGATGGATGCCCGAAAGCAGGAATCCTAGAAATTCCGCTGGCTCGCTGAAGGCCAGCCCCCGGCGATCCACGATGCCCAGAATCTGTGGATCGTAGCGGTACAGGCCTGCCGTCAATGCTCGCAGGGCGCTGGTGAGCCGTTCGATGGATTCTGCCTGCCAATGCGTCAAGCGCTTGGCGTCAGCCTTTTCCAGGCTGGCAAAGGTGCCCAGCACCGGGTCTTCAACGGGGTGGATCAATACCGTCAGGTACAGGTCGTTGACCATGAGGCCTGATGTATCGAAGGTGGCCCGGTAGGCCGCATCGAAACGGGCCGCGAAGGCCTGGGCAAAAGTGCTGTCCGGGTATTCCGTCACCCGCCGCCGGACGATGTGGGCATACAGACCAAGCGATCCCATGGGCAGGCCGCGCAGCACATTGTGCAAGGCCTCGACCCAACCCTTCAGTTCCGCCTGACCGTAGGCGTCGGGCGCACGGCCTGCCACCTTGATGACCGCCAGATACTCGTGGTTGTCGCAGGCAATGATCTGATCGGTGACGTGGTGGGAATAGGGCAGGTAGCGGGAAACCAGCCGTTCATCGACGGCCAGTGCTGCAGCAGCGGTCATGGCAATGTCCTTTTGGAAGAAAAGTGCCGCCAGGGTCGGTCTCGGTGATAGCCCTGGGGCGCGTAGCTGGAGCCGCGCCAGAAGCGCTGCTGGCGATTCGTACGCCGGGTCTTGATCTCCAGCCAGAGGATGTCCAGTGCCTTGTCGTCGTCGCGGGTGACGATGGCCAGGGCGGGCATGACCACAAAGAGCAGCCCCCACCAGGCGAGACCTGCTGTCATGGCGATGATGGCCACGACCGCAAAGGCACCCAGCAGCAGCGTCGTGGGGATACCCATGAAGGTCGCCTTGCGTCCCAGCCCCTTGAAGACGGGGTAGGTATGGGGATTCTGGTGGGTCGTTGGTGTCTGGCCGGTGTGATCGTGGTGGGCCGTGCTGGTGGTGTGGGCCGCCATGGCTTACTTCCAGAGCAGCACGACCAGCTCAGCTGCGGAACCGGCCAGCAGCACGCCGATGCCCCAGCGGATGGCGTCGTCCTTCCTCATGACTTCGGCCGAATACAGCACGAAGATGATGACGCCGATGATGACCGCCGCAATCGGCAGGATCACGTCCAGATTGTCTTTCAGCGTCTGCAGCGTCGTCTGGGCGCGTGACAGGCCGCCCATGGATTGGGCGACTGTCGCCTGGCTGACCCCGGCCAGTAGCCAGAGTGCTGCCAACCTGGCCATGAAGTGTCGTGGGGATGTCGCATTCTTGAATCGTTGCTGTCTCATGATGGGATGACTCCGGCCCCAGGCGCCCGGGGCGCGCTGGGGTGTGGATGGTTGAAAGAAGAAGGGGGAGATGGCTGGGTGCGGGTTTGGTCCCAGCCCTGGATCAATCGACTGATTGAGAAAAGCCGTCGGCAGTCGGGTGGGCAGTGAAGCCGTCTGGAGTGCCCTGGGGTCTGGTTTCTGCAGATTCGTCTTGCTGATTGAGCGAACCATCCGGATTTTCCGGATTGTTGGCCGCCGTCGTGGCTGCAGGCCCGCCGCGTGCAGGCTCAGGTTTCAGGGCTGGGACCTGGATGCCCGCCTGGGCCAGCACCTTGCCCACATAGCCATTGGCAAAGCCCCGGCTGAAATTGCCCGTGTTGTAGCAAGACAGCGCCGCCCGCAGCGCCTGCTGTTCACGGTGGTGGCCGCGCAGTGCCCTGGCATAACAATCGGCCAAGACTGTCTGAGCGGCAGCCAGGTTCTTGCAGGGATCAAAGACGGTGGTGCTGTCCAGTCCCAGCCAGGCCCAGTTGCGCACATTGATCTGCCCCAAACCGGCATCAAAGTCGATGCCCTGGGCAATCAGATCCTCTGCCACCTGGCTGGCTGCTTTCAGATTGCTGGGTTGCTGGGGCAAGGCCTTGCCCTTGCGGTTCACGCCGATGGCGTACTGCTGGGCGCCGGATTCGTGGCGGATCAGGGCATCAAGCGTGATCGGGTGGATGTTGGGGGCGCAGGTCATTGCCAGCGCGGCAAGTTCAGCCAGCATGCAGCGTACCCATCAGTCGCTGCTGGCCCGTCGAGGGTCAGTCAGCGTGAAATTCCAGCCTTTGGCCCAGGTGCCGCCGTGCACGGCGTCCCAGCGGGCCTGGGCGGCCTCAAAGTCTTCGGCCTTGACCCAGCGCCCGCCCATCCGAGGCTCGCCCACGTAGCGCACCGACAGCTCATAGGTCCAGGCGTGATCGTTATAAGCTCCGCACCAGGCAGGCAGCTTGGTCAGCGTCACGGTATCGAGCGCGTGGACTTCGTAGACGGGCTCACGGGTGCTGCCGTCAGCCGCCTGGCGATGGCCCCGGATGCGCCACTTGTACGCCATGGCGGCATAGGCCCGGTTCAGGTAATCCGCATCACACTTGCCTGCCCCGTGGGCGATGGCGTCCACTCGCTCGGGCATACCGGGGTCTGCTGCCGCTGGGCACTGCGCTAGGAAAGATCGGCGGGCAGCCACCGTGGCGCCCCAGTCCAGGCCGTGTCGGTTGAACCGCTTGATGCCAAAGTAGTGCTCCAGCGATGGGTTGCATTCACCGGGACGCAGGCTGGAGGACAGGCACAGTGTGGCTTCGCAGGCCAGGCGTGGGATGCCGGTCAACAGATCAGTGTCGGCGGCGCCAGACGCATGGGCGAGGGGGGCCAGAGCGCAGGCGAACGCCAGCACCCCGGCCCGCAGAGCAGGAAGGGTTTGCATGGGAGAAGTCTCCAGGGGAGGAACGACGGGGGAGGGGAAAGCCGATGGCCGAAGGGGCCGGGAGGGTCAGCGTTGCTGCAGGGTTTGTTGCGCGATGGCGATGTGTTCAGGCTTGGCCATGGCCCGCACCAGGTGGGCGGTTTCGATGGTGGCCGTGCGGGTATCGCGCAGCTGGCCCAGGTCAGCCACGATCTGGCGCAGCAGCGTCAGTTCTTCCTGTAGCGTGTCGTCAGCCGCCAGGCGGCGACGGATGTAGTTGGACAGCGACAGGCCGGATAGGGCAGCCGCTTCGCCCAGCCGCGCAGCGTGAGACGGGGTCACCCGAATGCGGATGACCTCGGACAGAGGTTCGTTCATTGGGATCCCTTGGTACGGAGGAATTGGCTGACTACGGATCCAGCCGGGTCTGGCTGGGCGCCAGCATGTTTTCAATCAGGCGGATCATTACATCCTTGGCCTTCGGGTCAGATTCCGCTACCAGCAAGGCCAGCGCTGCCAGGCCAACGTCGTTGATCACGGGTTCACCGTGGCGCAGCAGGCGGCCGTTGCGGGCCAGGAAGTCCACAAACAGATAGGAACCAATGCGCTTGTTGCCGTCCGAGAACGGATGGTTTTTGATGACGAAGTACAGCAGGTGGGCCGCCTTGGCTTCTACCGTCGGGTAGGCAGGCTCGCCAAATACGGTTTGATCCAGGTTGCCCAAGATCGCGACGAAGTTGCTGTCGCGCTCATTGCCGAACAGGGCGGTAGCCTCCTGGCGGGCCATCAGATCGGCCTTCAGCCGTTCGATGCCTGCATGTGCCTGATCAGGGGAGGGCAGTACGCCCCCAGGACTGCCGGAGGGTTCGGTGAGCAGGCCTTCGTCATAGCGTTGCAGCCACAGGAAGGTATGTGTGTAGCGGGCGATCACGTCCACCAGACCACGTCCCTGGTCGGTGGTCAGGGCTTCGCCTGCGGCAGCTTTCTTCACCAGGGTCAGGGCGGCTTCGAGTTCGGCGGCGTTTTGTTCAAAGCGCTGACGGCTCAGGGTATAGCCCTGGGTCAGATGCTGACGCAGAACCTGTGTGGCCCACTGACGGAAACGGGTGGCGCGGGTCGAATTGACGCGGTAGCCGACTGAAATGATGGCATCAAGGTTGTAGTGCTTCAGAGTCCGTCGCACCTGGCGGCGACCTTCTTGGCGAACTACCGAGAAATCCTCGGTAGTTGCCGATTCTTGAAGCTCTTGCTCTTTATAGATATTCTTGATGTGCAAGCCGATATTGTCGGTTGATGTAGTGAAAAGCTCGGCCATCTGTGCCTGTGACAGCCAGACAGTCTCGCCTTCCAGCCGCACTTCCACCTGTCCGGCTTCGGCTTCAAAAATGATCAGTTGTTGTCCTTCGGTCATGACGTGTTCCCGGCTGTGCAACAGCAGACTCTAGCAGGATGATGGGGAATGAGGGGCAGCACGGAGTCGATCGGTTAACCGGAATCATGTTTTATGAACATAACAGTTCCTATGAAGAGGCGTTTTGGTCACGAAATATAATCCTGATCGGATTGGATGAAACGCCCGTGTCATGGGCCTTTCAGCAGGTCTGGATGGTATTGCCGTGGCGATGGCCGCGTTGACAGCTGTCTTCTGTCAAATCTGGCAAGATTCCGTTTCTGCCGACGCAAGGCCTAGGGATACCCCGCAATGCTGGGCCGATCCAAGCGGTTTTCCCAGAAGGGCATTGCTGAGGGTATTGGCAAGGGCTGGCAGAAAATTGCCCTTATGAATCAATACTGTTTTTTAGCAAACAATCATTGAGTGGGAGTAGGGGTTGTATATAAGTTATTGATTTTATTGTAAAAATTTTATTTCAATAACAATACTTCCAACATCATCAATGGCATTTTTCATGGTATGCGAAGAGCGTGCTATGGGAAAA
>Ga0180216_1000323_pt1 | contig 52862 bp, 45 predicted proteins | sample eDN3rd37CBELigMG_FD_128879 | JGI IMG/M metagenome (GOLD analysis project Ga0180216, IMG submission 128879) | Enriched Miracle-Growth compost microbial communities from Emeryville, California, USA - eDNA 3rd pass 37_C BE-Lig MG (version 2)... ...
CCGACACTTTGTTGTCGAGCGCGTCGATCTCGCCGTTCAGCTCGATCAGGCCGTAGCTGTTGCGCACGGCCGCGAAGGCCGCCGCGATCGCGGCCGACGACGCGCCGGTCTGATCGGCAATGCGCACGATCAAGGTCGGGCCGCCGCGGTTGATCATGGAGTTGGTCAGTTGCGTCGCGATGATCTCGCGCCGCAGGCGATGGGCGTGCAGCGCATCCTCGAAGCGCTCGGTCATCTCCTTGGGGAAATAGCGGTTGAGCTCGCGGCCGAGATAGGGGTCGTCCGGCACGCTGGAATCCAGCAGCTCGCCGTAGAGCGAGAGCTTGGCGTAAGCCAGCAGGACGGAAAGCTCCGGCCGTGTCAGCGGCGCATTGCGCTTGCGCCGCTCGGCGAGCGCCACCTCGTCCGGCAGATATTCGACGGCGCGGTCGAGTTCGCCGCGCGTTTCCAATATCTGCATCAGCCGCCGCTGGAAGCCGAAGTCCTCCATGCCGCGCCGCTGCGCCAAGGACAGCGCCAGGGTCTGCTGATAGTTGTTGCGCAGCACGAGCCGCGCCACCTCATCCGTCATTTCGACCAGCAACGCGTTGCGATCTTCCAGCGTCAAGGTGCCGGCACGCATCGGCGCGCTGAGTGCGATCTTGATGTTGACCTCGACGTCGGACGTGTTGACGCCCGCCGAGTTGTCGATGGCGTCGGTGTTGAGGCGCACGCCGGCCATCGCCGCCTCGATGCGGCCGCGCTGCGTCATGCCGAGATTGGCGCCCTCGCCCACCACCTTGCAGCGCAGCTCATTGCCGGCGATGCGGATGGCGTCGTTGGCGCGGTCGCCCACCTGCTCGTCGCTCTCTTGCGAGGCGCGCACATAGGTGCCGATGCCACCGAAGAACAGAAGATCGACTTCGGCCTTCAGGATCGCCTTCATCAGGTCCTGCGGCGTCACGCTGGCGGCGAGCCCGAGCAGCTTCTGCGCCTCCGCGCTCAGCCTGATTTCTTTCGCCGTGCGCGAGTAGACGCCGCCGCCTTTCGAGATCAGCGACTTGTCATAGTCCTGCCAGCTCGACCGTGGCAGATCGAACAGCCGCTTGCGTTCCGCATAGGCCTTCTTGGGATCGGGATCCGGATCGATGAAGATGTCGCGGTGGTCGAAGGCCGCCACCAGCTTGATGGTGTCTTCGCGCAACATGCCATTGCCGAACACGTCGCCCGACATGTCGCCGACGCCGACCACGGTGAACGGCGTCGTCCCGATGTTGACGTCCATCTCGCGGAAGTGCCGCTTCACCGACTCCCAGGCGCCGCGCGCGGTGATGCCCATCGCCTTGTGGTCGTAGCCGGCCGAGCCGCCGGAGGCGAAAGCATCGCCGAGCCAGAAGTCGTGCTCGAGCGACAGGGCGTTGGCGATGTCGGAGAAGGTGGCGGTGCCCTTGTCGGCGGCAACCACGAGATAAGGATCGTCGCCCTCATGCCGCACGACGCTCTCAGGCGGAACGATGTTGCCGTCGGCGTCGATGTTGTCGGTGATGTCGAGCAGCGAGTTGATGAACAGCTTGTAGGTGGCGACGCCCTCGGCCATGAACTCGTCGCGCGTCGGGCTCTTCGGCATCAGCTTCGGCACGAAGCCGCCTTTGGCGCCGACCGGCACGATCACCGCGTTCTTGACCTGCTGCGCCTTCACGAGGCCGAGCACCTCGGTGCGGAAGTCTTGCGGCCGGTCCGACCAGCGGATGCCGCCGCGCGCCACTTTGCCGAACCGCAGATGCACGCCCTCGACGCGTGGCGAGTAGACGAAGATTTCATAGAGCGGCCGCGGCAGCGGCAGATCGGTGATCTTGCGGCTCTCGAACTTGATGGCGATCTGGGCCTTGGGCTGGCCGTCCGCGTCCACCTGATAGAAGTTGGTGCGGATGCCGGACTGCACGGCGTTGACGAAGTGGCGCAGGATGCGGTCCTCGTCGAGGCTGTCGACCTTCTGCAACGCGTCTTCGATCCGCGCGGCGATCTCCTTCTGCTTTTCCTCGCGCGCACGGTCGGCATCGCCTCCTGTCGTTCCGGGACCGTCCGCAGGGCGGGCCCCGGAATCCAGTACCGCATTCGGATCGTCTGTTTGTGACCCGGCTTCCTTGGCGCCGCGGCCGGCCGGCGAAAGAAACGGATCGAAGCGCGCGTGGAACAGCTCCACGACATCGGTGGCGATGCCGGCGTGCTTGACCAGCGTCGTCCACATGTAGTCCTGCGAATACGGCACCCGCACCTGCCGCAGGAAACGCGACAGCGCGCGGATCAAGGCGACGTCGCGCCATCCCATGCCGCCCAGCAGCGTCAGCGCGTTGTAGCCGTCGCTCTCGGCCTGGCCGCGCATCGCCATCAGGAACGCGACCTCCAGCCGCGCGCCGGCATCGCTGAGATCGATCACGCCGCCGTCCTGCCGCTGCAGCAGCATGTCGTGAAACCAGACGCCTTCCGATCCCTGCGGCGTGATGTGATAGGTGCGCTCGTCCACCACCTCGAAGCCCATGTTCTCGAGCACGGGCACGCGCTCCGACAGCGGCAGGGGCCGGGCATAGCTCCACACCTTGAGCCCGACGGACTGGGACTCTTCTTCGAGGCGGTGATGGAAGTCGACGCCGAGCGGCCGTTGCTCCGTGAGGCTTTCGATGGCGCGGATATCGGCCGCCGCGACCGTCGCCGGATAGGATTCCTGGAAGCCGGCGGAGAAGGCGTCGTGGTAGCGCGCATACAGCGCATGCGCGCGCGAGGGCGGATTGGCGAGCGCGAGCGCATCGTTCAGCGCATCCGTCCAGGTGCGCACGATCCCCGCGACGTCGCTCTCGAGCTTGGCGCGCGGCACATCGAGGGCCGCGCCGCCGGAGCGACCGATGATGAAATGCACACGCACCAGCGGCCCTTCCGGGAAGAAGGGGTAGTAACCCGTGACGCGGCCGTTGAACATGCGTGCGAGATAGTCGCCGATCCGGATGCGGATATCGCTGTCGTAGCGCTCGCGCGGCACATAGACGAGCACCGACACGAACCGGTCGAAGCGGTCGCGCCGCGCCAGGACGCGCACGCGCGGATGTTCGTCGAGCTGCAGGATGGCGAGCGCGAAGCGGTAGAGCGTATCCTCGTCGAGCTGGAACAACTCGTCGCGCGGATAGTGCTCGAGTACATTGGCGAGCGCCTTGCCGGAATGGCCGCTGGCCGAAAAGCCGGCGCGCTGCTCGACCGCGGCGATCTTGCGCCGCAGATAAGGGATGCTGCGCGCCGCGCGCGTATAGGCGGTGGATGTGAACAGACCGAGGATGCGGTGCTCGCCGATCAGCCGTCCGCGGGCATCGAAGCGCTTGACGCCGATGTAATCGAGATAGACGCGCCGGTGCACGCGCGCGTGGACGTTGGCCTTGGCGATGATCAGCGGCCGCGGTTCCTTCAGGAAGGCCATGATCTCCGGCGTCATCTCCAGGGCGCCGCCGCCGCGCTTGAGCACCGAGAGATCGCGCGCGCGCATGATGCCGAGCGCGGACTCGTAGTCGGGCTCCAGGCCCTTGCCGTCGAAGCTGTAGTCGCGCAGGCCGAGGAAGGTGAAGTTGTCGTCGAGCAGCCACTGCAGGAACTGGATCGCCTCGGCGATCTCGTCGACCGGCAGCGGCGGCGGACTGCTCTTGAGCTCGGTGACGATGTTCTGCACGCGCGCGCGCATTGGCCGCCAATCGCTGACCGCCAACCGCACCTCGGCGAGCACCGTGCCAAGCGCCTCGACGAGTTCAGCGCACAGGCCGTCATCGGCGGCCGTATCGACGTGAATATGGATGAAGCTCTCGCGCCTCTCGGCATCGGACCTGCCGAACGCGGTCAGCTCGCCGTCCTCGCGCATGACGTCGAACACGGGATGCGCCACCAGCCGCACCCGCAAGCGTCGCTCGGCGAGTTCACCCATCACGGAATCGACAAGGAACGGCATGTCGTCGTTGACGACCTCGACGACCGTGACCAATTTTCTTTCGGCGGCGTCCGTCAGCGGCACGGTGACGCAACGGATTTTCGGCGTGCCCGGCTTGCGTTCGGCGAGGAAGGCCCATGCGCGCTCGGCGAGCCGCGCGAGATCGCCCGGCCCATAATGGACAAGGTCTTCCGGCGCGGTGCGGCCGAAGAGCTGCGCGGCGAAGTCAGCCGGAATGCCGCTCTGCGCGCCGGAAAGCGCCGTGTCCGCCTGCGCGATGAGACTGCGTGCCAGTCCTTCTTCTTCGCTGCCGGGCAATTCCTGGGACATACGGCCTCGCTATCGCATAGGAGAGAATCGGTCGCGGCACGGGCGAGTGTTCACCTTCCGAGGCTTACCGTCGAGAGCAACCCACCTTTTGGTGACCGCATTGCGACAATCGGTTCGCGCCGCCGAAGTTTCTGAAATCCATGCCGAAAGTGCCGCGCTCGCGCGTTTCACAGCAGGCAGGAACGATGTAGGCTTCGCCGCGCGATAACCAGCCGAGGGGAGCCCGCCATGGCCAAAGCCAAGGACAAGCCGCAATTGCGCGCCATCAAGGGCGGCAAGGCCGCCAAGCCCGCCACTGCAAAAGCCGCGCTGGTGCGTCCCGACAAATCCCCCAAGGCGATCGCCGTCGCGTCCGTGCCGGACGATCAGCCGGTCATCGCGCTCGATCTCGGCGCTGCCCAATTGTCGCCAGCAATGACGGCTTATTTTCAGAAGTGCCAGGACAAGCTCGGCTTCGTGCCGAACGTGCTGGTGGCTTACGCGTTCGACACGGTGAAGCTCGAAGCCTTCGTCGCGATGTACAACGACCTGATGCTGGGGCCGAGCGGGGTGTCGAAGCTCGAGCGCGAGATGATCGCGGTCGCGGTGTCGTCGCAGAACCGCTGCTATTACTGCCTCACCGCGCATGGCGCCGCGGTGCGGCAATATGCCAACAATGCCGTGCTCGGCGAGCAGATGGTGATGAACTACCGCGCCGCGCGCTTGTCCAAGCGCCATCGCGCCATGCTCGATTTCGCCGTCAAGCTGACGGCCGAGCCGTGGAGCGTCGAGGAAGCCGATCGCGAAGCGCTGCGCCGCGCCGGCTTCGGCGACCGCGACATCTGGGACATCTCTGCCGTGGTCGGCTTCTTCAACATGTCGAACCGCGTCGCCTCGGCCACCGACATGCGGCCGAATGCGCAGTATCACGGCCAGGCGAGGTAAGCTTCCCTTCCCTCTCCCCGCGTGCGGGGAGAGGGTGGCGAGCGCCGCAGGCGCGAGCCGGGTGAGGGGGCGGCACTGTCGTCCACGGCCTTTATGCCCCCTCACCCGACTTCCTCGCTGACGCTCGGAAGTCGACCTCTCCCCGCACGCGGGGAGAGGTGAAAGAAAGAGCAATGCACCACTTGATCCGAGCCGTTTCCTTCTCCCTCGCGCTGATCTTCAGCGTCGTCGCCTACGCGCAATCGACGCCGCAGCTCGACGCGACCTTGCGCGTCATTCCGCCGGCGCAAAACGTGTCGGCGCGCAACGGCATGGTGGTGGCGCAGGAGAGCCGCGCTGCCCGCATCGGCGTCGAAGTGCTCGATCGCGGCGGCAACGCGGTGGATGCCGCCGTCGCTGTCGGCTTCGCCATGGCCGTCACTTATCCGCGCGCCGGCAATCTCGGCGGCGGCGGCTTCATGGTCATCCATCTCGCCAAGGGCGACAAAGACATCGCCATCGACTATCGCGAGACGGCGCCCGCGGCCGCGACGGAAGCGATGTTCCTCGATGCGCAGGGCAATGCCGACCCGAAGAAGTCGCGTGACACCGGCCTTGCCGTCGGCGTGCCGGGCACGGTCGCTGGGCTCGCGCTGGCGCATGAGAAATACGGCTCCGGCAAGCTCAGCCTCGCGGAATTGATCGCGCCGGCGATCCGTCTCGCGCATGACGGCTTTCCGGTCGAGGACGACACCGCCGACTCCCTGCCGGTCGTGCGCGAGCGCCTCGCGCGCTGGCCGTCGAGCAAAAGCATCTTCTTCGTCGGCGACCGCCCCTTGCGCGAAGGCGAGCGGCTGATCCAGGCGGGTCTCGCCGACACCTTGCGCACCATCGCCAACGAGGGTCCGGGCGCCTTCTACCAGGGCGCCATCGCCCAGCGCATCGCCGACGCGGTGACGCGCGCGGGCGGCGTGATGACCGCGGCCGATCTCGCTCATTATCGGGCCATCGAGCGGCCGGTCGTGCGCGGCACCTATCGCGGCTACGACATCGTCTCCATGCCGCCACCCTCCTCCGGCGGCGTGCATCTCATCCAAATGCTCAACATTCTGGAGGGCTACGATCTCGCCAAGCTCGGCCGCGGCGCGGAATCGCTGCATCTGATGATCGAGGCGATGAAGCGCGCTTACGCCGACCGCGCGGCCTTCATGGGCGATCCCGATGCGGTGACGATGCCGATCGCGGGCCTCATCGCCAAGCCTTACGCCGCAAGCCTGCGCGGCAGTATCACGGAGCGCGCAACGCCCTCGGCCAACATCCGCGCCGGCAAGCCCGGCGATTACGAAGGCCGCAACACCACGCATTTCTCCGTCATCGACCAAGACGGCAACGCGGTGTCGAACACCTACACGCTCAACTTCTCCTACGGCCTCGGGCTCGTCGCCGAGGACACCGGCGTGCTGCTCAACAACGAACTCGACGACTTCACCGCCAAGCCGGGCGCCAGCAATGCCTTCGGCCTCGTCGGCTTCACCGCCAATCTGCCGGGGCCGAACCGGCGGCCGCTGTCGTCGATGTCGCCGACCATCGTGCTCAAGGACGGCAAGCCGGTGCTCGTTACCGGCTCGCCCGGCGGCAGCCGCATTATCACGACGGTGCTGCAGGTGATCACCAACGTCATCGATTTCAAAATGCCGTTGGCGGAGGCGGTCTCGGCGCCGCGCCTGCATCAGCAATGGCAGCCGGAGGACGTGTTCGTCGAGCCGGGCTTTGCGCCTTCGGTGATCGAAGCCCTGAAGCAGCGCGGGCACATCATCACCCCGACACGCCCGGCGTCGTCCGCCAATTCAATCGAGGTGACGAAAGACGGCATCGTCGGCGCCGCCGACCCGCGCACGCGCGGTGCGCTGGCCGTGGGGTATTGAGCGGGACGCAGGGTGCCCAAAGCGTGGAACGCGCCGTGTCCACGGGGTCGCTTTGCGCACTACTGTTCAGTTTTTATTTCCGCTCCAGCATCAACCGGTCGCTCTCGTCCTTGAGCAGGACGCCGGAGAGACGCCGCGTCCGCATCGCCTCGAGCAGCGCGGCGATCTTGAAGGCGGCGTCGGCATAGCCGATGCCGCCCGGGCGGATATTGGAGATGCAGTTGCGGTCCGCGTCCGTCGTTTCCGGCCGCGGCCGCCAAGTGAGATAGGCGCCCATGCTGTCCGGCGAGGTGAGGCCCGGGCGTTCGCCGATCAGCACCACCACCGCCTCGGCCTTCAGATTCGCCGCGATGGCATCACCAAGGGCGACGCGGCCGTGCCGCGCGATGACAAGCGGCGCGACGCGCCAGGCATCCGGCTGCAGTGCGGCGAGGACATCGCGCAGCACCGGCGCGGCATGTGTCTGCGCGGCGCGCGCCGACAGACCGTCGGCGACGACGAAGGCGACATCGTATGGCCCCTTATGCGGGGCGAGCACCGCCGCCGCGCCATCGCCGAGCCGCCGGCCGAGATCGGGCCGCATCAGATATTGCTGCCGATCGGCGACGGCGCTGGCGAGCTTGAGCACCGGCAGGCCGAACGCGCCGAGATCGGCGGCGAGCGTGTCTTCATCGAGCGCGGCGTGCACCGCGTCGCGCGCCTGCGCGTGCGCCAGCGCGAACGCCAGCAAAGGCTGGGTGGACAGCGAAGCGCCGCTGCGCGCAAGGCCGATACGCGCGGCGGTGAGCCGCCGCAGATCCGACCACGTATCGCGCTTGCTGAGATCGTCGCTCATGCCGGCAACAAGGCCTTGAACCGCGCGGGCAGCGACTGCGGCCGGATGCGCGCCGCCGCGTCGAGAAGCCCCTGGCGCGCGAGCCAGGCGGCAAATTCCGGCGCCGGCTTCTTGCCGAAGAGATCGCGCATCGCCAGCGCGTCGTGAAACGACGTGCTCTGATAATTGAGCATGATGTCGTCGGCGCCCGGCACGCCCATGACGAAGTTGACGCCCGCGGCGGCAAGCAGCGCCAGCAGGGTGTCGGCGTCGTCCTGATCGGCCTCGGCGTGGTTGGTGTAGCAGACATCGACGCCCATCGGCACGCCGAGCAGCTTGCCGCAGAAGTGATCTTCGAGGCCCGCGCGCGTGATCTGCTTGCCGTCGAACAGGTATTCCGGGCCGATGAAGCCGACCACCGTGTTGACGAGCAACGGCTTGAACGCCCGCGCCACCGCATAAGCGCGCGCCTCCAGCGTCTGCTGATCGACGCCGTGATGCGCATTCGCGGACAAGGCGCTGCCCTGCCCGGTTTCGAAATACATCACATTGTCGCCGACACTGCCGCGCTTGAGCGCCAAGGCGGCCTCGCGGCCCTCGCGCAGCAACGACAGGTCGATGCCGAAGCTCTTGTTGGCAGCCTCGGTGCCGGCGATCGACTGAAACACCAGATCGATCGGCGTGCCGCGCTCGATCAGCGCAAGCGTCGTGGTGATATGCGCCAGCACGCATGACTGCGTCGGGATGTCGAGCTTGGCGATGATCTCATCGAGCATCGACACCAGCCTGTGCGCGCGCTCCGGGCTGTCGGTCGCCGGGTTGATGCCGATCACGGCGTCGCCCGCCCCGAGCAGCAAGCCATCGAGAATGCTGGCGGCGATGCCGCGCGCGTCGTCGGTCGGATGGTTGGGTTGCAGCCGCACCGACAGGCAGCCGGGTGAGCCGATGGTGTTGCGAAAGCGCGTGACGACGGAGCATTTGGCCGCCATCACCATCAGGTCCTGCAGCCGGCTGATCTTGGCGACCGCCGCGGCCATTTCGGGCGTCACGCCCGGCGCAATCGCCGTAAGCGCGCCGGACACTGCTTCGTCGGATAAAAGCCAGTCGCGGAAACCGCCGACGGTCAGCGATGCGACCGGCGAGAAGGCGGCGCGGTCATGCGTGTCGATGATCAGCCGCGTGACCTCGTCGCGCTCGTACGGCACCACCGCTTCGTCGAGAAAGCGCGTCAGCGGCAGATCGGCCAGCGCGAATTGCGCCGCGACGCGCTCCTCGCCGCTTTCGGCCGAGAGGCCCGCGAGCACGTCGCCGCTGCGCGGCGGCGTCGCCTTGGCGAGCAGCGTCTTGAGATCGGCGAAAACGTAGCGCCGCTGCCCAATGGTGGCGGAATACATCGCGTCTCCCAATGGCCGAGCGTCAATGTCACCCGCGGCCGACGTTACCGTAAGCGGCGCAAGCGGTCATCTTCGGCGCACCGTCCAAGCGCCCGAGGCTGTTCGCTCGAGCGCATGGTCCTCGGTCGGAATGCGCGCGCTCAGGAAGTCGATGAAGGCCCGCACGCGCGCCGGCAACGGCCCGCGCTGGCCAATATAGACGGCGTGGATGTCTTCGCGGTCGCCGGGGTTGAAGTCTTCGAGCAGCGGCACCAGGCGCCCGGCTTCGATATCGGCGCCGACATGGAATAGCGCGAGCCGCGCAAGGCCCACACCGCCGAGCGTCAAGGTGCGCGCGGTCTCGCCGTCGCCGACGCGCGCGACCGGCGGCGGCACGGCGGTGACGGTGCCTTGCTCGGTGCGGAACGGCCAGCCGCCGAGGACGCGCGTGAAGGTCCAGCCGATGCCGACATGCGCGGCAAGATCGGCGGGCGCGGCCGGCGTGCCGTGCCGGGCGAGATAGTCCGGCGTCGCGCACACCACCATGCGGCTGGAGCCGAGCTTGCGCGCCATCAGGCTCGAATTGCGCAACGGGCCGACGCGGATGGCGAGGTCGGCGCGCTCCTGCATCAGGTCGATGACGGTGTCGGTGAGCACGAGGTCGAGGGTGATGTCGGGATGCTGCGCCAGGAAGGCCGGCACCAGCGGCAGCACGTAGCGCGTGCCCCACGGCAGGTTGCTGTTCACGCGCAGATGGCCGCGCGGGCTCGCGCCGGTCGCCGCCTCGCGCTCGGCCTCGTCGAGATCGGCGAGGATGCGCACCGCCCGCGCATAGAACGCCTCGCCTTCCGGCGTGAGCTGCAGCCGCCGCGTCGACCGGTTGATCAGGCGCGTGCTGAGACGCGCCTCGAGCCGCGACATCAGCTTGCTCACCGCCGAGGGCGTCAGGCGGAACTGCCGCGCCGCTGTCGTGAAGCCGCCGAGATCGACGACCCGGACGAACACCTCCATGTCGGCAATGCGGTTGGTCTCGCGCGGCGCCATGTGCGGCTATTTATGAATTTAAATCACAGGTGATTGTCCTGGCGCCTTTCTAATCCCAAATCGGTGCGGGCGCTATCTCCGTCGCGGTTTCAACTCCGCTCAGGGAGAGTACGCCTTGCCCATCGCCGTCTATGCCCTCGCCGCCGGTGCCTTCGGCATCGGCACCACCGAATTCCTCATCATGGGATTGCTGCTGCAGGTCGCCGGCGACATGCACGTATCGGTGCCGACCGCCGGCCTGCTGATTTCCGGTTACGCCCTCGGCGTCTTCGCCGGCGCGCCGATCCTCACCATCGCCACCCGCCGCATGCCACGCAAAGCCGTGTTGCTGACGTTGGTCGCGATCTTCACGCTCGGCAACGCCGCCTGCGCGCTGGCGCCGAACTATGCGCTGCTGATGGCCGCGCGCGTCCTGACCTCGCTGGCGCACGGCACGTTCTTCGGCGTCGGCTCCGTGGTCGCCACCGGCCTCGTCGCCGAAGACAAGCGCGCTTCGGCCATCGCCACGATGTTCGTCGGCCTCACGGTCGCGACCTTGCTCGGCGTGCCGTTCGGCGCCTGGTTCGGCTTGCAGTTCGGCTGGCGCGCCGCGTTCTGGGCGGTGGCCGGCATCGGCGTGTTGGCTTTTGTCGTGCTGGCACGGCTGGTGCCGAACAAAGTCGGCGCCGATCAGACGGTCGCGCCCATTCGCGAAGAGCTGAAGGTCGTCTTGCGGCCGCAAGTGCAGCTCGGCCTGTTGATGACGACGCTCGGCTTCGCAGGCCTGTTCACCGTCTTCACGTATGTCCAGCCGATCCTCACCCGCGTCACCGGTTTCCCGGAAGCGGCCGTGTCGCCGATCCTGCTCGTGTTCGGCGTCGGTCTCGGCATCGGCAACATCGCCGGGGGCCGCCTCGCCGATCGCGGTCTCGCCCGCGCGTTGATCGGCACGTTGGTCGGGCTCGCGCTGGTGCTGGTCGTGTTCGCGCCGGCAATGTCCTCGAAGATCCTGAGCATCGTCGTGCTGACGCTGATCGGCGCCGCGTCTTTCGCCACCGTCGCACCGCTGCAATTGCGCGTGCTGGAGAAAGCGGGCCCCGCCGGACAGACTTTGGCATCGAGCCTCAACATCGCCGCTTTCAATCTCGGCAATGCGATCGGCGCGTGGATCGGCGGCGTCACCATCGACGTTGGCCTCGGCCTCACGGCGCTGCCGCTGGTCGCCGCCGCAACGACCGCGGCCGGCATTGCCGTCGCCCTCATCAGTCTGCGCCTCGATCGTCCGCGCGCGGCCGCACAGGCCATCAAGATTTGTCCGGCGGAAGGAGCCTGACCATGGAGTATCGTCACCTCGGACAGTCCGGCCTTCAGGTGCCGGCGCTCAGCTTCGGCACCGGCACCTTCGGCGGACAAGGACCGCTGTTCTCGGCCTGGGGCACCAGCGACGTTGCGGAAGCGCGGCGCCTGATCGACATTTGCCTCGATGCCGGCGTCAATCTGTTCGACAGCGCCGATGTCTATTCGAACGGCGCAGCCGAAGAGATTCTCGGCGCGGCGATCAAAGGCCGCCGCGACCGCGTGCTGATTTCCACCAAGACGAGCCTGCCGATGGGTGACGGGCCGAACGATGCCGGTTCGTCGCGCACGCGTTTGCTCAGCGAGGTCGATGCCGCGCTGAAACGTCTGGGCACCGACTACATCGATTTGTTGCAGCTCCATGCCTTCGATGCCGCAACGCCGATCGAGGAAGTGCTTTTAACGCTCGATGCGCTCGTGCGCGCCGGCAAGCTTCGCTATGTCGGCGTCTCGAACTTCGCCGGCTGGCAGGTGATGAAGTCGCTCGCGATCGCCGAGCGGCACAGCTGGCCGCGCTATGTGGCGCATCAGGTCTACTACTCGCTGATCGGCCGCGATTACGAATGGGAGCTGATGCCGCTCGGTCTCGATCAAGGTGTCGGCGCACTCGTGTGGAGCCCGCTGGGCTGGGGCCGCTTGACCGGTAAGCTGCGCCGCGGCCGCCCGTTGCCGGACAAGAGCCGCCTGCACGATACCGCGCAGTGGGGACCGCCGGTCGACGATGAGCGTCTTTATCGCGTGATCGACGCGCTCGAGGCCATCGCGGCCGAGACCGGCAAGAGCGTGCCGCAGATCGCCATCGCCTGGTTGCTGACGCGGCCGACGGTGAGCTCGGTGATCATCGGCGCGCGGAACGAGGCGCAGCTTCGCGACAACCTCGGCGCCGTCGGCTGGTCGCTGACGCCCGAACAGCGCAAACGGCTGAACGACGCCAGCGACGTGATGCCGGCTTATCCCTACTACCCCTATCGCATCCAGGATGGCTTCCGCCGCCTCAACCCGCCGCCGGTTTAGACCGGCGGCCGGACAAAGGATCGGGCGCCGTTGCGGCTCGGTCTGAGGGATATCGGAAATAAAAAGCCCGCCGTCGCAAAGCCGAGGCGGGCGCTATTCGATCGGTACCGGAATGCCAATCAGCAGCGCTGGGCTGAAGATTGGAGCGGGCGAAGGGATTCGAACCCTCGACCCCGACCTTGGCAAGGTCGTGCTCTACCCCTGAGCTACACCCGCATCCGGTAGTCATTTTGCCGTTCCCGTCGCCGGGGCGGCTGCCAGGGCGCTCCTATAGCCATTCGCGGCGCACCTTGCAACCGTCTGAAACGGTTAAAGTCACCCGCGGCGAGCGCGGTGCTTCCGGTAGCCGTAGGGCGGGGGCTCCTGCGGCGTCCAAGCCGGGTTGAGGTTGCAGAATCCGCGGTTGCCCGCCAGCACGTTCGGCCGGCAGGCCTCGAACGTCGGGTATTGGCAGTCCCAGTAGACGTCGTCGTTGCCGAGCGAGACGACGGCGCACCAGGGGGCCGCGCCCGCGGCAGGCGCCGGACGCAGATCCAGCAGCATGGCGGCCATGAAGACCGCCGCGATCAGCAATGTTTTACGCATGGTTACCTCGCAGTCATGGGATGCTAGGTAGAACACCGACCTTGCCGAATTCTTGCGAAGCACACCCAAGATTGATGCCGAAGACCCCTGCCGACCTGTTTGCCGCACTCGATCAGTTGGGTATCGCCCATACAACGGTAAAGCATGCGCCGCTTTTCACCGTCGAGCAGTCGCAGACCCTGCGTGGGACGATCCCGGGCGGTCACACCAAGAACCTGTTCCTGCGCGACAAGAAGTCCGCGCTTTATATCGTGGTCGCCCTGGAGGATGCCTTGATCGACCTCAAGGGGCTGCACAGGGTGCTCGGCGCCAGCGGCCGATTCTCGTTCGGGTCGGCCGATCTGTTGCGGGAGGTCTGGGGTGTGGCGCCCGGGTCGGTGACGCCGTTCGGCGCCATCAACGATACCGAGGGGCGCGTCACGGTGGTGCTTGATGCCGCCATGATGGAGCACGAATTGCTCAATTATCATCCGCTCGATAACACCATGACCACGACCATCGGCCGCGACGATCTGGTCAAATTCCTGCGGTCGACCGGCCACGAGCCGCGCATCGAACGGGTCTCGGGCCTGGTGGCCGAGGCGGAGTAGCCGATTGCATTCGCTTGCCGGATGACCATCTAATCCGGCATTGGAACTTACGAAATCCGGCCGGTGCGGCCGTCAGGGCGAGGAACGATGTTGGAGAACGGCGGGATGACCGCGGCGGCAGCCGACGTGGTGAAGGACGTCACCACGCAGAGCTTCATGAAAGACGTGATCGAGGAGTCGCGCCGCCAGCCGGTGCTGGTCGACTTCTGGGCGCCCTGGTGCGGTCCGTGCAAACAGCTCACCCCGGTTCTCGAGAAAACGGTTAAGGCCGCCAAGGGCAAGGTCAAGCTCGCCAAGATGAACATCGACGAGCATCCGGCCATCCCCGGCCAGATGGGCATCCAGTCGATCCCCGCGGTCATCGCCTTCGTCAACGGCCAGCCGGCCGACGGCTTCATGGGCGCGCTGCCCGAGGGCCAGGTCGTCCAGTTCCTCGAGCGCCTGACCAAGGGCAAGATCGGCAACGAGGAGGCGGACCTGCTCAAGGCCGCCGACACGGCGCTGGTCGAGGGCAATCCGGCGGCCGCGGCCGAGATCTACGCGCAGCTTCTCGCCGAGGATGGCGCCAACGTGCATGCGCTGGCGGGCCTCGCGCGCTGCTATGTCGAAACCGGCGCGCTCGAACAGGCCAAGCAGACCTTGGCGATGGTGCCGGAGGCCAAGCGCAACGAAGCGTCGGTCGCTGCCGCGCGCGCCGCGCTCGAAGTCGCCGAGCAGGCGCAGTCGCTCGGCCCGTTCGCCGAACTCGAAGCCAAGGTGCTCGCCGATCCGTCCGATCACCAGGCGCGCTTCGACCTCGCCGTCGCGCTGAACGCCAAGGGTCAGCGCGCCGAGGCGGCCAATCATCTGCTTGAGATCATCAAGCGCGACCGCAAGTGGAACGATGACGGCGCGCGCAAGCAGCTCGTGCAGTTCTTCGAAGCGTGGGGTTTTGCCGATCCCGCCGCGGTCGAGGGCCGCAAGCGTTTGTCGTCGATTTTGTTCGCGTAAGCGGTTTTCCGCTCATTCCCGCGCAAGCGGGAATCCAGCACTGGGTCCCCGCTTTCGCGGGGACGAGCGGTGGAGATGCCGGCGCATGGCGAGACGTTTCAGCGTGAGGCCCAACCGATGCCCATGAACGCCCAATATCGCGGGCCGATCGAGATGCCCGAAGTGATCCCGGTGTTTCCGCTGCCGGGTGCGCTGCTGTTGCCGCGCGGGCAGATGCCGCTCAACATCTTCGAGCCACGCTATCTCGCGATGATCGACGACGCCTTGCGCGACGGGCATCGGCTCATCGGCATGATCCAGCCGGATCCCGCGCAGGCCGGCCCGCTCGACAAACCGCCGCTTTATGCGATCGGTTGCGTCGGGCGCATCACACAGCTCGCCGAAAGCGGCGACGGCCGCTATCTCCTCGAACTCACCGGTGTCGCGCGCTTCCGCATCGAGGAAGAACTCCCGGTCGCCACGCTCTATCGCCAGTGCCGCGTCACCTTCGCGCCCTTCGCCGACGACTTCGTCGCGCGCAAGGGCGAGGACAAGGTCGACCGCGAGGCGCTGCTGACGGCGCTGCGCGCGTTCCTCGCGGCCAACGACCTCAAGGCCGACTGGGACGGCATCGAAAAGGCGCCGAACGAGGCGCTGGTCAACGCGCTGTCGATGATGTCGCCCTATGGCACCGCCGAGAAGCAGGCGTTGCTCGAAGCGCCCGATCTGAAGACGCGCGCCGAGATTTTGGTGGCGATCACCGAGATCGAACTGGCCAAGAAGAACACCGAAGGCGAGCCGCAGCTGCAATGATAGCAGCGGCCGTCCCCGCGAAAGCGCAGACGCAGTACGCCGCAGCCTATCGAGGCCACACCGAGGACTCGATCCGGGGTCGCCTTCCCTACCGCTCGGTCGCCCGGGATGACGGCGTGCGCGACAACGACCGTGTGCTATAACGCCGGCAAAACCCGCCGGGAGAGATCATGTCCGACATCGCCGCCCCCGTCCCCGAACGCCCCGCTGGCAGCGTCGATCCCAAGCTTCTCGAGATCCTGGTCTGTCCGCTGACCAAGGGTCCGCTCGAATACGACGCCGAGAATCAGGAGCTGATCTCGCGCAAGGCCAAGCTCGCTTATCCGATCCGCGACGGCATTCCGATCATGCTGCCGGAAGAAGCGCGGCGCCTGGAGTAGCCGTCGCCGCGCGCGCAAAAGCGCGCGACCTCATTACCGCTGCCATCCAAAACAACATGCCGTGTCGGGACCTGGATGCCCGGTTGCGCAGGCATGACACTCAGGGAGAAAACGTCGATGCTCAAAATCTGGGGCCGCAACAATTCCGTCAATGTACAGAAGGTCATGTGGGCGCTCGGCGAGCTCAAGCTCGAGCATACCCGCCTCGATGCCGGCGGCGCTTTCGGCAAGACCAAGGAAGCCGCCTATCTGGCGATGAACCCCAACGCGCTGGTGCCGACGCTGGAAGAAGAAGACGGCTTCATCCTGTGGGAGTCGAATTCGATCGTGCGCTACCTCGCCGCCAAGTACGACAAGGGCGGCGTGCTCGAGCCGAAGGACCTGCGGGCGCGCGCACTCGCCGGCCAGTGGATGGACTGGCAGCTTTCGGTGGCCAATCCCGCGATCACGCCGGTGTTCTGGAATCTGATCCGCACCCCGCCGGAAAAGCGCGATCACGCTGTCATCGAGACGCAATCGAAGAAGACCATCGAGGCGATGGGCATGCTCGACGAACGTCTCGGCAAGTCCCCTTACGTCGCGGGCGACGCGTTCTCTTACGGCGACATCCCGGTCGGCTGCGTCTGCTATCGCTTCGTGAACCTGTTCAAGGATCGGCCGGCGATGCCGAACCTCGACCGCTGGTACGCCGCGATCTCATCGCGCCAGGCCTTCAAGGATCATGTGGGCTGCGTGCCGCTGACGTGACGTTTCTCATCCCTCCCCTGAAAGGGGAGGGTGGCGAGCGAAGCGAGCCGGGTGGGGTCTCGCAACGCGACTGAATATCCCCATCCGACCGCTCGCTACGCCCGCGGCCCCCCTCCCCCTGCGGGGGAGGGATGAATGAGCGCTTAAACCCCCTCACCCTTGAGCAGCTTCGGCACGTCGCCAGTGAAGCCCGCGGCCTCGCGGATGAACGCGTGCTTCAAGCGCGGCAGGCGCTCGACGACGCCCAGGCCGATATCGCGCACCAGCCGCAGCACGTCCGAACGGTTGGAGAACAGTTTGTTCAGCCCATCGGTCGCCACACCCATCATCGCCGTATCGAAGCGACGCCAGCGCTGATAGCGCTCGAGCACATCCGGCCCGCCGATGTCGAGACCGAGCCGCGCCGCGTCCGCCACCGCTTCCGCCAAGGCCGCAACGTCGCGCAGACCCATATTGAGGCCCTGCCCGGCGATGGGATGAATGATGTGCGCGGCGTCGCCGACGAGCGCCAGCCGCTCGCCGATGAACGAGCGCGCGGTGAACAGGCCGAGCGGAAAGGCGCGCCGCGGCCCGGCGAGTTTCAGATCGCCGAGATGCAGGCCGAAGCGCTTCTCCAGCTCATAAAGAAAGTCGTCGTCGGACAGAGCCATCACATGCTCGGCTTCGCGGCGCGTCTCCGTCCACACGATCGAGGCGCGGTTGCCGGTCAGCGGCAGGATCGCGAACGGACCCGACGGCAGGAAGTGTTCCTCGGCGCGGCCTTCGTGCGGCCGCTCATGCGCGACGGTGGTGACGATCGCCGACTGATCGTACTCCCAGCCGTGCGTTGCGATGCCGGCATGCTCGCGGATCAGCGACCGCGCGCCGTCGGCGCCGACGAGCAGACGCGCCGACAAAGTCGCGCCATCCGCCAATGTGACGTCGACGCGCTTGCCGGCATTATCGAAGCTCGCGACCGACGTCGCGCGCAGATCGACGCCGAGCTCCTTGGCCTTGGCGACCAGCGCATCGACCAGAAGCCGGTTCTCGATCATGTGCGCGAAGGGCTCGCCCTCTTCGACTTCGCCGCCGAAAGTGAGGAAGGTCGGCCGCACGGCATCGTCGAGCTTGGAGTCGGTCACGACCATGTCGAGGATCGGCTGTGCCTCGGCCTCGACCGCGTGCCAGACATCGATCGCCTCGAACAGCCGCCGGGCCGCCGCGGCGATGGCGGAGGCGCGCGGATCCTTGGAGCGCTCGTGTGCCAGCGCCGGATCGGCGACCGTCACCGTGAAACTGTCGCCGAGGCCCTGCCGCAGGGCGATGGCCAGCGCCAGGCCGGCAAAGCCCGCCCCGCCGATCACCACATCCCGCCGTTCCTGCTGTACCGCCACCATGATCCGCTTCCTTCGTCGCTAACGCGGGCCACTCTAATCCATTCAGGCCCTTGCGACACCTCGAGAAATTCGCGAACCGGCGCGGCAGAGGCGGCCGGCGGCAGCACCCGTGCTTTGGGGCCGCGCGGCTTGACTTCACGCCGCCGCGGGGCGTTTTTCACTGACCCCGTCAAGGAACACCCCCATGTCCGGCGCCGTCGACCACCTGCTCTCGATCCTCGATCTGGAACCGCTCGACCTGAACCTGTTTCGCGGCCGCTCGCCACAGGACGGTTGGCAACGTGTCTATGGCGGTCAGGTGATCGGGCAGGCGCTGGTCGCCGCCGTGCGCACAGTGGACCCGAGCCGGCTGGCGCATTCGCTGCACGCCTACTTCCTGCTGCCCGGCGATCCCAAGGTGCCGATCATCTACGACGTGGATCGCCTGCGCGACGGCAAGAGCTTCACGACGCGGCGCGTCACCGCACGCCAGCACGGCCACGCAATCTTCTCGATGCTCGTATCGTTCCAGGCGGAAGAGCAAGGCCTCGACCATCAGGCCGACATGCCGGACGTGACCTCGCCCGAGGACCTGCCGAACGAAGGGGAGATGCGCAAGAACCTGCTGCCGCACATGCCGGAGCCGGTGCGGCGCTATTTCGAGCGGGATCGTCCGATCGAGATGCGACCGGTCGAGTTCGATCGCTACGCCGGCCGCAAATATCCCGACGGGCGTTTCCATCTCTGGTTCCGCGCCACCGGCCGGCTGCCGGACGATCCGGCCATTCATCAATGTGTGCTGGCTTACGCATCCGACCTGACGATCCTCGATGCGTCGCTCGCGCGCCACGGCCGCACCTTGTTCGAGAAACAGTTCATGGCCGCCAGCCTCGACCACGCGCTCTGGATCCATCGGCCGTTCCGCGCCGACGAATGGCTGCTCTACGCGCAGGATTCGCCGAACCTGCACGGCTCGCGCGGCTTCTCCCGCGGTCTTATATTCACGCGCGACGGAACACTGGTCGCTTCAGTCGCCCAGGAAGGCCTGGTGCGCGAACGGCGGGAGTAGCGAAGCGATCATGATGCATGCCGCGCCCGGCTTTCTGACCCTACCCCGCCGAGATCGGCCCTATCGGAAACTTGCCGCCGCTCTTTCCGCGCTGACGATCCTTCTCACCTCGGCCGGCGCGAGCTTTGCGGCTTCAAATCGCCAGGCGCCGCCCCAAGGCAGCATCGAAGGCGCGCCGCCGCAGTATACGCGCTTCACCGCCGCCGAGCTGACGCGCGGTTTCATGGCGCTCGCCTTCGGCTCCGATCTGCGCATCGGTGCTAGGCCGCGGGGCATTCGCCGGTTCGACCACCCCATTGTCGCGCGCGTCTATCCCGGCGGCAGCGTCGACCGTCTCGAAGCGATGCAGGATGTCGTCACGGACTATGCGCGCGCGGTGCCGGCGCTGAAGCTGTCGCTGGCGCAGGAGACGGAAGCGGCCGACATCGAAATCCGCCTGATCGACGAGAAGCACTTCAGGTCGGCGATCGAGGAAGCCTTCGGGCCGAAGGTGGCGCGCGACTTCGTCGCCCGCACCGACCCGCAATGCATGACCAGCGTCAAATCGACCGTCGACGGCGACATCGTGCGGTCGGTGTCGTTCATCATCGTCGACAAAGGCGATCAGGTCTTCTTCGATTGCGCCTATCACGAGATGCTGCACGCCTTCGGCCTTTCCAACCATGACCAGCGCAACCCGTACACCACGCTCAACCAGGGCCGCATGGTCGGCTACCTGAGCGTCTATGACCGCACGCTGCTGCGCATGCTGTACGACAGCCGCGTCACGCCCGGCATGACGCCGGTGCAGGTGCGTGCCGTGCTGCCCCGGGTCATCGAGGATCTCGGGCTGGCGACATCCGGTCGATAAGGCAATAATACTGACGTGATTTGTCTCTGATCGCGGCGACTGATCGCTTAAGACGCCAGCCTTGAACCACAGCCGGGGGAAACCATGAAACTCGTCATCGCCGTCATCAAGCCGTTCAAGCTCGACGAGGTGCGGGACGCCCTCACCCGCCTGGGCATTCACGGCATGACCGTGACCGAGGTGAAAGGCTATGGCCGTCAGAAGGGCCACACTGAGATCTATCGCGGCGCCGAATACGCGGTGAGCTTCCTGCCGAAGCTCCGGGTCGAGGTCGCGGTCGCCGCCGACCAGGTCGACAGCGTGGTCGAGGCGATTTCCAACTCGGCCAAGACCGGCCAGATCGGCGACGGCAAGATTTTCGTCACCCCGGTCGAGCAGGCGCTGCGTATCCGTACCGGCGAGACCAACGTCGACGCCCTCTGAGCCGCAGGTATCTGCATGAGGATGCGCCGCTTGGGGCGGCGCGTCCTCATTTTTCGACCTGTTTTGCGCTAAGCCTCTCAATATCCAGGACTATTACCTCCCTGGCCGGCCCTGGCGCGGGCTGCGGCGGCGGCACCCCATACCACTGCTCATAGTTTAAGCATCATGCCTATTTGTTGATGCAAATTCATGCGGCATCTGCCGCCGGCATTGCGCCCGGAATCCCCCTCCGTCGATTACCTCAACTGAATCAGACCGATAGCGCCGGCGCGGCGATCTGGCACGGCGCTTGAATTCCCTTAGCGCAGTCATGCCTGCGAAGTGCGCTTTGGCGGGTGGGGCTCAGTGAAAACGCCCGCACTGGTGAGGTAACGAAAGGGGCTCAAGTGGGGATCGAATCCATGAAAATCGTCATGGCCATCATCAAACCCTTCAAGCTGGACGAGGTCCGTGACGCTCTGACCTCCATCGGCGTGCAGGGTCTGACTGTTACTGAGGTCAAGGGGTATGGGCGTCAGAAGGGGCACACGGAAATCTATCGTGGCGCCGAATACGCGGTGAGCTTCCTTCCGAAGATCAAAGTCGAAGTCGCCGTTTCCACCGACCAAGTCGACAAGGTTGTCAGCGCCATCAGCGGTGCCGCCAAGACCGGCCAGATCGGCGACGGCAAGATTTTCGTCTTTGGCGTCGACCACGCCGTGCGGATCCGCACCGGCGAGACCGACGCTGCGGCGCTCTGACACCCGCACAGAACAAGATCGATAGGAGTAAACCATGACGTTGAAGAAGTTCACGACAGCGGGGCTGGTCGCGCTCGGCGCGCTCGCCGTCGGCCTTGCCTTTGCTGACGGAGCGCTCGCGCAAGCGGCCGCGCCGGATGCGGCAGCCGCGGCCCCGGCCGCGCCGAAGCTCGACACCGGCGACACCGCCTGGATGCTGACCTCGACCGCGCTCGTTCTGATGATGACGATCCCGGGCCTCGGCCTGTTCTACGGCGGCATGGTGCGTAAGAAGAACGTGCTCGCCACCGTGATGCAGTCCTTCGCCATCACCTGCTTGGTGACGGTGCTCTGGATGATCCTCGGCTACTCGCTGGCCTTCACCGAAGGCAGCATGAACGCCTACATCGGCAGCTTCTCGAAGCTGTTCCTGGCCGGTGTCGGCGCTGAAACGACGAACTCGCTCGCGGCGACGATCCCCGAGACCGTGTTCATCACCTTCCAGATGACGTTCGCCATCATCACGCCCGCCCTCATCGCCGGCGCCTTCGCCGAGCGCATGAAGTTCTCGGCCATGGTGTGGTTCATCGCTCTGTGGCTGATCTTCGTGTACTGCCCGATCGCCCACTGGGTCTGGGGCGGCGGCTTCCTCGGTTCGGCTGGCGTGCTCGACTTCGCCGGCGGCACCGTGGTCCACATCAACGCCGGTGTTGCCGGTCTGATGTGCGCGATCATCATCGGCAAGCGTAAGGGTTACGGCTCGGTTTCGATGGCGCCGTACAATCTGGTCTACGCCTTCATCGGCGCCTCCCTGCTGTGGGTCGGCTGGTTCGGCTTCAACGCCGGTTCGGCTGCGGGCGCCAACGCGCTCGCTGGCGCGGCCATGATCAACACTCAGGTTGCCACCGCCGCGGCGGCGCTCGCCTGGATGTTCGCGGAGTGGATCATCGCCAAGAAGCCGAGCGTGCTCGGCATCGTGTCCGGCGCGGTTGCCGGCCTCGTCGCCATCACCCCGGCGGCGGGCTTCGTGAGCCCGACCGGTTCGCTGGTCATCGGCCTCCTCTCCGGCGTCGGCTGCTACATCGCCGCCGTCCACGTGAAGAAGGCCCTCGGCTACGACGACTCGCTCGACGCCTTCGGTGTCCACGGCGTTGGCGGCATCATCGGCGCCATCCTGACCGGCGTGTTCGCGGATGCGGCGGTCAACCCGCTCAGCAAGGATGCGAGCCTCGGCGCCCAGTTCTACGGCGTCATCGTGACCATCATCTACACGGCGATCGTCACGGCCATCATCCTCTACATCGTCAAGGCGGTCATCGGCCTGCGTCCGACCGAGCAGGGCGAAGAGGAAGGCCTCGACATCACGCTGCACGGCGAAACCGTCCAGTAACGAGCTAGCGGTAGGGGCGGAAACCCGGCACTGTCCCTTCCGTAAGAGGCCCCGGTCCGCAAGGACCGGGGCCTCACCTTTTTTGGGGAGCTCTCAAAGGCCGTTTGCGCAAGGCGGGCAGGCAGGGCAAGAGAGCCCCCGGAGATAACAGACACGATGCCTCTTGCCTTGATGGCCGTGCTCGCGGCCTGCGTGCTCGCCACCTCGTTCCTGTCCGGCGTCTTCGGCATAGCCGGCGGCATGATCTTGATCGGCGTGCTTTTCCTGATGATGCCGGTGCCGGAGGCGATGGCGCTGCACGCGGTCACGCAGTTGTCCGCGAACGGCTGGCGCGCGCTGCTGTGGTGGCGCTACATCCGGCTGCGCTCGGCAATGGGCTATCTCGCCGGCAGCTTCGTCGCGCTCGTGCTGTGGTCCGTGATCAGCTACGTGCCCGACAAGGCCGTGGCGATGCTCTTGTTGGGCGCGATGCCCTTCGCCGTGCGGGCGCTGCCCCCGCGCTTCAAGCCCGACGCCGCGCGCATCGATCACGGCCTGCTCTACGGCGCCCTCTGCATGAGCGCGATGCTGCTGACCGGCGTCGTCGGCCCGCTCATCGACACGTTCTTCCTCGGCGGCAAGCTCGACCGCCGCGAGATCGTCGCCACCAAAGCCTTCTGCCAGGTGGCCGGCCATTCCGCCAAGCTCGTCTACTTCACCACCTTCGCCGCGCAGGCGACGGTGGACAGCACCTTGATGATCGTGGCGATCACCTGCTCCATCGTCGGCACCACCGTCGCCCGCCGCTTTCTCGAAGCGATGAGCGACAAGCAATTCCGCACATGGACCTGGCGCATCGTCACGGCCGTGTCGGGCTTCTACGTGCTGCAGGGAATCTATCTGCTCGCCGTCCCTGTGCTGGAAGCGGCGCCCTGAAATTTATGACGAGAGGGTCCGGTCCGCGCGTTACCGTAAGCGGCACGGCGCAGGACGATCAGACGCGGGAATGAGCGACAGAAGCGCCCGGAAACGCGGCGCTAGACTTCAATCGTCGCCGTCACCGGGACGTGGTCGGACGGCTTCTCGGCGCCGCGATAGTCCTTGAAGATCTTGATCTTCGACACTTCGCCGGCGATCGCGTCCGACGCCCAGATGTGATCGAGCCGGCGGCCGCGATCCGATACGCGCCAATTCTCCATCGCCCGATAGCTCCACCACGTATAGAGCTTCTCCGGCTCCGGCGTGTGCACGCGCATCGTGTCGATCCAGTTGCCGGCCTTGCGCGCCGCGTTCAGCTTCTCGCATTCGATCGGCGTATGCGAGACCACTTTGAGCATCTGCTTGTGACTCCACACGTCGTGCTCGAGCGGCGCGACGTTGAGATCGCCGACCAGGATCGCGCGCTCCTTCGCCGCGGGACGCAGGCCCATATGCGCCTGCATCTCGTCGAGGAACGACAGCTTGTGCTCGAACTTCGGATTGGTCTGCGGATCCGGCTCGTCGCCGCCGGCCGGCACATAGAAATTGTGCACCGTGATCGGATCGCCGAGCCCCGCCTTCTCGCCCAGCACCACCGACATGTGACGGCAATCGGTCTTGCCGCAGAAATTATCGAACTTGAAGCTGTCGAACGGCACGCGCGAGACGATGGCGACGCCGTGGTAGCCCTTCTGCCCGTTCAGCGCGACGTGCTCGTAGCCGAGCCGCGCGAAACGCTTGAGCGGAAAAGCGTCGTCCGGGCACTTCGTCTCCTGCAGGCACAGGACGTCGGGACGCGCGCTCTTGATGAATTTCGCGACCAGATCGATGCGCAGGCGGACGGAATTGATGTTCCAGGTGGTGATCTTGAGGGGCATGGCCGCAATTTAGGCGCTGGCGTTGAGCTTCGCCACGCCTCTTAGCCGGGCTTGCCCCCGGCATCCACCCCTTCGTTCGGCACAACGGCGCGCCCTGCCCCGCGACTAAGCGGTCGGCCGCATCGCCGCGACGGTTTCGGCGATCTTGGCGGGTTCCAGCACCGGCAGCGAGCACGTCTGCGCGACGCAGACGAACGCGGCGCTGCCGCTGAGCGACTTGAGCTTTTCCTGCGCCGGATGGTCCGGCGGTAAGGCTGTGTGCGCGGGCGCGCGCAGCACGGTGCGATCGAGGAACGGCAGCCGCAGCGCGAGCTGCGCGAAGTGCTCGGCCTCGGGTCCGACGCAGACGATCTCGGCCGCGCGCAGGCGCAGATCGAGCGCGTTCAGCAGCGCCACGTGGCCGAACAGATTGCGCGCCGACGCCGACAGGATCGACTCCATCAGGCGGTCGGCCTTGGCGCGGAAGGCGTCGTCGCCGGCGAGCACGGCGAGGCGCACCAGATTGCCGGCCGCGACCGCGTTCGGATTGGGCGTCGCGTCGTCGCTCGTCGAATGCGGCCGCAGCAGCAGATCGGTCGCGTCGTCCGCCGTGAGATAATAAGCGCCCGTCTCGCTGTCGGCGTAATGCGCGTCGAAAGACTTCTGCCAGGTCACCGCCCGATCGAGATAGGACCGCTCGCCCGTCGCCTCGTAGAGCGCGAGCGCGGCGCGGATCATCGCCGAAAAGTCCGACGCCAAGCCCGGAAACAGCAACTTGCCGTCGCGATACGAATGGCCGAGGCGTTGTTCGTCCATTGCGCCGCGCGTCATGTCGCGCGCGATGAAGGCGAAGGCGCGCTTCGCCATCTCGATCCATTCCGGCTCTTCCAGAATGAGGCCGGCATTCACGAGCGCGGCGATCATCAGGCCGTTCCAGTCGGCGAGCACCTTGTCGTCGAGGCCCGGCCGCACGCGGGCCGCGCGGGCGTCGAGCAGAATTTCACGGAGCGCCGCCAGCCGCGCCTCTTCCGCCGGCCCGCGCTCCACCGGCTGCAGCCGGTTGAGGATGTTGTGGCCTTCGAAATTGCCGTCGTCGCTGACGTCGTAATGGTGGGCGAAGAACTCGCCGGCGTCCGGCCCGAGCAGTTCGATGATCTCGTTCTTCGACCAGACGTAGAACTTGCCCTCCTCGCCCTCGGAGTCGGCATCGAGCGAGGCGCAGAACGCGCCCTCTTTCGTCGTCATTTCGCGCTTGAGCCAAGCGACGGTCTCGCGCGCGCGCCGCGCGAACAGATCGTTGTGGCTGCGCTGATAGGCGAGCGCCAGCAGGTCCAGAAGCTGCGCATTGTCGTAGAGCATCTTCTCGAAATGCGGCACCAGCCAGCGTTCGTCGACCGAGTAGCGCGAAAAGCCGCCGCCGAGATGGTCGTAGATGCCGCCTTCGCTCATGCGCTCGAGCGAATGCTCCGCCACCTCGAAGAAACGCGCGTCGCCGGTGCGCAGGCCCGCGCGCCAGAGCATCTCCAGCAAGGCCGGCTGCGGAAACTTCGGCGCGCCGCGCAAGCCGCCGAGCACCGAGTCGAACATGTTGCCGACCTGCTTGGCCGCGGCGTCGAGCTCTTCGATGCCGAAGACCACCTTGCCTTCCGGCCGCGCTTTCTGCGCAAGACGCGCCAGCAGCGCGGCGCGATTCTGTTCGACCTTGTCCGGCTCCTCGCGGAACAGGCGCGAGACCTCCCGCAGCACGTCGACAAACGCGGCGCGGCCGAAGCGCGATTCCTTCGGGAAATATGTGCCGCCCCACACCGGCTCGCCGTTCGGCGTCAGGAACATGGTCAGCGGCCAGCCGCCCTGCTCGCCGAGCATATGCAAGGCGTTCATATAGATCTGGTCGATGTCGGGCCGCTCCTCGCGGTCGACCTTGATGTTGACGAACAGCTCGTTCATCACGCGCGCGGTGGCTTCGTCCTCGAAGCTCTCGTGCGCCATCACATGGCACCAGTGACACGCGGCGTAGCCGACCGACAGCAGGATCGGCCGGTTGGTGCGCTTGGCCTCGGCCAAAGCGTCCGGTCCCCATTGCCACCAATCGACCGGATTGTGCTTGTGCTGCAGGAGATAGGGCGAGGTCGCCTGCGCCAGGCGGTTTTCGTGCGCGGTGTTCTGTGCCGAGGTCATCAGCAACTCTACCTTGTCGTGACCGGGCTTGTCCCGGCCTTCTCGCGTCGTCGCGGTGATCGCCGTCGCAAGCTTCGCGACGGCAATCGCACTGCCAACGTCCCGGCGCAGGCCGCGTTCCTGCGGCGCGCCGCTATTGCGTCAGGATGGAAGGATAGAGCTTCTTCCAGAACGCGCACTTGCTGTCCGCATGGGAGTCGAACGGGCCGACCTTCCCCGGCGCGAAGCGCATCACGTCGCCGTCGGCCTTGAACAAGGGCCAGGCGGGCGAGCCTTGCGCCACCGGCTTGCCGGTGCGCGCGAAGCTCGTCCAGTACGCGGTCATCTGCTTGGCGAGCGCCAGCGACGCCGGCTTGAGATCGGGCCCGGCCACTTTGCTGGTGTTGTCGTAATGCGGGAAGAAGTACGGCAGCTCCGAGGAGTGCACCGCGCCCAATTCAAAGCCCGGATCGGTCGTCACCGGCGGAGCATCGGCGTCGGCGAACACCTGTTCGTACACCGGCACGCGCTGGCGCATCAACTTGCCCTGCTCGAGATAGATGCAATTGTTCAGGCCGACCGACGGATGGAAGTCCGACATCACGCTGCCGAGCGCGGTCGGCACCGACGAATAGTTCGATGCCGGATATTGCGCGAGCACGGCATCGCTGTGCGCACCGTAAAGGGCTTTCAGCTTGTCGGCGTAATTATCGGCCGTGATCTTGTCGCCGGCTTGCACGTCATAGGCCACATAGAGCCGCAGCTCCTCCCGCGTGCCGCCGTTCATCACCGGCACCTGCACGAACTTGCCCTTGCGGAAGGCTTCGGAGGCCTGCAGCGGCACCGTCTTCGACCCGACCGCCGGCGCGAAAGCGAGGAGATCGCTGCCGCCGACCTTGCTCGCCGCCGCCGTGAGTTCGGCCACCGGCTTGCCACGCATACAGGCGACCGCCGTTTTGGCATCGCCGCAGCCGACTTCTGCCGCGACCTTCTCGCCAACCTTCCCGGCCTCCGCGATCGTGCGCAGCGGCGAAGCGCAGCCCGCGCTCTGCATGATGGCGCGGTTATACAATCCGCGCGTCTCACTCGGCGCGATGAGATGCATGCAGACGCTGGCGCCGCCGGCCGACTCGCCGGCGATGGTGATGTTGTTGGGATCGCCGCCGAAGGCCGCGATGTTCTTCTTCACCCAGGCCAGCGCAAGGCGCTGGTCTTCGAGACCGTAGCCGCCATTGTGCGCTTTCTCGAAACCGGGATGCGCCATGAAGCCGAACACGCCAAGCCGATAGTTCATCGACACCACGACCATGTCGCCGGCCTTGGCGAGCTGACCGAGCGGATAGAGCGCGCTCGAGCCGCCGACGAACGCGCCGCCGTGGATCCACACGAACACCGGCTTCTTGCGCGCCGGCTTGGCCTCCTCGCGCACGGTGATGTTGAGCGTCAGGCAGTCTTCCTCGTTGCTCGCCTCGGTGAGGCCATAGCGCGAGACCTGCGGACACGCGGCGCCGTACTGGCCCGCGTCGCGCACATCCTTCCACGGCTTGGCGGCGCGCGGCATCTGCCAGCGCAACGCGCCGACCGGCGGCTGCGCATAGGGAATGCCCTTGAATTCGCGCAGGCCGTCATGGATGACGCCGCGCACCGGCCCCGACGCGGTGCGCACCACAGCCGGATCGGCCTTCTGCGCGTCCGCCGTCGCAACGCCCATCAGCACGGCGCCGACCGCCAGAACCGTCCGCAAATAACTTGTCATTGATTCATTCCCCTTACCCGCCGCGCGCATTGCGCGCGTCCCGGCGGCCATCAGACCCGGCAATCGGCAACATTCGATTAAGCGCGATACCGCTGCGCCTCTCGCCGTGACGCCGTTGTCGGGAGCTTTGCGCTTACGGCAAAATGGCGAACGCCCGCGCCGGGAAGCCGAGCCCCTGCTTCACCTTCGGCCATGTCACCACGATCAGCGCGCCCTTCGGCGGCACCTTGTCGAGATTGGCCATCACCTCGATCTGATAATGGCCTTTCTCGAGCAAATACGTCTCCGACAGCATCTTCTCCGTCGTATCGGTGTCGAGCGACTCGTGACCGCTCGCGACAACGCCGCGCTGCTCGTAGAGAAACTTGATGGTCTCGAATGCCCACGCCGGAAACGGCTGGCGCTTGAAGCGCTCCGGATTCGATTCGAAGTCCTTCGACATATCGGTGCGCAGCGCAACGAACGCGCCCTTCGGGATGCGCCCGTGCTTCTTCTCCCACGCCTTCAGATCGTCGAGCGAGAAGGCATGGTTCGGGTCCTTCGCCTGATATGGCGTGTTGTCGAGCACGATGAGCGGAAGGATCATCTGCTTCAGCGGGATCGCGTCCATGGTGATACCGCCTTCGGCGAAATGCGCCGGCGGATCGACATGCGTGCCGTATTGCCCGACCATTTCATAAAATGTGCTGCGAAAACCGTCTTCTTTGATCGTGTACGGCTTCTTCGTCGTCGGGTCGGCGGCCGGCGACATCTTCGCCTGACCGAAGCCCGACCACACCGGCGTATTGGGGCCGAAGCTGTGCGTGAGGTCGACGAAGGTCTTGCCGGCGATCGTGCGGTAGGCGCGATCGAGATCGCTTTGCGCGGCGGCCGGCGCTGCCGTGCCGGCAAGGACAAGGAAAGCGGTAACGAGGGCGGCATGCGGCTTGAGCGCGGGCACGGAGAACCTCCCAGTCGTTGTGGTGACCGGCGATCATAGCATCGCCGGTGCGCGGCGACCCGCGCGATACCTCAGCTTTCAGGGATCGCGAGTGCTATAGTCTCGATCCAAAGTGGTGCCAGTTTCTCGCAATGGCGGCCGCTGCGAAACCCCAACCGTTGTGCGGTTTGGCAGGCAGCTCCGCCCGATGAAATGAAGAGGGAGCGTCCCTTGCCACATACTCAGTATCGCGTATCGCGCCTTGCCCAAGCTCTGCCTGCCGGCGGCTTGCTGCTCACACTCATCGCCGCCGCCTTGATGTCCGCGCCATCCTTCGCCGCGTCGGGCCCCTTCGCCGGCTTCTCGGGAAGCTGGTCCGGCACCGGCACCTTGCGTCCGAGCGACGCGCCGGCCGAACGCATCCGCTGCAACGCGACCTATCGCCCGCGCGGCTCGAGCGAACACCAGATCGATCTGCAGCTACGCTGCGTCAGCGACACCTACAATTTCGATCTCGTCGGCCAGTTCAGCGCGGACGCCAACGATCAGATCGCCGGTCAATGGACCGAGCGCAGCCGTAATGTCGGCGGCACCGCGGTCGGCAACGGACGCGGCGGGCGCCTGCAGCTTCACATCGAAAGCTCGGGCTTCGCCGCCACCATGGTGATGCTGACGCGCAACCGGCGCCAGAGCGTCAACATCGATTCACAAGGAGGCGGACGCACCATGAGGGCGTCCATCACGCTCAGCCGAAGCTGACAGCATCGCAACGCGGCCCGGGGCCCTGTCGATGGAGAACACCGCCCGCTATACCCTCATCGGCATCTTCACTCTCGCTTGCGTGTTCGCCTCTTTCGCCTTCGTCTACTGGATCAAGAACGTCGGCGGATTTGGCGAACGCGCGATCTACACCATCCGTTTCGAGCAGCCGGTGTCGGGGCTCACGGAAGGCGCCTCGGTGTTGTTCAACGGCATCCGCGCCGGCGTCGTCTCGCGCATCGCGCTCAGCCCCGAGGATCCCAAACGCGTGACGGCGACGGTGTCGCTCGACCCCGCCACGCCGGTGCGGGCCGACACCAAGGTCGACATTGCTTATCTCGGGCTGACGGGCGCGGCCGCCGTATCGCTCAAAGGCGGATCGAGCGACGCGCCGCGCTTGAAGCCGGAGAACGGGCAACCGCCGGAGTTGATAGCCGGCTCCGGCGCCGGACGCACATTGACGGAGTCGGTGCAGGACACGCTCCGCCACGTCGACGAGATCATGAATCAGAACGCCAAGCCGCTGAACACGGCGGTCAACGGCATCGCCACGTTCGCAGACATGCTCGGCAAGAATTCACCGCGCGTCGAAGGCTTGATCGGCGGATTGGAAAAGCTCACCGGCACCGGCGCGTCGGCGAAAGGGCCGGCGATCTACGACCTGACCGCCGCGAACGATTTCCCCACGGGCGAGAAGAAGATCGACCAGCAGCTCGTCGTGCCCGATCCGAGCGTGCTCATCGTGTTCGACTCGCAGAAGATCCTGACGCGTGCCGAAGACGGCACCTATGGCAGCATCCCCGATGCGCAGTGGGCGGACAATCTGCCGAAGCTGATCGAGGCGCGCCTGGTGCAGAGCTTCGAGAACGCGCATCAGCTCGACAATGTGAGCCGCCCGATCGATGCGATCAATCCGGCCTTCCGGCTCGAAACCAGCGTGCGCAGCTTCCAGGTCGTGACCGATCCGGAGCCGCACGCCGTCGTCGAAATCACGGCGCGTCTCGTCAGCGAGAAAGGCGAGGTCGCAGCGGCGCGCGTGTTCAGCGCCACCGCCCCGGCCAAGAGCATGGACGCGCCCGATGCCGTGGCCGCGCTCGACGAAGCGTTCAGGAAAGTCGCCAGCGAATTGGTGACGTGGACGATCGCGTCGATTTGAGAGGCGCAAGACCGTACGCGCGCTTCGCTTTGCGTACCCTTTGCGCGACGCGATCAACCCGCGTCGCTGGGACGGAAGAACCGCTCGCTCGACGACGCGCGCAACACGCGGCCGCACCGGCGGATATGCGCCTCGCGCGAACGCTTGCGCTTATGGGCAATGGGCTTGGCCGTTTCGGTTTTGCATGAACGGCATCGATGCATGGTCGCCGAGCCATCGCTGGCAACGCGCGTCATGGCGTCACCGCAGACCGGGCACCACTTCGTGAGGGTCAGAAATCCAGTCATCACATCTCGTCGCCGCGGCCGATCACGTGAACGACCGCCAGCAACCGCTCCCCGCGCCGTCATTGGCGCCCCCAAAGACCCGTGTATTGAGCGCCGTCCGATAAGTCCATCTGGAACCCTCGCCCCGGCATTGTTCCGCCGAGTAACCTTTACCGCCGCGGCCCGCAAACCGGCTTGATCCTTGACCTCTTCTCGCTGCGGCGCTTCGGTGCGTCACGATGTCCGACCAGCTCCGCCCCACCATATTCGCCCTCTCCTCCGGCCGCGTGCCGGCTGCCATTGCCGTCGTGCGCATCTCCGGCCCGCGCGCCGGCGACGCCCTCACCGCGCTGGGCGTGAAGACGCCCGAACCGCGCAAGGCCGGGCTCGCGCGCGTGCGCGACCCGCAATCCGGCGAGATCATCGATGAAGCGCTGGCGCTGTGGTTTCCCGCGCCGAACAGCGAGACGGGCGAGAACGTCGCCGAGCTGCAGCTGCACGGCGGCCGCGCCGTCGTCGCCGCGACGCTCGCCGCGCTGGGCAAGATCGAGGGCCTGCGTCCGGCGGAAGCTGGCGAATTCACTCGCCGGGCCTTCGAGAACGGCAAGCTCGACCTCACCGCCGTCGAGGGCCTGGCCGATCTTGTCGGCGCGGAAACGGAAGCGCAGCGCCGCCAGGCGTTCCGGCAAATGAAGGGCGCGCTCGGCCGGAAGGCGGAGCAGTGGCGCGAGCGGCTGATCCAGGCGCTGGCCCTGGTCGAAGCGCGCATCGATTTTTCCGATGAAGCCGACGTGCCGGAGGATCTGGTGCAGCCGGCACTCGAGATCGCCCGCGCCCTCGCCACGGAAATTGGCGCGGCGCTCAGCGATGGCACGCGCGGCGAACGGCTGCGCGAAGGCCTGGTGGTGGCGATCGCCGGTCCGCCGAACGCCGGCAAATCGACGCTGCTCAACCGCATCGCGCGGCGCGAGGCGGCGATCGTGTCGCCTTACGCCGGTACCACGCGCGACGTGATCGAGGTGCATCTCGATCTCGACGGCTGGCCGGTGACGCTGCTCGACACCGCAGGCATTCGGGAGACCGACGACCCGATCGAGCTGGAAGGCGTCCGCCGGGCGCGCGAGCGCGCTGCCGCCGCCGATCTCGTTTTGTGGGTGGAGGAGGCCGGTCGGCCAGAGGCCGGGGGTGAGGGGACAAGCCCTGGCGGCCTTCAGCAATTCGAGTCGCGCGAGCCGGGCGGGGCGGCGGCAGCGCCGGTCTGCTGGCTTGTGCGCAACAAGGCCGATCTTTTCGGAGCCGGATTGGCGGCGGACGGACCGAGCCCCGGTCCTACGGGGGCAATTTCTCCCCCCGGAGCGGCTGCCTCAGACGCCCGCTATAATAATGAATCCGCTGCTCAAGCTTCTCCAAGGAATGAAGCGAGGCTGCTCTCCGGTTCCCTCGATAATGGGTCCGCGTCTTTGCCGCCGCATAGAAATGAATATATATTACATGATATAGAACATGCATTCATTATTTCATCGAATACCGGCTATGGCGTGGACGGCCTCCTGTCGGCGCTGACGGACTTTGCCGCCAAATCCCTTGCCGCCGCGGAATCGGGGCTGATCACCCGAGAGCGTCATCGGTCGATCCTGATCGAAACCCATGCCGCTCTCGAACGCGCCCTGAGCCTCGCCGGCCATGAAGACCTGCTCGCTGAGGAGCTACGTACCGCCGCCGCAGCCCTTGGCCGGCTGACAGGCCGCGTCGACGTCGAAGACATCCTCGACGTGATTTTCCGCGATTTCTGTATCGGCAAGTAGCCGGGTAGGGCGCCGCCGATGTTTCACGTGAAACGTTCGCGGCAAGGCAACGAAGGCCGTTAAGTACCTTTTTACCAAACTCAGGCACCCTCGGTTCCAAATCCCGCTCCAGCCGAGAAAGCGGTGACTGTGATGGGGAACGCCCACCGTCCTGAGGCCGTCGAGGCCGGACCCGGCGCGGAGCCGCGAGGCGAGGCGCCGTCGCGCGCCGCCGTTCGCGAAACCATCGATCTCATCGAGCAGGACCTCGTCGACATGATCCGCAGCGTCGCCGACGCTGCCAATCAGGTCCGGCGCGAGACTCAGGCCGCATCGGAAGCCCTGCACGGCATCCGCTCGCGCTCGGAAGCGCTGGCGTCCCAATCGCACGAGGCCCGCCGGGAAACCGACCAGTTCGCCCAGGCGACCGAGGAGCTGGCGCGGTCCGCCGGCGAAATCCGCACACGGATGGACGACGCCGACCGCCTGACGGAGACAGCGGCATCGGCCGCGCGTTCGGCCACCCAGAGCGTCGACAGCCTGCGCTCGTCATCATCCGATATCGGCAACGTGGTGAAGCTGATCTCGACCATCGCCCGGCAGACCAATCTGCTGGCTCTGAACGCCACGATCGAGGCCGCGCGGGCCGGGCAGGCGGGGCGGGGCTTTGCCGTGGTCGCGGCCGAGGTGAAGGCCTTGTCCGTAGCCACCCAGAAGGCGACCGACGAGATATCGCGAAAGATCGCCTCGTTGCAGAAGGACGCTGCCGGCTCCATCGACTCCGTGCATCGGATCGCCGCTATTATCGAGGAACTCAGGCCGCTGTTCGGTGCCGTGTCTGGGTCAGTGACCGACCAGGCGCTCACGACCGGATCGATCTCCCAGAATGCCGCCGAGACCTCGCACTTCGTGGCCCATGCGGCCGAGGCGGCCGGTCAGATCGACGAAGCCGCTGCGGGTGCCATCGAGCATAGCGCGACGGTCGACCACGCCGGCCAGGCCGTGCTGACCACGGCCGAGAAGCTGCGCGCCCGCTGCGTGATCTTCCTGCGGCAGACCGAATTTGGCGACCGCCGCCGGCACGACCGTCTGCCTTGCGATCTCGCCATGACTCTCGAGCTCGGCGGCTACCGCCTCACCGGGCATACGGCCGATCTGTCCGAAGGCGGCCTTCTGATGCGGCCCGATGACGCCGGGGCGATGCCGGTGGGCTTTGAAGGCGTGGCTGACATCGTCGGCATCGGTCGCGTCCCCGTCGTCCTGCGCAATCAGTCCAGTCTGGGTTTGCATCTGGCCTTCGCGACCCTGTCGCCCGAGGCAAAAAGGGCGCTGCGAGAGAAGCTCGCCGTCATTCACGACGAGAATCGCATCTTCATCGACCGGGCCATTGCGACGGCCAACGAGATCTCGCGCCTGTTCGAGGACAGTGTTTCACGTGAAACACTCTCCGAGGCACGGCTGTTCGACACCAACTACGTCCGGATCGAAGGGACGGATCCGCCTCAATACCGGACCGCCGCGCTCGAATGGCTCGAGCAGGTCCTGCCGCCGATCCAAGAGCCCTTCAAGGAAGCCGACCGGCGCCTGGTGTTCTGCGCGGCCGTGGACCGTAATGCCTATCTACCGGTCCACAACGACATCTACTCCAAGCCTCAAAGGCCCGGCGACGTCGAATGGAATACGGCTCATAGCCGCAACAGGCGCATGTTCGACGATCGGGCAGGGCTCTCGGCGGCCCGCAACACCCGCCCGTTCCTGATCCAGAACTATCCGCGGGAGATGGGAAACGGCCTCACCGTCATGATGCGCGAGATCGACGCCCCCATCCGCGTCCATGGCAAGCACTGGGGTGGCTTCCGGACGGCGTATAGACTGTAGACCCTTTACTATTCCTCCGATAAAAGCAGCGCATCCAAGGACACCTATGATGGATGCGCGCTTCGACGTTGTCGTGATTGGCGGCGGCCATGCCGGCTGTGAAGCCGCGGCTGCGGCCGCGCGCATGGGCGCCAAGACCGCTCTCGTCACCCATCAATTCGCGACCATCGGCGCCATGTCCTGCAATCCCGCCATCGGCGGGTTGGGGAAGGGCCATCTCGTCCGCGAAATCGATGCGCTCGACGGCCTCATGGGCCTCGTCGCCGATGCCGGCGGCATTCAATTCCGCGTTCTGAACCGCCGCAAGGGTCCCGCCGTCCGCGGCCCGCGCACGCAGGCCGACCGCAAACTCTATGCGCAGGCAATGCAGCGCGAGCTGCGCGCCACGGCGAACCTCGAGATCATCGAGGCGGAAGCCGACGATCTCATGCTCAAGGACGGTCGCGTCTGCGGTGTCATGTTCAAGGACGGGCGCGAGATCGCGACCGCCGCCGTCGTTCTGACGACCGGCACCTTCCTGCGCGGCCTCATTCACATCGGCGAGAAGCAGATCCCGGCCGGCCGCGTTGGTGAAGCCCCGGCTATGGGCCTGTCGAAGACTCTCGAACGCGCCGGCTTTGCGCTCGGCCGTTTGAAGACGGGCACGCCGCCGCGTCTCGATGGCCGCACCATCGATTGGCAGAGCATCGAGATGCAGCCCGGCGACGATCCGGCCGAGCCTTTCTCGATGCTCACGGAGCGCATCACCAATCCTCAGATCGAATGCGGCATCACGCGCACCGTCGCGGCGACGCATGCGATCATTCGCGACAACGTGCATCGCTCGCCGATGTATTCGGGACAGATCGCGAGCAGGGGCCCGCGCTATTGCCCGTCGATAGAAGATAAGATCGTCAAGTTCGGCGAACGCGACGGTCATCAGATCTTCCTCGAGCCCGAAGGCCTGGAGGATCACACCGTGTATCCGAACGGCATCTCGACATCGCTGCCGGAAGACGTTCAGCACGCGCTCGTCGCGACGATCCCCGGTCTCGAGCGCGCGCAGTTCATCCGGCCCGGCTATGCGATCGAATATGATTGCGTCGACCCGCGCGAGCTCAAGCCGACGCTCGAAACCAAGCGCCTGGCCGGGCTTTTTCTCGCCGGTCAGATCAACGGCACGACAGGTTATGAGGAAGCCGCGGCACAAGGACTTCTCGCCGGTCTCAATGCAGCAGCGCTTGCCGGCAACAGCGGCGAGATCACGTTCGATCGCGCCGAAGCTTACATCGGCGTGATGGTCGACGATCTCACGACGCGCGGTGTCAGCGAGCCGTATCGTATGTTCACCTCGCGCGCCGAGTATCGATTGCAGCTTCGCGCCGACAATGCCGATCAGCGTTTGACCGACAAAGGCATCGCCATCGGCTGCATCGGCGCGCCACGCATGCAATTCCATGAAGCGAAGAGTCGTGCATTGAACGACGCGCGCGCTTTCGCGAAGTCGGTGTCGCTCACGCCGCGCGAAGCCGAGCAGCATGGCCTTGCGCTCAACAAGGATGGACAGCGCCGCACCGCGTTCGAGCTGCTCTCTTATCCGACGATCACGATGGCGGACCTTGCGAAGATCTGGCCGCGCTTTGGCGAGCTCGCGCCGAAGGTCGCCGAGCAGATCGAGATCGACGCCAAGTATGACGTCTATCTCTCGCGCCAGGCGACCGACATCGCCGCTTATCGCCGCGACGAATCCTTCACGCTGCCGGAGGATCTCGATTATGCCGCGCTGCCCGGCCTGTCGAACGAGGTCCGGCAAAAGCTTGCTGCGCAAAAACCCCGCACCATCGGCCACGCGGCGAAGATCGACGGCGTCACACCAGCCGCCCTCACGCTGCTCGTCGCGCATGTGAAGCGCGGCCGCGGCAAGCCGGCCAAGATCGCGTGAGCCGGAAATCCGTGGCACCCGACCTCGCGGCCGACAAGGCGAGGGCTCTCGCGCTGACGCCTGTTTCACCGGAAACGGAGGCGCGGCTCGACAAATTTGCTGCGCTTTTGCTGCAGTGGCAGGCTGCAACAAATCTCATCTCGCCGACCACGATATCTCACCTTTGGGTGCGGCATGTTGCTGATTCCCTTCAGCTTTTGGATTTGGCACCGGCCGGCGCCAAGGTCTGGGTCGATTTCGGCTCGGGCGGCGGCTTCCCCGCCATCCCGCTCGCTTGCGCGCTCGCGGAGCGGCCCGGCGTCACGGTGCACCTGGTCGAAAGCAACGGAAAAAAAGCCGCTTTCTTGCGCGAAGCCATCCGCGTCACCGGCGCGCCGGCGGTCGTCCACGCCAAGCGAATCGAGGATATTGGGGATAGCTTTGGGGACAGCGTCGATGTCGTTACCGCCCGGGCCTTGGCGCCGCTGAAAACGTTGTGCGATCAAACGCATCCTTTGATTGAACGCGGCGCGATCGCGCTGTTCCTCAAGGGACAAGATGTAGATGCTGAATTGACCGAAGCCGCTAAATATTGGACACTTTCTGTGGAGAAAGTGCCGAGCAAGACGAGTCCCGAGGGCTGTATCGTGGTGGTCCGGGGCCTGTCGCGGCGACAGGGCTGAGAGAATTGAGGCCGCTCGTCCCCGCGAAACCGGGGACCCAGGGGTCCGAGATGCGAGAGGCCGTTCGGGGCACCCCTCGATTCCTGCTTGTGCGGGAATGAGCGGAGCAGGGGCCAGGGACGGAAGCCAGACGAACACGGTGAACAGCCGAGGACTAAGCCAATGACCGACCCGATCGATCCGCCTGAAGTAGCGCCGGCCGCGCCGCAGGTCGTGCCCTTCGCCAAGCCCGTGGCCACGGCGCCCGCGAGCGCGCCGCGCGTGATCGCCATCGCCAACCAGAAGGGCGGCGTCGGCAAGACCACGACCGCCATCAACCTCGGCACCGCGCTCGCCGCCATCGGCGAACACGTGCTGATCGTCGACCTCGATCCGCAGGGCAACGCCTCGACCGGCCTCGGCATCGAGCGCCGGCAGCGCCACACCTCGACCTACGACGTGCTGACCGGCCACGCGCCGATGCGCGACGCCGTGATCCCGACCGCCGTGCCGAAGCTGCACCTTGCGCCGTCGACCATGGACCTGTCGGGCCTCGAGCTCGAGATCGGCCGCGAACGCGACCGCGCTTTCCGCCTGCGCACCGCGCTTCACAACATCAACAACGGCACACCGGCCTTCAACTTCACTTACGTGCTGGTCGATTGCCCGCCGTCGCTGAACCTGATCACCGTCAACGCGATGGCCGCGGCGAATTCGATCCTGGTGCCGATGCAGTGCGAGTTCTTCGCGCTCGAAGGTCTGTCGCAGCTCTTGAAAACCGTCGACGAGGTAAAGAAGAACCTCAATCCGACCTTGTCGATCCACGGCATCGTCATGACGATGTTCGACTCGCGCAACAACCTGGCCAACCAGGTCGTGGCCGACGTGCGCCAGTTCATGGGCAAGCAGGTCTACGAGACGGTGATCCCGCGCAACGTGCGCATCTCGGAAGCGCCGTCCTACGGTAAGCCGGTGCTGGTGTACGACCTCAAATGCGTCGGCAGCGAAGCCTATCTGCGGCTCGCCACAGAGATCATCCAGCGCGAACGCGCGATGAAGGCCGCTGGTTAGCGGCTTAGCAGCTTAGCCCCGTCATCCTGAGGTGCCCGCGAGAAGCACGGGCTTCGAAGGATGAACGGCCCCGGGTTCATCGGCCGTCGCCCTTCGAGGCTCGCGGAGTTTACCATCGGTCCGCGCTGCGCGCGGACCCGTCGCCGAGCACCTCAGAGCGACGGGACATAGGCCGAGACATAACAAAAAAAGGAAAGTAGCGTGTCGGGTAAGTCAGGAGCGTCGGCCATGGCGGATCATTCACGATTGGGGCGCGGTCTCGCGGCGCTGATCGGTGACGTCGGCGAGGAAACCGGCACGACCACGCCGGAGACGTCGCGCAAGCCGCGCAAGGCGCCGATCGAAACGCTCAAGCCGAATCCGCGCAACCCGCGCCGCACCTTCACCGAAGCGGAGCTGAGCGAGCTTTCCGACTCGATCAAGGAACGCGGCATCATCCAGCCCATCGTCGTGCGCGAGGTGCCGAACGAGCGTGACTCTTACGAGATCATCGCCGGCGAACGGCGCTGGCGCGCGGCGCAGCGCGCCGGCCTGCACGAAGTGCCGATCGCCATTGTCGACGCCGACGACGCGCAGTCGCTGGAATTCGCGATCATCGAGAACGTGCAGCGCGCCGACCTCAACCCGATCGAGGAAGCCGCGGGCTACGTCGCGCTGATGGAGCAGTGCAACCACACGCAGGAGCAGGTGGCGCAGATCATCGGCAAGAGCCGGCCTTACATCGCCAACCTCGTGCGTCTCCTGAAACTGCCCGATCCGGTGAAGCGCCTGGTGCGTGACGGCAAGCTGTCGGCCGGCCACGCGCGACTGCTCGTCGGTCACGCGAACGCGGAATTGCTCGCCGGCATGGCGGTCGACGAAGGCTTCAGCGTGCGCCAGCTCGAGGAGTATGTGCGCCAGGAAGAAGGCCAGCCGGGCGACGCGACCCTCAAGAACATTCAACGCAAGATCCAGCAGAAGCTCGGCAAGGGCGAGCCGGCGAAGAAGGATCCCGACACTCTGGCGCTGGAACGGCGCATGTCGGACATCCTCGGTCTGGAAGTGTCGGTCGATCACCAGGACGACGGCGGCACCTTGCACATCAAGTACAAGGACCTCGATCAGCTCGACGCGGTGTTGCGCAAACTCGGGGGCTGATGCGCGGCGCATCATCGTAAGGTGTCGCACAGCGAAGCGTGCACACGGCTGACGCGCCACAACACGAAACGCCGACGTGGGCACGGCGCTTGCGCGCGCCTTGCCGACCGACGCGCGCTCAATACGCTGAACGCTATAGTGCGCCCGCGTAACGCACGAGCGCAGCGCCGCCGACCGGGCCCGGCATCCAATCCTCACCCGGCAACAACGTCACGCGCACATCCGCGAGCAGACCACGCCGCAGGAACGGATCGAAATAGCGCATCGACCGCTCATTGAGATCGATGATGCGGCCGGGCTTGAGCGGGCCGACATCGTTGACCTTCACGATCGCCTGCTTGCCGTCGCACTCGACCAAAACAAACGCCGGGCGATAGAGCCGCCCATAGCGCACGCCGCCGAACTGCGCGCGCAAGTCCGTCTGAATGGCGGCGGTCCAACCGGACGGATCGTAGATCTCGCCGGACGCGGTCTGCACGCCGCCTTCGCTCGGCCCGTCGCGATAGGGATTGTAGGTCGAGGCGATGCCAGTGACGGCGACGGCCTGGCGCAGCCGCGGCAGATCGATCAAGGCCGCGAGCCGCCGCAGCGTCCGGTAATCGGCGGCGAACTTCGGCAGCGCCGGCGCGCGCTGGCTGGCGGGCGAGGCTTTCAGAAGTGGGACGAGATCGTCAGCCGGCGCAGGCGCCGCGTCCAGGCCGGCCGGCGCCGTCTCGGGCGGCGCGTCCTCCGCAACGAGCGAGAGGATCACCATGTCCGGTTCGGTGTCCCGCGGGATGGCGGCAACGGCCATCGCCGCGCTGTCGCCGGCCTCGGTCCAGAACACGCCGCCCACGAGCATGAGCGCGAGGAGGCCGGACCATGCGGCCCGGCGGAAGCGGATAAATGCGGATGACGATCGATCGTGCCGTGACGACGATGCTTCTGCTGACATCAAAACCGCCGGCTGGTGCCCCCCAGTCCCGGCGGTAGCTTGCGATGTCCGCGCTAAAACTCGCGTAAAACGCGCTTACAAATTGTGCCGATAATTTTAGGCAAATACGCCAGCGCCCGGTTCGCACGGCTCTCGCCTACGAACCGGGGCTAGGACGGCTACTCCGTCTCGGAGGTCGCCGGCGGCTCGAGCCGATCGCGCAACTGGCCGGTGCCGCGGATGGTGTCGCTCACCACCTCGAAGGCGCTGAACACGCGCTGGCCCAATGTCTTCGGCTTGCTACGGCGCTTGGCTTTCTTCGCGGTCTTGCGCGCGCTCGCGGTCTTGCTCTTCGCCTTGCGCTTGGCGGCGCCTTTTCGCGCCTTCGAAGCGGCGCCGCGCTTGGCCGCCGCTCTCGTCTTGGTCTTCTTCGCAGTTCTGGTCTTCTTCGCGGTCTTGGCGGTCTTCGCCCGCTTGGCGCTCTTGGCCTTCTTGCGTTTCTTCGCCATCGTTACCCCCTGTTGCGAATGATTCAGCATAGAGCCGCCTGTGATTAGGCGCCAGCGGCGCGGTGCGCACTTTGACCCGCGTCAATGGGCTGGATCGAACCCGCGCGCCGCTGCTAAAGGAGCGGGAGAACAGACCAACACGGTCGGGGAGAACGAGGAATGCCCGCTTCACTTCAAGGCCCGCTGCAGCCGGGAGTCTACCGCTTCAAGTTCGGCGCTTTCGAAATCGCCACCATCCTGGACTCCAAGTCGGTGCGCGAGGGCGTGCATCCGCTGTACGGCGCCAACGCCTCGGCGGAAGAGGTGCACGCGCTGGCCCGCGCCAACAACATCGATCCCTTGCGCCTCGAGCATCCCAACGTGCTGACGCTCGTCAACACCGGCAAGGAGTTGGTGCTGTTCGACACCGGCAATGGCGCGCTGCCGCGCGAATACGAACAGCTCAAGGCGCGCATGCCCGCCGGCCATCTGGTCGAGCGCCTCGCCGAGCTCGGCCACAAGCCGGAAGACATCGACGTCATCGTCACCACGCACGGCCATCCCGATCACATCGGCGGCCTCACCGAAGGCGGCCAGCCGGTGTTCAAGAACGCGCGCTATGTGTTCGGCGCGACGGAATACGATTTCTGGCAGAAGAACGAGGGCGTGCGCGAGGCGCGCAAGTTCAATCGCGAACTGTTCGTGAAGATCTGCACGCCGCTCGCCGAGCGCTCGACCTTCATCAAGCCCGGCGATGAGGTCGCGTCCGGCATCACCGCGGTCGACGCCTTCGGCCATTCACCGGGGCTGATGGCCTTCCATATCGAGAGCGAAGGCAAGCGCTTCATGGTGACCGCCGACACCTTCACGCATTTCGTCATGGGCGTGCAGCGGCCGGACTGGTTCTTCGACATGGACGACGACAAGGACAAGGCCGTCACGACGCGCAAGCGCATCCTCGACATGCTTGCCACCGACCGCCTGCTGGTGGCGGGCTTCCACATGCCGTTCCCCTCGCTCGGCTGGATCGAGCGCACGCAGAACAGCTATCGCTGGGTGCCGCACAGCTATCAGCTCAATCTGTAGCGCCTAGGCGCTCAGCGTCCGCCCCAGGAGAATTTCTGCGAGTGGATGTCGAGCTTCGACGCCGCCGTATCCCGGCCGAGGGTCGGCGGCGGCACGATCTCCTCGCAGCGGCCGAGCTTGTCCTGCGAGGCCTGGCCGAGATTGTTGTCGAACACCGTGTAGCGGCAGGTGTGGCCGTCGGGCAGCCGGCGCAGGAATTGGCCACTCGGGCGGCTGCCGGTCGCGGCGGCCGCGGCCTGGATGGGTCCGGGCGCGACGAGTGGCGCGCGGCTGAACCACACCGCGGCACCGATCACGATGAACAGCGCGGCCGTCACCGCGCCGATGTACCAATAGAGATAACGCGCATCGAGGAGAGCACCAGGGGCAAGGCTCTCCAGCCCTTTGGCCCGCTTCCCGTCGCGCGGATCATTTCTGTTCGTCTGCATCCCATGATTGCTAACGGCCAAACCTTTACGGCAACGCTCACGCCAATGGGCAATTCGCGCGGTCCGCGCAAGCAAACGCTAACGTTTGGCGGATGGGCTTTCCGTCAGCCCTTCTTGCGGGCATTCACCGCAAGCGACAGCAGCGTGCGCTGCGCGATCGCCTCGGCGAGCACGGCGTTGCGGCGGGCGTCGAGCGAAGCTTCGGCGAGCTGCTGCATGGCGCGCACGAGACGCGGCGCGGTCCACAACCGCAAGGCATCGCCGACCAGCTTCTGGCGCCTGAAATGCACCGGCGGCGCGCCGCGCTGCATGGCGAAGTCGACAGAGTCGCCGTTGTCGACCGCCAGCTTCATCTTGTGCAGGCTGGCGACATGGCGGATCGCGGCGGAGATGATCGCCGCGGGCGAGGAGCCGCCGGCCCGCGCCTTGAAGAATTCGCCGTCGACATCGGCGGTCTTGCCGGCGAAGGCGGCGTCGATCACGCCGTCGAGCGCCAGCGCCGAGGCATCCGCCACCACCGCCAGCACGTCGGCGATCTCGATGCGGCTCTGGCCCTGCGCATAAAGCGCGAGCTTGCGGATCTCGTTGCGCGAGGCGAGGCGATCGCCGCCCAAAAGCGACATCAGCATCGCGCGCGCGTCCGGCGCGATCGCGAGCCCGGCGGCGCGCATCTCGTCCTCGATCAACCGCACCAGATCGCGCTCGTTGTCGACGTAGCAGGGCAGCGCCGCCGCGACCTTGGCCTTCTCGCACATGGCGCGCAGCGGCGACGATTTGCGCAAGTCGCCCGCCTCGATGATCACGCGGCATTCCCGCGACGGCGCATTGACGACCATCTCAACCGCGCCGGCGATGTTGCGCGAGCCCGCCTTCACCAGCACGGCGCGGCGGCCGCCGAACAGCGGCACCGTGTGCGCCTCTTCGACGAGACGTGAGGGATTGCCCGAAAGGTCCTCGCCCTCGATGCGCACGAAGGCGAACGGGTCGTTGGGATCGTCGACCGACGCCTTCACCAGCGTATCGACGCGCTCGCGCACCAGCCCCGCATCGGGGCCGTAGACCAGCACGATCGGCATGCCCGGATCGGGCTTGGCGATGAAGCGGTCGATGTCGGCGGCTTTGATGGCGGTCATCGCGCGTGATCTGCAGTATCGCGCGGCGCGTCCGTTACGTGCCGGCCGTGAAGTAGGAGGCGAGGCGATTGCGGATGTTTTCCGAAACCACCCTGGCGGCGCGGTTCTCGGCGTCGCGCATGCCGCGGTCGCCGGCGAAGCGCTGCATCTGGCCGGGGATGTTGTACGACACGCGCGCGAAGGTCTGCGCCGTCAGCACCGTCTTGCCGGTCGAGAGTTCGGTCAGCGTGTAATAGGCGTCCAGGGCGTAGTTCTGAATGTCGGGACGGCCGCTGGTGATGTCGACGATGACCTGCTGCTGGCCGGCGGCCAGATTGACCGTCAGCCGATAGAGCGGGGGAGCGCCGCCGCTGCCGCCGGTCAGGTCGTAGATCAGATTGTTGCGCACTTCGCTCGAGATGCGGGCGAGGCGCGAGCCGGACGGCGCCTTGATGTCCGGCACCTCGACGGCGTTCATCTGATCCTTGATGCCCGGCGCGACGGTGCCGCCAACGATGGTCTTCTCGGCATACATCGGCTGGAAGCAGCCGGCGGTCAGACCCGCAAGGCCGCAGACCACAAGCAACTTCATTGTCATTCCGGCCGTGCGGCCACGTCTTCCGCGTTCGTCCGCCTGCGCTTCGCTTGGGCTGGCGCCCCGGAATGACGATGAGAGCTTAAGCGACCACATTCACGATCCTCTGCGGGACAACGATGACCTTTTTCGGGCTCTTGCCGTCCAGGGCCTTTTGTACCGCATCGAGCGCCAGAACGGCAGCCTCAATCTCGTCCTTCCCGGCCTCCCGCGGCACCGTGACGTCGGCGCGCTTCTTACCGTTGATCTGCACCGGCAAGGTGATGGTGTTTTCGACCAGCAGGTCGGCCTCGACTTGCGGCCAGGCCTCGGTCGCCACCAGGCTCGTGTGCCCGAGCGAGGCCCAGCACTCCTCGGCCAGGTGCGGCATCATCGGATGGAAAAGCCGGACCAGGATGTCGCCGGCTTCGCGCAGCGCCCAGGACAGATCGTCCGCGGGCGCGGTCTCCACGGCGCCGATCGCGTCCGACAGGGCATTGGCGAATTCGTAGATATGCGCGACGCAGCGGTTGAAGCGCAGGCGGCCGATATCGTCGGTGACGTTGGCCAGCGCCCGGTGCGCCGCCTTGCGCAGCGCGAGCGCGGCGTCCGAGAACTCGGCCGGACGGGTCGCGACGACCGGCACATTGGCGATCTCGCCGACCATGCGCCACAGGCGCTGCACGAAGCGCCACGCGCCCTGCACGCCTTCCTCGGTCCAGATCACGTCGCGGTCCGGCGGCGAGTCCGACAGCATGAACCAGCGCGCGGTGTCGGCGCCGTAGGCGGCGATGATGTCGTCGGGGTCGACCGTGTTCTTCTTCGACTTCGACATCTTCTCGATCGAGCCGATCTCGATCGGCTCACCGGTCGCGGTCAGCTTGGCGGTGCGCGCATCGCCCATGCCTTCGATGGTCACGCTCGAGGGCTCGACCCATTCACCCTTCTTGGTGCGATAGGTCTCGTGCACGACCATGCCCTGCGTGAACAGGCCGGCGAAGGGCTCGTCGATATCGACATGCCCGGTCTTGTGCATCGCGCGCGTGAAGAAGCGCGAATAGAGAAGATGCAAGATCGCGTGTTCGATGCCGCCGATATACTGATCGACCGGCAGCCAGCGATTGGCGACCGTGGGCGTCGTCGGTTCGGTTTCGTTCCACGGATCGGTGAAACGCGTGAAGTACCAGGACGAGTCGACGAAGGTGTCCATGGTGTCGGTTTCACGCCGCGCGTCGCCCGAACACGTGGGGCACTTCACGTGCTTCCAGGTCGGATGGCGATCGAGCGGATTGCCCGGCTTGTCGAACGTCACGTCGTCGGGGAGCTTCACCGGCAATTCGGCGACCGGTACCGGCACGACGCCGCACTGCTCGCAGTGGATGACCGGGATCGGGCAGCCCCAATAGCGCTGACGCGAAATGCCCCAGTCGCGCAGGCGATAAGTCACCTGGCGCTGCGCCACGGGCGCCATGCCCCGCTCATTCCCGCGCAAGCGGGAATCCTGCGCTGGGTCCTCGCTTTCGCGGGGACGAGCGGAAGAAAGTGGCAGCATTTCGCGCTCGAGGCGCTTGGCCACTTCTTCCTTCGCTTGCGCGATGGTCATGCCGTCGAGGAAGCGCGAATTGAAGATCGTGCCGTCGCCATCATACGCGACGTCGGTGACGACGAAGGTCTTCGGATCCTGGCCGGGCGGCAGCACCACCGGCGTATTGCCGAGGCCGTATTTGTTGACGAAGTCGAGGTCGCGCTGGTCGTGCGCGGGGCAGCCGAAGATGGCGCCGGTGCCGTAATCCATCAGGATGAAGTTGGCGACATAGACCGGCAGCGTCCAGTTCGGGTCGAACGGATGCACGGCGCGAATACCAGTGTCGAAGCCCATCTTCTCGGCGGTGTCGATCGCCTCCTGCGAGGTGCCGATGCGCTTGCACTCTTCGATGAAGGCCGCGAGCTTGGGATCCTTCGCCGCCGCGGCCTGCGCCAGCGGATGATCCGGCGCGATCGCCATGAACTTCGCGCCGAACAGCGTGTCCGGCCGTGTGGTGAAGATCTCGAGCTCGGTCTCGCCGGACGGCGTCGTCGCCGTATCGAGCATGAAGCGGACGAGCAGGCCTTCCGACCGGCCGATCCAGTTCTTCTGCATTAGCCGGACCTTCTCCGGCCAGCGGTCGAGCGTCTCGAGCGCCTCGAGCAGTTCCTGCGAGTAGTCGCTGATCTTGAAGACCCACTGATACAGGTCACGCTGCTCGACCAGGGCGCCGGAGCGCCAGCCGCGACCGTCGATCACCTGCTCGTTGGCGAGCACGGTCTGATCGACCGGGTCCCAGTTCACCTTGCGGTATTCGCGCGCAACCAGCCCCGCCTTGAGGAAGTCGAGGAACATGCGCTGCTGGTGCTTGTAATAAGACGGATCGCAGGTCGCGACCTCGCGCGCCCAATCGAGCGAGAGCCCCATCGACTGGAGCTGCTTCTTCATCGCCGCGATGTTGGCGTAGGTCCATTCCTTCGGGTGCACCTTGCGGTCGATGGCGGCGTTTTCGGCCGGCATACCGAACGCGTCCCAGCCCATCGGGTGCAGCACCGCATTGCCCATGGCGCGCTTGAAGCGCGCGACCACGTCGCCCATCGTGTAGTTGCGCACGTGGCCCATGTGGATGCGCCCCGACGGGTAGGGGAACATCTCGAGGACGTAGTATTTCGGGCGCGGGTCGTCGTTCTTGGTGGCGAAGATGGCCTTTTCGTCCCAGGCCTTCTGCCAACGGGTCTCCGCCTCGCGGGCGTTATAGCGGTCGGCGCGCTCGTTTTTGCTCGAATCGACGGTCATTTCAGGCTCTTTTTGCGGCGCGGGGGTGGTCGCATGGAAGGCGCGCCGGGTCAACGGGCATGCCATGCCCGGAGAGGCAGGAGTGCCGACCTCAGGACGCGGCCGACCAGCGCACCGCAACGCGGTTGCGGCCCCAGGCCTTGGCGGCATAGAGCGCCTCGTCGGCGGCCCGGACGAAGTCGTTGATGGTCGCCGCGCGGCTGTCGGGCGCGGTGGCGACGCCGATGCTGATCGTCACGGTCCCGAACTCGCTTCCCGCGTGGGCGATCGCCAGGTTCTCGACCGCCTTGCGCAGCCGCTCGGCGATGGCCTGAGCGTGTTCGGCCGAGGCGCGCGGCAGCAGCACGGCGAACTCCTCGCCGCCGTAGCGCACGGCGAGGTCGTCGTTGCGGGCGCCCGCCATCAGCACCTGGGCCACCGCCCGCAGGCAGGCATCGCCCTCGAGGTGGCCGTAGCGGTCGTTGAACTCCTTGAAGTGATCGATATCGATCATCAGCAGCGCCAGGGGCGAGCCCAGCGCCGACGACACCTGCCAGGCGGCGCGCAGCCGTGCGTCGAAGACGCGGCGGTTCGCCGCGCCGGTCAGGCCGTCGCGCTGCGCCAGCACCTCGAGCCGGCGGTTGGTCGCACGTAGCTCCGCTTCGCGCACCGCGAGCTGGTCGGCCATCTGATCCATGGCCAGGGCCAGCGGCATGAACTCCGATGAAATGTCGGCATTCGGGACGACGCGCGCGGCGAGGTCGCCGCGGCCGATCTCCATCGCGGTCTGCGTCAGCCGCTGGATCGGGCGCACGAACAGCCGTTCGCCGCCGTACCAGATGCCGGCGAACACCAAAGCCGCGATGATCGACAGCTGGCTGTAGGAGCGGAACATCGCGGCGTTCACCTTCTGCAGCACATCACGCATGTTCACGCCGACGACGAAACGCGCATCGGTGTCGGGGACTTGCACGAAGGCGTAAACGCGGCCGACATCGTCGAGCACGCCTTCCGGCCGGCTCATGGCGGTGCGGATCAGTGCGCCTTGCGCGAAGGCTTTGCCCGCCGGCCTGTCGGATCCCGGATAGCGGACGACAAGCGTGCCGCCGTCGATCAGCAGCACTTCCGAACCGTTGCGGTCGGCGATCTCGGCGGCCACGCGCCCGATCCAATCGAGATCGAGCAGCCCGGTGAAGATGGGGCCGACCGAGCCATTCGCGGCGCGCTTGGCATAACCGATGAAGACAGTTGGACCTTTGTCGAGCCGGACCGCGGCGTACTCACTCATGCCGAAGCCGCCGTCGTGCCGGATCCGCTGGAAGAAAGGCTGGCTCGAGACATCGAGGCCGATCATCGCCGGGCTGGCCGAACAGTCGACCTTGCCTTCGGCATCGACGACCGAAAGGCTTCGTACCCCGGCGACACCGACGGGCACCATCTTCAAGAATTCATCGCAGGCCACTTCACTCGCGAGGTATCTCGGGTAAGCGCCGGCGATGAGCTGCAGCGCGCCGCGCGCCGCCGCGATGCTTTCGCTCTGCTTCTCGGCGCCTTGGCGCGCCAGGAACAGAGCCTGCTGCCGGGCTTCTTCGAGGCCGGCGAGCCGTTCGCTTTCGATGCCATAGATGCGTTCCAGCGCCAGCGGCACGATGGCGGCTATCGCCAAGACGAGCAAACGGCGCCGGATGCTCATTGCCGGCTTGGCTGAGGCATTCGTCTGAATGCCGGCATCGAGCACGGAATCGGTCATGCGATCGACCCACTCCCGGGGATCAACTGCCGCGTAAGTTGTCAATTTAACATATACGTAGGAGCGCCCTTGGGCCGCCGGATACTCTTCCCGTGCGTGGTTAAGCGGCCGATGCGCACGCGAAAACGGTTGCTGCCACGGGCGTTTTCACATGGCGAGAGTCACACCCCAACCGGGTACCTTGGTAGAGCGCTTTGTCGCCCGCGCCAGGAACCGGCACCGCCGCGCATGGTTGACTCCACAGTAGAGAGTGGAGGTACATCATGGTGGATACGCAGAAGATCAAAGAGCACATGGAAGTTTGCGGCGCCGATGGCGCGCATGTCGGCACGGTCGATCATCTCGATGGCGGCCGCATCAAGCTCACCAAGAACGATCCGAAATCGGGCGGACAGCACCATCTCATCCCGGTCGATTGGGTCGACAAGGTTGATGACAAGGTGCGGCTGACAAAATCCGCGAAAGACGCGATGGCGCAGTGGCAGGCCGCGGCCTGACCGGCCTTTCGCCTCAGGCGCCCGAAAGAGCCCGTGCAATCGCACTCAGCAGCAGCGGCGTCTCATAGGGTTTGATCACCACCGGCGCGCGCGGAAAGCGCGCCGTGTGCACATCGTCGCCGCGCATGCCGGTGAGAAACACGATCGGCGTGCCGCGCGCGGAAAGAGCCTCGGCGACGGCGATGCTCGTCGCGGGCGTGCCGCTCAATTTGAGATCGAGCACGCCGAGATCGAAACCCGCGCCGTCGATGGCGGATAGCGCGTCGGCGACGTTGCCGGCACAGACCACGTCCGCGCCGCAATCTTCGAGAACTTGTTGGATGTCGAGGGCGATGAGAAACTCGTCGTCGAGCACAAGGCAACGCTTGCCGCTCAAAGTGACGTCAGATTTGGGCATCTATTTTTTCTCGCACGTCCGGGGGTCCCGGAACCGCGCTCTTCTCCTACGAATTTAGGAGGACGGCATTTAAATATGACATACCGAGCGCAAGATCGCGCGCCGGCATGGCGCGGCGTGTGATATGCGCCCTCCGTTCGAATTCATGTTTGAGGGGCAACGGACGTACGATGGCACTCGGGCCGGCGCGGACCAACGGGCAGACCATGACTCCCTGCGACTTCTGCCCGCTCCGACGCAGGCGGAATTTGCGGCCGTTCACGCCGGACGAGCTCGCTTTCGTCAAAACCTTCAAGACCGACGAACTGCGCGTCGAGCCCGGCGAGACGTTTTTGCGTGAGGGCTCGCAGAGCGAACATCTCTACACCGTGCTCTCCGGCTGGGCCTTCCGCTACAAGATGCTCGACGACGGCCGGCGCCAGATCCTCAATTACGCGCTGCCGGCCGACATGCTCGGCCTGCAAGGCACCGTCATGCGCGAAATGGAACACTCGGTCGAAGCGCTGACGACGCTGACCTTATGCGTCTTTCCGCGTACGAAGTTATGGGATCTTTACTCGCGCTTTCCCTCGCTCGCCTTCGACGTGACGTGGCTGGCGGCGCGCGAGGAACAGCTCATCGACGCGCATCTCGTCAGTCTCGGCCGCCGTACTGCGCTCGAGCGCACGGCGTATCTGTTGCTGCATCTTTACGTGCGCGCCGAGGAAGCCGGCCTCGCCAAGAACAACGCGATCCAGTTCCCGTTCACGCAGCAGCATCTCGCCGACACGCTCGGCATGTCGCTGGTTCACACCAACAAGACGCTCAAGCGTCTGCTCGCATCGCAATCGGTGCGCTGGCACAATCGCGTGTTCGAGATCATCAACCGCGCGACGCTGGTCGAACTCGCCGGCGAGGAAATGACCGAGCACCGGCCGCGACCTTTCATCTGAGCGGACTAGCGCTCCGCCAGCGCGGCGATGCCGGCCCGCGCCTCGAGCCGGTAGGACACGATCGCCAGCGCCAGCGCCGCGAAGGCGAGCGCCGTGCCGATCCATGGCAATTGCGCGTAAGGCAGGCCGGCCGTCAGCACCACCTCGCCGACCCACGCGCCGGTGGCGTTGCCGAGATTGAACGCGCCTTGATTGAGCGTCGAGGCAAGGTTCGGCGCATGCGAGGCTTCGGTCACGACGCGCATCTGCAACGGCGGCACCAAAGCGAAGGCGAGAATGCCCCAGACGAAAAGGGTCGCCGCCGCGGCCCATGCGAAGGCGCTGGTGAAGGCGAACAGGGCGACGGTCGGGCCGAGAAGGACGAAGACGCCGATCATCGTCGGCATCAAGCGCCAATCGGCGAGCCGCCCGCCGATGAAATTGCCGAGCGTCAGCCCCGCGCCGAAAAGAAGCAGCATCAAGGTCACCGCGTGCGGCGAGATCTGGGTCACGTTGAGCAGGATCGGCGCGATATAGGTGAAGACGCTGAACAGGCTGGCGGATGCCAGCACGCTGATCACCATCGCCAGAATGACCTGCACGCTCCCCAAGGAGCGCGCTTCCTGCCGCAGCCGCATCGGTGGCACCGGAATGGCGCGCGGCAGCCACAGCGCGAGGGCGAGCGCCGCGGCGGCGCCGATGACGGCCACCGCCCAGAAGGTCGCGCGCCAGCCGAGGGCCTGGCCGAGGCCCGTGCCGAACGGCACGCCGAGAATGTTCGCGACCGTGAGGCCCGCGAACATCATGGCGATCGCCTGCGCCTTCTTCTGCGGCGGCACCAACGAGGCCGCGACCACCGAACCCAGGCCGAAGAAGGCGCCGTGGCACAGCGCCGTGACGATGCGCGCGCCCATCAGCAGCCAATAGCTCGGCGCCAGCGCGCAGAGGACGTTGCCGAGAATGAAGACGGCGGTCAGCACCAGCAGCGCCTTGCGGCGGTTCATCCTCGCGGTGGCGACGGCCAGGAACGGCGAGCCGAAGGCGACACTCAAGGCATAGCCGGTGACCAGCAGGCCCGCGATCGGGATCGTCACGCCGAGATCGGCGGCGACGTCCGGCAGCAGGCCCATGATGACGAATTCGGTGGTGCCGATGCCGAAAGAGGCAAGCGCCAGGGCAAGCAAAGGCAGGCGGCTGGGTACGGGGGTAAGGGGCTGCACGTCCATCTGCGGCAATTAGGATGCAATGCGGTATTGAGAAAGCGCGAGAACGTAAGTCTTTAGTCTCATGATGCTGCAATGCCACAAAGCGCGCCAGGGCGTCGGGTCGGCGAGTTGCGCCTTGCCCCCCGCTTCTGTAGGCACGATGGCCTTCCGGCACGGGTCGCCGGGACCAGCCAGGCGGCGACAGAATGAACACGGTAACGTCCACCACGGGTCTTGAAGCCGTCCGCGCGGAGATCGTCCGCGCCTGCCGCGACGCCGGCCGCGATCCGGCCGAGGTGACGCTCATTGCGGTATCGAAGACCTTCGGCGCGGAGGCGATCGAGCCGGTCATCGCCGCCGGCCAGCGCGTCTTCGGCGAGAACCGCGTGCAGGAGGCCAAGGCCAAATGGCCGCCGCTGATGGAGCGGCACGAGGACCTGTCGCTGCACCTCATCGGCCCGCTCCAGTCCAACAAGGCGAAGGAAGCGGTGGCACTTTTCGACGCCATTCATTCGGTCGACCGGGCGAGCCTGTGCGAAGCACTGGCCAAGGAGATCGCCAAGCAGGGCCGCTCGCCTCTGCTGTTCGTCCAGGTCAACACCGGCGCCGAGCCGCAGAAGGCCGGCGTCCTGCCGGAGGAGGCCGACGCGTTCCTCGCCGCCTGCCGCGACACCTATGGCCTGACGATTGCGGGCCTGATGTGCATTCCGCCGGTGGAGGAGGCGCCCGGACCGCATTTCGCGCTGACGGCGCAGATCGCCAAACGCAACGGCCTGAAGCTGCTGTCGATGGGCATGAGCGCCGATTTCGCCAGCGCCGTCGCCATGGGCGCCACCCATGTGCGCGTCGGCAGCGCCATCTTCGGCGGCCGGCA
>Ga0180216_1000324_pt1 | contig 52860 bp, 49 predicted proteins | sample eDN3rd37CBELigMG_FD_128879 | JGI IMG/M metagenome (GOLD analysis project Ga0180216, IMG submission 128879) | Enriched Miracle-Growth compost microbial communities from Emeryville, California, USA - eDNA 3rd pass 37_C BE-Lig MG (version 2)... ...
CGTTATGTATATTATAACACATAACGAGGAGGGGTGGAAGCGAAAATAACAAAAATTCTAGTGTTTACAAGGGTTTCAGACATTTATATGTAGTGCCTCGTTATGTAACAGCGGGAATCCAGGGTTATGGCATCTGGATTTTTAACTAGGAGCTCCTCGAGAAGTCGTATCGAATTGGGCCCCATCAAATAGTCTTTTGTAAAATAATCTTTATACTTGTTACTGTTCATTTTTCTCCAACCTTTTATCTTTATGAAATCACACTACTTTTCGCTTGCATGTTTTTCAATCTGTAATCTTAATTGTATGCAGTAGCTCGTTCTCATTTGCAATGAATCTATAAATGCCCAGACAATTTCAATATACATTAATTAATATAAAAATATCAATGTTGATAGATTCTTGAGCAAATATTAATTACTAACTTTACAAATAAAATTCCAAAAAATTATTTAGAATAATAGAGACTAATAACACTTCAAGAACAAAAACAAGTATTCATACAACAAATGTCTATCTAAAAAAATAGCACCATCCTATCCATAGGGATGATGCTATTTCTGTATTTCAGAGAAAACCGCACTTATTTGTGATACAGTTCAGCCCGATTAATCTTCACCTAAAATTGGAATGCCGCGGATTCAATATCTCGCTTCTCTGCTCCAACTCACTGAATAGAAGCAGGTGATCCCTTACCGGGAGCCTGCTTCATCTTTTAAAACGATCTTCGCGACACACTCTACATGTGTTGTTTGCCTATATTTCCTTTAAGCAAATGTGTTACTTCTCTCTTCGCTCCATCAATATTACACACTCAACATGCGCGGTCTGCGGAAACATATCCACTGGCTGCACCCACTCCAGCTCATATCCATTACTCAGTAGCTCCTTGCAATCCTTCGCAAGTGTCGAAGGATTACAGGACACATATACAAAGCGCTCAGGCTTCGCTTGCAGAACTGCTTCGATCAGCGCGGTATCTAGCCCTGTTCGTGGTGGGTCTACGACGATTACATCTGGTCTAATCCCTTGCTCAACCCATTGCGGAATTAGCTGCTCCGCTCTGCCTTCGTAAAACAACGCATTATCTATCCCGCTGTACTGCGCATTGCTTCTAGCATCCGTTACCGCTTCAGCGATTAGCTCGACACCACGGACTTCCTTCGCCTGCTCCGCTAGCCACAAGCTAATCGTTCCTGTGCCACAGTAAGCATCAACAACTAGTTCATTGCCCGTAAGTGCCGCTGCTTCCTTCACCGCATCGTATAGCTTAACGGTCTGCGTCGGATTCAATTGAAAAAATGCACGAGGCGATAATGCAAATTGAATGCTGCCCAAAGTTTCAGGCAAACGCTCCTCACCCCAGAGGATGACTGTTTTCGGCCCAAATATGACCGAGCTACGTTCCTTATGAATGTTGTGAGCAATCGTAATAATCTCTGGCAATTGCTCACGAATACGTTGCACCAGTAATCGCTGCTGTGGCAGCTTATCTGTTGCTGTCACGAAGGTTACCTGCATCTGTCCATTCGCTTTAGCAATCCGTACAACGATCGTTTTAATGCAGCCACTACGCGTGCGCTCATCGTATGGATCGATATCTAACTCAAGCAAGATATGCTTCAATTCTTTATATACATCATTAATTGCGCTCTCTTGCACCGTGCATTCACTAATATCAATTAGCTTATGTGATTTCGCCGCATACAAGCCCGCTACTAGCTCCTGCTTATTGCCCTGTTGCCAACCTAGCTGTAGCTGTGCTTTATTACGATAATGCCATGGCTGCTCCATACCGTAAATTGGGCGTAACGGCAGCTCCTTTAGATCGGCATAGCGACTAAACGCCTCGCGCACAATTTCTTCCTTGGCACGCAGCTGCGCTTCATAGGTCATATGCTGCAGCTGACAACCGCCGCACTGTTCATATACTGGACATGGCGGCTGTTGACGCTCCTTTGAAACTTTCTCAATTTCAACTAGCTCAGCTTGAAGATACGAGCGTTCGACTGCTGTTACTTTCGCTTTTACAACCTCGTCAGTAATCGCACCTTCTATAAACACTGCTTTACGTTTATAGTAGCCTACACCTTCACCGTTAATGCCGATACGTTTTATCGTTACAACAATACGATCGCCGACAGCAATCTCTTCCGCAGAGGAGGCTTTACGTTGATCTTGAAATGAGCTAGGCTTGCGATCCTTGTGATGCTGCTTATTCTGAGGATAATCCCCTTTTCCCTGGCGTTGGCGTTCAGTGGATGGGGCCGGGTTATAACCGCTATTCTTCTGCCGCTCTCCATGTCGCTTAGTACTATTTTGAGCAGCAGCTTTGGTGCCTGCTTGAGTACCCGTTTTAGCGCCTGCTTTACCTAATTTGGCACCTGCTTGAGTACCTGCTTTAGCATCTGCTTTAGCACCTAATTGGGCACCTGCTTGAGTCCCTGCTTTAGCACCTAATTTAGCACCTAATTTAGCTCCTGCTTTAGCACCAACTTGACCGCGAGCGTCTATCTGCTGTGAGCTTCCACTGCCCTTCACTCGGTCATTGCTCTTCTGGTGTTTTCCGCCACCCTTGCCCTGCTTTTCAGCAAGTCTACGCTCTGCACCAGTCTGCCTATTATTCTCTTTATGCTTATTAAAGTCTTTATTGGACCGTTGCTCTGTCATCGTTACGTCCTCTTTCATCCGTTCTCATCTATGCTTCAAGTCTATATCCATTTATTATAGCCTATTCTACACACTGAGCCTACCGCGCAGCTGAAAGTTATTTCACTAGCTTAGATTTCCGTATATACATCAGCATCGCCAACACAAATATAATCATAAACAGTGAAGATAGACGATACATGATGCTATAGGATGTTAAGGTTGCAATTACGCCAAGCACCATTGCTCCAAGCGATACCCCTACATCGGTAGAGTTATAAAATATGCCGTTCACCGCACCATACTCTTCCTTACTAGCAGAACGCAGCATCCACGCCTGCAGCGTTGGTTGAATAGAACCGAAGCCGATACCATACAGCAGCGCAGAAAAGATAAGCAGCGACATATGATCCGCATAGGATAGCACCCATATACTTGCGATAACAAAGCATGCGGCTGGAACGAGAACAATCAATGGCCCTTTTCTGTCGAAGATTTTCCCTGCAAAAGGTCGCACAATTAAAATGGCTACTGCATTAAACATAAAAAATAAACCGACCTGTGCAAGCTGACGAACCTCGCCATAAACTGCAATAAAGCTTAGTATTCCACTATACGTAACGGAAATGAGTACATTAAGCAATGCAGGAAACCATATCGGAAAGCGCCATATAGAACGTGGAGCGGTTGAGGCAGCTGAGGCAGCGCTAGCTTTGACTGCACTTCCCGAGCCAACCAAGCTTGTTGCATGCTCTCTACTTCCTGCACCTACTCTACTCTCACTTGCCATAACTTCGCCCTGCTGGGATCCTCCGACTGTTAAACCCTCAGCCTTTACACCGCTAGCTCCATCAGTGACATTCGCCCCCGAAGACGCTGTTTTCACAAGCTGCTCTCCACTACCTGCCCCATCAGCTTCACCACGGCTCTTGTTACGCCACACATAGCTCCCCGACAACACTAGCATCGGAAATATAAATAAAATCGCACCTGCACCAACTAGCGCAAGCGTACTAAAACCGGATTGCTTCATAATGCTCAAGCCGATCGCTGGTCCAACCGACATAGCGAGACTGGTTGATAAGCCGAAGTAACCAATACCTTCGCCCATCCGCTTCGGTGGAATAATATTTGATACAAGGGTTGGAATGATCGTACTGCCAATCCCAAAGCCTATCCCATACAGTGCACGCAATAGCAGCAATGGCATGATCGAATCGGGCAGTGCAGCGAGTACAGTTGCTAGTGCAGCAATGACTAGCCCAATCGTTAGTACTCCTGTTCGAGATAATTGCTTGACCCAGCGTCCAGTCATTAGCCTTGCTACAATCGCTGTAGCTGCAAATATGCTCGTCGACAAGCTAACCTGAATATCTCCCCCATGCAAATTGTTCTTAATATGCATGGAAAAGGTCGACAATAGCATTTGTAAATTCAGAAATAAAAGAAACGAAGACAGTGTCAAGGTGACAAACTTCTTCGTCCAGAGAGCAGGTTTTTGTTGATCTAATTGCGTTCGTGCTGATGCTTCATTCATGTTGTGTCTCCCTTCCTACGCAAATATTTGTTGCCTTACTCTTCATCCTCTGTTTTTGCATTGCTTAAATAATCATTTAACGCAATTAAGCTTTGCATCAGCTCATGATATTTTTGCTTCCCTATCCCATTCTGCATATCCTCAATCAAGCCTTTCTCGATCTCTTCCGTTTCTGAGATAAGCTTCTGCCCCATCTCCGTACTATAAATGCGCAGTGAACGACGATCCTGCTCATCTGCTTGACGCTTGATGAACCCCTTCTGCTCCAGCTGATGCAGAATACGTGTAATCGTTGGCTTATCCTTATACGTAAGCTCAGCAATTCGCTTCTGAATGACCCCTTCCTCGTGAATGATATGAAACAGAACAGACCACTGCTCCGGCGTAATCTCGTAGCTACGTAAATGCTGTTGAAACATAGCTGTCACTTTGCGATGCGTTACTCCTAGCAGAAAACCTGCCGACAGCAGTCGCTGATATTCCTTCAATCCGATCACCTCAAAATTAGTTGTCATGACAATTATATACCTGTAAAAGAACCATTACAAGCAATAAAGCTCAGCATCCATATTCTGAACGCTGAGCTTTAAGCTGATAAACCGCTATTTAATTTCAGAATAGCTTTATTACAACGGACTATTTTCACCGCATAGCTCAACAATGACCTGCGCATAAATTTGTGAAGCTCGCAGCATATCGTCAATAATAATAAATTCGTCATTGCTATGCATCCGAGTATCGATGCCTGGCATCGTTGGTCCGAATGCAACGCCACCGTCAATCTCATGTACATAAGTACCGCCGCCAATTGCGATGCATTCGCCCTTTTCACCTGTATAATGCTCATACACGTTAAGCAGCGTTTGTACAAACGGAGTATCTGCAGGTGTATGATGAGGCGGTTCATAACCCGCACGCACAAGCTGCAAGCCATAAGCTGCAAGCTTAGGCTCTAATACGTCAAATGTGTTAGCTTCACTTCCACATATAGGTACACGGCTGTCGAACTTTCCTTCTAGCTCACCCTCATCGCTATAACGCAGGATGGAGAAGTTCACGGTCAGCTTACCTGACAGCTCATCCTCCATAGCTAGACCTGCCGCTGCTCCGTAATAATCATTATGCGGGAATACTTCAGAAATTCCACGTAGCTTGTCATGCCCATCACTTTCACTTAACGGCAGCTCAGCAATAAGCGTCAGTAAGCCAGTTAAAGCGTTAATCGCTGTTTCTGGTAATGAAGCATGTCCGCCAATCCCTTGCGCCTTAATATGTACTTTCCCCTCACCCAAATCTGTCAGCTCAAAGTTAACGCCAGTATCTGTCGTTACGCTAAAGGCGATCTCGCTAATATCTGCTAGCTCCAAGCCAATGATTTCCGCTTCCGCTTCTGGTGGCACGACATTAATCGTATCGCCACCGCGCACCATAACGACACGCGGCAAAGCATCAGATGGGAAGAAGCTTGCATGGAAAGATGTGCGAATCGCCCCTTTTTCAATATTAATGACAGGAAATTCTGCATCAGGTGTAAATACAAATGGTGGCGGTGTTTCCTTCGACAAATAGTAATCGAGATCAGTCATGCCTGATTCCTCATCTGTACCTACGATAAGCTTAGTATTGTATTTGAGCGGAAACCCAAGCTCTTTAACCGCAGCTAATGCATAGAGTGCAGCAATGACAGGGCCTTTATCATCACTTGTACCTCGCCCGTACATTTTCCCATCGCGAACGACTGCTTCATACGGAGGCGTGCTCCAATTCTTGCCTTCGGTAACGACATCAACATGACCTAAGATGCCTAGCTTCGATTCATGTTCATTGATAACAATCGTACCAACGATATTGTCCATATTATTGGTCGTCAAGCCTAACTCCTCTGCAATGAGTAGTGTTTCCTTTAATGCTTCTGCAGGACCTCTACCATAAGGCATTCCTTCTTCAGCTGTCCCTTTCACGCTTCGAATTGCAACAAGACGACGAATATGTTCAATAAATTGCTCCTTGCGCTGTGCAAAGTATTGTTCGATTTGCTGTTTTTCCTTCATGCTAAACTTCACCTCTTATAGATATATCATTGCGTTACAGCTACATCCACTTTCCTTTATCCTACCATATTTGGCGTGTATTCATACTAGATGAATGGATATATCCGACCAACTGACATAACATGCTTCAACCTGACATGATAATCGCCCCCCTTTCGACACCCTTTTCTTTGGACAAGCCGTATAATACAAGCAATATGAATATACGTTATGAAATAAGTAAAAGGTTTAAGGAGGATGTCGCTAATGATGGAGCAATGGCAAACGATTTTGCGTGTAAAGGGCGCTGCTGGCACAATCAGTCTGCTGGCCAGACAGCGTGATTCGGAGCAGTGGGAATATTATCGAACAAGCAGCATCAATACAGCTCAACAGGAGCAACCAATCGTCCATACCTTCGCAGAGGCACTTTCTTTACTAGGACAATCTTGGAAGTACTTAACTCCTGAATATATTCACCCTCAATTTAAACAGCAATGCTGGTCGCTTCTCTCTAAGCAGAGTGGGATGTTTGATCGCGTTAACTGGCGCAGAGCTTGTCTATAACCTAACAATAAAGGAGAGCAGCTCAAGACATCACTGGTTTCACACCAGTTCAGCCTTGAGCTGCCCTCCTTTTCTTACTCTATTCTATCCATCACATTGGCCAATTAGCAGTAGACTTACAGAGCTGGAACTAGCTGCGCACTTTGCTTGCTTACTAGCCACATTAAGCGATTGCGCTGCTTGCAAGGCTCCAGCTCAAAAAACTGCCTATCAGACCAAATTTGACGTAAAACCTGCTTAGTGATCTCAATCGCTATAACTTCGCGGTGATGCAGCAGCATCGCCATCTGATAGATGATTAGCTCGTATTGTGCAAGCTGTTCCTTGCACGTCGCTCCTGCCATCTGCAATCTCCCCCTACTCCTCAATTTAATCGCGCTTGAGCTATTCTATAGATTGTCCTGCTTGATTGCCTCAACAATGCTTCCCTTTTTCACCTTGGAGCCAGAGTAAAGCATCGAAAAGCCAACGATCATAAATAATACAACTAACATAATGAACACACTTAACCACGGAACCTGGAATGAATAAAACGTCGTTTTAGACATCGAGCGATAAATGAGAAACATAATTAACGCACTTGTCGGTAGCCCGTATAGTAAAGATTTTACACCATACAAAATACTTTCGTAGTTAATCATCCTATAAAACCCTTTTTCACTCATACCTATCGAACGCAGCATAGCAAATTCACGCTTACGCAATTGAATTCCTGTGCTAATCGTATTGAGAATGTTAGCAATAGAAATTAACGTAATCAAGCTAATAAAGCCATAGGAGAACACATTCATAATTACAATCAAGCCATGCTCCTCCTGCTTGCTCTTATACGCATTGCGCAGAGAATAGCCACTGAAGTCGTAATTTTCACGAACATCCTTCTCAAGTGCCATCGGATCATCACTCAGCATATAGATGTTACGCTGAATATAGCTGTCAAACTGACTATTTAATTGTTCAAGTGTCGCCTTACTCACAAAAGCGATTATCGTCGATTGCCCATATTGCCCACGAACAACGCCTAATGGTGCTTCGTTACTTTCTCCAACAATTTCAATACTTCCAAATTCTCTAATTTCATATTCGATATTTCCGTCACTATCCTCACCAACGCTATACCATTCCACCAATGGCAAGTTAAGATCATGCGTTTGCAACAACGATTTATCTGTCACATAGCGATTTTCTGCACGACTATAATACGTGTTTACATTGTATAGAATAGCTTGTGGATGACTTGGATCGAATAGACCTGTTTCATTCACATTAGACTTTGCCGCAATCTCCTTCAGCAGCTCATCATCCAATGCGTAGAAAAAGACGGACATATTAAACGTTTGCTCCGTAGAAGACATCTCTGAACCAAATATCGCTTTCTGTGCTGTTTTTGGCAATAACTCCACTGGAATTTCTACATTGCTATTAATCGATTCAATAATGTTATATTGCTTAATAAGCTCATTTTGCTTTAATAACTCAATCTTGCTTTCATCATACTCTTCAAAATAGAGCGATATATCATAATTGATACCTGCACTAGTACTAAATTGCGCTCGCTTCATCGCATCTGTTAGTGACGAAACCGTGAGAAATAACACGATACTAATGACTAATGAAAATATTGTAATCTGGTATCTTCGCTTATTACGCTTAATATTTTTCATCGCGATTTCAGCTTCAATACCGAATAATTTACGAGTTATCTTAGACGTCTTCACATGCTTACGGCTAAGCTTTACATCCTGCGTTTGGCGTATCGCATCAATAGCAGATACTCTCGCTGCTCGTCTAGCTGGCCACCATACAGACAACATAATCGTGAGCAGACTTATTGCGATGGACACTAGGATAATCCAAATGTTTACCCGTAGCACCAAAACCTCAGTGAGGGACATTGTTTCTTGAAACAGCGGGTTAATCGCCGCAAAAGTAATGCTAAGTCCTAGCATCGCAGATAATATCCCTAGCGGAATACTAATGGCACTAATAATTAACCCTTCAAATAAAACAGAATTCCGTTTTTGACGCTTCGTCGCACCTACACTTGCCAGCATTCCTAGATAACGCGAGCGATCTGCGACAGAGATTCCGAACGCATTGTATATAAGTGAGATCGAGCCCACCATAATAACGACCATAATGATGGTAATCATCGAATATAGGGTATACATAAAGTTATCATTAGAGCTAATAAACTGGAAGCGCAGCAGATCAGTGTTCATATCATAGTGCTCCATACCAAGCTCACTCGCAATGCGATCGGCATCTGCAAAAATTCCTTTATCTGGATCCCCACTATAAATCCAAGTATTTACAGACGTGTCAGTAGACAATGAATCCTCGTCAAGATAGGCTACAAAGCTGTAGCCTGGCGCTACAACATATTCATTATTCAAGCGCTCGATGACGCCGACGATCGTATAAGTGATCGGCTTCGGATCAACAAGACTTTCCACATTATTTTTCTGTTCATCAAGCGTGATCGAGTCACTTTGATCTAGCTTCCATGCAGTCCCTTTTCCTTCAGCCGTATCCTCTTCATAATAAAAGCGATCGCCAATATTTAAAGTAATACTCTTGCCAATAACTTGGGCAGATTCCCCTAGTAGCTGAACATAATGCTTAGGCACAACAATTTCATTCTGCTTCTGCGGCAGACGCCCTTCAACTAAGGTAACAGGCAACTTATCTAAAGCAGCCTCATTATACTCCGTAACAAAGATGTAAGGCTTGTAGGTTGTTGGCTCCAGCTCTTGCTCCTCGATCGGTGCAAAGCCTAATTTATGCTCCAGAAGCAGCTCATCGAGATAGGCACTGCTCTTCACTATATCTAGCTTGGATATCGGCACCTCGCTATAGTTCATATGCCATTCGCCGTGATTAGCTATCGTATCTCGCTTGAGCAGGTCCAAGAATGATAAGCCTAGCATCGTAACAGCGGAGATCATAGCGACAGATACGATGACCCCGATAATCGTAACGAGTGTGCGGCGTTTATTTAGCAACATGTGACGCAACGTTAATTTGTTAACGATATTCACGGCCTGATCACCTCAACCTTTTCAAGGCGTCCATCCTCAATCGTCACAATTCGATCAGCCTGTAGTGCGATACGCTCATCATGCGTAATTACAATCAATGTTTGATTAAAACGCTTGTTGAACATCACAAGCATATCCATAATTTCTTTACTATTCTTACTATCAAGATTCCCAGTCGGCTCATCCGCTAAAATAATCGCAGGATGATTAATAACGGCACGGCCAATCGATACACGCTGCTGCTGTCCTCCAGAAAGCTGATTCGGCAAATGCTGCAGACGCTCCTGTAGGTTCAACGTATTCACTAATGTGTTGAGCTCTTCTTTATTGACCTTATGTCCATCTAATAGAAGAGGCAGGGTAATATTTTCTTCAACCGTAAGCACGGGAATGAGATTATAAAATTGATAAATTAATCCGATTTGACGTCGACGAAACACTGCAAGCTGCGTTTCACCTAGCGAATACATATCTGTTCCATCAACATAAACCTTACCTGAGCTAGGCTTATCAACTCCACCGAGCAAATGAAGCAGCGTAGACTTACCTGAGCCTGACGGCCCGATAATCGCCACAAATTCACCCTTCTTCACCGAAAACGAAATGTTTTCGAGCGCTTTAACCTCGTTTTCACCTTTTCCATATACTTTGGATAGCCCTTCAACCTTCAATATATCCATCAGAGTTCCTCCATTAACTAATCTTTAGTTGTAGTATAGCGATGGCATATGACGGATGCGTGACTGTAAAGTGACAAAATCGTCACTTTCACTTAGCGTACCATTTCAATGTAAAAAGCGCCCCGCCTGCTGGAGCATTACTGGCTTCAATTTTCCCATTTTGCGCTTGCAGAATGCTATAGGACATCGCAAGTCCGATGCCGACGCTGCTTTCACTGGCATTGCTGCCTCTATAGAAGCGTTTAAACAGATGCGGCAAGTCAGCTTTCGCTATTCCACTTCCGCTATCCTCAATGATTAGCTCACTATATAGCCCGTTATGTGACATCTTAATGGAGATGCTGCCACCTTGTGGTGTATGCTCAACAGCATTTTTCAATATATTAAGTATCGCCTCTACCGTCCATTTTCGATCGACTTGGAGGACATGCTGAGGATCGCCCTCCAGCTCAATATTGAGTTCCTTTAGTTCGATCGGAATTTCTAGTGGCTGTATCGCTCCCTCCACTAGTTCCTGAAGCTTCACTGGCTCAGGCTGAAAGATAACCGTCCCCGCTTCAAGCTTGGAAATTTTTAAGAGCGCAGTAATTAGCCATTCCATCCGCTCAAGCTGCTGCTGCAAATGATGAAGAAACTGCTTCTGCTTGTCCTGTGGAAGATTAGGCTGCTGCAATAAATCAAGCATAACGCCCATTGACGTGAGTGGCGTTTTTAACTGATGGGAAATATCCGAGATAGCTTCACTCATTCGCTCCTTATCGCGCAGTAAATACTCGCCTTGCTCTACTAAACGCATCGTCACTTTAAATATTTCATTTTTTAATATGCTAAGCTCGCCTTCCCGATTATCTCGCAAATCAAAGCTATAATTGCCCGCTGCAATTTTCCGCAAATAATCAGACAACTCATTAAGCTGACGATATCTCCAGCGCGTAAAAATATAAAAATTAAGACAGGTAAGCACAATAACGCCAAGTACAAATAGCATTGCACTCCAGCCTAGCCAAAACAATGAAATCAGCAAAGAGATCAAAACAATTGCTAATTGCAGCCACAAATAAGTGCGAAATTCATTGTTACGCAGCATGTTCTATTCCCCCATCTTGTAGCCCAAGCCGCGCACCGTTAGAAGTAATTTCGGTTGCGTAGGATCATCTTCCAGCTTTTCGCGCAGTCGCTTAATATAGACGGTTAATGTATTATCATTAACGAAATCCCCTGCCACATCCCATATCCGTTCCAGCAATTGATTGCGCGTCAGCACTTGTCCTGGATGATTCGCAAAAATAAGCAGCAGACGATACTCCAGTGCGGTTAGTATAATTTCTTGATTGCCCTTATATACTTTTGCTTCTACTGTATGTATATTGAGATCACCGATTGTTACAATATTTTTGTTAGGGGCAGACAGCTGGTAACGGCGCAGCACTGATTTCATACGTGAAAGCAGCTCACGCACTCGAAACGGCTTCGTAATATAATCATCAGCACCCATATCAAGGCCCATGACAATATTGACCTCTTCATCAACAGCTGACAGAAAAATTACTGGAGCTTCATGCAGTGATTTAACAAGCTTACATAGCTCATAGCCAGAACCATCAGGTAAATTAAGATCAAAAATATACATATCGAATTGCTCATATTGCTCTTTAATGATGGCCTGTGCTAGCTCCACCGTATAAACAGTAACAACTTGATACTGCTCTTGCTGCAAAGAATATTCCAGTCCAGTTGCTATCGTTCGATCATCCTCGACAATTAGTACTTTCATTGTTTTGTTACTCCTTTGCACATGTGCCAAGCTTGACTGTTAACTATAGTATACTATACACATGAAAAATTAACCATTTTTTCCACTTGATTCGACTGATTTAGCTAGATTTCACCATCAGCATACCACGAGCAACTGTCATAACCCAAGTGTTTTATCCAATGTTGAAAGGATTAAAGTTTATATTATATCTTGTATTGACTCTCACGTAACGTGATACTTTAAGCTTTAACTATCGGAGGTGACAATGATGAATGTGAAGCAGGTTTCACAGCTCGTTGGAGTAAGCGTTCGCACCCTTCATCATTATGATGAAATCGGCTTGCTTGTTCCAGATCATACAACAGAGACTGGCTATAGACAGTACTCTGAGGACAACTTGCAAACGCTCCAGCATATTTTGTTTTTTAAGGAGCTCGGCTTTAGCCTAAAAGAAATTCGCAGCATATTGCAGAGCCCAGACTTCAACACCTTCGAAGCACTTCATCTTCAATTGCGCTCGCTGCGCGCGAAGCGAGCTCAGCTTGAGACGATGATTACAACAATTGAACGAACAATTGCACATGTGAAGGGAGAAATAGACATGAGTTCAGAAGAAAAATTTGCAGGTTTACAATGGGATATTAACCCGTATGAGCAGGAAGCACGCGAGAGGTGGGGAGATCAAGCAGTTAATGACAGCAAGCAGCGTGTTAGCAAGCTTAGTCATGGTCAGAAGGAAGAGGTTCAGAAGCAGTGGGATGAGATCTATTCAGGCTTGGCAGCGAGAATCGGCACGCCTGTTGAGAGTGAAGAAACGCTGGAGTTAACGCAGCGCTGGTTCGATCTGCTCAACTCTAACTTCGGCACCTATAGCTACGATGCCTTTATCGGCTTAGGGCAGATGTATGTTCAAGATGAACGCTTTACTGCCAACATTGATAAATATGGCAAAGGCTTAGCGCAATATATGTGCGACGCGATGGGATATTGGGGCAATTTACAGAAGCAGAAGCAAAATCAATAGCTATGAACTCTCGCTCTGTCGGCCTAGTTTTCCCTCGAGTGTGACATCGTTGACCGTTAGAATTACTTTTTCACAAGAAGTAGTTACGTTATCATGGTCAACTGCGACCATTATAAAATCGATAGCAATCGCGCTAATCACATGTCACTCGCGTTGACCAAGCTCAAAATAATAGGGCTGTTCAGAGAATCAGTTTGTTTACTGATTTCTGAACAGCCCTTGCTTCTATTATTATGCCTTAAATTGATCGGTTAGCTTCTTCAATTGATCGGCCACCTGCGTCAACGCTTCAGAGGATGCCGATACCTCCTGCATCGAAGCTAGCTGCTGCTGAGCTGCTGCTGATACATTTTGCGTACCAGAGGCTGCTTGCTCGGCAACTTCGACAATGCCCTTCATCGAAGCCTCTAGCTGATGAATGCCCTCGACCAGCTCTAAGAATGCTGTAGATGCATGATTAATCTGCTGTGACACACCACTTAATGATTGATGGATGTTGTGGAAGGATGATCCTGCTGTACCCATTCTGTCAATCCCCGCATCAACCTCACGTGTCACTTCGCTCATTGAGCCAATAGCTGCTTCCATCTCTACCTGTATGCCGTTAACTAGCTCGTTAATTTGCTCCGTTGCCCCCGACGATTGCTCCGCTAATTTGCGTACCTCACTAGCAACAACAGCAAAGCCTTTACCATGCTCTCCTGCTCGCGCTGCTTCAATAGCAGCATTTAGCGCCAATAAATTCGTTTGCTGCGAGATTCCACTAATGATACCTGTAATCTCACCGATCTTACTAGAATGCTCGCCTAATTGATTCAACGATTGTGCCAAGTTTTGCACGATAGAGCTAATCGATTGCACCTGACCAATCGCAACCTGGATCGCAACATTGCCTTGATCTGCTTTCTCTACAGTTTCACTCGCAGCTCCATTAATGCTTTGCATATCCATGGAAATTTGCCCAGATTGCTGATTCATCTTAGCAAGCACCTGCGAATTATGCTCCACCATAATTAATTGCTGATGCGAGCCATCTGCTATGCTCTGCATCGATTGTGCGATTTGCTCACTTGCGATTTTGCTCTGATCAGAGATCATCGCAAGTGCTCCAGATGAATCAACAACGTGGTCGCTTTGCTGCTTAATTTGTTTAACGAGCTGTTGAATGCGTGAGATCATTTGATTAAATGCCTGTGCGGATTGACCGATTTCGTCCATTGAATTAATCTCCACTCGCTTCGTTAAATCTCCTTCACCTTCGGAAATATCTATCAACGAATTACGAATTTGCTGTACTGGTCGCACCGCGCGTCCAATGACAACGTAAATAATAAGGAAGCTGACCAGCAGTCCACCAATAACCGCAATGATACTAATCGTTTCCGTATTCGTTAACAGCTCACTTGATATAGCTAGCACCATCGCTTGTCCATTCGATAGCGACGTTGCATAATATGTAACTCGTTCTTTATTGTATTTGCCTTTAAGTGAAGATATCGCTTGAGTAGCCTTGGTCTCATCTATTTTCTCTAGCAGCTCCGGCGGTACCACCTCATAGCTAGCATCTGAGCTTGCCACAATATCACCAGACTCATTTACGAGCATCGTTAGCAGGATTTCTTGTCCCAGCTGCCCTGACATTTGCTCAATAAGTGGGTGCACGCCCACCTGCTCCTCGAGCTGCAGTAGCATCTGCCCGTCTCGACCAACCTGAACAATTGCTGGCTCATTCCAGCCCGCTACTCCGACGAATTTATATAGCTTACCATCTACGTCGCGAATCATCGCCTCTTGCGAAACTTCCTTAGTTTTGCCCGAAAGAATATCCATAAACTCATAGGCTTGTCCCTCGGGATCATCACCGAAATTAAAATCTACGGTTGGCGACATATTCGTTAATATCGTCTGACCCTTGTCGTCTGTAATCCAAAACTCATCTAGCCCAGATACTTCAGCAAGCTGCTTTAATTCATCATAGCTTGTTCCCTTAGAATGAAGGAGAGAGATTATATAAGATTGCCCGATCATCTCTTTATCCAGAATTACTTCAGCGGTTTGCCTTGCAGTTACTGCGTTTTCCATCCCTACTCGAACTGCTTCTGTCAGCGCCAAGCCTTGTCTCTCTAATGCTTTCGCATTTTGCACATAAATGACAGAAGTCGTTGACGTTAATACAACCGTAATAATAAGCATTGTTAGTAAAATAACCTTGTGTGTCAGACCCAGCCTAATCCTCTTCACGGTGTAATCTCCCCATCATCTCTTAGATTGTAAACAGATCAATGTCTAGCAAATACAAGTCTTACGCTTCACGCCAATTCTGCTCTTCTGCTCCACCTTCTCGATATATTCAGTAGCAAGTGGAACCTTGCAGGCCGTGTTTCCTACGTTAACCTCGACCTTGCCGATATGTGCTGCTACCGACTTCGCTTCTTCTGTTAATTCTGGCACATAGCTGCCTACAGCAATAACGAAGCTATTCATCACATAACGTACACGATTACGCTCTCCATGGACACTAGCCTTCACGATAGCTAGTAGCTTTCGAATTTCATCAAGGTCAAGCAGCTCATTGGCAGTAATCGACAGATAGTTAGCATAGGTGCTCCAGCCACACACGGCGACCATCTCACGTTCATCCTCTATCCATTGTCTAGCAAGCTCAAGCGCATAATCACTTTCTGCTGTTACCCATGCTACCGTATACTCTGCCGGTGCACTCCAGCTAGCTTGATTAACCCATTCGGTCAAAGCTTCCTTAGTCATTAGCTTCGGATTTACGGATAGACCAGCCAAGTACATCGCATCATAGTTTCCCGAAGCATACAACTGCAAGGCTAGCTCATGATTCCCCTTCACATGCTTAACTAGCTTCTTCATATCGCCTACCTTTACCCCAAACAACGGCTCATGTGCACCATGGTTAATTAACGTCCTTTTTGTTTGTTCCGAACCTAACTGTTCAAGCTGCTCCATTACTTGTTTAAAGTCCACAGTTGTAGCCTCCTTTTGCTGTTATTATGACATGATTATTACCAATGTGAAATGCAAATAATTGCAATATATCCTTAACGAGGAGTAACGCCAATTTCAGCCAGCATTTCTCTTATCGCATATGCAACGCCGTGCTCAGTGTTACGCTTTGTTTGATGAGGAATAAGCACCTTTAACGCCTGCGGTGCATTGCCCATAACGATTCCTTTACCCGCCATCTGCAGCATCGTTAAGTCGTTAAAGCCATCTCCCACCGCCATAATCTGTGTAGGCTGAATTCCTAGCGATGCAGCATATTGCATCACGGCATAGCCTTTATTGCCATGCTCAGAATTGACCTCAAGATTACCATGTCCAGAGGTAGAGATCGCTAAGTCCTTTAACGCCTCGCGTACCCGTTGATCACATCGCTTGTATTTCTCATCATCATCCGTAATAGCGAAAAATTTATATATTGGAACCTGCTCATCTTCGAAATATGAATCTAATCTATCGACAAATTGGATTCGTTCGTTGCGAATTCGCTCCTCGCTTAATCTTAGCACCGTCTCATGTCGCGCCTGCAATGATAGATGGGCTAGCTCTCGCTCGGCGAAATTCATGGCAATATTGACATAGGCATCGTAGCTACTAGTGCTAATCGCACCATCGTCTGTTACTAGCTCAAAGTACATGCCTTCCTCCAGCAGTATGTCATGTGCAATTCGCGCCTGATGCTTAGTTAACATCTGGCTAGCAATTAATTGTCCCTTCTCGTCGTGCGTCTGAGCACCGTTCAAGCTTATAACAGGACAAGATATACCTGCCTTCTCCAAAATAGTAATGACATTACCATATGGCCTGCCCGTAGCAATAACGAACTGGATTCCTGCTGCTTGTGCATCCAGCACCGCTGCTCGGTTCTCATCACTAATTCTCCAATACTCGTTAAGCAACGTTCCATCCATATCTGAAGCAATTAATTTCATAACGTTTCCCTTTCTCTCCCGTATTCCATTATCTCCTTAATTCACCATCCCCAAGCACTATTGCTGATTACTTAATGCAATAACGCGCAGCACATCTAATTTTTGCTTTGTCTGCTCATGATAAAGCCATGGCTCCTTGACATGATCGATAAACAGCACGCCATTCAAATGATCGATTTCATGCTGCATACATACAGCCAAGTAACCTTCTGCATTGACGACGATGCTCTCCCCACTGCGCGTCAGCGTCTTAACCTGAACCGCTTGCGCCCGCTTTACAATCCCGTAATAGCCTGGGTAAGATAAACAGGCCTCTGCGCCGATCTGCTCTCCGCTTGCTGCAATAATTTCAGGATTAATTAGTTCAATTAATCCGTCGCCACAATCCATAACAACCAATCTTCGCAATAATCCAATTTGCGGTGCGGCTAGCCCCGCGCGTCCTTCTTTATCATATAAGGTTTCTGCCATATCATCTAAAGCCTTAAACGTCTTCGCATTTAATTCTGCTGGTCTTGCCTTTTTGCGAAGAATTGGGTCTCCAAAAGGTAATATTGCCTTAACACTCATTCCCTTCACCTCATTTCTTTATTTGAACGCTTCCTTTTTGTTCATTATGCCAAATGTTACATACCTTGCATACCGCTTAATAAATTGTTCTACATATATAAATAAGTTTTCGCCCAGTAGCATATTCTATAGGTAAGGCGTATACACCTAATTTTATTAAATTATGATGAATTTGCGACATTTCTTATATTTATTTGTCACAATTTCGAGAAATTTGCAATGCAGTAGAGACGATTTGCACATCTTACGCTATAATGAATATAACGGCTTAGGCCAACGATGTATTCGAACTTGACCTACTATGATCGCATAGGTGAAATTTATCACAATGCTGAGATAGTACTTATGATATGGTAAGGTTATGAGATAGATCTTTGGCTTTGACGATGAAAATCGGCTTAAGTAGCTTTATTTAAAGGAGACCTGGATATGTCAGAAACAAACACACAAACGCAATCTGCTGTAACCGCGGATCAACAAGCTTTGCTTGAGAAGCTGGCTAACCCGCAAGTGCAGGAATCACTAAACACATTAGTGGATCAGCTGCCACAACTGACTGAGTTAGTGAATACTTTAACAAAGTCTTACACATTCACAAAACAGCTTGCTACTGACGAAGTGTTCAAAAGCGATATCGTGCACGCTACAACTGAAATTGTAGGACCGGTAATCGAAGGCGCAAGAGAAATCGCACTAAACGCTGTTGAAGCAAAAGATCGTGCTGAGAAAAGCGATGAAACAATCGGTATCTTTGGCTTGATGAAAATGATGAAAGATCCTCAAGCACAAAAGCTATTCCGTTTTATCAATGCTTATCTTCAAGTTGCTAACGAGCGCGAGCGTTCTAACAAATAATAATCGAAATCATTTAACGTATGGACGGAGGACTAACTATGTCTAAACATATTGTCATTTTGGGTGCAGGTTATGGTGGCGTGCTTGCTGCACAATCTGTTCGCAAATATATGGACAAAAATCAAGCAAAAATTACTGTCGTTAACCAATTTGCTACTCATCAAATTATTACTGAGCTTCATCGCCTTGCTGGTGGTACGATCAATGAAGAAGCAGTAGCAATTCCTTTAAAAACATTGTTAAGAGACTTTGATGTAACACTTCGCGTTGGTAAAGTTAATTCTTTTGATGTAGAGAAAAAAGAAATCAAGCTTTCTGACGGTTACACTCTTTCTTACGATGCACTTGTTGTTGCACTTGGAAGCCAAACAGGCTACTTCGGAATCCCAGGACTTGAAGAAAACAGTATGGTTCTTAAATCTGTTGATGATGCTAACAAAATCAACAAGCATATCGAAGAACGTATTCAAGCCTATGCAAAATCTAAAAACGAAGCTGATGCAACAATCGTTATCGGCGGCGGCGGCTTAACTGGTGTTGAGCTTGTTGGTGAAATTGTTGACAACTTCCCACAAATCGCTAAAAAATACGGTGTTCCATTCTCTGAGCTTAAAATTAAGCTAATCGAAGCTGGTCCGAAAATTTTGCCAGTTCTTCCTGACTCACTTATCGAGCGTGCTACAGCAAGCCTTGCTAAACGTGGCGTTGAATTTATTACTGGCGTACCTGTTACAGGTGTTGTTGGCAATAAAATCGAGCTTAAAACTGGTGAAACAATCGAAGCGAACACATTCGTATGGACTGGTGGCGTAGCTGCTCTTCCAATCGTTGCTGAATCTGGTCTTGAATGTGATCGTGGTAAAGCAGCAGTTAATGAATTCCTACAATCTAAATCCCATAACGATGTATTCGTTGTTGGTGACGCTGCGCTTGCTTTCCCTGAGGAAGGCGGACGTCCATACGCTCCAACTGCACAAAATGCTTGGCAAATGGGTGAGCTAGCTGGTTACAATCTATATGCTTACTTCAACAATAAGCCTATGGAAAAATTCAGCCCAGTTAACTCTGGTACACTAGCTTCTCTTGGTCGTAAAGACGCTGTAGCTACTGTAGGTGCAAGCAACACTGAGCTTAAAGGCATCTCAGCTACATTGATGAAAGAAGCAAGTAACATTCGTTACCTTTCTCATATCAAGTCTATGCGCACTGTGCTTCATACTAAACTGTAGTATCTGCTATAAATTTTTATATTGCAGCCATTCTGTCCACTGGATAGAATGGCTGCTTGCATTAGGAGTCCTATATCGTGAACAGTAAATTATGGTCTGCAGGTTTAATGTCAGCACTGCTGTCTTGTACTGGCGGTGCTATTCTTGTTGTACATAGTGCAACCCAATTAGGAATTGATCATCACGGCTTACTATCTTGGATATTTGCAGGCTATACATTAGCGGGAATATTTAATCTTGTTCTCGCCTGGCGGTATAAGCTGCCGATTGCTGGGGCACACTCCGTTACAGCAATAGCTTTTTTGAGTACCGTATCAGTTGATTTCACATTACCGCAAATTATCGGCAGCTTTATTATGGCTGGAGCGATCATGGCCATATTAGGAGTAAGCGGCATATTTCAAGTGGTATTTAAGCATATTCCACGCCCAGTGATCGATGCGATGCTTGCAGGTATTATCGCACATTATATTATCGAGCTGGTGCCCGCATTTAAGAGCAATCCGCTTGTTGGATTACTTGCGCTCTGCGGCTTTTTCATCATTCCTAAGCTGTTTAAGGCGCTTCCTTCAATTGTTGGGGTCATTGTATTAGGTGTCATTGGCTTAATGTTCACCTATACCTTCCCTCCAGTTGAGCACCTAAGCTTTCAGCTGCCGCAGCTAACCTTGCCGCAATTCACCTTGCAAGGCTTTGTAGCCCTTGCACTGCCGATTAGTGTGCTCGTACTAAGTAATGATCTAGCAGTTGGTCTGGCTTCGTTAGAAAAGCAAAACTACAACGCACCAACGAATCGGATCATTACGTATTCAGGTCTAGGTTCAATGCTTGGCGGCTTATTTAACGGACATTCCATTAATATTGGCGGTATGATGACAACGATGTGCAGCAGTGATCATGCTGGTGCTAAGGAGCAACGCTATGTTGCAGGTATACTATCCAGTATCATATGTATTGTGTTTGGGATTTTCGCTTGGCTAATTCTGCCCTATATTACGATATTACCAAGCTACTTCATCTCAATTATTATTGGTTTTTCCTTGCTAGGTATTTTTATGAATAGCATGCAAGCAGCCTTCAGCAATCGTCAATATCGTTACTCGGTATTGTTTGCTTTCGTTATTTCAGCAGCAGGCATTACGATGCTTGGCATTTCTGCTGCGCTATGGGCATTAATCATCGGCACATTGACGGCGAAGCTGTTAAAGGAACAACCTGTAAGCTCTTCATCACCTGCTGAAGAAAGGGGCTAATGATATGAACGATCAATTAGCAATTGAGCAGCTTGCAGCTGCGATCTCATCTGCAAGCTCCATCACTGTCTTATCTGGTGCTGGAATTAGTACAGCAAGTGGAATACCCGATTTTCGTTCGGATAACGGTATTTATACGAAGCATGACAATGTAGAGTATTTGCTATCTGAGGGCTATTACAATCGAGAGCCTAAGCAGTTTTGGATTAGCTTCAAGCATATCTTTCAATTGCAGGAGATGCATAAATACGAGCCTAATGCTGCCCATTACTTCCTTGCCAAGCTTGAGCAGCAAGGAAAAAAGGTGACCATCGTTACGCAAAATGTCGATGGATTACACCGCAAGGCAGGCAGCAGTCATATTCTTGAAGCGCATGGCTCAATCGATCATGCTCATTGTCCAAAATGTAAACGGGTCTATCCTCTGTCCTATGTCATGGAGAAGCCTGTTCCTCGCTGTGAGGATGACGATTTTATATTGAAGCCGGATGTTGTATTATTCGGCGGAAGAGTACGCCATCTGGATGAAGCCTACGAAGCAGCAGCACATTGTGATCTGTTTCTAACACTAGGCTCCTCTCTTGAGGTGTATCCTGTTAAGGAGCTTCCCCACTACGCTGCTCAGTCTAAGCAAACAACAACAGCGATCATCAATTTACAGCCAACCGCACTCGATCGTCACTTTGATTTTGTATTGCATCAGGAGCTTGTAGCGGTGTTCACTGAGCTGGAGAAGCTGCTTAGTTAGAATGAGTGTGGCTAATTAAGCTGTAAGCTAACGAAAGTCACCGGGTGGGATTCAGATGCCGGCAGTCGACTTTGCGATGTCGGGTGTCGGAGTTCAAGTACAATGAAAAGCAGCAGCTTGTCATCCAAGCTGCTACTTTTTCCTATGTTGTCTTCTACATCTATTCAGAACTACACATTATTTTCTCGCAAAGTTCAGCAGTGCAATCGCTGCTCGCTCTCTTCGCTCCACATCATCGCTATATAACGCTTGTTTTAGCACCCCAATCGCCTCAGAGATAAGCTCATCATCAACGATTACCGTAGCCGCTTTCCCTTTATTCTCAAGCAGCTCTTCCATTCCTTCTAGCGTAACATCGTCTTCATACTTAGCTAAAGCTTCCGTGCTTCTAATAAATTGCTGCAGCTTATGTGCCATCTTCTCTAGCTGCCCGCCGATCGGCTTTAACCATGTAACCCCTCGACGATGAGTTCGTGGTGGTAATTGCTCGTGAACGTTCTGCTCAGCATACACAAAGAAATAATCGCCCAAATCACCTAAGTATGCCGATTGACCATCACTTACGATAATCAAATCCCCATCCTGCATTTCATATACGAAGAGATGTAATTGCTCAGAGCCTGGAGCCTGTACATATTTCGCACATAGCTGCTCCCATGCAATAAACTCCACATCCTCATTTAGCCATGGCAAGTGAATGCTCACATAGCTTTCTCGAATATATTCCTCAAGCAGCTCTGTTGTCGTACGTAAACAAAATAATTGCATTAATACTCCCTCATTTGCTTCGAAATAGACACGATCATCTCATCAAGCTTATTATACACCTACTAGACCTGAATAAATATTATTGGGGATGAATTGGTAATTTAAAATACACTTATCCACAGACATATTATTATTTATAAACATATTATGACCCACTTGTGCACAACACCCCCTATTTTATACACAGACTTATTCACATTTATCCACATTCTGTGCACATTACTGTGGATGAATATAGTTACTTTTCCATTTCCCCCGTTTTGCTACTCCGCCTTAGGTCTAGTTTCCCCTTGCCTAAAGACTAGTTTCATTTACCGTCCGAGGACTGTTACACAGCAACTGCGTCTCATTTACAATAAAGACATAAAGAACAGAAACGATGCTTCTCAAACAGAAACAATTTAATGAGAGCAATTAATAATAGAAGCTCAGGAGGAATAAAGATGAAAAAACTATTTCGTTCGGTAACTGACAGTAAAATCACTGGCTTATGTGGTGGGATTGGTGAATGGCTTGGCGTAGATCCAACAATTATTCGTGTACTTACCGTAATTTTAGCGTTTTGCAGCTTTGGTACAGTGGTATTCATTTACTTTATCTTATCGCTTTTTGTGCCAAAGGCACCTTATGGCGATATGCACCACTACAATAACCACTATCACTATTAATACAAATACTAATACAAATTAGAAAGAGGGAACGAACAATGGGAATTTTAAGTCGAATTGCAATGATGACAAAGGCAGTAACAAATGAAGTATTGGATAAAATCGAAAATCCAACTGTAATGATGAATCAATATTTAAGAGATCTTGATGAACAAATTGCTTCTACTGAACAAGCTGTAATTGAAAAGCAAGCTCAGCAACGTATTCTACAAGGAAAATTAGCAGATCTTGATGGTCATATCTCTTATTACGAAGGTAAAGCAGAGCAAGCGGCAATGGAAGCTCGCGAGGTTGATGCACGTACCGCTATTGAAGCTAAGCTTCTATATCAGGAGCAACGAGCGGAAACATTCCGACTACAGCAATTAGCAGATCAAGCGATCGTTGAGCTTCAGCAACGTGTTGAAGCGCTGAAGGAAGAACGCCAGCAGCTGCAAAACAAACGCACTGAGCTAGTAACTCGTATGCAAAAAGCTGGTGCTAACGCTAACCAAGGTTATCCTTGGGGAAGTCATCTGCAAGGCAGCTCAGCTACACAAGGCTTCAACCGTATTGAGCAAAAAATATTAGAATGGGAAGCTCAGCAAGAAATTTCTCGTAAGTATAACCCTTATGCTTCTGCAGCAAGCCCTGAGGCTGAGCAACAAACAACGCGTAATAGTCATGTAGAGGAAGAGCTGCAACGTCTAATGCAAAAGCAACAAACCGTTAGCAATAGCTAATGTTATCAAGCCAGCATGTGATTATCATATGCTGGCTTGAATTTTTACATAATTTTGAAACTCTCCCTAATACGCTACGTATCATAAAGTAGTTTGGTTAAGATTGACTTCCGTTGTAGCTTTTATTGCAATGGAATCGTTCTTAGAAATAACCAAGTTTTTAGGAGGATGAAGGATATATGTCTATGTTCAATCGTATACTTGCCAGTGTGGGCATCGGTTCTGCTAAGGTTGATCTGATGCTTGATCAGGACACTGTTCCTGCTGGCGGCACTATTAACGGAGTTGTTCGCATTACTGGTGGCAACGTAGATCAACAGGTAGATGACGTCTATGCTTATATTCAAACCCAATATATCCGTGAGCGTAATGATCACAAAATGTATGAGAAAGCTACAATCGCCAAGTTTTTATTAGCAGGTAAATTTACGATCGCGGCTAATCAGCATTACGAGTTTCCTGTCTCCCTTCACTTACCTCCTGGCACACCGGTAACGATGGGCAGAACACCTGTATGGATTCAGACTGGTCTCGATATTAAAGATGCTGTTGATCCGAAGGATAAAGACTATCTACATATTCTACCTCATCCACACTCTAGCATTATACTGCAAGCGGTGGAGCAGCTTGGCTTTAGATTACGTGAAGTGTCTTGCGAATACGCACCTCGTTATGCACGCGGTGGATATTCCTTTGTTCAGGAATTCGAATTTGTCCCAACTACTCACTATCGCGGTCAGCTTGATGAGCTAGAGATTATTTTCTATCCTAATGAAAACGGAGTGGAGCTGCTATTGCAAATCGATCGCCGAGCTCGTGGCTTAACTGGTTTATTTATGGAGGCACTTGATGCTGACGAAAGCTTCGTGCGTGTACAATTCGACCGTACACAGCTATCGCAAGGGGTTCACTTCATTGCTAATGAGCTAAATCATTTAATTGGTAGATACACGTATTAACGCGAATTCATTTGATTCCTCGCTTAGCATTTGCAGGGGAAAAGGATACCATTGTGTATGGTGAGAAATTTGGCAGTGTCACAGTGGATATTAGCGGTATTTTAAAACATAACCAACAAGAGCTCCAACAGCTCGGATGGGATGTCGAACTATTAAGCGGTGACGATATGGATCATACGAAAGCAATGCAGCCTGAAACGGTTTTGCTGTTGCTTAAAAACTGGTTGATTCATCATGTGGAGAAGGGACTTTAAAAACTGCTCCCTTCTCCACCGCTAATCACTATTATGACAAGCTTTTATTGTGTAACGATTTCCTTTACAATGCAGAAGCCCCAGCCGTCTAGCTTGATTTGTTCACCACTAGCAACGCTGCGTCCAGCGATTAACTCAACCCCATCGGCTCCTTTATAATCAATCATTTGCGACTGGGCTGAGTAATTCAAGTAGAATCTAATTTTCTCGCCACTCTTATTGTACGAAACCTTCAATGTAACACCTTGAGGCAGTTGCTGCTCCTTACTGTTAATGTCAGCCAGCTCCATTACCTGCTGCAATACTAGGCGCAGCTTCTCACTTGGAATTTTTGCACCAATGTACGTTGCTGTCCCTTTACCATAGCTATTACGTGTAATGGCTGCATAGCTGCCCCATTGAGGATGATCGTATGTTGCGAGTGTCTCGGCCGTTGACGGTGTTAGCAGCTCCATCCAAGTTGTAATGCCTTGCTCACAGCTCAGCGCTTCATAGTCTTGTGCTCCACGTAGTCCTACATGTTTAGGATCAATGAATAGCTGATAGCGCACTCCGCACGCTTGCTCAATAATTCCTGGCTGCGATGTCGTACGCACCTTCACCTCTTCATTGGTAAAGCCGCTCTTAAAGGAGTAAACAACATGTCCTCCCTGCTCTACATATTCATTGAGCATATGCAATAATTCGTCACTTGCAGCATAAAGTGCAGGCACTACGATCACGCGATAACGTGCAAAATCCTCTGACGAAGCATACGGTGACAGCATATCGCATTCCATGTTTAATCTGAATAATTCATCATACATCCAGCGCACAACATCATTGTAATTGCTGCCGTCAGGGAATTTGAACCAATCGATTGCTGTTAACGATTCATTGCTTACTAGCATGGCTACCCTGTTTCGTTTCTGCAGGTTAACCAGCTCGTTAGACAATCTCGCAAAATCTGCACCGACGGTTTTCGCTTCATGATATACAGGATTAGGCTGCATATCATGCGATAATAGACCCTTCCAATACGTTTCAAATGAGTTATGGATGGAATGCCAATGCCAATAGGAAACCATGTTGGCACCCGAAGCGATATGACTAAAGGCTAGCAAGCGCAATTGTCCTGGATACGGTGTCCAATGAGGGAAGGCTTGGGCTTGAGTTTCCAGCACATAATAATTGCCGCCTCCCTTCAACGAACGGGTTACATCGCCTCCGAAGGAAATTTCGATGCCAGTCAGCTCATCCTGTGACGGATGATAAATATCAACGCCTGCAATATCGAACGGAGCAGCCGCTGCAAAATGATCGACGGAAGGCTGTATGCCAAAGGAATGTCCACGCCACTCGAAATCAAAGTTTTGTGTGACAAACTGCCCTTCACGCTTATATTCATTAACAATCTCAACCTGCCAAGCTAAAAACTCCGTTACGAGCTGACGCTGAAACCGTTCGAATTCAGCGCCAAGGCTGCCGTTAATTGTCCCCACCACAGAGGGAAAGTCCTCCCAGCTATTAATTCTATTGCTCCAATAATCTAATCCTAATGCATCGTTCATTGCTTCAATCGTTGTATACTTCTGGCGCATATACTTAATAAATCGATGCTGAACATTCTCTCCTGCCGTGCCGTAATGCTTCGTCTCGTTATCTACCTGATAGCCTATCACTGCAGGATGCTGGCTGACATGACTGATTAGCTTGCGAATGATCCGTTCCGCATAAAACAAGTAAACCGGATGGGTAATATCCATAATTTGTCTTGCCCCGTACTTGCCTTGCCCCTGCTTCGTCGTTGCTAGCACATCAGGATGCTCCTTCACCATCCATGTTGGAATCGCATAAGTAGGAGTCCCAACAATTACTGAGATACCCGCTTCATACATCGCATCTAGCACTGTATCTACCGATTGGAAATTAAATACACTATTTTGCGGCTCATGTGTACTCCATGTCGATTCAGCAATACGCACTACGTTAATGCCAGCTTCCTTCATCAGCTTAATATCTTCCTGCAAACGCTCATAGGGCATATATTCATCATAATAAGCAACGCCGTAATACAGCTTTGTCATTGATTACCTCTCCCATCCTTCTTATCCTTTAACCGCACCTTCTGTAATGCCCTCCATAATATAACGTTGGAAGAAAGAGAATATAAGCAGTACAGGTACAGCTGTTAACACAAGTGATGCCAATATTAATGACCATTCCTTGTTATACTCACCGAATAGTACATTAGTCGACAGTATTAATGTGTAATGTGTTGCATCCGTAATCATAATGAGTGGCAATAAGAAATCATTCCAAATCCATAAAAAGTCGAGAATCGCAATCGTTACTGTAATTGGCAGCAGCAACGGAAAAATAATTTGGAAATACATTTTAATTTCGCTACATCCATCGATATATGCCGCTTCCTCTAGCTCGCGTGGAATCGACTTTACAAAGCCGTGATATAGAAATACAGCCATATTGACACCAAGCCCGATGTAGATCACAGACAAGCCATAAATACTGCCAGAGACATGCAAAGCTTTGGCCATGCGCGTTAGCGGAATCATAATGCTGTGAAATGGAACAAGCATCGACGATACAAATAATAGAAAGAGAAATGCGCTGATCCGCCCGGATGTCCGAGATAGCTTGTAACCAGCAAGTGAAGCGCAAAGCAATATGCCAGCAATCCCTAGTATGGAAACGGTAGCCGAGTTCAATGAACTGCTCAGCATGTCAAGACGTACGAACGCCTCGCGATAATTGGCAAAGCTAATCGATTGCGGCAAGGCAATAAACGAACGAAACATCTCACCATCGCTTTTAAAGGAGTTGAGTATAGCCATATAGATCGGAAACATGGCCATGAGTGCGCCAACGGTTAAAAAAAGGTTTACTCCCCATGACAAAACCTGATTCCTTCTCATGATTCAATCTCCTTTCTTTTCGTTAGTCGAAGCTGGATAATCGTAAAGATCAATACGATTAAGAACAATATCACTGACTTCGCACTAGCATAGCCATAACGATAATTATTAGAGAAGGCTTCCTCATAAATGTTCATCGTAATAACCTGCGTGCTGCGACCAGGACCACCGCCAGTTAAGCCAAAGACAACCTCATATACTTTAAATGCACCATTTAGCGTTAAAAATAAGCAAATGGTAATTGCATGTGTAATCATCGGTAAAGTGACATGCCAAAACTGCTGATAAATATTCGCACCATCAATGACAGCAGCTTCCTTCAAATGCTGCGGAACTCCTTGCAAGCCAGCCAAATAAATGATCATCATATAGCCGACACCGTTCCAGAGCGAAACAATTAAAATTGCTAGGAAAGAATATTTAGGATCACCGACCCACGCTTGACCTAGAAAAGTAAGCACCGTTTTCTCTGCGAGCTGTGGGAATACTTGCGTAAATATAAATGTCCACATGAATGCACTAATAATTAAGCTAAGCATATTCGGCATAAAAAATAATGTTCTGAACAGACCTTTGCTCTTTCTGCGCGATTCAATTAAAACTGCGACAAGTAACGCAATGACATTTTGGAAAATAACCATACAGATGACATATTTCAACGTAAACCATATCGAATCAAGAAAATACGGATCGTCGGTAAATAGCTCAATAAAGTTTTCTAAGCCAACAAAACGATAGCTAGGGTTCAAGCCGTTCCAATTAGTGACGCTATAATACAAGCCGTTAATCGTCGGAATTAATAAAAATAAAGCGTATAGTATAAATGCAGGCGCCACAAACGCGAGTAACGAGAAGTACTTTCGAAAGCCATTTTGATTCATTTGCCTGCTCCTTTCTGGTCCGTTCTCCGTGTTTTTGGTATAAAGATAGCCAAAGACGACTCTCTTTGGCTATCTTTTTTCTCTTTGTTGCCAATCGCTGTACGTTACATTATTGATTGACTTTATTAAATGCTTTCCATGCATTATCTAGCGCACTTAGCACTTCATCCTGTGACATTTGACCAGCAAAGTAGGATTGCAAGCCTTTACCCACTTCATCCTTAACCGCTTGCGGAATTTGCGGATCCTGATATGATTTGCCGTCCTTCACATATACCGTCGCATCATCTACCCACGGATAGCTAGCATATTGGTGAACGGTTGCAGTTGGATTAAACATCAACGATTCAAACAGACCGCTTGAGTAATCCTCGCTCATTACAAAGTTTAGAAATGCTTTAGCAATTTCTTTGTTTTTACTTGATTGTGCAACGGCAAGTGTAGTGGAAGCACTTAGGTTAATCAAGGTAGCATTCGGATCATCGTTGATCGGCAATGGAGCAACACCAAAGTTCAAATCTGGGTTAGACTTTAGAATTGTTTCCGCATACCATGGTCCTTGCAGCCATATCGCCGCTTCACCGTTAGCAAACTTCGCAGCGCCGTCATCACCGCCTACTTCAAGCGCACGATCTGTACCATTAGCATTAATAAGATCAAATACATCAAACATTGCCTTCATTTCTTGGAAAGAGCCTTCATTGTTATTCATTCGATCAATAAAGTCAGTATTTTCTGTTTTGATCAATGCTCCCGCTGCAAGTGGCAAGAGCAGCTGTGGAATCCATGCTTCCTTGTAAGAAAGCAGGAATGGTGTAACGTCGTTAGAATTTAATGTATCCACAACGGTTTTCAGTTCAGAAAGTGTTGTTGGAACTTCAAGATTGTATTGAGCGAAGATGTCCTTATTGTATAGATAGCCCCAAGACATTGTTTCTAGCGGTACACCAACTACTTTGCCATCGGTTGTCGTTACTGATTGCTTCACATCATCCAGCAGCACATCAACAAACGGCTGATCAGACAAGTCTTCTAAGTATCCTGCTTTATAGAAGGTAGGAATTTCGTTAATCGCATGCAGGGAGAAGACATCTGGCGCATCATTGGATGCAAGTCTTGTTTTCAATATTTGCGCTGCATTATCAGAGTTAGGCAACTCAAGCTGGATCGTTACATCGGTGTTTTCTTTTTCTTTCATCATCGCTGTAAAGTCTGCTGCCAGCTTATCATATTGCTCTTTAAAGCGAGGCTGTGCAATGAACACCTTCAGTGTTACACTTTTGCCTGCTGAGCTCACGTTTCCGCCATCTGACGTTCCTGTACTGCCTTCATTACTGTTAGCACCACAGCCTGCTAGCAATCCCGCAACCAGTGCCAGTGATGTAACAATACTTCCAACTTTTTTCATATTTTTGACCTCCCAAATTGTTTTGGTTACGTTTTCATTATAAGATTGCGCTTTCAATTTGAAATTGGACAAAATTAATCAGATGGATTGGATTATTTTAAACCTCAAGCTGCTTTCTCATTTCACCTGGAGCGACACCGAAATATTTGCGGAATACGCGATAAAAATAAGATACATCCTCATAACCGACTTCCTCAGCGATTTCCTTAAAGGATAGCTTGCCTTGCTTTACTAGTTCTTTTGCCGTTTCCATCCGTTGACCAATAATATAATCCGTCACACTTGTACCAAGCTCCTGCTTGAATTGCTTGCTTAGATACTCTTTACTAACAAAAAACATATTCGCCAAATCATCCAACGTAATTAATTCCTTCACATGCTTATCAATATAATTTCGAACGTCGATAATGTTCAGCTTGCTTTTGTACTTACGTTGCTCCTCTAGCTGCTTAAGTAATGTTATAAATTGATCCGCTACCTCTTCCCAGCTCATTTTGTCAAATTGCTCCTGCTGCAGCGTCACACCATAATCAACACTAAGCTTATGAGCAAGCTTCCAAAGCTCCTCATGCAGCTGTTGCTTCATTGCCGCAGGCAATGCCTCTTGAGAGCAACGCTCCTTTATTTGCTGCAGCAGCTGGTCAAGCTGCTCTGCTTGAAGCTTATCAATCGCTTGCTCAAGGCTTTGCTTGTACGCATTCATCATATAATCAATAGACACATCTACAACGGCCCTCTGCTGCTCCATATACTGATAACATTTGCGTAGTGCGTCATTAAGTGCAGCAGCCTCAATTGGCTTAAGCAAATATTCCACCGCATGATGCCGAAGGGCTTGTCTAGCATAATCAAAATCTTCATAGCCGCTTATAACGATGAGCTGCATCTGGGGATCTCGCTGGCGAATATACTCCATCAGCTTACCTCCATCCACGCCCGGCATTTTCATATCGGTAATCACGAGCTGAAGCTGATGCTCCTTCATATAGTTAATGGCCTCCATGCCGTCATTAGCCTCAAACACAATGGACATATCATACTTGTCCCATTCGCCAAAGCGCTTGACGATCTCTCGATTCCACGGTTCATCATCTACGAGCATTACATCTATCATTGAAAATCCCCCTTAACGGTATTAGGCAGCTTTATAATAACTTCTGTCCCCTCGTGCTCCCAGCTATTCACTTCAATACCGTAATTATCGCCAAATTGAATTTGAATACGGGATGCAATATTGACAAGCCCAATATGCTTGCCGCTTGTCCATACCTCTTTCTCATGATGATCAAGCTTGAGACGAGCACGTAGCTTCTCTAATTGCTCGCTACTCATGCCCACACCGTTATCACGAATGAATATATAAATGTAGTCCTGTTCCTGCTGAATTGAAATATGAATATGCCAATCCCCAGACTTAGGCTCTAATCCATGAAAAAATGCGTTCTCCACAATCGGCTGCAGCGTTAGCTTAGGCAGCAGCACAGAAGCTAACTGCTTGTCATAGTCAATCAGCACCTGTAACCGCTTGCCAAAGCGCTGCTCTTGAATGGACATATAATTTTGCATATGCTTAAGCTCTGCCTCAAGCGTAGCAAGCTGATCTGGCTCGCGTAGCACATAACGAAACATATCGCTGAGCGAGCGAATCATATGATAGCTTTGCTCAGGCGAGTTACTGAAAATCATACTGCCGATCATTTGCATCGTATTTTGGATAAAATGCGGATTGATTTGCGCCTGAAGTGCTCTTAGCTCAGCATTTTTCTTATCAAGCTCCATCTGGTATTCATTCAGAATATACTCTTGAATTCTGCTCTGCATATTGGACAGCTTGACTTCTAACAGACCAATTTCGTCAATTCTAGAGCTTATGGGCTGCTCCTGCTTTCGCATAAAGTTCAAGCCGCGCATCGAACGTGCAAGCTGAACGATTGGCTTTGAAATTTTCCAGCCGAGAAAAGCGGCAATAATCATCGCCACAATAACCGACACGAGCCCAACAATAAAGCCGTATTTCATCGTTTTAATCGCCCCTTGATGCACGAAGCTTTTCGGGATTACTTTAATAAGCTTTAACTCAATGGCCGAGCTTGTATTATAAAAGATATAAGCATCGTCCGTTACATAATAAGCTGGACCGCTCACCGGCTGCTGCATCACCTCGTACACCTCTTGCCATAGCTGCTCCGAGATTGCTGTCCCTGATGACTGATATAACAGCTCGCCATCGCTATTTACAAGCAGGATGGGATGATTACTGCCCTGGGTTAATAAATCAAGCGTCTGGTCCATCATTGTCCAACGAACATCAAGCGCAATATACCCTTGCTTTTGTCTATTTTCAAAGCGATTAATGCTGCGAATGATCTGGAACTTGCTAGCATCCTGCTCATCGGTCTGTAACATTAAATCTTTGTCTTGCTCCACTAATAGATTAAATGTCTCCGGTGAAGTGGTGAGCGAGTTAACGACACTCCCCGCAGAATTATAGCTAAATTGCTTTTTGTGATCATCAACATACAGCTCTACACCGACCATATAGTTTCCAGCGGAGTAGAAAATATTAGTTATTAGATTCGATATTTTACGTTGATCGTCATACTGCTCCGATAGCGATTCTCTGCCGTAGCTAGATAAATATGAATTCATATCGGAGTGAATAAGTGCGGAATATACAAGGCTATTCAACTGATCAAACTGCTGATCCAAATAAATGCCCGTCCATTTCATATTGGATAAATTAGTTTTTATCACTTGATCTTCCATCGCCTCGCTGGAATTATTGGTCGCCAGCACGGTAACAGCTACGGTTGGCGGTATAACAAGACAAACCATCGTAATAATGATTCTTGTTCGAATGCTGCGCTTAAAAGGAAGCTGTAGTCTAGTGAATAACTGCTGAATTCGCTGTCTGAGCACGTGAGCTACTCCTCTCTACCATTGTTGAAATTCGTACACAAAATATATCAGACGAATGACCAGAAGTACATACACCTTCGCTAAAAAGCAGCAGCACGTAAAACGTTGTAACATAAAACTCCAGCCGTTAGCTAGCAACCTCCTTAGAAAAGAGGCTGCTTAGCTCGACTGGAGTAATCATTGCTACTCTATAACAATTGTGTGGAACGATTCTGGCTCTAGCTGACGCTGCAGCAGCTTGCCATTACCAAGATCGATCGATAGTTTACGCTCATTCTTAAACGGGTTGGCAACTACAATTATTCGTTGACCTTGTGCGTTGCGGAAGGCTAAAGCATTGCCACACCATGGTCCGCGCAAAGCTAAGCGAACTGCACCCGCTCCGATATAGTGCGCAAAGTGCTTCATCACGTAGTATTCTGGATTATAAATTACCGTCTGACTTGCAGGATTAATCGTAATCATGCTGTTCTGCTTCCAGCCCCAAGTGCTCATCCCTTCTGGCTCTAGCACCATATTCCAGTAAATATAACCGTTAACCCCATTAATAAAGTAATGATGATACAGATTAAACACATAACGAGCGTAAAACCATGTATTTTCACCATCGCCGCATTCATTCTCTGTCTGTAAATATTGCAGCTCGCTATAACTCATCGCTGTACGCTGGATTGCATATTTACCTGCCCATTGATAGCCAACACCGCTTATATATTGATAGGCTTCTGGATCACTTAACACCGTATTAGCATATCCGTTAAAATCTGTTTCCTTCCTCTTGATCCATTCATCCCACGCTTCAGGAGCATTAATCGTACCAAGCCAAATCTCACTTTCGATGCCATGCTGCTTAAACGCTGGACCTAAATACTGCCCGATGAATATTCTCAGCTGATCGCCAGTCCAAACACAGGATGGAAATTTTTGATCGGCAACAACCTCGTTTTGCACATGGATTTGATGAATGGTAATTCCTTCGGCCGCATACGCCTGAACGAATTTAACAAAATAAAGTGCATAAGCCTTCAACACTTTCGGCTCAAAGCGTAATGTTCCAAAATTATACGCCTTCGGAAACTTCATCCATGTTGGCGGACTCCACGGTGAAGCAAACAGCTTTAGCTGCGGATTGCGCTTTAGTGCTTCCTTAATGTATGGAATTAAATACTTTTTATCGCGCTCAATGGAGAAATGCTGCATGGCATAATCACCGTCATGCTCATTTAAGCTGTACCAGTCTAGGGCATAGTCACTTGCCCCGATTGGCAAGCGGCATATATCAAAGCGCTGATCGCTCGTTGGCAGAAATAGTGAATCCAATATTTGCTCACGTTCTGATTGTGGAAGCTTCTGCAGCGCAATATAGCCTAGCTCATTAAAGCATCCGCCAAATCCGAGTAGCTGCTGCCCCTCCTCCTCAGTCACAATTAGCTTATCTCCTGCATTCCGTACTGCGGAATTAGCATCACTAGCTGCGAGATTCTTTACCCTGTAATCGGTACTAGTCTGCCATTGCTGCCGCTCTGTGCTCGTTATCCATACGACCTTATCCATAATCATGACTCCCCTTTATTACCATGATATAATTACGATGATTACTACCGTTAATTATAGGATTAATCTTGAGGGTTGCGGAGAGCTTGATCCCTGAGGAATTTACCCAAATCCGAGGTGATATCTTTTGCTTGATAATCAAAACTACGGCTATTTGTCGATTCAACATATGCTGCCCAGCTTAGATTGGAATATCAAATTTTATGGTGGCCATATCGGAAAGGTCAAGCAAGGCTGGTCTGCACCATCGGAAGCACATATCGGCTTTGAGGTGCTTATGGTATTGCAGGGACAGCAAACGACCGCCATTTATGGAGAAAGGCTTCAATTAAAAAAAGGGGATATTCTCATTATTCCGTCCGGTGTAGAGCATGTTAACGCATGCCAGCACAAGGAAGGCTTACGTTATTTCTGTGCACATTTTCATATCGATGATCCTTCATTCCGTATTCAGATGATGTCACAGCAAGAGCTAATTTACCGTGACGGGACTGAGCATAATCAACAGCTATCCAACATTATTCATAAATGGCTGAGCATGATAAAACATGATCAACACTATTCGAGTGCCGATTACTTCGCTGTACAAATGATATTGTTCGAACTATGTGTATGCCTTACTTCATTGTGGAAGAAAGAACCTGTCCATGAGAAGCGCAATAACGAATCTGAAGGTGAGAAGAAAGACAGAGCTTATGCCCTCTCACCCTCTGGAATTCATTACGCCAGAATGATTGCTGAACGGCTAAAGCTTTACTTTAACCAGCATGTTTCTTCTCAGCAGGAGCTCAATCTGTCTGAGCTAAAGGTTGAAGCACTAATCGAATCGCTAGGCATTAGCAGCGGATATGGCTTAGAAGTATTTCGTAAAGTATACGGTATTTCACCGCGTAAATATTTATCCGAGTTAAAGCTGCATGAAGCTAAAGTATTAATTCAGCAATCTAATTTATCCTTTAGCGACATTGCCGAGCGATTAGGGTATAGCCAGCTATCGCATTTTAGTCGACAGTTTAAACGCTGGACAGGCCTAAGCCCAATGGATTATCGAAAGCTTAGACAATGAGTTTAAAGTGATGACCATACAAACTGTTGAATTGCTTGGTGGGAGGCTAGACTATCTAAAGCTGTTACTCCCATCATAATGATGACACTAACAGCGAGGCTATCAAATAGAGGAGAAAATCGTATACGTATTGCTTCGGAATAGCTTAAGAGCAACCGGATTAAGGGTTTAATCTGATCATACCACACCCTCCAATATTCCCTTCGTCTTTCTTAAAATAATGTCCAGATTATCGTGCTCAGAGGTACACAACCACTCATCGAAGATGAAGCCATCATGAAAAAACAATACGCGATCTGCTTGCGAAGCGACATAGGCGTCATGCGTGACGATAATAATGCTTCGCTCTTTTTCCTGTTTAATTTGATGAAGACTAGTTAATATATTACTGGTTGCATTGTTAGCCAGGTTACCTATCGGCGCATCGGCGAGGATCAATGCGGGATTGCTAATCAATGCTCGGCCAATCGCAACCCGTTGCTGCTGACTGCCAGACAGCTCAATCGGACGATGACTTCTCCACTTCTCTAGCCCAAGCAGTGCTAGCATACTATTTACCTCAGATAAGATATACTGACAATCCAGCTCCTTCATAATTAGCGGCAATGCGATATTATCCTCTACAGTCAAATTCTTGAGCAAATGATACGATTGATAGATAAATCCGATGCTATCACTGCGGTAGGCAATTGCTTGTGACTCTCGCAGCTTGTCCGTAATATCCTTCCCTTGTAATAGTATCCGACCACGATCTGGTTTATCCATTACACCTAATATATTGAGTAACGTGCTCATGCCTGAGCCACTCATCCCCATAATCGCTAGCATTTCACCTTGCAAGAGGTTAAACGAAACATTGCGTAAAGCGTGAATCCGATGAGTTCCTACTCGATATGTTTTACATAGCTCCTTCACAGACAATACTATTTCACTCATGTTAATCCCCCTCTTGATCATATAATAAAACAGCCCATTCATAGTTCAACGCATAACTGCGCTCGCTAGGAACAGGCATTATTACACTAGACACTTAATTAACCTTGAAGCAAGCTATTAACTACTTCTTGAGCCGGTTCAAATACATGAACCGCAAACTGAGATTCGTCGTATGAATGTACACTGCGCTTGTCCAGTTCAACTACGTCAAGCTCGTTCGTGTTCCCTTCACGAGCCTCTAACATATCCATTGACTTATGAGAGCTGTATACCTTTGTAGATAGCAACATCATTACAATACCAAGCACATCCAACTTAATTTTCATTACTTTCACCAATTCACACTCCTACATTTGTTGCTCTACCATCAGAAGATTGTAGTAGCAACTTAATCATACATGGAACTAAGGGGAAAGAACTGAATACCTATTAAGAAGATCTATCGCACTCACAGAAGTGAACATATGATGCGAGGTAACATCATAAGCGTGTAATTATTTATCTTGTAGTGTTATCTCGCAAACTAGTGACAAATGTCTATTGTAATCCTAATAATGCCCAGTATAATACTTGGTATATACGATATAAATTGCATTGGAGGTTGTTGTCATGCAGGTTACTGAGAAGAAGTTAGCAGCACAATGGATCGATGATCATTTGGACTTATATAATTTCGCGGTTACGATTGGGGATACCGATTGGCAGCAGCAAATCCTGCAAACACTTGCCGATCAGGATAGACAGATTCAGGAAGAACAAGAGCAACGGATCGTCATGCATTTATGGCTCAAATTTGACAGCATTAACCGTAAAATGATAGAGCTATACGAGCAGTTAAGAAACACAAGAGATTCAGAAGATGAGCAGCGTCGCCTTATGGAGAAGGTGTGGGAATTCAAGCAGCAGCGCGTTATGATCGTGAGCAAGCTGAAGGAGCTTTATGTAACGCACGGAGAATAATCTAAGCTCAAGAGCATAGGAGCAGCCTCTTTCGTAGACTCTCACCTATGCTCTTTTATTGTTTTCAAACTTCTATTCCACCATTGCCTATAAGACTAGCTCTGCAATTGCATAACTTTTGGTTCATATAATTCCTCAATCACTGAAGGGTTTAGAAAATCCTTCACCGACCACTTAAAGCGAATATTGTATCGATCACAAATTTCCTCAAGCTGAGACCGATTCAATTCTCCATCGCGTTTATAAATTTGTTGAGCATAATAGATCATTCCGCTGCGTACGATGTTTTTCGTAACTAGGACGGAGCTGAAGTGCTGCAGTTCTGGCAAGCTGCGCAGCATTTCCACGCGATTATAAATCGTATAATGCGTAGTGTGCGCCAATCTTCCACGATGCTTTGTATTGGAGTGCTTAACAATATACTCTGACTCTACCAAATCGGCACTTTCAGAAATGGTATTCTCACTGCACTGCCCATTCCGTTTCATATAGATGCGCTGCTCATTGGCAACTCTAGCTAAATTGACAAGCTGGTCGTCGAATGCAGTTAAACGTCGCACGCTTTTGCCATCTCCATCATAGAGCAACACAGTATTCGTTTCAGGATTAATGCGATCAATTGTCAAAGAAACCAGCTCACTTAACTTTTCCCCTTGGATACCGTTCCACAATGCTTCAATAATAAATTTGTCCTGAGCGTTAACAAGCTTATCTAGCACATATTGCTTCTCATCGTAGGACATATAATTTTTTACCGGAATGACGAGCCCGTATATATACTGCGCATTGCGTTTTTTCCAAGGATTAGCGAAATGTTTAGATTGACCTTCTAAGATTGACCATTCAATGTATGAGGAAATCGTGGAGTATATGGAGCGTGAACTTTCTTTCGTTTTTGGCTTTAACACTTCAATGACAAATTGTTTTAGTTCATCCGCTGTAAAGTCATATATATCCTTGTCATACTTTTTTTCTAATGGTGCTGACTTTTTAAATATTCGTCCGTAAACCTCTTTAGTGTCGCGATTTTGATACCTTGAAAGATATTTTATTTTTATTTCTTCATTGTACAATGAGCTCTCTGTACCCAGTTGCAGCATATATATACCCCCTAAAAAAGAATAATTACGTCCTAGTGACTGCTAATAAAAATATAGGTTTACAACTATACAAACATACCGTTCTATACAATTTCTGAAATTTATTCCAAAATACCACTCCACTCTAGGTCAAGCAGGGTAATAAGCTTGTATTTTTGTCACTTGAGTAGTAAACTGATAACAATCAAACCTATAACGACGAGGTAAAGCTATGAATCGACATACTCTCGCTTCCTTAACATGGACGCGCTTAATGCGCTTTAGTAATCAAAGCAATCAGCTATCCGATCAGTTTCTTAAAAGCTTTGGGCTAACAACCGCACAATTCGATGTTTTGGCACAAATCTATTTCTTCCAGCCCTTAACGCAGTCAGAGCTTGCACAGAAAATATTAATTACTCAAGGAGGCATCTCAAGGATGCTCGCTCGTTTAGAGCAGGAAGGGTACATTATTCGCAAGCAAGACTGGAAAACCAAAACGATTATGCTCAGTGAGCAAGGAACTCGCATTATGGAGCAGGCGATTCCTGAGCAGTTAAAGTTTCAATCCTCGATGTTCGAAGGAGCCCTTTCAGAGGGAGAGCTTAAAACATTGTACAGCTTGCTTACTAAGGTTCATAAGGCTAGCTTAGAGATCAACGTCCCATAACGAATAGAGAGGAAGATTAATTATGCTACAAATTCAAGGACATCATCACACATCCATGCTTACGAAGGACGCCAAGCTCAATAGAAGGTTTTACTCTGATATTCTCGGGCTGCGTCTTGTGAAAAAGACGGTTAATCAGGACTCTCCTACGATGTACCATTTATTTTATGGCGATGAGATTGGCAATCCAGGCACAGAGCTAACGTTTTTTGAAATTCCAAACGCTGGTCATACCATGAAAGGAACGAACTCCATTGATCTTATTAGCTTGCTTGTGCCGAGTAAAAGCAGCTTAGCGTACTGGGCACAGCGATTATCGGAGCACGGCATCAGCCATCAAGGGATTAGCAATTTTGGACGCTACGATGCATTGTTTTTTGAGGACCCTGATCAGCTATCACTTGTGCTGCTAAGCAATGAAGGGCTAGAACAACCGCAGCGCTGGCAGTATTGGGCAGACTCCCCTATCCCAATGGAGCATAGCATTTTAGGAATGGGGCCGATTGGCATTAAGGTTGAACAGTTAGAGGCGACTGTGGGGTTATTACGAGATACATTCCATTACAGCGTTATCGAACAAAAGAAACAATATGTCATTGTACAGGCTGAAGCAGGTAAACAGTGGGGTGAGATCATTGTCACGGAAGACAGAGGTCCACGACAGCGAGCAGGTCGCGGCAGTGTGCACCATCTAGCGATTACTGTCCCTAACAAGGAGCAGCTAGCCCAGTGGAATGAGGTACTTCTGGAGCAGGGCTATAAGACAACAGGAATTATCGACCGCTTTTATTTTACAAGCCTATACTTTCATGATAAAAACGGTATACTGTTCGAGCTGGCAACCGATGGACCAGGTTTTACGATAGATGCCGACATCTCTCAGCTTGGAGAAAAGCTTGACCTGCCGCCATTTCTTGAAGTGAATCGTGCAGCAATCGAACAGCGTCTATCACCTCTTGATTAAATACAGCGTATGAGGAGGGATTACTATGAATGGGCATGATAGAAGCAAAGGAATGGAGTTTGGGATTTACTCGTTAGGCGATCATATGATTCATTCCATGATTGGTGGAGAAATTAGTGCCGAGCAGCGCATTGCGCAGATGATTCAAGCGAGTAAGCTTGCGGAGGATGCGGGCTTGGACGTTGTAGCTATCGGCGAAAGTCATCAGCTCTACTTCACCTCGCAAGCTCATACCGTTATTTTAGGCGCGATCGCCCAAGCAACCTCCAAAATTAGAATATCCAGTTCAGCTACCGTGCTTGGTGTTCATGATCCTGTTAGAGTGTATGAAGACTTTGCCACGCTGGATCTCATCTCGCATGGACGCGCTGAAATCGTTGCAGGTCGTGGCTCACGAATCGGAGCGCATGAGCTGTTTGGCTACAGCTTGGAAACCTATGAGGAGTTATTTGAAGAGAAGCTTGATTTGCTGCTAAAGCTTAATCAAGCAACCGGTCCAGTTAGCTGGACTGGTAAATTTCGTGCTCCACTGCTGCGTGCTAACATCTTACCTCAGCCGAAGCATGGCAGCTTGCCGATCTGGCGTGCGGTAGGCGGCCCACCAGCTAGCGCAATTAAAGCAGGAGCAGCAGGTGTTCCAATGATGCTGACAACATTGGGAGGTCCTGCCATACGCTTTAAGGAGGCTGTTGATGCTTATCGTCAAGCTGCAGCTGAGCATGGACATCAAGAAGAGCCAATGCCGCTAGCAACTGCCAGCTTATTTTATACTGCAGATACAACAGAGCAGGCTGTGTCTGAATATTACCCTTATATTAACGCTGGATTTACGGCCATTCGTCGGATGGGCTACCCTAAGACACAATTCGATGAAGCGATCTCGCCACATGATGCGCTTATGATTGGTAGCCCGCAATTAATTATCGAAAAGCTGCTGTACCAGCATGAGCTATACGGACAGCAGCGCTTTATGGCGCAAATCGACTTTGGCGGTGTTCCCTTCAATAAAGTAATGAAAAACATCGAGCTTATCGGTCGCGATATTATTCCTGCCATTAAGAAGTATACGAGCTCAACTTAATGATGCCCTAGCTGGAGCTGAATAAGCTGCTTCGGATAGCTTGTTAACACCTTAGCGCTACCGTCTGCTGCAATATACACATCATCCTCAATTCGCACTCCGCCAATTGTCGGATGGTAAATACCAGGCTCTATCGTATATAGCACGCCAGGTCGTAGCAGCTCCGTATTTCCAGCGCTTACAGATGGTCGCTCATGTACTTCCATGCCAAAGCCATGACCAAGTCGATGAGTAAACCATTGGCCGTATTCAGCTTCGGTAATGATGTCTCGTGCAATACGATCCAGTTCAGCAAAGCTTATTCCAGCTTTGCTGGCTGATATTGCCGCTTGATTGGCAGCAAGAACCGTTTCGTAGATCTGACGTTGCTCCTGCGTCGCCTCTCCAATAACAAAGGTGCGTGTAATATCTGAGCAATAGCCATCGGCATGTACACCGATATCGATAAGTAGGAAATGTCCCTCCTCAAGCTTTGCCGCTCCAGGTCTGCCATGTGGTAATGCCGTTCTCGCACCAGTAAGCACAATACTTTCAAAAGCAGGACGATCCGCGCCTAGCCTTCTCATTTGATAGTCGATTTCGGCTGCAAGCTCCAGCTCACTCATGCCAATGGCTGCTACTGCTATAGCATGCGATATTACCTTTTCCACTAGCTGCACCGCGTACTGCACCTTGGCTATTTCATGCTCACTCTTGAACATCCTTAGTGCAACAATTCCATCCTCAATATCGACACAGCGAGGCTGATTCAGTACCTCAAGCAAGCGTTCATATCGTGCTGCGCTAATTGCATCTTTCTCTAGTCCTAGTACTTGCGGCGACTGAATTGCGGCTACTAGCACCTGATAAGGATCATCTCCATCAGAGATAGGGATGATACTCTCCACCTTACCTGCCTCCTCAGCAGCTTGCACATCAAGCTGAGGAACAAATAATCTCTCAACCTCAGTGTCTGCCTCAACATATAACGCCAAAAAGCGTTCATGCGGATCGCTGTAAAAATCAGTGAAATAATAGATGCTCGAAGGTGAAGTTAGCAGCGCTGCTTCGATTTTCTGCTGCTTCATATACTGCTTAAGCTTTAGCTTGCGGTCGTGCCATAACGTATCCTGCAACCGATATCCCTCCTATTTCATTCATTACCATCCTCTTAATATTATCGCCTATTCAGGCACAATAAAACAAACGAATGAATGTTAGGAATGCTCAACGAATTGAGCTGATGATCGTGAAGGACTTGCTTGCGAATGTTTTGAGTTGTTCAACGAATTGGGCTACTGATCGTGGAGGACTTGCTTGCGAATGTTGAGAATGTTCAACGAATTGGGCTACTGATCGTGGAGGACTTGCTTGCGAATGTTTTGAGTTGTTCAACGACTTAGTCATCCCACCGTGGAGGAGAACAACTCAAAACATGAGCATACTAATGCTCTAGCTTCAATTCTTTATTTAAAAGTGCTTGCTTCCACTTTGTGTAAAGCTGCCATGCATCGCCATTAGCAATGATTGGCTCGCATATATACATTCCTTGCTCAACGGAATCTACCTTACCTGCCATATGCAGACGAACAGCGCTATTTAACAGCACTTGATTAGCAAAGGCAACATGCCCGGCTCCTTGCAGCACTTCCTCCGTAACCTTAAGCTGCTCCTGTACCGTCCATTCAATATCCTCAGGCACAGGCGTCTCCAATCCGTATAAGTCAGGATCAATAACATCAAGCTTTGCTTGACCACCTTCAACAGCAAAGGTACGTGTCGGACGATCGATAAATAAATCCTCTGACCCCTCTACACCTTGGACGATCAGCGCACGCTCATAGTTTAAATGCTGGAATAGCTCACTCATACGATTAAATACTGTGTTATGGAAAACACCAAACACGAGATAAGGAGATTGGCTGTAATCGATAAGCTTTTCCACTGTATTTAAGATCGTACGCATATCTAGCTCTTCACGAATAGTTCGAAGCTCTGCTAACGGAGGGCACCAGCTTTCTGCTGGCACATAGAGCACCCCTGTTTCTTTAGCTGTATCGATAAAATGCTGCTGTGGCAACTCATCGACTTTAATCCCTAAATGGATCAGCATATCATGCAATGTAATCCCGCGCTTCGGCGGTAAAGTTGCTGAGCCGTGCAATGTAACTGGCAAACCAGCGGCCGCCAATACAAATGCAGTAGCAAACGAAGCATAATACGATTTTTTCCGTCCATCATATGGACCTGTGCAATCGATTCCTCGTTGTACCGCTGGACGGTAAGCTAGCTTTCTTGCCGCAACAACGAATGCTTCCAGCTCAGCTACGCTTTCCATTTTTATTCTTTGCGCAATAAAAAATGCTGCAATTTGCGCATCAGTCGCCTTACGATTCAAGATCCACTCCGCTGCTTCCAATGCTTCCTCATATGTTAAGTCACGCGCTCCTCGTTTGCCGCGCCCCACTTCTTTTAATAGCTTAATAAACATGATGTGACCTCCTTAGCCTATTTCTCAAGCAGTTGATATACTTTGACGATTGAAGATGCCACATCAACTAACCGTTTGCGCTCATTCATTGCCTGCTTTCGCAGCATATCATAAGCCTCTGCTTCAGAAATATTTTTGATTTTACACAAAATCGACTTCGCCATATCAATCCATTTGCGTTCCTCAATTTTTTCCTGCAGCAATTTCTTTTCAGTTAACCATTGTTGACGTTCAAAGCATTGCTTCGCCGCAAAATACAATGCCCAGTGCAGTTCATCCTCATTCATCGTCGGTGTCAGCAAGCCATCCATAAACAAATCACTATCGCAAAATGCTTTGGACTGCTGGCAAGTATGATCACTACACCACCATAACAGCGGCAATGTATTCCATTGTGCTTGCGGATGCGCCCATTTTTTTGTTTCATCTAAAGACACATTTAACAAAATAGCATCATGTTCTTTAAACTTTAGCTTGGCATGCTCCTTGCTACTCGCATGCGTCACAATATATCCAGCCTTATCCAATACTTCTATTGGTTGTTTCGCTTCGGTAGCATTGCTTCGTTCTGAGTTGATCGTGATGTCAGATATCAATAATATTGAGCGCATATGGAAGCTCCCCTCTCCTAACGAGCACGCCATATTCTTTTCCTGCGTTCTGCTCTTTCTCACGTTAATATATATAACACAATTAAGTTATATTTGTCGATAACTACAGTTTTTTAAAATTTTATGTTAGATATGTTTACGTATGCAAAATTTTATAGTATAGTTTATGTAAATCAATTTAACAGCTCGAATACAATGGAGTATTCGAATAACATGGCAATGAAGCCTGTCTTCACAAGTATACTACACATATCTTACATGTGTTTAGTCTGCTTTGTGAAGCAGGCTTTTTTTGGTTATTATACACTGCATCATTTCCATGTAGGTGTCAATCGGGAGAGGAGAGATAATGATGAGAGAGAAAGAAAAATTGGTGTTAATCGGCAACGGTATGGCTGGGGTACGTACGATTGAGCATTTGCTAAAACTAGCACCTGATAAATACGAGATCACAATTATTGGTGAAGAGCCGCATCCTAACTATAACCGCATAATGTTATCTTCGGTGCTTGCAGGCGGCACTAGCCTGCAGGACATCATCATTAATGACTGGGCATGGTACAAGGAGAATAATATTAACCTCGTTACAGGACAAAAAGCAATGAAGATCGATACGAAGGCTGGTAACGTAACGACAAGCACAGGAGCGATCTATCCTTATGACCGCCTCATTCTAGCAACGGGCTCCAACCCATTTATGCTGCCTATCCCTGGAGCTGATAAAAAAGGCGTTATTGCATTCCGCGATATTTCTGATTGCGAAACGATGATGGACACATCAAAAAAGTATAAACGAGCTGCTGTTATTGGTGGTGGCTTGCTAGGTATCGAAGCAGCACGCGGCTTGCTACATTTAGGAATGGAAGCAACCGTAATTCATTTGAACGATTATTTGATGGAAAGACAGCTTGATGAGCCAGCAGCAAGAATGCTACAACGAGAGTTAGAAGCACAAGGCATGAAGTTTCTACTCAATAAGCATTCTGCTGCAATTACAGGCCGTAGCAGAGTGAACGCATTGCAATTTGCCGATGGCAGCGAGCTGAAAACAGACTTGATCGTTATGGCCGTTGGTATTCGTCCGAATACTGACCTGGCAAAAAGCTCAGGGCTTGAGGTTAATCGCGGCGTAGTTGTTAACGATTATCTCGAAACGAGCATTCCAAACATTTACGCTGTTGGTGAATGTGCAGAGCATCGCGGCATTGCATACGGTCTAGTTGCTCCACTTTATGAGCAAGGCGCTGTATTAGCGAAAAAGCTTGCTGGCGCAGAAACTGCTGGCTATGGCGGCTCCGTTACCTCTACGAAGCTTAAAGTTTCTGGTGTCGATGTATTTTCAGCTGGTGACTTTAGTGAATCATCAGAAACGAAGGCACTACGCTTCCAAGACGATCTAGAAGGAACGTACAAAAAAATTGTTATCCGCAACGGCAAGCTAGTCGGCGCAGTGCTTTTCGGAGACACAAGTGATGGAGCAGAATTATTCTCCCTCATTAAAAAGGGTGAAAATGTTGAGGGCAGAGAAAAAGAGCTGCTGCTTGGGTTTTCACTTGATAGATTAGGCGACGGTGGCAATAAACTAGCCAAATACGAAAACATGCCGAATGATGAAATTGTATGCGGCTGTAACGGTGTTTCCAAGGAAACGATTGTTGATGCCATTAACAATAAAGGCTGCAATAGCGTGTCCAGCATTAAAGCTTGTACGAAAGCATCTGGGTCCTGCGGTGGCTGTAAGCCGATTGTAGAAGGCTTGCTCAGCGTCTATGCTGGAAGTTCAGCTGCTGAGCCTGTAAAAGAAGGAATTTGCGGCTGTACGACATTATCTCGCGATGAAATCGTAGCAGAAATTAAACGCATGGGTCTGCTTACGATTAAAGAGGTTATGAATGTACTAGAATGGAAAGAGCCGGAAGGCTGCTCCAAATGCCGTCCATCACTCAACTACTATCTTGGGATGCTATTCCCTGAACAATATGTCGATGAAAAAGAATCTCGTATTACGAATGAGCGCTATCATGCCAACATTCAAAAAGACGGTACCTTCTCTGTTGTACCGCGCGTATATGGCGGTGTAACAACACCTGCAGATCTTAAAAAAATTGCCGAGGTTGCTGAGAAATTCGATGTGCCAATGGTCAAATTCACAGGTGGACAACGCCTCGACTTACTCGGTGTTAAAAAAGAAGATCTGCCTAAAATGTGGGAAGAGCTTGATATGCCTTCAGGCCATGCTTACGGTAAAACATTACGTACCGTAAAAACTTGCGTCGGTTCAACCTTCTGTCGCTTCGGTACACAAGACTCGATCTCTATGGGTATTCGCATGGAAAAAGCATTTGAGCGCTTGAATGCTCCTGCCAAAGTAAAGCTGGCGGTATCGGGCTGTCCACGTAACTGTGCTGAGGCTACGATTAAAGATGTCGGGGTTGTTGCAATCGATGGCGGTTGGGAAATTCATGTAGCCGGCAATGGTGGTGTCAAGGTAAGAGCAACAGATCTGCTATGTGTTGTTAAAACGGAAGATGAAGTAATGGAATGGTCATCTGCCTTCCTACAACTGTATCGTGAAGAAGCAACTTGGAATGAAAGAACAGCGCAATGGGTTGAGCGCGTTGGCTTAGATTATGTGAAGGCAGCATTGAAAAATAAAGAAGATCGTGTAGCTTTAGTTTCACGCATCGAAAAAGCGCTAAGCGTAATGAGCGATCCTTGGAAAGAAATTACGCAAAACAAGGAATTACGTAAAAACTTCGAGCAGCTGGTCAGTTTGGAATCACCAGCAACAAACTAAGCCTCTCTGCAGGGCATGGAAAGTCTGACATATCCCTTCGCAGTACTTTTCATGCCCATGCAGTGAATCAAGAGAGAATCAAGAAAAGTTGGGAGAGATTTCATATGGCGACTAAAGTTTTGGTTGGGAATTTATCTGATATTGATGTAAAAAGCTCGCGTAAGCTAAGTGTAGACAATATTGATATCGCAATCTTCCATCTTTCTGACGGAAGTGTGCTGGCGGTAGAAAATAAATGCCCGCATAAGGGCGGCTTATTATCTGAAGGAATGGTTTGTGGCGACAAGGTTCATTGCCCATTGCATGACTGGAGAATTGACCTGCGTAGCGGAAAAGTACAGGAGCCGGACGATGGCTGTATTACTACCTTCCCTACTGAGATTGATCAAGCAAGCGGTGATATTTATATAACATTGTAAATAGAAAGATAAGCTAGAGTTACGATAGGAGGAATTTGTATGAGTAAAAGTATTAGCTCGCTTTATGGCAAATCAAGCAATCTAGAGGATAAACTACTGCGTACGAGCAGCGATTATAGCAATATGACAATCGGCAATGTTGCCATTATCGGTGCAGGACCAGGTGATCCCGAATTGCTAACGCTAAAAGCATTACGCTATATTCAAAGTGCAGACGTCCTCCTATATGATCGACTTGTAAGCAAGGAGATTATTCAGTATGCGAAGGTCAATGCTGAGCTGGTCTATTGTGGTAAAGCGCCTGGTAAGCATGCGATGACACAGGATGAAATTAATGAAGCGCTAATCCATTACGCGTTACTAGGCAAAAATACGGTTCGACTTAAAGGCGGAGATCCCTTTATATTCGGTCGCGGTGGTGAGGAAGCATTGGCACTTGCCGCATATGGTATTCCATACAACATCATTCCTGGTGTCACATCAGCAATAGGTGCTTCTGCTGCAGCCAGCATACCTATGACTCATCGCAATGTAGCTACCTCCTTCGCTTGCGTCACAGGCAATCGTTGTCACGATAACAATAAGCCGATACGTTGGGATTTGCTAGCTCATAGCGTAGATACGTTAGCGATCTATATGGGGGTTAGCCAACTGAACGACATTCAATCCGAGCTGCTAGCAGCAGGCAAGTCTGCCGCTACGCCAATTGCCTTTATTGAACAAGGAACGACAGCTAAGCAACGTATCCTTACAGGCACATTGGGCGAAATGAGTGAGCTTGCAGCCAATAGTAAGCTAAGCAATCCAGCATTAATTATTGTCGGTGAAGTGGTACTCATTCGCGAGCAGCTGCAAGCTGCTATGCTCCAAGCGTCAACACTGCGCCAAATCGGCTAGTTAAAAGCGATCAAAAGATTCTCTCAAGAACCTTTTGATCGCTTATTTTTATTGCTTATTGCTGTTAAGCTTCTCTTGCACCGAGCGTAGCTTCTGCTCGGAAGAAGCCACTTTATCTCGACGATCATCAATCTTGATCGAAGTGGATACACGCTGCGCTCCAGATAGGAACGGTGCCTCATGCAATGCAGCAATCGCACTCCATAGCGCTGTAAGCTCTCCTTCAATAATGGTGCTCATCGACGTTAACGTATATTGAATACCAGACTGCTGCTCTAACACCAGCTGCAGCTCTGCTACATAGCCACTTAAGCTAGTGCTGCCTGTTCCAATCGGAATAATTGTCACTTCAGCTATCGCCATCTATTCTCGCCTCCATATCCATTCACTTCACAGAGACACTTTACTACAATCTATCCCCTCGAAGCAAGGAAACCGTCTGCTGACGATTACTGCTTCTACATAGCTCAGATATTACCGCCACTCCATCTGCACCAGCAAGGCGAATAGCAGCCGCATCCTTACTTGTAATACCACCGATTGCGACAATCGGGTAATTTGGATAAGACTGGCGTATTTCACTTAAGAAGCCTACTCCTGCTGGTGGGTTAGCATCTTCCTTGGAGCTCGTTGCGAAAATTGGTCCAATCCCCACATAATCCGCACCGCCTGCTACAGCTAGCTTCATTTCCTCCTCATTATGCACAGATACGCCAACTATTGCATGTGGTAGCTTATTGCGCACATGCTGTAATGGCTCATCGTCTTGACCAACATGAACACCATCTGCGTTTAGCTTGAGCGCAAGCTCAATATTGTCATTAATAATAAATGGAACGCCATAGCGCTGACAAAGCGCCTGACATTGTCTAGCAAATAATTCTAGCTGCTTACCCTGCAGTGCTCCACTTCCCTTTTCGCGAAGCTGAAATAGTGTAACACCAGCAGCTAAAGCATCCTCCAGCACCTCAAGCGGAGATTGCTCGCTCTGACAATTCACAGTCCCCATGACAAAGTAAACGGCAAGCTGCTCAGCCCTCAACATAGACAACCTCCCCGCCATCGCCAACACTGTTATATGCAAAATGATTCGTCGGCCCATGTCCATGTCCTAGCTCAAGTGGATTGGATATCGCTGCATGCACGTATGACTTAGCGGTTATAATTGCCTGCTGCAGCTCCTCTCCTTTAGCCAGCTGGGCAGTTATTGCAGCGGAGAATGTGCAGCCTGTTCCGTGTGTATGAACCGTTGCAACGCGTGGTGCATGTAGCTGAAAGCTTGTGCCGTTCTGTAAAAATACATAGTCGACTACTTTGTCGCTGTCATCGTCTTGCCAATGTCCACCCTTCATCACGACAGCACCCATCCCGTAGCTAAGTAGAATACTCGCCGCCTCGGCAATATGCCCCTCACGCTGGATTGTCAACCCTGCCAGCACCTCTGCCTCACTAATATTCGGTGTGCATACCGTCGCTAATGGCAGCAGCTGTGTCTTTAACGCTTCCGCTGCGTCTGTCTGCAATAGGCTGGCACCACCCTTGGCAATCATAACTGGATCAACAACGATAGGTGGTCTTTGACGTAAAGCTTGCTGCTGTAAAAAATCCGAAATCACCTCAATAATTTCTGCTGAAAAGAGCATGCCTGTCTTAAGCGCACCAATTGTAAAATCATCATATAGCGCTTCAAGCTGGCTTTTAACGAATAACGGATGAATAGATGATATTCCGTTGACACCCAATGTATTTTGCGCTGTCAGTGCAGTAATTGCCGACATACCAAACACACCAAGCTCCTGAAAGGTTTTTAAATCCGCTTGAATGCCCGCGCCACCTCCGCTATCTGAGCCTGCAATACTCAAAGCGGTATAGATAGGTGGTTGTTCTCCCATTCTCTGTTTCTCTACACTCAACTCCATCTTAGTCCTCCTCAAAATGTTGGGCGGACGCAACCAAAAAAAGCTTCCTTGTCAACGACAAAGAAGCTTAAAATCATTGCTCCCTACGTCAGTGTTAACTGTCAGGTTCAAAGGGTCAGGTTTTAACCTTCTCAACTCGTAAGTCCCCCCGCAAAATATTATAAATTATGAAATTCCTTCCTGATTATAGCATAATCTTAATGTGATTGGGCTTCTATTAATAAAAATTACTCAACTTTTACCTTTAGCTGTGCTAACATAAACATAAAATGTAAATTTAATGAGGGATTGCTCGTGGATGCACAACTCACTACATATGTCACGCTCGTCAGTACATCAGCTGTATTGAATTTATTTCTATGTCTCTATGTTTTGTTTACGCGACATCGTTATCCTAATATTGCAACCTTCTTTATACTCAATACAGCCGCAACCGCTATTTACTGCTTTGGATATGCCTTTAGCTTAACATCAACGACGATAGAGCAAGTAAAATTTTGGAATCTTGTTCAATATTGTGGCATGCCTTTTGCTCCAGCATTCGGCTTGTTGTTTGTTATGCAATATTTAGGGATGAAGGTGGGGCGAACTAAAACAACGCTATTACTAATCATTCCGTCACTTAGCGTTTTATTTGATTTAACTAATAAATATCACCATCTACTTTATCGAACATACGAGATTGACGCAGTGCTTGGTGCTCCGTACGTGTACAAGGAATACGGCATCTGGTTTGTTGTACATGGAATCTTTTTATTTTGCTGTATGCTAACAGGCTCTATTTTACTATTATCTCGCTGGAAGGAAACCGCAGCAGCTTATCGACCGCAGTTGATTGCCTTAGCAAGCGCGCAGGTTTTGCCGATGGTTACTGCGTTTCTCTATTTGATCAACGTTACACCTGCTGGGGTTGATCCCGTACCGATGGTCGTCTGGGTTTCTTCCATTCTGTTTTTATGGGCAATTCATACGTCTAGCATGCTATCGATTCTCCCCATTGCTAAGGAGACGATATTTAATAGTATTAACGATGGCGTTATCGTGTTGGATGAAGCACGTCGCCTTATCGATTATAACGATGCCTGTCAGCATATGATGCCAGGCTTGCAACGCTCAATGTATGGTCAAAGCATAGACAAGCTGTGGCAGACATTGTTTCCAGAAGCCAATCGACTACCATTAACAGCCGAAAATAAAACGTTCGATCTGCCACTCATTATTAATGATCGATTGTACATCTTTCAGCTACGCATCTCACCCTTCACCCAAGGCAATCGACGCAAAGGGCTACTGCTTATTTTCACCGATATGACGGCGCTAAAGCAATTGCAGCAACGTTTAGAGAAGCTTGCTTATTATGATGAGCTTACTGGTATTTATAATCGACGGGCATTTTTTCAGCAAAGCGATGATGCCTTCGAGACTGCTAGAAAGCACAAGCAACCTTACACGATTATATTATTTGATATCGATTACTTTAAGAAAATTAATGATACATACGGCCACCAGATTGGAGATCGCATGCTTCTCCATGTCGCATCCATTTGCAAGGCACAGCTGCAACGGAATATGATATTCGCGCGCTATGGCGGAGAAGAGTTTGTGATTGCATTGCCGAATTATACAGGAGTTCAAGGTGAAGACTTCGCCAATACATTACGTAAGCAAATCGCTGCCTCTCCACTAGAGGAAGAGAAGCAGGTTATCTATTCTACCTCAAGCTTCGGGGTTGCGACCGTCGATAGCAACTCAGTACAATCGTGGACAACGATATTACAATATGCCGATGAAGCTCTTTATGCAGCTAAGCACGGGGGGCGCAATCAAGTAAAGTACACTGAAAGAGCATAACAAAAATCCGCCATCTTCGCTTGACGTAACGTCAAGAGGTAGATGGCGGATTTGTTATTATTTAAGAGAAATCACTAGCGTCGCATTAAAATAATTCAACACCTAAGTAAAATCTGAATTTTCTGTAATTCTATCTTTGCATAAAAAAAGCCTTTATAATGGTTGGGCGGTAGTAAACCATCCAAATCCAA
>Ga0180216_1000325_pt1 | contig 52801 bp, 38 predicted proteins | sample eDN3rd37CBELigMG_FD_128879 | JGI IMG/M metagenome (GOLD analysis project Ga0180216, IMG submission 128879) | Enriched Miracle-Growth compost microbial communities from Emeryville, California, USA - eDNA 3rd pass 37_C BE-Lig MG (version 2)... ...
GCAATGTGACCTCTTCACAACGGCAGACGATGATTGGATCTGACTCCATCACACGATTCCTCCTTATTGTAGTAAATCCTAAAAAGGAATGATCACACCAACTCCCAATGCAAAAAACATGCCGAGAAGTATTTCTCGACATGTTTTTCGGAAATTTGTAATGTGGTGGAAACATGTTCCTTTTATCGAATCGGTATATTTAATTTATGCATTCTGTTGTACAGAGTCTTTCGAGAGATTCCCAGTCTTTTCGCAGCAGCTTGTTTGTTTCCGTTCTCCAGCTCCAGTGCGTGCAGGATCATTTTTCGGTCATTTTGATTTCGCTCCTCCCGCAGATTCTGCGGGTTCGAATGAAATGGAGCCGAATTCGCTTTGGGCATTGATGACAGAGAGAAAGGGAGGTGCTCTTCGTTGATCATCCCGTCTGTAGCAAAAACGACCAGCCGCTCCACCGTATTGCGCAGTTCCCGGATATTGCCCGGCCAGTGGTATTTTAGCAGGTAATGCATCAGGTTAGGGGAAATACGTTGAATCGGGCGGTTGTATTGCAGGGAAAATTCGTACAAAAAGAACTGAAACAGTTCAATGATGTCTTCTTTTCGTTCCCGGAGCGGCGGGATGGTCAGACTGAACACGTTTAATCGATAGTACAAATCCTCGCGAAACTTTCCTTCGGCGATGAGCGATGCCAAATCTCGATTGGTAGCGGCGACCACCCGAAAATCTGCTTCCATTTTTTTCGTGCCGCCAACGGGATAATAGGCTTTTTCTTGCAGGACACGCAGCAGCTTGACCTGCATTTCGAGGGGCATTTCGCCGATCTCATCGAGGAACAGGGTTCCACCTTGGGCCAACTCAATCATCCCCTTTTTCCCCTTTTGGTCGGCTCCGGAGAAAGCGCCCTTTTCATACCCGAATAATTCGCTTTCAAATAAAGTTGGAGGAATCGCCCCGCAGTTGATTTCCACGAAGGGAGCCGCTTTTTCTTCCCGAATGTTGTGGACGGCCCTCGCAAACAGTTCCTTTCCCACTCCGCTTTCCCCTAAAATCAGCACGGTGGTTTTCGTGGAAGCCAGCTTGCTGATCATATTTTTCATGTGGGCAATAGCCTTGCTTTTTCCCTTGATTTCATGGAACGGGTCAGAGGAAGGCTTGAGCCTGGCCATTTCCTGCTGCAGGTGATGCACCTTTTTGGTGGCATCGTACAGTTCCTGATTCAAGCGCACTTGACTGGTAATATCGGTTTCGGTCGCGACCGCACCAATGATTTTCCCGTTGAGGCGAATCGGATTGGTGTTGATCACCACAAACAGGTCCTCACGAGGCTGATGATGCTTCCGATGAACAGCTTCGCCCGTTTGCAGCGTTTTGAGCATCGCCAGCATCTCCGCTGAAAAGAAATTTGTGATCGGCTTCCCCAGGAGTTCGTTTGCCTTGAGGGAAAAGAGTTGCTCTGCCACTTGCGACCAAACAACCACATTGGCCTCTTCATCAATCGCGGAAATCGACAAATCGAGGGTTTCAATCAGTGTCGTGAAGTACGCCTCCAGGTACTGAAACGATTGGAGGACTGCCCGCATGGCGTCGGCTTGATGCAAACATCCAACCCATTGGCCGCTTGCATCCGTCACCCAAAGGGGATCGCTCTGTTGAAAAAGGGGAATGGCTTCAGACAAGGGGGTGTCCAAGGGGACGGACAACATTTGGGTATTCGCTTCCCAATGATTTCTCTCTTCAGCGGGGACTTTTCGGATCAAATGTTCCAAAGGCGGAAGTGTATGTTTCAAGAGCACTCACCACTTCTCATTCAGTGTGTAAAAAGATGCGCAGTTTCACAGTTGATTACACATATTATAGCACTATTGCGAAAATTTTTACACATCATTCGGGGGTAACCTGGCGTTCTGCGTTGGCACGCGCCTTGCTTTGTACTCAAATTGAAAATCCCCATTCTTTTCGCAGGCAGATCCAACATCATGAACAGATCCCGTTTCGAAACAGCGGTCATAGGTGGTGAACCGCTTGGTCTCTACCGTTTTTCCAGGAAAGGAGGTGAAACGTGAAATGGGAGTACACGAGACGCGTGGTCTGCCACTTCACCAAAAATCCCTTGTCATTGACGCCACCTGTCCGACAAGGGGCAACTGAAGATGATCTCCCCGTTGTTTCCGATTGAACTGCAAATTCCAAAAAGGAGTTGAAACAGATGCGCATCTCTGTTGATGTTGGCGGAACGTTTACCGATGTGGTAGTGCTGGATTCGGCCACTGGCACCCTGCGCCTGGAGAAGGTCGAGACCGTTCCGCGCAACCCGGCCAGCGGCGTTCTGGAGGGTTTTCGCAAGGCGGACGCTCGATTCGCCGAGATCGACTACTTTGTCCATGGCACTACCCTGGGGCTGAACGCCCTGCTCACCCGCACCGGAGCCAAGGTGGCGATTGTCACTACCAGGGGGTTTCGGGACGTGTACGAGCTGGGCCGAACCGACCGTGATACCATGTACGACTTCAAGTACCGCAAGCCGAAGACGCTGGTCCCGCGTCACCTGCGGTTCGAGGTGGCAGAACGGCTGGACTATCAAGGAAACGTCCTGACTCCCTTTGATCGGGATGGGGCTGTATCAGTGGCCCGGCAGATTCGGAACGAGGGAGTTCGTGCCGTGGTGGTCTGCTTCCTGCACAGCTATACCAATCCGGCCCACGAGCTTGCGATGGAAGAGGTCTTGCGCCAGGAGTGCCCGGAAGTCTCCGTCACACTCTCGCATCGGCTGACCCGGGAGTATCGGGAGTATGAGCGCACCAGCACAGCAGTCATCGATGCGTATATCAAGCCAATCATGCGGACTTATCTCGACCGGCTGGGCAGTGAACTGCGGAACCAGGGATACGGGGGCCAGTTTCTGCTCACCCGTTCCGGCGGCGGTGCCATGACTGCGACGGCGGCCAAGGAGGAGCCGGTACACTCGGTGATGTCCGGACCGGCAGGAGGGGCGATCGGTGCCGCCTACCTGGCGGAGCTGACAGGATACCGCAATCTGATCACGTTGGACATGGGAGGAACGAGCCTGGACACAACCATGGTGGTGGATGGGCAGATCTCCGTGGAGAACGAGGCGACGGTGGAGCATCTGCCCATCTCTACTCCGATGATCGACATCCGTACAATCGGTGCCGGCGGCGGCAGTATTGCGTGGATCGACGATGGTGGAGCGCTCCAAGTGGGCCCGCAGAGCGCCGGTGCAGACCCTGGTCCCGCCTGTTACGGCAAGGGAGGGGAAAACGCGACGTTTACGGATGCTGCCCTCACCATCGGCTACCTTGATGATCGGAACTTCCTTGGGGGGGCCATGGGCATTGACACGAGTTTGTCCCGCGTGGCGATCGAGCGCTTGTCCGGGCCGCTGAACCTTTCGTTGTACGAGGCGGCCGCCGGCATCATACGAATCAGTGAGGCCAAGATCACCGGGGCCATTCGCGAGATCTCGGTGGAGCAAGGATATCACCCGAAGGACTTCGCGCTCCTGGGCTTTGGCGGCGGTGGCGGGCTGGTGGCATGCAACGTGGCGCGGGAGATCGGGATTCCCACCGTCATCATTCCACCGGGGCCGGGCAACTTTTCGGCATGGGGGATGATGATGGTCGATGTGGTCTACGACTTTGCCCAGACCTACGTGACAGGCCTTGCTAACGCCGATTTGGCGGCGGTCAACGAACTGTACGCCAACCTGGAAGCGAGCGGTCGGGAGGCACTGGGTCGAGACGGGTTTGCCCCGCAGGACTGCCGGTTTATTCGCTGGGCAGAGCTGCGCTATGAGGGTCAGGAGCACACGGTGAAGATCGAAATTCCGGACGGGGAGCTGACTTCCAGCCACATCCCGCGGATTGCCGCCAGCTTCGGCGATGCCCACGAGATGCAGTATGGCCACCAGACGAAAGACCCGGTGGAGATTGTTACCCTGCGTGTTCGGGCAGTGGGTGTGCTGCCCAAGCCAAAGATTGCGAAGCTAAAGCAAGGGACCGGCGATGCAGGTCCAGCCTTCAAGGGCAGCCGTGCCGTATACCAGTCGACCCTGGACCGTTTTGTTCCGTACAGCGTATATGACCGGTTCAAGCTGTTGGCCGGGGATCAGGTAGCCGGGCCGGCCATCATCGAGGAGCCCAGCCACACAACCGTCATCCATGAAGGAGACCTGGCAACGGTGGGAGAGTACGGGGAGCTTGTGATCGCTATTTTCTCAACCAAAGGAGGCATAGCATGACCAAGAGCGCAGACTTTACCAATGTAAGCGGCGTCGATAAACAGGGAGGACACATTGAAGTGCAGGTGATCCACAACTACTTGCTGTCGGCAGCCCGGGAAATGATGCGGAACTTGAAGCGAACCGCCTATGACACCATCATCTATGAGATCCAGGACTTCGGTTTGGGGATCTACGACCGAGACTGTCGGTTGCTTGCGGAAGCCCCCGGCCTCGCCATTTTCACACGGGGCAATGACTTTGCTCTCCGGAAGATGGTGGAGTTCCTGGGAGAAGAGAACATACACCAGGGTGATGTGATCCTGTTTAATTACCCGTACTGGAGTTCCAATCACACCCTTGACGTACTCGTCACCTCCCCGATCTTCTTTGATCAGCAGTTGGTCGGATACGCAGCATGCAAAGCCCACTGGCTGGATCTGAACCAACAGGATCCGGGTTATTGCCTGGACACCACCAGCATTCACAATGAAGGGCTGGTCCTGCCAGGGCTCAAGATTTACAAGCGAGGGGTTCGCGATCAAGAGGTGGAGAACATCATTCGGTTCAACTCCCGCATTCCGGACCGGGTCATCGGCAACATGAACGCCCAGATTTCCTGCTGTCGGACCGGAGAGCGGCGGGTCCGGGAACTGGTGGAGAAGTTCGGACTGGAAACGTTTAACGCCGCCGCCCAGGAGATTCTCAACCACGGCGAACGGATTGCCCGCGCCCGTCTTGCGGCCCTGCCCAAGGGAACGTGGTCCGCTGAGGATTGGGTCGATGATGACGGAGTAGACAAGGATACCATGCTCAAGATCAAGGTCACTGTCACCGTCACGGACACCGAGTTTATCGTGGATTTCACCGGTACCGATGACGCTGTAAAGGGCCCAGTCAACTTGCCCCTTGGTTTGACGGAAGGGGTTTCGGCTCTCGCCTTCAAGGCCCTCACTACCCCAGACTCCCCGGCCAATGACGGAAACTTCCGTCCGCTGAAGGTAATCGCTCCGGAGGGGTCACTGGTCAACGCCCAGCCTCCGGTCGCCACCTTCACGATTTGGCCGGCGATTCACATCCCGGAAATTATTTGCAAGGCTCTCGCTCCCGCCATGTCCGAGGTGGTCCCCGCCTGCTCGGGAGGAGAGGTCGTCTCCATGATGGGGGTAGGCAAGCATCCCGTCACCGGCAAGGTCTGGCTGGAGGCAACCAATGAGGCCGTCGGATTTGGCGGACACGCCGGGGGCGACGGAGAAAACGGGATCATGCACCTGTCCGAGCCAGGCTGCCGCAACAATCCGGTCGAGGTGTTGGAGAACAAGGCCCCCTTGTTGATTGAAGCCTATTATTTGCGACAGGATTCATGCGGGGCCGGCGAGCACCGGGGTGGGTTGGGCGCGACCCGCATCTACCGGTTTACCGCTCCCGGCAACGCTGTGACGATTGTGAAGAAGACGAAGACTCGCCCCTGGGCGCTGAATGGCGGCCTGGAGGGGGATCCCAATCACATTATTGTATGGCCCGGAACTGACCGGGAGTGGCGGACGGGCGCCATCAACCAGCCTTTGCAGGCGGGAGATGTGCTGATCAGCAGTGCCGGCGGCGGAGGAGGCTGGGGGAACCCTTTGCGGCGCAGCCCGGACAAGGTACTGGAGGATGTGCGCGACGGGTACGTTTCGCTGGAAAGCGCGAAGCGTGACTATGGCGTGGTCATCGACACCACCAACTGGACCGTCGACACCGAAGCGACAGCCGCGCTTCGGCGGGAACGAGCGGGGGCCTGAACCATGCGACTCATCGACTTGCACAGCGACATCCTGGTAGACGTAATCTGGCGCAGATCGCGGGGGGAGCACAGGGTAATCGCCGAGCGCCATCTGCCTGTTTTGCGGGCTGCCGGCATCACCGCCCTTGGCCTGACGATTTGGATCGAATTGGATCACACTCACCGGGCGGCGGCTCGCACCCGTGAGGTGCTGGCAGCCCTGGCGGCAGAACTGAGTGAGTCTCCCGGAGAGCTTGCCCTGGTCAGGACTCCGTCTGAGGCTGAAGCGGCAATGGCGGCGGGACGCCTGGCGTTGCTGCTGACGATCGAGGGGATGGCAGCTTTGGGCGAGGACCCGACCCTCTTTACAGATCTTTGTACCCAGGGCCTTACCTCCGGCCTGTTGACATGGAATGAGGCGAACGCCTTTGCCAGCGGCTTCCCGGGATACGCATACGAGGAGGCACGTGCGCTATCCACCTCCGGTAAAGGCAAATGGCTGTTAGGGTTGCGCGGATCCGGGGAGGGCGAGGTGCAGGGTATTACCACCAAGGGCCGCACGCTGTTGCGCCAGATGGCTGCCGGCGGTGTGATGCTGGACTTGTCCCACCTGAACGAACGCTCCTTCTGGGAGGCGATGGACGCCTACCCTGGTCCCGGAGTGCTGGCTTCCCATTCCAATGCCCGCAAAGTTTGCGATATCCCGCGCAACCTGACGGACGAGCAAATCAAGGCAATTGCGGAGCGGGACGGGGTTATCGGCTTGAATGCCTTTTCGGCGTTTGTTGACCCCGACGACCCGGGGCTGGACCGGTACATCGACCACGCCGTCCATATCGCCGACCTGGTTGGGATCCGGCACCTTGGTTTCGGGTTTGATTTTATCAGCTACATGGATGACGAGGCGCTTGGGAGCATCGGCGGCCGTCTGCCAGGCAATCCGGAGCTGGACGGACCGGCAGACGTGCCCTGCCTGATGGCCCGGATGGCAAAGCGGGGGTTCTCCCGTACAGACCTGGAAGCGATGGCCTGGGGCAACTTCGCCCGAATTTGGCAGTCAGCTGTCACGTGCGCGGCCGGATAAGCGAAGGCTACAGATCAGCAGCGGACGCCTGGTTGAGGGACTCTGGATGGAGGTCTGCGTCACCTGGCGTCCGCAGCTCGATTACAGAACTGAAATACGTAAATTTTTTCGGATCACAAAAATTTTTACTGTATTACAGGAAATATTGCATTGTAGACGAAATTATTTTACAATATCGGCAATTCAAAATTATACAATTAAGAATAGAAACGGAGGGTCAATATTGGAAAAAAAGGTATTATGGATCAATCCAGTAACCACAGATTTGTTTGATGCAACGTTCAAGAGCGAGTTTGAGAAGGTCAAACAACCGAACACGATCGTGGATGTGGTATCCCTGCCGCCTGCGCCGGGCCCGCTTCATCTGGAGTACAACAGCTATGAGGTCATGGTCATGCCGGAAATCCTCAGGCTGGTGAAAAGGGCGGAAGAGGAAGGGTATGATGCCGCAGTGATTGGCTGTTTTTATGATCCGATCCTCAGGGCTGCGCGAGAAGTGTCCAAAAAGATGGTCGTAACAGCTCCGGCAGAGGCAAGTTTGCACATTGCCGCGACCCTTGGCGAAAGTATTTCCATCATTGTGGGGCGTCGAAAGTGGATTCCGGAGATGAAGGAAAACGTCCACAAGTACGGTTTCGGGGACAAGTTGGCATCCTTCAAGTCCCTTGAGATGGGAGTGCATGATTTTCAGAAAGACCATGAGGAAACGATGAAACGAATGAGACGGGCAGCGAAGGAAGCTGTGGAACAAGATGGTGCAAATGTACTGATACTGGGTTGTACCATTGAGTTTGGTTTTTTCCGTCACATTCAGGAAGAACTTGGGGTTCCCGTCATTGATGCGAGTTTAGCGCCGTTGAAGTATGCGGAATTTTTGGTGGAGATTCATAAAAAGTTCGGATGGGGCCACAGCAAGCTGGACGGCTATCAGTCACCCCCCGATGAAGAAGTGAAAGCTTGGAAGATTTTTTGAAAAACAGGAAAAGAGGGATCATCATGAGTGTTCAGCCTTTGGGGCAAGGCCTGACAAAAGGGATTGTGCAAGTCGGGGAACTTTTTGACAATATGCCGGTAACCCGCCAGCATTGGAAAGCGGGATTGGCCCTGTTTTTTTCCTTTGTCATTGAAGCATGGGAGATGATGATTGTCATTCTGGCCAGCGCTTCAATCGGTGCGGAGTTTGCACTGGACGGAGCGCAAATCGGTTCGCTGATCGGTTCCATTTTCCTCGGCATGATTCCGGGATGCCTCGTCTGGGGGAAACTGGTCGATAAGTTTGGCCGGAAAAAATCCATGGTGTACAGTCTGGCTCTATATGGCGTCATCTCTCTTCTCAGTGCATTTTCGGTCAACTACGAGATGCTTTGGTGGACGAGGTTCCTTTCGGGAGTTGGCCTCTCCGGTGTGTTGGTTGCGACGTTCCCCTACTTCGAAGAATTGCTTCCGGTAAAAGTACGCGGGAAAGCAACTGTCTACCTGGCTTCCGGTTGGCCGGTGGGATTCCTGATCGCGATCGGGGTTACGTATCTCTTTATGGATCTGGGTTGGCGCTGGATTATCGGGGTCAGTTCACTGGCCGGGCTGTGGTTCCTGGTGGTAGCCGCGTTCGTCCCGGAATCACCGTACTGGTTGGTCGCCAAAGGCCGCGAGGCAGAAGCGAAAGACGTGGTGCGAAGACTTTCAGAGGGAAAGATGAATGAGGAAATGGATCAGGCCCAACTTGTGGTGGAAGAAGCCAAAAAGGGCTCTTTCCTGGAGATTTTCAAGGGAAAATTCCTGCGTCTGACGGTACTGCAGATCATCATTAACTTCTGCTTCTCCTGGGGGTATTGGGCCCTTTCATCCTGGATGCCGGTCCTTTTGGCCAAAAAGGGTCTGAGTACGCCGCAGGGGTTGGGATTCATGGCATTAACGGCGCTGTTCATGTTCCCGGGGTATATGGCCTCCTCTTACTTGACGGGCAAGTATGGGCGCAAAAAGGTGATGACATCATTTGTTCTCTTTGCGGCAATCGGAGGTTTTGGCTTTGCCTCGGCGGAAACCATGACGGAAATGTATGTCTGGAACTTTGTTCTCTCGTTCTTCAGTTTGGGAGCGTGGGGGGTATGGGATACCTGGATGGCGGAACTGTATCCCACGGAAATTCGCGGTGTCAGCTATTCGCTCGGTGTGACCGGTCAGCGTGCAGCAAACGCAATTGCTCCGAGCGTAATCGGTGCCATGCTCGCGGCAAACACCAGCTTTTTGGCGACAGTTTCCTTTATTTCCACATTCCTGGTCATTACGTTTATCGCCAGCCTATTGCTGAAGGAGACGGAAGGCGAAATCCTTCATTAATCAAAAACATTTGTGAAAAAGTGGATAATCGAGGGATTGTCCACTTTCATTTTACAGAATATTCGCATTAAATATATATGAAAAAAATTACGATGATACAGTATATTTTGAATTGATATCACAATTATTCCGATATATAATAAAAACAACAAAGAACAATCAAAGACAAATAGGAGTTGCTATGGAGGAAATTTACAAAAAAATCAGAAGCCTGCGCAAGATGCATGATTTGACGTTGAAGGATCTCAGTGAAAAAACAGGATTGTCGGTCAGCTTTCTTTCCCAGGTGGAACGGGGAGAGACATCCCTGGCCATCACTTCTCTGAAGAAAATCGCCGATGCCTTTGCGGTTCCGATTACCGATTTCTTCGAGAATGAAAGCAATCAGAATTTCATCGTCAAGCTGGAAAGCCAGAAACCGTTCCGGATCGAAGGATCAGGTGCCGAATATACCCGTCTGGGCGGCAACTTTAACGGAAGGTCCCTTGAGCCGATGATTGTCACGCTTGCACCGGGTCTGGTTCAGGACAATGTGTTCAGCCATCCCGGCGAGGAATTTTACTTTGTCCTGGAGGGTGCGGTGATTTTTAAAGTCGATGGAAAGGAATTCCTGGTGAAAACCGGCGACTCGATCCATTTTCCGTCCAATTTGCCGCATTTTTGGTCCAACCCGCTCAATCAAACTTCGAAGATACTTTGCGTGTTAACACCGGTTATTTTTTAAAAAACCGGGTTCACATAATTTTGCAGATTCCTTCAAGAAAGGTGGTTTTTATGCGGGTAGCAACTGATATCGGAGGAACATTTACGGATCTTGTCTATCTGGATGAAAACGGTCGTATCGGAACCGCAAAAAGCGATACGACTCCTCCCAACTTTGAACAAGGAGTAATGGATGTCATCAAAAAGAGCTCGATTTCTCCTGAAACGATCACCGATTTTATTCATGGAACTACTGTCATTATTAATGCTTTGACGGAGCGCAAAGGGGTAAAAACCGGATTGATCACCACCAAGGGATTCCGGGATGTTCTGGAAATCGCCCGCGGGAACCGACCGGATTTGTTCAATGTGCGCTATCAGAAACCGACACCTTTTGTCCCACGCTATCTGCGTCACGAAGTTAGCGAACGGTTGAACTACAAGGGAGAGGTGATTTGCGAATTGGCGGTGGAGGAGGTGAAGGCAGCGGTTGAGCAATTGCGGAGTGAAGGGGTCGAAGCGATTGCCGTTTCCTTCCTGCACGCTTATGCGAATCCTTCTCATGAAAAGCTGGCTGTTCAGGCCATCAAAGAGGTTTGGCCGGAAGTGGCTGTAACCGCTTCCCACGAAGTGACCAAGGAGTGGCGCGAGTACGAGCGTACCAGCACAGCTGTTTTAAACGCTTACGTAAAACCGATTGCCTCTTCCTACATTGATCAGTTGGACAAACATCTTCAGGAAATCGGAGTCAGCGGAAACAAGTACATCATGCAGTCCAATTCCGGAACGACTACCTTTGAACAATCCAAGGAAACCCCTATCAACATGGTCGAGTCAGGTCCCGTAGCGGGAATTTTTGGCGCCGCCATTTTGGGGAAAATCCTTGGGGAAGAGAATATCATCGCTTTTGATATCGGTGGAACGACCGCCAAGTGTTCCTTGATCGACCACGGAGAAGTAAAGGTAACGACGGAATACAAGATTGAAAGAGATGACCGGAATGCCGGATATCCGATCAAGGTGCCAGTGGTTGACATCGTGGAAATCGGGAACGGCGGAGGCTCTATTGCCTGGATCGATGATGCCGGTTCGCTGAAAGTCGGTCCGCAATCCGCGGGAGCGATGCCGGGTCCGGTCGCTTACGGGCGCGGCGGCGAAAATCCGACTACAACGGATGCCAATCTCGTAACAGGACGCCTGTCACCCAAAAATTTTAAAAATACAGTTAATATGGATGCAGTCAAGCAAGCGATTGAGGAAAAAGTAGCCCGTCATTTCGGCATCTCCGTGGAAGAGGCAGCTCTCGGCATCATTCGCATCGCCAACTCCAACATGCTGAATGCGTTAAAGTTGATTTCCGTTCGGAAGGGGTACGATCCCCGCGAGTTCTCCCTTGTCGCATTTGGCGGCGGAGGTCCGATGCATGCTCTGGCCCTGGCCAGGGAATTGGGAGTGAAGAAAGTGATCATTCCGATCGCCTCTTCCGTGTTTTCTGCATGGGGCATGCTGATGACCGATCTTCGGCACGACTACATTCAAACGTACATCCGTCGCGTAAACGGGATGAATTTGGATGAATTAAACGATGAATGGAGCCGACTGGAGGAAGGAGCCCTGCAGCAGTACGCGCAAGAGGGAATCGCCAAGGACAAGGTATTGTTTGTGCGCTATGCCGATATACGTTATGTCGGGCAAGAGCATGCGGTCAAAGTTCCGGTACCGAACGGGCGCATGGACGAATCGGCTGTCCAGGAGACGGTCTCCCGTTTTCATGACCTTCACGAGAAGCATTACACGTTCAAACTGGAGGGAGCTCAGACGGAAATTGTCAACCTGCATCTAACGGCATTTGGCTTGGTGCAAAAGCCCGAGATCGCTCGGCTGGACAATACAGGAGACAACGCCAAAGAAGCGCTGAAAGAGGTGCGGCCCGTTCTGTTCGAAGAGCATGGTTGGATCGAAACCAACGTCTACTCCAGGGATATTTTGAACGCAGGCAGTGTGATTGAAGGACCGGCGATTGTCGAAGAACAATCCTCTTCTACTGTCATTGAACCGGGGCAACAGCTGGTTGTAGACGAGTACGGCAACTTAATCATTGACACGGGGGTGTAACGGCATGTTCGAGGAAAAAGTGAAGCGGGATCAATTTACACTCGAAATCGTAAAAGATTCGTTGATTGCCATCGGTGAAGAGATGTTCCATACACTTGCGCGTACCTCGATGAGCCCGATCATCTATGAAGTGCTTGACTTCGCAAGCGGATTGACCGATGCAAAGGGGCAACTGCTGACCCAGGGGAACGGGGTCACCGGATTTATCGGGATGCTGACTTTTATGGTGAAGCAAACGCTGGAGAAGTTCGGCAAAGAAGGCGATCTGAAGCCGGGAGATATTCTGATTATCAACGACCCATACGGCGGAGGGGGTTCACATTTGTCCGATGTCGGTCTGGTCATGCCGATCTTTCATGAAGGAAAGCTGGTGGCATTTTCCGCCAACAAGGCGCACTGGACGGAAGTAGGAGGCAAGGACCCGGGGTCTTGGACAACAGATTCAACCGAGATCTTCCAGGAAGGACTTCAATTTCCGTGCGTCAAGTTGTTCGATGAAGGGAAACTGAACCAGCCATTGGTTGATATTATCGCCGCAAATGTACGCTTCCCGGAATTGTCTCTTGGGGATATGTGGGCTCAAGTGGCTGCGCTTCGCACCGGTGAAAAGCGCTTCCGTGAACTGTGCGACAAGTATGGCCGGGCTGTTGTAATGGATTCTATTGATCATCTTCTGAACCATGGCGAACAATTGGCGCGAAAAGAAATAGCCAAACTGCCAAAGGGTACATTTGAAGCGAAGGACTTCATCGATGACGACGGGATCGGAAACGGTCCTTTCCACGTACAGGTGAAGGTTACGATCACGGATGACGAGTTCATTTGCGACTTCCGTGGAAGCCATCCCCAGGTATTGGGCCCGGTTAACTGCTCGTACACCGCTTTGGTGTCCGCCGTGCGTGTCCTTTTCCTGGCGGTGACGAATCCGTCTCAAGACGTGAATGACGGAGTATTCCGTCCGTTGAGAGTAATCGCAGATGATCGTTCGATTTTCTCGGCTGAACGCCCTGCGGCTGTATCGACTTACTGGGAAACGATGCTGTACGGGGCTGACCTGGTTTGGAAAGCGCTCGCACCGGTTGTTCCCCACCGTTTGAATGCCGGACACCTCTTGTCTGTGTGTGGAGTGGTTCTCTCCGGAATTCACCAGGATACAAACGAGCCGTTCCTGATTGTAGAGCCTTCCGTCGGAGGGTGGGGTGCAGGCGAAGGACTGGACGGAGCAGCAGGCCAATTCTGTATTGGTGACGGCGAAACATACAACGTACCGGTAGAAGTTGCCGAGACGCGCTATGGTGTGATGATCGACGAGTACAGCCTGCGCACGGACGGTGCCGGTGCCGGTGAATATCGCGGTGGTTCCGGAGCGATCCGTTCTTATCGGGCAATGACCAACGGGCAAACGATCACAGCCACTTTCGGTCGTCATAAATTCCTGCCCTGGGGTTTCAACGGTGGTCATGACGGGTCACGAAACGAGTTTGTGATTGTCAAGGCGAACGGGGAAGTCGCCGGCCCGTTTGGCAAATTTGCCCGTTTCCCACTGAACAAGGGAGATGTGGTTCGGCTGATTACCGCAACCGGCGGCGGCTACGGCAACCCGCTGCGTCGTCCGGCCGAAAAGGTGGCCTTGGATGCGAAGAACGGCTACATTTCTGTCGAACAAGCGAGAGACATTTATGGGGTGATTGTAAATCCCCGTACATTTGAAGTGGAAGGTATCACATCTGCCAGACAAGCTGTGTAAAGGAGGAACACCGATGATCGTGGTCCGTGCAGATTCCGTAAAAGCGGATGTTCGTCAGGCGGTACTGATGAAGACGTTGTTTTCGGAAAACCACATAGAAGGCGGCAGAGCCAGATTTGGGGTGGTAACCATCCCTCCTCAAGCAAGGATTCCCTTGAACGGAGAGGGCAGTCACGAAGAAGACGAATATTCCATCCTCATAAAAGGATCCATCCTTACAGGGGTTGGTGACAAAGAACACCGGCTGACGGCCGGGGATGCATCCCTGATTCCTGCGGGAGAGGCACACTGGGCGTATAATGACGGCGATGAGGAGTGCGAGATCGTCTGGGTGCTTGTCAGGCGATAGACGATGATCGGCGGTGTCTTCTTCTTAGACAGACCTTTCACTTCAAACAGGGAGGTTGTAGGGACACGATGAGCGTATATGTGCAGAGAATGAAAAAAGCGCAAGCGATTTTGGATGAGAGCGGTTGGGAGGCGGTGATCGTTTCTTCCCCGGCCAATTTTTTCTATTTCACAGGAACATGGCTGGACTCCCATGAAAGGCTTCAGGCTGTCTTGATTCCGAGAACGGGTTCACCGTGGATTGTTGTCCATGAAATGTCACGGGAAGAGATTACACCGCTGGAGGGAGTGCAGTTGCGCTTTTGGAAGGACGGCGAGCCTACTGTCCAGATTCTGGCCGGGCTTTTGCCGGAACAGGGTGTGATCTCCATAGACAGCCAGTGGCCGAGCGGAAAATTGATTGAGCTTATGTCGATTCGCAGCCGGCTTTCCTTTATCAAAGACACGCCGGTGACAGGAGCCCTTCGCCTAAGGAAAGATGCAGCGGAAATGGACCGTTTGCGAAAGTCAGGAGAAATCGCCGATCGCGTGATGGGAAAGATGATTTCTTTTATAAAGCCGGGCATGACGGAGAAAGAAGTGGCCAGGGAATTGAAAAGGCTCTTTCAGGGGGAGGGGGTTGAGCAATTGTCCTTTCAACCGATCATCGGGACCGGTGCGAACGGGGCGATTCCCCATCACCAATCAGATGAAACCCGTCTTGCCGAAGGGGATATGGTTGTGATTGATATGGGTGGAATCAAGGATCACTATTGCTCGGATATGACTCGGACGATCGTCCTGGGGGAACCTGCAGAAGAAATGGTCCGCGTGTATGAAATTGTGAGAAAGGCTCAGGATGAAGCGGTGAAAGCGATCAAACCCGGAGTCCCGATGAGAATCATCGATCAAACGGCCCGCGCCATCATTTCCGAAGCCGGCTACGGGGAATTCTTTACCCATCGCACCGGTCACGGCATAGGGATCGAAGTTCACGAGGAGCCGTACCTGACGCCGAACAACGAACAGCTGCTGGAGGAAGGAATGGTGGTCAGCGTCGAGCCTGGCATCTATCTAAGCGGAAAGTTTGGAGTACGGATCGAGGACATTGTCGTTGTAACCGCAGATGGCGCAGAGCGGTTGAATCATTTTCCACGTGAACTGCTGCGTGGAGGCACGCCGATTTCCCGAGAATGAAAGGAAAAGGTATTTGCCACGAAATGTGAAGGAGCCTGCTTACGCGAAGGCTGTTCTCAACAGACCGGAACCAAAAAAAGAAGACATTTTGGGACGATGAACAGAGTGCCCGAATGGCTTCTTTCTTTTTTTGGCCGAAAGGGACATCCGGATCGAGCCTGCCCCCATTCCTGCGAAGTCAGGATCGTAAAGGGGTTTGGGGCATTCTGTTTTATTCATTTATGGATGAAAAAGGAAATTGCGGGTCTCATCCCTAACGAAAAGAAAAGGAGGAAATCTGTCCAACGGGAACCCATTGTAACAACTTTGCAAGTGCGATCCCGTTACGCAGATACAGCGATTTTTGTCTTTCCTCACCTTTTTCAAATCCCGCCCAAATGAGGTGAATCCCATGAACACCTACGCCACTTTTCAAACCCCGCAAAAAGTGCTGTACGGGCCCGACTCTTTTCAACAGGTGGGCAAGGAGGCCGCTGCAAAGGGGAAAAAGGCGCTGATCATCACGGACCCGATCATGGCCAAACTCGGATACGTGGAGCAATGTCGTCAGCTCCTCGCAGCCGAAGGATTGGAAAGCATCGTCTACCAGGGAGTGGCTTCCGAGCCGACTGACGCGTATGTTGTGGAAGCGCTTGATCTGCTCCGGGATGAAGCCTGCGACGTCGTGCTCTCTCTTGGTGGAGGGAGCTGTATCGATACGGCAAAGGCAATTGTCGTCCTGGAGCGAAGCGGCGGCTATATCGGTGACTACCTGGGGGGCAAAAAAGCGTGTTTGCCGCCCGGAATCGCCCACATCGCGATTCCGACTACGGCCGGAACAGGCTCGGAAGCAACGGATGTGACGGTCATCACCAATACGCAAACCCATGTGAAAATGATGATCAAGCATCCTGCCTTCATGCCTGCGGTTGCCATCGTCGATCCCGCTTTGACGAGATCGGCCCCGCCGCATGTGATTGCAGCCACGGGAATTGATGCGCTGTGCCACGCGATCGAAGCCTATCTCTCGAAGAAAGCCCATCCGATGACGAAGATGCTGGCCTATTCCGCGGTCACCCACATTGTTCACTCCTTGCAGCGCTCCTATGAGGATCCGCATGATCTGGATGCCAAAGAGAGGATGTGTATCGGGTCCCTGCAGGCGGGCATGGCTTTTTCCAATGCTTCCGTGACGCTGGTGCACGGGATGTCCCGCCCGATCGGCGCCCTTTTTCATGTCCCGCACGGCATCTCCAACGCGATGCTGCTTCCCGCCGTGTTGGAATTTACCCAACCTTCCTGCATCGAAGAACTGGCCGAGCTGATGCCCTTGTTTGTGCGGGAACAGGATGCGGAACCGGTGACCCTCAAAGAGCGGGCAGACTATACGATCCGGCAAGTCAAGGAGTTGTGCCGAAACTTGCAGATCCCCAATCTGCGAAGTTGGGGAATCCCCGAGCAGGAGTTCCATACCATGCTGGAAAAAATGGCGCGGGATGCCTGGGACAGCGGGAGTCCGTCCAACAACCCCCGGGTTCCGACGATCGGGGAAATCATGGATCTCTATCGGATCTGCTACGATTATTCCTATTCCTGCGACCGGATGACCCAATAACGGCCAAGACGGTCAACCATTGCCCCTTGTCAAGGCCGCGCAGCGTTCCAATCAGCCTTGACAGGGGGCAAACTCATACACTTTGGATCTGCCGGCAATCTCTTGCTGGCCTGCCACACGGCTGATTTAATGCGGATTTCATACTTTTTTCAATGGAGTATTGCCGTCGCAATATGGTCGGGTACATCAGAATCGCCATTTGCATTGCCGAGATTCTGCTTCTCTCAATCATCACTTCTCGTCACCTTTCGTCGGGTATGGTTTCAGCCCGGTATCCTGTCGATATTTGTTAAATTCCCCGCTGCGGCTTCCCCGTTAACCAGGGCGCCGACGATGCATACAGCAGCTCCGACCTGTTTGGGAAGCCTTACTCCCGCCTCACGCAGGTGTCGAAGGATCAGTGTTACGCAATCACTTTTCTACCTACCCCTGCAGTTACTATTCTTATTGAACGCGTATGAGTAAAATGTTCGTGGGCAACTGAAATGAAACTTTCTGAGGAAATTTCGCAAGAGGGTATAGAAAAGGGTTTCCCTTCTTGGTAAAGTGTAAATCGCCAAAAAACAAACACAAACCAAGGAGGAGAAACCCTTATGCGTGAGTGTAACACGGAATTTCCGACAATGAAAGAGCTAGAAACCCTGTTATTTCGGAAGTTACAGGAACAATTTGCTGCAGGTATGGCTCGCTTGCTGGAATCACTGGACGAGTGTCTGATGCATCAACGGGATCATTCACGCTATCGGTTAAAGGACCAGCGAGAAGTCCAGATCGACACGATCTTTGGTACGGTTCGATTTAAGCGGCGCTTGTATCAGGATCGCGTGAAGGGTCAACATGTGTATTTGTTGGATCGTATGCTGGCCTTTGACGGGCGGGAGAAGCTAAGCCCGTTTTTGGAAGAGGTAGCGATCGAATTTGCTAGCCAAGGACCCTCGTACCGGGACAGCGCCAACCGCCTGGAAGCGTTACTGGGGTATCGGGTACTGAGCCATGAAGCCATTCGGGACAAACTGATCACGCGGGCCGAACAAGAATCAACCATTGTGTCGAAAGCGACCCGAAGGTCGGTTCGCGTGCTGTTTGTGGAAGTGGATGGACTTTACACAAGCTTGCAACGACAACGCCGGCGGGGAATAGAAAATCGAATCGCGGTCGTACACGAAGGATGGGAACAAGAGGGGGGCCGAGTGCGGCTTAGGTCGAAACGACATTACCTGCATACGACGAAGGGAGACTTCTGGGAAGGGTTTGGCGACTTTCTCGTTCGTCATTACGATGTGGATGAAAACACGTGGCTGGTGGTCAATGGGGATGGAGCCGAATGGATCGGAGAATGTGAATCGTACTTTCACCGCTGTATTTACACACTGGATCGCTTTCATGTGACGCGAGAATTGCGCCGATTCCTGGGTCAGTTGCCAGAGACGTGGCAGACGGTACGGCAGGCGTTGGCGGCCTTTGAAGCGGATATCTTGCTGGCGACAGTAGAATCCGTACCGGAGGAAAAGATTCTGGAAGAGCATCGGAATGAGTGGCGGAAATACGTGGCCTATTTACGGCGACATCGAAGGCATCTTATCGACTATCGAAAGGTTCTGGGGGAAGCTGGTATCGACACGACGGGCATGCGTCCAATGGGGAGTGCGGAAGCGCAAATGCGGGTGATGGCAAAAAGGACCGGCTACAGTTGGAGTGTACGGGGAGTACAGGCGATGTTGCGAGCCATTATGGCACGACAAGAGGGAAGTCGTTTGAGTGGACAGACGATAGCGAAGAAGCAAGTGTTACAGCCCAACCCAATGGTCCGAGTGAAGGACTTGCTACGGGAAGTGAAAGAGCAGGCAAAAGGCTATATAAACGGGACAATCCGCCCTGTTGCACGGGCAATATCAAAGCAGCCCTACCGGGCTGGCCTTAAAAGCCCTTCGCGGATGAGGAAAAAAGAAGATCAAGAAAGGAATCACCCAAAAATAAAACGCTTTCAAGAAGAGGGAACCCCAAGAGACAAAAAATCTTGCCCACTATAGCTTGACTCACACGCCAAAAAAGGATTTCGTATTGCTCTTCCATCCAAAGCGTGCATCTGGATCAATGGCCGACATAATACCTTTATTGGCGAGGAGACGTTCGTCTTCCACGATGGCCTTGGCGATCTTGACCTTCTCCGAGATGGAACCCTCATGATCGGGTAACAAAGTCTCGACAGTCTCTCCAAGTTCCGCCAAGTAGTGAAGCATGATCTTCTCAGCATCCTCTTGATCTTTCTTCAACTCCGGTAACCGTGGGAGTTTCTTTTCGAGTTTTGGATGCTTTTTCACCACAACACGGAATAAGCGCTTCGCCGCATCCCGCAGTACTTCAAGCGGCTTTTGTTTTTGCGAAGCTGCCAGTGTATGGGTGGAATCCATGATGATCGTCTTTGACTTCACAAGTCCTTTTTCGATGGACTGACGTACAACTGATTTAAGCACCTCATCCACGGCTCCCGCCCCTAACCGATGATTACGAAAGCGGGATAATTGAGAGGGGTCAGGAAGGGTATCTTCTGGATTTAAACCTAAAAACCACTTATAAGCGAGGTTTACCTGCGTTTCCTGAATGATGCGTTCATCCGAAAGATTGTAGAGAACTTGTAAAAACAATAAACGAAACAGGAGTTCGGGTTCGTTAGCAGGTCTTCCGTAATGATCACAATAAGAGGAACGAACCAACTCATGAATGAATGTGAAATCTACGATTTCATTGATTTTACGTAATGGGCGATCCGCGGGAATTAGTTTATATAATTCGGCATGGAAGGATGCCGCGATTTGTTTAGAGGGCTGTAGCAATGGTTCCAACTCTTTCGTTTTCTTTTCATTGTACAACAAACCCAGTGTCGAAGGGGCATTGGGTTTCAGCCTGTTGAAAACCTACTGTTTCGGAGGAGAAGCATGTTTCCAGGCGGAGCGACTGGCGGAGTCCAGCCAAGCGGAACAGCGAGCCCGGGGAAACAGAAGCGCAATCTATGAGTAAACCCCGGAGCTGCGCGCCGTTTCCCCCTACGGGGACTTCGTGCGCTTCCCCCGGGATCGCTGTGGAGCGGACAGTTTCACATCCTTGCAGGACGTAGACCGGAGCGCAGATCGGAAACATGCTTCTCCCCACTACAGCTACATTCTCGATACTTAAAACCCCAGTACCTAAGGGCACTAGGGTTACGGTTTACAGATATTAGGTGGACTTTTGCAGGACTCTCACATTGGGGCAGCTTTTTTTCGCTCGCCGTCTGAAACGTATGTTCCCTGTCAGGATGTGACGGTTTGCGCCATTCACAGAGGGACACCGGACATCTGCTGGCGATTCGCCATTTCCTTCCATCCAGCAGCATACATATGTTCGTGTGTTTCCCGGTTATTCCTGGTATACTTTTCATAGCTTGGCATACCGGTCACCGCAAGCAATCGGCATCATCAAACAAGGAGGAATTTTCGGCATGGATGCATTTATCCTTTTGTCATCGCTGGCAAATCTCATCCTTTTACTGGCCGTCATCGCGCTGATCATGCGCAGCGGGAAGACGGCCTCGACGGTTCAGCTGCAGCATCAACTGTCAGCCCTGGAAAAAAACCAGGAACGGCTGGAAAAAGCGGTACGCGACGAGATCGTCTTGAACCGGCAGGAATCCCATGCGGCCGCCAAACAACATCGGGAAGAGCTCTCCCGCTCGTTTCAGATGATGAGCCAAACCCTGGCGTCCACGCTGGCTTCGAATCAGCAAAACCTGCTGGCATCCATCGGGGAGATGTCTTCGCAGCAGAAACATTTGCTGGACAGCTTCTCCCGGCAAGTGGCGGAACTGACGCAAATGAACGAGCGAAAGCTGGACAAGGTCCGTGCTACGGTGGAAGAAAAACTGACCCACTTGCAGGAGGACAATAGCAAAAAGCTGGAGCAGATGCGCATGACGGTCGACGAAAAGCTGCATGCCACCTTGGAACAGCGTTTGGGCGACTCCTTCAAGCTGGTCAGCGAAAAACTGGAACAGGTCCACAAGGGACTCGGGGAAATGCAGACCCTCGCTTCCGGTGTTGGCGACCTGAAAAAAGTGCTGACCAATGTCAAAACGAGAGGAACGCTGGGGGAAATCCAGTTGTAAAATCTCCTGGAGCAGATCCTTACCGTTGAGCAGTACGAGAAGAACGTCGCCACCCGCAATGGCAGCAGCGAACGGGTCGAATTTGCCATCAAGCTGCCTTCCCGGGAAGAGAGCCGGCCGTTCATCTGGCTGCCGATTGACTCCAAATTTCCACTGGAGGACTATCAGCGATTGCTGGAGGCGCAGGAAACAGGGAATGTGCAGATGATCGCGGAAGCCGGGAAAAGCCTGGAGGCGAGGATCAAACTGGAGGCCAAACAGATCCGCGACAAGTACATTGAACCTCCATACACCACGGATTTTGCGGTCATGTTCCTGCCCATCGAGGGACTGTATGCAGAGGCGCTTCGCCGCACCGGCCTTTGGGAAGCGCTCCAGCGGGAGTACCGCGTGGTCATCACCGGCCCGACCACCCTGGCAGCTTTCCTGAACAGCCTGCAAATGGGCTTTCGGACATTGGCGATTCAGCAGCGCTCCAGCGAGGTCTGGCAGCTGCTTGGCGCCGTCAAGACAGAGTTCGGAAAATTTGGCGATGTCCTGGAAAAAACGCAGAAGAAACTGCAGGAAGCCAGCAATACCATTGAAACGGCGTCTGTTCGCACACGGGCGATCGAGCGGAAACTCCGGTCCGTACAGGAACTCCCGGCGGCAGAGGCGACCCGGCTGTTGCCGGAGTGGGAAATGACGTCGGTGGAGTAGTTCCACCAGGGGACAAAAGGGAAGAAACAAGTTTTCCATGGGAAAAAGGTGACCGCCTGCCGTTCATGCCAGAGCGTTCACCTTTTTCTGAATCGTTCACCTGCCCGTGCAAAAGAGCGTTACATCGCTTGCGCCTGCTCATACATCTGATGCAGCCTTTCCCTCCCCAGCGCGATGTCCGGATGGAACTGTATGGCTGCCTGCTGCCGCACGAGGCAGACCCGTTCCATCGCGTGCCGCAATGGTTCGGGTTCACGCAGTTTTCCCAGGTCGGCGGCGATGGAGAGGCCGGCAACGGTTCCCTGGGCGATGGCCACTTTGGCGCTTTCAATGCCGGTGATGTTGCCGGCGACATAAAGGCCGGGAAGGGAGGTCTGCATCCGTTCGTTGTGCAGCGGGACGTGTCCGCCCAGCGAGGGCAGGTAGGCAAAGGCACAACCGGCGACGGCAGCCAGTTCGGCCAGCGGGCTCAAGCCTCCGGCGATGCAGACGAAATCGGCAGGGATGATTTTTTCCGAGCCCGGAACCGGGACCCCTTCCGGCGAAATTCGGGCGATCCGCACGCCTTCCACCTGCCCGGTTCCCACGATTTCGAGAGCGGCCGTCCGCAGCTGAAAGGGGATGCCCCACATGCGGATTCCGCCGGACGGATAGAAGCGGATTCCCCGTTTTTGCAGGCCGAGGCTCTGCACCAGTCGGCTGCCCAGACGGATCAGGGGCGATGGGGCAAGATGGGCCACACGCAGCATGGACTCCATCACTTTCTCAGGATGGCCGGCAGATGATGTAACCGGACTGAGGGCAGGCAGCACCATGCGATCGACATGGATCCCCGCCAGCTGCAGTTCACGGGCGATGGCCACAGACAGTACGTTGATCCCGATCACGACGCCGCGTTCTCCCGGCCGTACGCGCTGCACATTGGTCATCACCTGCGCCGCGCCGATGGACATCACGCCCGGCAGTGTCCAGCCGGGAACCGGTACCGCGGTCTCCGAGGCTCCGGTGGCAAGCAGCAGCGCGGGAACCTCGCAAACTCCCTCCGTTGTGAATGCCTGCCAATTCCCGTCAGCTTTTGCAACGTTGTAGACAGACACTCCGCAGCGGATGTCTACCCCTGCCTGCAGAGCTTTGTCGTGAAGTTTCGCAGCTTCCTCCAGGCCGTTCCACCATTGGCCGTCCGGTTCCTCGTGGAGCTGTCCCAGCAGCCTGCCGCCGGGCCGGTAAAATTCATCTACCACGCGGACGGAAAGCCCCTGTTCCCTGCAGGCGAGGGCCGCCGACAAACCGGCTGGCCCGGCGCCCACGATCAGTACGTCTGTCACCCTTCCCTCAGTCCTTTCTGCAATAGTTGGCTGTCCCGGCCCTCGGACGAATCCTTCGCTTTTGGATGCTTTAGCGGAGCAGGCAGCCTTTCTCCGGAGAATACTTCCATATCCGCTTCCACCAGTGTCAGACACGCGCGCACGCCCGGCCGATTGTTGATGGTGACGCGGCATTCATAACAGTGGCCAATGTTGCAGTAAAATCCACGAGGCGATCCGCTTTCTTCGTGCACGCGCAGCTGGCGGACTCCATGAGCCAGCAGCGCGGCGGCGACGGTGTCGCCATGCAGGGCGGTGTACGGTTTCCCGTTATATTGAAAAGTGAGCGTTTTTCCTGGCGCGATTGCGCCCAGCACAGGATGGTGTTGGATGCGTCTGTCCATATTACTCTGTCCCTCCAAGCATCGAGAAAGAAACGGGGCGGACGGGAGGCTGGCAGCCAAGCGGCATGTCGTGGCCCGGCGCCTGACTGGCCGACTCCTCCAGCATCGCCAGGATCAGGCTCCGGCAGGATCTTCCGCCGCAGGTTCCCATTCCCGCCCTTGTCCGCAGTTTGAGCTCCCGCGCCGAACAGCCATGGGCGGCGGCCGTCTGCAAAAGTTTGCCGAGGCCGACCTCCTCACAGCGGCAAATCACCATATCCGGGGATGTCATACTCCGTTCCTCCTCTTTTCTGCCTTCTTGTACGGCAAGTTTCTTGTTCTGCAAGGTTCATGCCGTGGGGAGACTTTCAAACTTCGGACTCCCGGCGAGGAACCAGGCAGTTCGTGCGTGCGGCTCGACGTGGCGGACCAGTGCGGTCGAGCGGCTCTTTTTTCATTGAATTGTCCAAAATTTTAGACATAACGGAACGAAATGTGTCCAAAATCTTGGGCATTGCCAACGGAGATCGATTCCCCCTTTCGATGGAGAGCCGTTTATGGAAGGGAAATACGCAGTTTGTTCAGTTTGTTGTACAGGGTGGCGCGGGATATTCCGAGCCGTTTGGCCGCTGCCAGCTTGTTTCCTTTTTCCAGTTCAATCGCCTGCAGGATGACCCGTTTCTCGTGCTCTTCCAGCTCCTGCTGCAGGGAGAGAAGGTCTTCCCGGTTCTGAGAGGGGAAGGGTCTGTGTTTGTGGGGAAGGGAAAAGGGCAGGTCTTCTTCCTGAATGATTCCGTCTGTCGCAAAGACGACCAGCCGTTCCATCGTGTTTCGCAGTTCCCGTACATTTCCCGGCCAATCATGCTGCAGCAGCTTTTGCATCACGCTCTGCGAAAGGGTCTGGATCGGCCGATTGTAACGGAGCGAGAACTCGTACAGGAAGGTGTGGGCCAGTTCGATCGTATCGGCCATCCTTTCCCGCAGCGGCGGAATTTTCAGGCTGACGACATTCAGCCGGTAGAACAGGTCTTCACGAAACCTCCCTTCCCGGACGAGCGACTCCAAATCCTTGTTCGTCGCGGCCACAATCCGGAAGTCCGCTTCGATCTGCCGGGTGCCGCCAACCGCGTAATACTTCCTGTCCTGCAGCACACGCAGCAGTTTTACCTGCATCTCCAGGGGCAATTCCCCCACCTCGTCGAGGAACAGCGTGCCGCCTCGGGCCAATTCGACCAAACCTTTTTTTCCCTTTTGATCCGCCCCGGAAAACGCCCCTCGCTCGTAGCCAAACAATTCGCTCTCAAACAGCGTGGGGGTGATCGCACCGCAGTTGATCGCCACAAATGGAGCGTCGGGGCCCTCCCGTACATCGTGGATCGCCTTGGCAAACAGCTCCTTGCCGACGCCGCTTTCCCCCAGGATCAGCACCGTCGCTTCGGTGGAGTGAAGTTTCCGGATTTTGGCTTTGATCCGCTTGATTTCCGCGCTGGTCCCCTTGATGTCCCGAAAAGGATCGCGGGAAGGGCTGAGCTTCGCCATCTTCTGCTGAAGATCGTGGACTTTGCGTGTCGCGTTGAACAGTTCCTCGTTGAGCCGCACCTGGCTGGTGATGTCCGTCTCCGCTGCCACCGAACCGATGATCCGGTTCTGCAGCCGGATCGGGTTGGTGTTGATCAGCACAAACAGGTCCTCGCGGGGCTGATGCTGGCGGCGGTAGACCGATTCGCCTGTCTTCAATGTTTTCAACGTCTGCAGCATATCCAGCGGAAAAAAGTCGGTGATCGGCCTGCCCAGGATCTCCTCTGCCTTGATGGAAAAAATCTGTTCCGCCCCTTCCGTCCAGACCATCACATTGCCTTGCTCGTCGATGATGGAAATGGAAGTATCCATCGTTTGCAACATCGTCTCGAAGTAGGCATCCAGGTACTCATACGTCCGGTAGACGGTTTGCAGCAGGGTGGGCCTGCAGACGTATCCGATCGGACGGGAATCCTCGATCAGGACGTACGCATGCTTCAGCAAGAGCAAAATGACGAGGCCAAGCGGGCTCCCGGGGGCAACGGCGACAGTGCGCGTCCAGGGAAATGAGGGAGGTTCAACTCCCGGATTCGGGGCAGCGCTCAGAGAGGCAGCGGTTGTGACGAACAGCTCGCCATGGAACCGGGTAAAAACGGGTGTATCGGCTCGAGCTTGATTCAGCGCTGCGTCGATGCCGTTCTCGGTGTACACAAACGTGCGAACGATCAGGTCTTCCAGGGGGGGAAGCTTGTGTTTCAAGGGAACACCTCCCTTTTTGAACAGGCTTGGAAATTTTCACAATTTACAGGATATTATACAGAATCGAACGGAACTGTCAAAGGGTTTGGACATTTCTCCAGGCATGTTTTCATGTGCCGCCTGTGAACGCTTCCGCTTTTCCCCGGAATGCGCTGGAGCACCGCTTCCGTGCTCAACTGGCATGCCTTTTGCTATTTACGGGGCGTAGAAGTTCGAACTGGGGCAGCGAAGGGAGAGGAATGGATGACCAGCACATCACATGCGGAAGTGGTCGTGATCGGCGGCGGCATCATCGGAGGGGCGGTCGCGTACTACGCGGCGAAAGCGGGTCTTGCGGTGACGGTGGTGGAACGCGGAGAACTGGCCAGCGGCACCTCGTCCCGCTGTGACGGAAACATCCTGGCGATTGACAAGGACCCCGGCTTTGACAGCCAGATGTCGCTCAGAAGCCAGCAATTGGTGAAAGAACTGAGTCGGGAATTGGAGCATCCGTTCGAATACCGGGCCCCCGGCAGCATTCTCGTCTGCGAGTCGGAAGAGGAGATGGAGGCGGCGCAGGAATGGGTTCGCCGCCAGCGGGAGGCGGGACTTCCCTTCCGGATGCTCGACCGCGCTGACATCCGGCAAGAGTCTCCGTATTTTGCCGATGATCTGCTGGGCGGACTGGAGTGCGCCACCGATTCCACCGTAAACCCCTATCTGCTCACGTACTCCCTGTTTGAAGGGGCGAAACAGCACGGAGCCCGGATCCTGCTAAGAACCGAGGTAACCCGCTTCAAACGGGATTCGGCGACAGGCCGGTTTCACCTGCAGACGTCCCGCGGCGAACTGACTGCCAAACAGGTGGTGAACGCTGCCGGCATCTGGGCGCCGATGATCGGCCGCATGGTGGGGGTCGACATCCCGATCGTACCCAGAAAGGGACACCTGCTCGTCGCATCCCGTCAGGTTCCGGTCGGGCTGCGCAAGGTGATGGAATTCGGCTATCTGATCTCCAAGTTCGGCGGCCGGCGAAAAGCAGATCCGGAGACGGAAAAATACGGGGTGGCGCTGGTGTTTGAGCCGACCGAAAGCCAGAACTTCCTCATCGGCAGCAGCCGCCAGTTTGTCGGATTCAACACCAAGGTGGACCCGGCGGTGGTTGCCTGCATCGCGCGGCGGGCGACCCGTTTCTACCCGAAAATCAGGGACTTCACCGTCATCCGCACGTATTGCGGGCTGCGTCCCTGGACACCCGACCACCTGCCGATCATCTCGCGCGTCGAGGAAGTGCCGGGATTTTTCATCGCCGCCGGGCACGAGGGCGACGGCATCAGCCTGGCCGCCGTGACCGGAAAGGTGGTGAGTGAAATGCTGACGGAACAGGCGGAAACGTCGATTCCCCTGGGGCCGCTGCGCCATGATCGCTTTGCGAAAGAAAGGGAGGTGCGCCGATGAGAGCAAGTCATCTATTTTCCACCATCGACACCCATACCGGGGGGAATCCCACCCGGACCGTGATCAGCGGACTGCCCAGGCTGTACGGTCGGACGATGGCGGAAAGGATGCTGGAGATGAAGGCGGAACACGACTGGATCCGCCGGCTTCTCATGTTTGAGCCGCGCGGCCATGATGTAATGTCAGGGGCGCTGCTCGTGGAACCCTGCCATCCGGATGCCGATGTAGGGGTGATTTACATCGAAACGGGCGGCTATCTGCCGATGTGCGGCCACGATACGATTGGATTCTGCACCGCACTGGTGGAAACGGGCATGATCGCCGTGACCGAGCCGGTTACCACCCTGAAGCTGGACACTCCGGCCGGACTGGTGGAAGTGCGCATCGACGTGGATAACGGGAAGGCCAAGCAGGTGACGTTTCGCAACATTCCATCATTCCTGTACAAGCAGGACCTCGTGACAGTGGTGGAAGGGCTGGGCGAAGTGCGCTGCGATATCGCCTATGGCGGCAATTTTTACGCCATCACCGACGCGCGAAAGCTGGGGCTGGAACTGCTGCCATCCAATGCTTCCACGATTGTCGAGACCGCCGTGCGCATCCGCCAGTCGATCAACCGGACCGTGGAGGTGGTTCACCCCGAGTCGCCGTTTATCCGCGGCCTAACGCATGTGGAATTTTTCACCGATCCCACCCACCCGCAGGCGCATGTAAAGAATACGGTCGTGGTTCCGCCCGGCGGGATTGATCGTTCTCCCTGCGGAACCGGAACCTCCGCCAAGCTCGCCACCCTGTTTGCCAAAGGGGAAATCGGCATCGGCGAGGAGTTCGTCCACGAAAGCATTGTCGGTTCGCTGTTTCGCGGACAGGTGCTGGCAAAGACAGAGGTTGCCGGCTGTCCGGCGGCAGTCACGCAAATCACCGGGTCCGCCTGGCTGATGGGAATGCACAAGTTTTTTTACAATCCCGCCGATGAACTGGCGGAGGGTTTTTTGCTGATCCCGCCTGCCGAAGATCATTGACTGGAAAATTTCCGAAAATGCGAGAGGAGAGCGAAAACAATGACAAGATTTGCAGGTGTCTATGTAGCGTTGGTCACGCCGTTTACCCCGGATTGCGAGGTGGACTACAAGCGGCTGCACGAATTGTGCGACTGGCTGATTTCCCAGGGGGTTGACGGACTTGTGCCGTCCGGCTCGCTCGGCGAGTACGCGACGCTGACCAACGAGGAGCGCGCCAAGGTGATCGACACCGTCATCGAGGCCGCGGAAGGACGAGTGCCGGTTGTGGTCGGGACCGCGGCTCCCTCGACCAAGCAGGCGGCGGACTGGGTTCGCTACGCCAGGGAAGCGGGGGCTGCCGGCGTGATGGCGCTGCCTCCGATCAACTACCGGCCGCTGGAACACGAGGTGGTGGCGCACTTCGAAGCAATGAACAGCGTGGGTCTGCCGATTATTGCCTACAACAATCCGCTTGATTACAAAACCGATCTGACGCCCGATTTCCTGGCCAAACTCTCCCGCCTGGAAAACGTGGTGGCCGTCAAGGAATTTTCCGGGGATGTCCGCCGCATGCTGGAGATCCTGGAAAAAACCGATCTGGAAGTAATGGTCGGGGTTGACAACCTGACCCTGGAGGGCGCGATGGTCGGTGCGACAGGCTGGATCGCCGGGGTGCCGAACGCCTTGCCAAAAGAAGGCGTGGAGCTGTTCAACCTGTCCCGGGCTGGCAAACTGGAGGAGGCCATGGCGCTTTACCGCCGCCTGCTGCCGCTGTTTCGCTTCGACGCCAGCCCGCAGCTGGTCCAGTCGATCAAGTACATGATGGAGCTGGCCGGTTTTCCCGTCGGTCCCACGCGAGCGCCGCGGCTTCCGCTTCCGGATGCGGAGTACGAAGCGATCCGGCAGGCCTACCAGCACGCGGTCGGCGGAAAGTGAGGGAAGTCGGGATGCAGAGCAAAAACTGGATCGGTGGCGAATGGGTCACGCCTGCGGGAAGAGAGGTTGTCGTGCAAAACCCGTCGCAGCTGTCTGAAGAAGTGGGCGTTGTCCGGCTGTCCGACACTTCGCATGTGCGCCAGGCGGAGCAGGCCGCACGCCAGGCGTTTTCCCACTGGGCGGGGATGACGGGGGCGGCAAGGGGAGAAGTGCTGTACCGAATCGCGGCTGCGCTGGAGAAAGCGGCGGGGGAAGTGGCCGAACTGGCCAGCCGGGAAATGGGCAAGCCGATCGGGGAAATGCGGGGCGAAGTCACAAGAGGCGTCAATTTGCTCCGCTATTATGCCGCGGAAGGGGTGCGGTCCGTCGGCAGCGTGATCCCGTCCGCCGAACCGGATGTGCTGCAGTACACCCGACGCGTACCGCTGGGTGTCGTCGCGGTGATTACGCCGTGGAATTTTCCCGTGGCGATCCCGATCTGGAAAATCGCCCCTGCGCTGATTTGCGGCAACACCGTGATCTGGAAACCGGCGGAGAACGCTTCGCTTACGGCGGTGAGGGTGGCGGAGATATTTGCCGAAGCCCAGCTGCCGCCAGGGGTACTCAACCTGGTGATCGGCAAGGGAAGCGAGATCGGCCAGGCGCTGGTGGAGGAGATTCAGCCGGACGCGGTCAGCTTTACCGGCTCCACGGCCACGGGCAGGCAGATCGCCGCCGCCTGTGCAGCCCGAAATATCAAGTACCAGACGGAAATGGGCGGCAAAAACGCGGCTGTCGTGCTGCGCGACGCCGATTTGGAAAAAACCGTTCCCCTCGTGCTGAGTGGAGCGTTTCGTTCAGCCGGGCAAAAGTGTACGGCAACCAGCCGGATCATCGTCGAGCGGGAGGTCTGCGAGTCGTTCGCGGAACTTCTGCGGAAAGCGGTGGCAGCCTGCAAGGCGGGGCCGGCGCTGGATCCGGGCGCGTATCTCGGACCGGTGGCGTCGCATGCCCAGTACAGCAAGGTTTCGGAGTACGCCGCGATGGCGGAGCGCGAGGCGGATCTGGTGGCCCAGGGCGTTTTGCTCACCTCTCCGGATGAGGGCTACTACGTCAAGCCGATGGTCGTCTCGGGAGTGACGGAAGACCACGCGCTGGTGCAGGAAGAAGTGTTCGGACCGCTGGCTGTCCTTTTGCCCGCAGACGGCTTCGATCATGCCGTGACGCTGTGCAACCGTACCGTATACGGGTTGAGCGCCTCGCTGTTTACCCGCGATCTCTCCCGGGCCCACCGCTTTCTGGATCTGGCGCAGGCGGGGATGGTCCGGGTCAACCAGGAGACGGCGGGCGTGGAGTACCAGGCGCCGTTTGGCGGGATGAAGCTGTCCAGTTCCCACACCCGGGAACAGGGACAGGCCGCACTGGACTTCTACAGCGCGGTCAAAACCTGCGCGATCAAGCATACCTTGTGAGGAGGCTGGCATGAAAATCAGACAACTGTTCACGACAGTCGACACCCACACCGGAGGGGAGCCGCTGCGCATCATCACGGGAGGCATTCCGCCGCTGAAAGGCGAAACAATCCTGGAACGAAGGGCCTATTTTCGCGAACACCATGACGTCATTCGCCGCGCCCTGATGCACGAGCCGCGCGGACATCACGGGATGTACGGCTGCGTGATCGTTCCGCCGGTCAGCCCGGACGCTCATTTTGGCGTTCTATTCATGCACAATGAAGGATTCAGCACCATGTGCGGTCACGGGATCATCGGCGTGGTGACCGCGGCAATCGAGACGGGATATTTGCAGGTGGACGGGGAGACGCCGCAAATCGTGATCGACAGCCCCGCCGGGAAGGTGGTTGCCCGTGCGCGAGTGACAGAAGGTGAAGTCAAATCGGTTTCCTTTGAAAACGTGCCGTCGTTCGTCTTTGCGCAAGATGTCCCGCTAACTGTCAACGGAGTCTCCATTCAGGTCGACATCGCCTTTGGCGGAGCGTTTTACGCGGTGGTGCAAGCCGAAGACCTGGGAGTTCGCGTCGAAATTGACCAGTTGCCCGCTCTGCAGGACTGGGGGCAGGCGATCAAGGAGAGAATCGAAGCCGACATCTCCGTGCAGCATCCGCTGCAACCGCAGCTGCAGGGCATATATGGGGTGATCGTATCCGACGAACCGAAAAAAGCGGGGTCCCACCTGCGAAACGTCACGATTTTCGCCGACAGGCAGATTGACCGCTCTCCCTGCGGCACGGGTACATCCGCCCGGCTGGCGACACTGTACCAAAGAGGACAGATCGCGATGGCAGAACCGTTTGTTCACGAGGGAATTGTCGGCAGCCAATTCACAGGCACGGTGATTGGCACGACCAGGGTAGGTGATTTTCCGGCCATCATCCCCACCATCGAGGGAAACGCGTTTGTCACAGGCTTGCACCAGTTTGTCATCGATCCGGAAGACCCCCTGGGTGACGGGTTCTTGCTCGGTTGATAACCGGGGAAAACCTTGGGAATCCAAAGGAGGCGTGTTTGCGCGGGAAACCATGCGCGGGCACGTCTTTCGTCATGTGCCTGTTTGTGAATCTGCGAAAACAAAGGGAGCCGGAAGCCGCCGGCTCCTTTTGCGAAGAGAGCTGGTTTATTCTTGTCTTGAGCGGGCCATTTGCAACCCTCTCTGATAGTATTCTTCCTGTACGCTCTCAGGCACCAGACTGCCTCCGGTGCCCCAGACAATGTGAGTGGCCTGTTTCATCGACAAATTCTGTTTCTCGATATAGCGCCGCCCTTCCGCACTTCCCGCCAAACGGGAGGGGCCGCACATCCCCGCCAGAGCGGATGGCTCCATGCGAATGCCTTGCTGGTCGCGCAGGGCGGCCAGCAGTACCAGCAGTTCATCATCCTCTACGGTATAAATCCCGCTAAGAAGGGTTTCGATCGTTCTTCCGACGAAACGGGAGGGACGTCCAACCGCGAGACCGTCCGCTTCGGTCTTGTTGTCAATCCCGAAGTCCTGAACGGAGATTTGATCGTGAAGGCCGGTCATCAATCCCAGCAGCATGCAGGGAGAGTGGGTCGGTTCCGCGAAAAAGCAATGAACATGATCGCCGAATACCTGCTTCAAACCAAACGCGACGCCCCCGGGCCCTCCACCCACTCCGCACGGCAGGTAAACAAACAGCGGATGTTCGCGGTCAACCGTGATTTGCAGGGCATCCAGCTGATTTTTCAGGCGATAGGCAGCAACGGCATACCCGAAAAACAAGTCCTTGGAATTTTCATCGTCAATGAAATAGCAGGAAGGATCGGCTGCCGCCTGTTTCCTGCCCTCTTCCACCGCTTTGCTGTAATCGGACGCATGCTCTGCCACGTTGACCCCTTTGCTGCGGAGCAACTCTTTTTTCCACTCTTTGGCGTCGGCCGACATGTGGACCGTGACCTGGAATCCAAGTTGGGCACTTATGATGCCGATGCTGAGACCCAGGTTGCCCGTTGAGCCGACGGCGATGGAGTGCCGGGAAAAGAGTTCCCTGAACGCGTCTGTGGAAAACTTTGCGTAATCGTCGCCCGGCGTAAGCAGGCGATGGGTCAACGCCAGATCCTCGGCATGTTTCAGCACCTCGTAGATTCCGCCCCGAGCCTTGATCGATCCGGCAATCGGCAGATGGCTGTCGCATTTCAGCCACATTTTTCCGGGAATCGCGATCTGTTGCACCGATTCCAGATAAGATTGCATCTCGGGTATGGGGAGGAGCGGAGATTCGATCAACCCATCTGTCTTTCGGGTCTCGGGAAAAGCGGATTGCAGGTAAGGGGCAAAGCGTACCAGGCGCGCTTCCGCATCGCGTATATCCTCTTCCCGCAATGGGAGTCCCGCCCCTTGCCGGAAGGATTCGTAATGTTCGTTTAGCCAAAATGCTTCTTCTGTCGCGATGAGGGAAGAAAGCAGCGGGTATGCTTTCTTCCATTCCTGCAGCGTCCGGCCGTGAATATTCAGATTATCGTCCACGCGTGAATCCCCCTTGACCACTGTTCTTTTTGGATCCGGCTGGTTGGCGATTTCCAGCGAATCTGGTATACGAAAGGCAGAAAATGCGTACAATGCGAAAGGAGCCGGTTGCCTCCGACTCCTCCCTGCAACAGCCGCTTTTTTGAGCGGTCGGCTTACAAACGTTCTTGGAAATAGACCGGTTGCCTTTGGTGAGGGCGGTCTATTTCTTTTTGTTTTGGTTAATCGCTGTAACGATGGAGACAACGAGCGCCAGCAGCGCGACAAGCAGCATACAGAAGCTGATCATCAGCGTCAGCCAGCCGACCGCCCTTGCAAGCCTGTTCTGTCCACGGAAATTATAGCATACAGGCGATAGGTATACCAGATTATGGGTTTTTCCTGCACAAAAGAAAGTGAATTTTCTTTCTTATTGACAAAATCCCCCAAGTAAAGAGGAAATAAAATTTATTTCATGAATACATATATATTTTCCTATTTCCAAAGGTGGATTTCCATGGATAAGACACAACGCCTCTTTTTCATCGTGACAACGATTCAACAGCGGCCCGGAATAACCGCTCCCGAACTTGCCCAATTGACCGGAACGTCAGTCAGAAGCATCTACCGGGACATCAAAGACCTGGACAAATGCGGGATCCAGGTGCTGCTGCAGGGAAACAAAGGCTATTACATCATTGACAACCATATTCAGACACAGGGGAAACTTGGGGCCGAGGAATACCTGGCCATCTCCCTGTATCCCATGCTGGCCAGTCCATTCAAAACAAAGGGACACCCTTTTCAGAAATCGTTTCAGTCTGCCATGAAAAAGATCCTGACGCGCTTCAGGGTAAATGACGACCTGCTGCATTTGAGCAAACGCATCCGCATCCATACGGAGCCTGCTGCCAACGCCGACCAGGATCTGATCATGCAGCGGATCATCGAAGCGATTGTGCAGGACGTGACGATTTCCTGCGCATATTACACGATGTCGCGGGAAGACCTGACCAGGCGCATGATCGATCCCTACTACCTGGTTCCCCGCGCCGGCCATCTCTACCTGATCGGATTCTGCCACTTGCGCGGGGAAGTGCTTACTTTCCGCCTCAACCGGTTCCATTCCATTGAACTGACCCATAAGAAGTTTTTCATCGAGGATGATTTTCAGATCGACGCTTATTTGGACAAGCTGTGGGGAATCAAGGCAGATGGCAGGGAAACCACTTTTACCGTGCGGTTTTCCCGGGATGTCGCCCGTTACATCAAGGAGCACCGGTACGATTCAAAACCCCAACTGGAAGATCTGGCTGACGGTTCTCTGCTGCTGCGGGTCACGACGCGCGGGGCGGAAGAGTTCTTGCGCTGGATGAAACAGTACGGAAAGGACGCGGAGCTTTTGGAGCCTGCGGAATACCGGCGGCAGCTGCTGGAAGAGTATCGGATATTGGCCGATATGTACGGCCAGCAGAAGTGAAAGACAGATACGATCGTGCAAGCGATGGAGGAAAGACATGAATGGACGGCTGTTCGCCCAGGCCTTGTGTTCTCTTCAGGGCAATGAGCTGCGCATGGTGCATGCGCTGTGCTGCGATACGGGCATCATGGATATTCTGGCAACCAAAATGCAAGATCTGTTTCACCGCAAGACGAATCCCTTCATCCAGAAACTGAATGAGAAAGCGAATGCGCTCAAGCATCGTCCCGACGAAGAGCTGCAGCTGGACATCCTGCTGGAGATGGCGAAACGTCTGGAAGTGCGCGGCAGCCATCTGCTCACCGATCAGGAAGTGGAAGAGTTCGCCGGACAAATCGTGGAGAGAGCGGACCAAGGGATGGCGAAACAGGATTCCCGGTACCGCGACTACAAAGCGAAACATCCGGGCATGGACCCGCTGCAGACCATGGTCCGCTTCCAGCTGGACCAACTGCTGGCGCAGGCGGGAAAAGAGATGGATGCGGCATCCCCCGAGAAACAGCGGGAGTACCTGGAAAAAGTGCAAGCGTTCATCGAATCCATGCCGGATGAGAAACAGGACCAGATCAAGCAGCGGTTGGGTGTCGAGCAATTGACCCGCGACGTGCTGCAAAAAATTGTCGTCACCAGCGGAGCCAGCATTCTGTTTGCCGTCATCGTGGAAGTGAGCGGATTCGCCTTTTATACGTCCGCTGTTTCCCTGTTGGCCTCACTGGCGGGGCTTGTGGGCGTGACGCTTTCTTTTGGCACCTATACCGTGTTGACCTCTACCGTGGCCATCTTGGCCAATCCGCTCTTTCTTGTCATGCTGCTGGGCGGGGGCGGATTCTATCTGTACCGTGCGCAGACCCGGAAGTTTCAAAACAAGATGGTGCCGATCCTGATTCTGCAAATTGCCCTGCCTGCCTTGGGCGCATTCCGGCAGCCCGTCTCCTACAGCCCCTTGCAGGGAAGGTGGCAGGCTGCCTTTGAGCAGCACTGGAAGCTGCGGGCAGAAATGGGGGAGCACCAGCAGCATGTAGATGAGTACATCCGGCAAATCGCTGCCTGCAAGGAAGAGATTCGCCGGGCGGAGCAGAGGATCGCGGAGCGGGAACGGCATATCGCCCGTACGCATTCAGAGGTGAAAAGGCGGCTGGAAAAGGCAAACCTGGCGCAACTGGGAATATCGGAAAAGTTTGACCTGCTTGCTGCTCGCTATGAAGAGATCGGCCGGGAAATCGAACGAATACGGCAGAATCGGCAATCCCGGGAGTATGGATTCCTGGGCTGGGCGAAGCAGAAAATGAAATCTGCCGCTGCCTTCGTGGAAACCTCCCGTTTGCAAAACCAGCGAAAAGAGCTGCTGGACAAACTCGCGGGTGAGGTTATTTCCGCTGAGCAGGAATGGGGCAGAGCGGAAAGAGAGCAGATCCGCTCTGCCAGGCAGGAGTGCCAAAGTTTGCGTCACCAGCTGACGGCATTGCAACGAAAGCGGGGAGAGCTGGAGACGGCACTGGCTCAGCACCAGACTGCGGCAGCAAGATTGGAGCAGGAGATCGGCAGTCTGGAACAACAGTTCTACGGGTTGCAGCATGTGTAAGGAAGGCGTGATGAGTTGATGAGAGGGATACCAAATCCGGCTTTTTGGACGTTGTGGAAGCAAGGCAGGTACAGGGAAGCGCTCAGAGAGCCGCTCCGACCGGTCAAACCGCAAAGGGAGCAAGGGCGGCTGCAAGCCTTTTTGTTCGGCAGCGCGGAGGAAATGAAGCAGACCTTCAGCATCACGGCGGTCAGCGCCGGGGATTTTCTGTACGACTATTTCCGCCTGGACCCGACCGTGATGGAAGGCATCGACTTTTCCCGGGCGGAGGATTTGTCTTCCCTGTTCGCCTTTTCCCGCTTTGCCGGAACGGTGGACACGACGGTGAATACCGGGGACATCGCGCAGATCCAGGGGTACGTCGCAGAGCGGATGGTGGCGGCGGAACTGCAGGCGAAAGGTCACGATGTGGAGTTCCCGCAAACCTCCAACCAGGCAGGCTACGACCTGCTGGTGGACGGCCAACCGTTTCAGGTCAAAAACCTGCTCAGTCCCTCGGGCGTCAACGAGCATCTGGAGAAATACCCGGATATTCCGGTGTACGTCAATGAAGAGCTGGCCAGCCATTTTGCCCACCATCCCATGGTGTATGCGACACAGGTGCAGCACGCGGAAGTAGTCAAGGCGACCAAGGAAACGCTCGTGGCCGGCGCGGAACTGACCAATTTTGAGATTCCGTACATTTCGCTTTTTGTCTCCACAGTCATGCAGGCCAAAAAGTGGATTTGCGACGAAGCGACACTCGGCCAAGCTGTTTTTGGCGTACTCAGCGACACCGCCTCCCGCGCCGTGCTGGGAACAGTCGGACAGTACGCCGTCTCGGCGGCGGGATCGCTTCTCTTCGGCCCGGCAGGCGGCCTGGTTGGCAGCGGAGTGGGAGCGGTCCTCGGAATGGGGCAGGCGGGAAAGGTATCCGCGAAGATGAAATCGCTTCTGGCCAAAAAAGAGGAAGCAGAAGTGATCGGGGCCGTAACGGTACTCTCAGCCCGGGTAATGGACCAGATGGAACAGAAACGGCACAGGAGACAAAAAAAGCTGGCCGGGATGCTCCGTCACCTGGGCATTTCTTCTGCGGGACGAGTACTCGCAGAGGAGATCGGGCAGCGGGCGGAAAAAGAGGAGCTGTACAGCGCACATAAAAAGCGGGAGATTCAGACGCTGCTCGACGCGGTGTCAACAGGCGGCCAATCCGTAACGGATGCCGTGCCCGTGCTGCTGGAGAAAGTGGTGCAGACGGGGGTGCATCCTGTGCATTACCAGCGGGAATTGAATGCGTTGAGGGAGAGTTTGGAGAGGTATCGAAGGAAGCTGTGACGCTGCAGGAAGACTGTCGGGAAGGATTTTGAAAAGTTTTGTATGTTTCATATAGAGGTGAGCGTATGTACGAAACGTTGCTCCGGCACCTAGAAAGCTGGAAGCGTGGCAAAATTACTCTGACCCAGCTGGAAGAACTGGCTGATCCCGGCATGACCTACAGCTCGTTTCAGCCTGTCGTCCGGCAGTTGATCGACAATCACATCCTAATCCCTGTCATCAGCCACGGCTTGAATGGAAAAAATCCTCCGCTGCCTCTCAGTTACCGAATCCGAAAATCGGTTGTGGCCCAGCCTCGAAAACGAGAGATACAATCGACACAATTGCGCTTTCATCCGGACATCAAACTGGATGGTTATTATTCGCTTTCGTCATCCAAATGGAACGAGGATCTCCCATTTCTCGAAAAAATCAACTGCTATTTGACGAATAACGGTGTTCCCCGGGAAGAGGCGACTGCACCGGAACGATCTTTTCAGCTCGTTGGCGACGAAAAATGGATCGACGAAAAAGGCGGACGAAAGCTGCTGGAGATGATCGGGATCTGGGAACTGCTTCGGATTACACCACTGCCCGATCCGTTGATGCTGGCGGTTAATCCAGGGAATTTCCGGGAGAACAAGTCTGTACACCGGCACCTGATCGTCGAAAACAAGACGACGTTTTACGCCATTCAACCGGTTCTTCCTGCTCTCACCTACACTGCCTTGATCTATGGTGCGGGTTGGAAAGCGGTTTCCGGTCTGGGCAATTTGCAGGGGCAGCTCGGCTTGCCGGACGAGGCCGAGAATCGCTACATGTACTTCGGCGACCTGGATCACGAGGGCATCTCCATTTGGCATGCCATGTATGAACGGTACCAGGCTGTCCCCGCTGTTGAATTGTACCAGGGATTGCTGCGGCAAACTCCGTCCGCAGGGAAAGAGTCGCAAATGGTCAGGGACGTAGCGATACAACGCTTTCTTTCCTTTTTCCCTGAAGAAGACGGAAAACAGATCAGCCATTTGCTGCAGCAAGGAAAATACCTCCCGCAAGAGGCGCTGGAAGCAGAGTCATTGCGTCAACTGATGAAAACATGTTACGGATGCGGTACGCAGAGGGAGGAGTAGACCATTGGAAAATGAGCGGCTTGCTGGCATTGTGGAGGGTTACAGAGAACGCATCCAGCGCATCGCCTTGTTTGATCCTCTCTTCAAGCTGGATGCCAAACGGGAAAAAGACCGCCAGAATCGACCGATTGACTATTTTGGACTCGGTTTGCTTTCACTGCTGTTCTTTTTTGAAAATATGCTGATCCGCAACAAAAAGGCGGGCGCACAAGAACTGGCCAGTTACTTGCTGGAGATGAGCGGTGGAGAGATTGACCTGGACGCGGAAGATTTTGAAAAAGTGGCCCGCGCCATCATCGACACGTTTCGTCCCCCGAGCGGCAGGCGCAACTCCCGGAGTTTCTTCAACTGGGAGACTGGCCAGCCGGATCGGGTCGAGGTCTCCATTCTGAAAGCGGAGCGCGGGGATCTTGCTTCCAACAAGCAGTATTACTCGCTTGACGAGCACGGTCTGGAACTTGTCTTTGCGACAAAAGAGTTTTTCCGCGAATTTCACTTGTCTATCAATCAACTGCTGTTGCGCAAACAGCTGGAAAAGGGGGAATTCGTCGGAGCACTGCGCCAGATTGACGAGATGCGGGTAGATGTGGCGACGCTGAAGGAGAGGATCTTGCGGATCAAGCATGAGGTGCAGCGCAGCATCGTGTCGGAAGAAACCTACCAGCGCTACAAGAATGTGATCGAGGATATTCATCTGCGCCTATCCCGGGAGCATGAGGAATTTACCGAGCTGCAGGGCTTTGTCGATGAAACCAGGGAGCGTCTGCTGTACGAACAGAAGGACGCCCGCGAGCAAAAGGCGTACGCCTATATCCTGCGCATCGACCGGGAACTGGCAGAGGTTCATTTTGCCCATACACAGCTGTTAAAAGACAGCATTGCCCTAAAAACGACAGCCCTGCAGGCAGCCCAGGAGTCCTTGTACCATGTGGCGCTGCAGTCCTTTCACTTTGACCAGGAAATCGTCTCTCGCCTCATCTCCACCCCCTTGCCGTTGGGAGCGGCAAGGGTAATGCTTGAACCTTTCTTGTCGGTGGAGCAATTCTCGGCCTGGTCCCCCTTGGCGGTTTTTGCCAAACAGCCGATCGGTGGGGAACAGGAAGAAGAAAGGCAGGAAGAGTTTGCGGACGTCGTCGACAAGCAGGATCAGGCGGATTTTCAGGTGCAGCAGTCCAATTTCGGAAGCTTGATGAGGCAAATCCTGAAGATTATGGGGGACAGGCAGGAAATTACTCTCTCCGAAGCGGCGGCAAGCATGCAGCAGCAGGGCCTTGCGCATTGGCTTGCCCATCGTTCCTTCTACGATTTCTGGCTGCTTTTGCACCAGCGATCGCCTCTGCAAAAAACGAAGGATGAAGAAGAAAATCACTTGTTGAAAGAAGTGCTCTCCATGCTGCAACCGGGAGAGCAGATCATGGTGACAGAATTACCCGAGCTTTTGCGTTTGACGGAGCGTTATGAGATCCAGAACATGAGATTGTGCCGGGAGGGGAGCGGCTATGATGTATGACAACGAGCAGGTACTGACTGCTTTCCGGATTTACAGCCAGCTTAGCCGGGACGGTGAGGCAGACAGCGAAAGCATGCGGCAGTATACAGCCAATGACGTCATCAGAGGGCTGGTCGACCAGTTTGCCCAGGAGGTGGATTGCATCGTCATCCCTGCAGGAGAAAAACTGTATCTCGTTCCAGAAGCCGCCACCTCTCCTTTTCACATCAAGAATGCAACTCTGAAAAAGGAGTACCTCTCGGCCAAAGCAAAAAACATCGATGTCTACATGATGTACCTGGCCATCCTGGTCCTGTTCGGCCAGTTCTACGACAGCTACCACTCGCAGGAGCCAACCCGGGACTTCATCACGCTGGAAAACTGGCTGGAGTGCATCGATATGCGCATCCAGGCCTTAAAAGAGCACGGTACCGAGAAGCTGCAGGCTTTGGATGCGGAATACGAGTACAACTGGAGCCAGCTGGTGGAAAAATGGGACGCGATTGACGACTTGCGGGAATCGTCGCGGCAGCAGGACGGACGGACCAACAGCAGACTGGGATTTTTGTCCCTGGTGCAAAACTTCCTGATCCAGCAAGGACTTGTCCACGATTTGGGCAACCAGGAGCTGGCATTGACGGAAAAGGCAAAGACCATCGTACAGCGTTACTACATGGACACCCAATACAACCGGGGAATCCTGGATTTTCTCGCTTCCCTGGAAAAACGGGAGGAGGGTAACTAATGCCGGTCATCTCGAAAATCCGCTTCACCAACGTCATCTACGAAGGCGGCAGCAAGCGCTACAACGACGAACTGTTTCTGTTCGACGGGCACAACGCGGCTATTTTGCTGGAAAACGGCGGCGGCAAAACGGTTTTTATCCAGACCGCCCTGCAGGCGATCCTGCCGCATACGGATATGGCAGGAAGAAAGATCAGGGAAACGCTCTCCCTGAGCGGAACCCCTGCCCATATCGCGATCGAGTGGATTACCAGCGACTCCCCGCGCCGCTACGCCTTGACCGCCGTCACCCTGTTTCTGCACAACAACGACCTGGAATCGTACCGCTATGTGCACGAGTACGAAGAGGGACATCCGCATGCCATCGAGCACCTGCCTTTTGCCAAGGAAGGGCTGAACGGCAAAAAGCGCCCCGCAGACAAGGGTGAGATGCAGGAATACTATTCCTCTATGAGTTCTCGGTATATGAACGCCCGCACCTTTTCCACGATCAAGGAGTACCATGCCTATCTGGAAAGCCAGTTCCAGATCGTCCCCAGCGAGTGGCGCAACATCGCCGTCATCAACGGAGCGGAGGGAGGCGTCGAGCTTTTCTTCGACAACTGCAAAACGACCGACCAGCTCGTGTCGCAGCTGCTCATCCCTACCGTGGAAGAGGCGATGAACGGTAATGGCGCCGACGCGTTTGCGGAAATTTTTGAAAAGCAGCGGGAACAATTCAAGCAAAGCAAGCAGCTTCGTGCGCAAATCCAGGAGAGCAGGCTCCTGGAGGGAGAGATCCAGCGCGTGCGCCAGGTTTACGCCGCTTACGAGGAAGCGAGAAAGCGGCTGGAGCGGGAAAAGGAATGGGCGAAAGCGCTGTTTGCCCATGCCAGAAACGAGCAGGCGAAGACGACGGAAGAACTGCAAAAGACAGCAAGACAGCTGGAAGGAGCGGAAGCGGAGCTGCTGGCGATCAAGCGCAGGAAGGCAGCGAGAGAGATTGCGGTACAGGAAAATGTGCTGCATGCCTGTATCCTGGAATGGCAGCAGGAAAAGGGGCAGTACGAAGAAAAGGAGCGGGAAGCAAGCGAACTGGAGCACCAGCAGCTTACCTTGGAGTACGCCCGGTACAAGGCGAAAAGACAGGAAGCGCTTGAGCAGAAAGAGCTGGCGGAATCCCAGCTGAGCGGGCTGGACGAGAAGCAGGATATCGCCCAGACCACAGCGGACCGGGACCGGATCAAAAGGGAAATTCGCGGTTACTACGCAGATGTGGAACAAGCCCTGAAGCGGGACGAGACCTACTTGAACAGTCAACTGGAGGTTCTGCAGGCCAAAAGGGAGAAGCATACGGCAGAGGTCGAGTACGCGCGAGGCCAGATCGAGGCGGGCAAGCAGGCGCAGGCAGCCGCCCGGAGCCGGATGGAGCAGACAGCCAGGCAGGTGGAGCGCATCGCGGACAAGATCCTGGACAATCCGCTGCAGGAGACAGTGGAAGCATCTATTCCCGTTTGGCAGGATGAGATGGAAAAAACGCTGGCCAATCAGAAGCTCTATCAGCAGCATATTCTCGAGTGCGAGAGAAACAGGGAGATGCTCGCAGAAAAACTGGAGCAGGCAAGGCAGGAGATGCAGACGGCACTGGAGGAGAGGAACCGCTGGCAGATGAAGTGCCAGGAGGTGGAAAGGCAGCAGGAGAGTTTGCTGGCGGATGTAAAACTGCATCTTCCCCGCCTTGGCTATCTGGATTCTCTCTACACCCGGCAGGAGACGGTCAAACAGATGCTGGGCGACAAGCTGGCACTGCTGGAGCGGGAGAAGGAAGACGCCATGCGGCAGGAGCGGATCGCCACCAGACAAAGCGACGATTACCAGGACAGCCCCGTGTTTCTGGCAGATCCGCAGCTCGCTGTGCTCGCCGCCAGATGGAAAGACGATTTTCACTATCTGGAAACAGGGACGCGATTCATCCAGGAAATGGCGCAGGAAAGGGAGATTTCGCTGGACATCCTGTACGCACGTTTCCCCTATTGGTCCGCCCTGCTGGTCACGACGGAACAGGAACTGGACAAGCTCGTGCAGCGTGTGGCCAAATACGCAGCCCAACTGGTGAATCCGGTGTTTGTGGCCAGCCTGCAGGAAGTGCGAAACTGGCTGGATTCGCCGGAAGAATACGAGTCCCGCTGCCGGGAGATCGTCCCCAGCCATTGGCGGGAGAACCTCGACCCGGAACGGTTTGAGAGCTGGAAACAGGAAGTGCGCCAAAAAGCGGAGGATGCAATGGGCTTGCGAAAAAGCAAAGAACGGGAGTACCAGCAGTGGCTGCAGCTCTGCGATCAGGTAAACCGTTTTTACGCCCAGTACCCGCTGGAAGCCTACCGGGATTGGTTGCGGCAGCGGGATGAACGGCAGGAGCACGCCGACGACTTGCAGCGAGAGATCGCCCAGCTCACGGAGCTTGTCAGGAAATACGAACGGGAGCGGGAGCTGTACCGGGAAAAACTGGCCGAGGAAACGGGACGGGAGCAGCACCTTGGCTATCGTCTGCGGGAAGCAAAGGAATACATGCAGCTGAAGAAAGAGTGGGAGGAAGCGAAAAAGGCGGAAGAACAGCTGGCGGGCGAACTTCAGGCACAGCAGCAAGCGTTTGCCGCACTGCGGAAAGCGCTCGCCGCTCTGGAGGAACAAATCGAGGAAAGGCGCAGCGAACTGGCGGAGAAACGGGACGAGCGGACCCGGCTATTCGGGGATTGGCTCTTCCAGCAGGTACAGTCGCTTTCTCCCCTGCCGCCGCGCTACTCACTGGAACGGCTGCGCGCGGAGCTGGAGGTGCTGGAGGGCCTTCTGCGCGAACAGCAGGCAAGCCGGGCGGAACTGGAGCGGCAGATTAGCCGCTGTCGCGGGCAGATCGAGGATTGCGAAAGCGGGATGAAACTTGTGCTGGCCAAGGCAAGCCAGCCGCTGGACGAGGAAGCGCCGTTTCCGGTGGATGGGGCCGCGCAGCTGCAGCGCCTGGTGGAGAAAGGAGCACGGTTGAAAAGAGAGTTGGCCGCGCTGCGGGAACGGGTGGAACAGCGAAACAACATGGCTGTCGGCCAGGGAGCGCGCCTCGAAGAGATGAAAAAGAATTTTACCGAACAATTCCCTGGGGAAGAAATCGACCTGTTTACGGGGAACCTGGAAGACGCCAAAAGGGAGCTGGAGCAGGAAGAGCAGCGAGTCTCATCCCGCAAAGACTACCTGCTCGAGCAGGAACGGCAGGGGCAAGAAGCAGCCCGGCAGCTGAACGAGGTGATCCATCTGCTGGAGATCCGAAACGCGAGCCACCTGTTTTTGCACCAGCAAGTACAGGAGGTCCCATTGCCGGAAGACGACCTGCTTGCTTTCTCCTACCAGCGGATGAAAATCGCACAGAAACGGCTGCGCGAGCTGGAAGCCAGACAGGCGGATGCGGACCGGGAATGGAAGAAAGTGGCCAGCGAAAAAGAGCGGTTCACCCGCTTCTGCGACGAAGCGATCGAGCATCGGAAACTGCGTGAAACCGCAAAAGCCGGAATCGCCAGCAAGCAAACCTTCGCCGAGGTGGAGGAATGGGCGGCCAACATGAGCCGGACGATCGCCGCCGGTGTCCGCGTGCTGGAGGATCAGCTGCAGGGACGAGACAAGGAACTGCAGGATTTTATCACCATCGTGCACACTCATCTGCAGCGAATCGCCATCGAGCTGAAACTTATTCCCAAAAAGACCAGTGTCAAAGTGGAAAACGGACGCAAGGAAATCTACAACTTCCACGTCCCGGAATGGCAGGAGGAAGTGGGCAAGCAGCAGCTTCGTTCCCATATCGACTGGATGCTGCAGCGTCTGGATGGCGAGGAGTTCAAGGACCAAGACGGCAAAGACGACCTCGGAAAGATCAGAAAGTTTATTTACAGCTCCCTGCAGTCCAGATCGCTGTTGGGAATCGTCATGGGACATGACTCGATCCGGGTGAAGTGCCGGAAAGTGAGCAAGGACGGAAAGGTAAGCGGCGCGCTCGCATCCTGGGAGGAGTCCAACAAATGGTCCGGCGGGGAAAAGTGGAGCAAGAACATGACGCTCTTTCTGGGGCTGCTCAACTACCTGGCGGAGAAGCGGCAGGCGATCCCCCAAAACGGCAAGCGCAACCGCACCGTAATCGTGGACAACCCGTTCGGCAAAGCCTCCAGCGAGCACGTCCTCGACCCGGTCTTCTTTATCGCCGACGAACTGGGCTTCCAGCTGATCGCCCTGACCGCCCACGCGGAAGGAAAGTTCATCCGCGATTACTTCCCGATCGTCTACAGCTGCCGCCTGCGCGAGTCGGCAAACGGCGACGCCCTGATCATGACCAAGGAGCGGGAGATCAGGCAGGCGTATTTCCGCGATCACGACCCGATGGCGTTTGTGCGGCTGAGCGAGCATGAGCAGTTGAGTTTGTTTTGAGGGTGGATCAGGGAATCAATGATATAGATGACGGTTTTTGGTCAAAACGCGATTCCGGTCGAGAAGCACATCTATGACTACGTTGAAATGAAACACATCACTTACGAAAAGTTGCTGGAAATAGTGAAAGGCTAAATATGGCTACCCAAGAGGAGTAATGAGAGATGGCTACATTAACTGCACAAGAAATGCCCTTGTATAAAGTGTTTTCTGATGATTATCTGTTTACTATTCCACCTGTACAACGCCCCTATTCCTGGACAACGGATCAGGCAGGGGAATTATTGGATGATTTACTGCAATTTATCGATCACCATGGAATTACAGAAAAAAATATTGGTATGATGCAAGAACCATATTTCTTGGGAAGCATTGTTCTCGTCAAACGAGAGAAACCGGATTCTGAAGTGCTGGATGGCCAGCAACGCCTGATCACCTTGACCATCTTGCTGGCAGTTTTGCGAGATTTCTTGGGGGGAGAATACGCTTCCAATATTGAAGCCATGATCTTGCAGAAAGGAAACAAGATTTTAAATAAAGCGGATATGTACCGGCTTCATCTTCGAAAAATTGACAACGATTTTTTTAAACAACATATTCAAGTACAGGGTTCCACATCCAGTTTAACCGCTGAAACTCCATGCAAAACAGATAGTCAGAAGGCGATTCGTGACAACGCATTGTTCTTTGCCGAAAGACTGGCCGATTTGGATGAAGAAACCGTGAAAATACTTCCCGGGGTCATTGCAACGCTTTGCTATCTCGTAGTTGTTTCTACCCCGAACTTTGATTCTGCATTCCGTATTTTTACGGTTCTTAACGACCGCGGCCTTGATTTGATGATGAGCGATATTTTCAAGGCAAAAGTAATTGGCGATATTGATGATGCCCTGCAGGATTCTTACACCCAAAAGTGGGAAGATGTTGAGGTTTCACTGGGGAGGGAACGGTTTAACAAATTGTTTGACCATATTCGGATGATCATCCAAATGCGGAAAGGCAGCGCGAACTATAAGGACGAATACAATGAGATTTTCTCGAAAATCAGGGGTCGTCAATTCGTAGACGATATTTTACTCCCCTATGGTGAAATTTATCAGAAGATCATTGATTATCGATCCCATTTTGGCAATCAGCCTGAACTGATGAAAACATTAAGCTTGCTCAATCGCATCGATAATGTGGATTGGATTCCGCCAGCCATGTACTATTTGAGGCACTACCACAACCATCGGCTGCTTGAGTTCTTGAATCGCCTCGAAATATTAGCAGGAACCGGAATGGTCCTGAGAAAAAATTTCAATTGGAGGATGTCCCGGTATTCTCAAATCCTCAGGGAGATGGAAAAGGGAAGCGATGTTTTTTCTCCGGAGTCCGCCATGGAAGTTACCCTGGAAGACAAACGGGAGGTGTTAAAAAAACTGCAAGGCGATGTCTTTACGGAACTGAAAGATACGGCCAAAAGGTATATTCTGCTTAAGCTGGATTCGCTATTAACCAATGGACAACCTTATTATGATCATTCTGTAATCACGGTTGAACATGTATTGCCACAGAATCCAAACAAGGACAGTGAGTGGAAAAAACAGTTTGACAACCCTGAGGACTATGTCCACAAATTGGGGAATCTCGTATTGCTTACGCGGTCGAAAAATTCACAAGCCAGAAATTATGACTTCACCAAAAAGAAAACGTCGTATTTTCAGTCGAGCAAAGGAGTCAGTTCCTTTGCTTTAACCACACAGATCTTGCAGGAAAGTGAATGGACACCTGCTGTTCTGCTTAAGAGGCAGGCCAAGTTGATTCAATTGCTGAAAGATGCGTGGAAATTGGATGTGGTTGATTGAGTCGGGTGCCTTCCGAATCCGTTAACGGGAATTGATCCTGGAGAGCTTGGCTAGAACCCATAAACGATCACAAGCAGGTGCATGCAAATTGCACCTGCTTGTGATCAATGCAACCTGCCTGGTTATTTGCCCCAGACTTGTTCGTATACTCTTAGAAAATTCCCACCCAGAATCTGGAGGACATGTTCTTCCGAATATCCCCGCTGCAAAAGTGCCTTCGTTAAATTAGGGAATCGGGAGGGATCTTCGATGCCTGCGGGATACTTCCATGGTGGAGGGGGATAGGCCTCCTCCTTCCACCTGCCGGAAGAGATTAACTGATCATAGATCGTGGTTGCTTCCTCCAGAGTGGCTATGCCATCCATCCCCTCATAGTAGTCCATTCCGATGCCGACGTGTCTGACCCCAACCAATTTCGCGACATAATCAATATGATCCACATAGTCCTCGATCGTAGGATCTTTGCCCTTCGCGACGAAAGCGGGAAATCCAACGATCCCGATGACCCCGTCTTTTTCCGCAACCGCCTTGATCTGATCATCCTTTAGATTTCGCGGGGACGGACATAAGCGATCAGCATTGGAATGACTGAAAATAACCGGTTTTTCGGATGTTGCAATCACATCCATCGTCGTCTGATATCCGGTATGCGTAATGTCGATAACGAGACCGAGGCGATTCATTTCCTGAACCACTTTGATTCCGAATTCGCTTAGGCCGGCGTCCGTCCGTTCATCACACCCATCCCCAATCAAATTCCGTACATTATAACAAAGCTGAATAATCCTGACTCCCAATTGGTGGTAAATCGATAACAGGTTGAGTTCATTCTCGATCGGCAGCGCGTTTTGAAAATGGAAGAGGATACCCAACTTTTTTTCCTGTTTGGCTCGATAGATATCGTTCACTGATGTGACCAGCAGCAGCTCATCGGAGTTTGTTTCGATTTTCTTTTGCCACGCAGCAATTCGACTGATGGTTTCCCGACAATTGTGATCAACAGCCACGGTTGGGGCCATAACGGTAACCCCACCATCGATCCACCGTTTATAATAATGATCCACCGTGCCTAACGGACATGCAGCATCGATCACAATCGCTTGGCTGTGCAACTGCACATATCTTTCATTTCCATTCATAGTGGTCTTGTCTCCCTTCAGTTTCTTGCGTTATCCTTCAACCAACCCATGATTTAGACAAGAATTTTAATAAAGTACGCCCCCAGGATACCCACATAGGAACCGATGGCATATCCGAGAATGCCCAAGATTACCCCGGTAAGCACCAGTTCCTTCCAGCCGAAAGCTACGGCCATCACGGGCGCTGTTGTCGGCCCACCAATCCCGGCGTTGCTGGCGATACAAATCGCTTCGTAATTGATGCCGAATAATTTACAGATGATGAATAGAAGAATGACAGTAATCACAATCGCGACGAGATACATCCCCAACAGGATCGGACCTGTCGTTATCAATTTTTCGATACTTACCAATCCACCCAGTGAGGCAAAAAATAAATGAAAGCCGTATGAACCAATCTCTTCGGAACCATTGATAGCGCTTACCTTTGTGATATTGGCGACGATCAGCGTCAATGTAGTTACATAAATCTCAATGGGTAAATCGAACAGATATTGTTTCAACAGGAAAGAAATAGCCGTCAGCAGAATGGCAACGGAAATAATTGTTGACATTCCATCCAAAGTTATCGTTTTTTCTTTCCAATATTCTTGATAAAATGCTTTTGCTTCCTCTTTGTTTAATGTTTGATAAGCGGTTTTAAATCCCAGCTTGGGCATCCAGGAGGGAGCCGTAAAAATGAAGAATAAGAACAAGGTAAATCCAACCATGGCAGCGGTTAACACGGCAGAGAGCATGGTTTCATCGATCCCCAATGTGTTGCCAACTACGATGTTATTGACGGTACCACCAACGGAACCGGCAATGAAAACACCAGCAGCTTTCCAGATTTCGGATCCGATGAAGGGCTTGAAGATCAGCGATCCGACTGCAAATCCGAGTACTACGACAACGGATAAAATGATAAACGCCTTAATCGCCGCCGGAGCCGCTACTTTTAAATCACTTAATCTGGCATTCATCAAAATCATAGAGATGGAGAAGGGGACCACATATGTCATGATCACTTCGTGCGCTCCACTCCACGTTGGTAAAATCCCGATGTTGGCCAGTACCATCGCCCCAAAGATACAATACATCGCAGCACTTATTTTGCGTACAAATTCGACTTTCCCCTGCAGCCAAATCCCTGAAAAAGCTAGCAATACAAAGATAATCATAATCATATACGGGTCTTTCACCATCGTCTTTTCCTCCCCTTGAGGTGCAATTCATAGAGATACTTTTTGACCGACACCGAGCTGCAGTGCCCGATCATAAAGCGCTTTTGCGATCACGACATCCATGGCGGCAAGCCCTACCGATTTAAATACGGTAATCTCTGCGTCACTTTCCCGGCCCGCTTTGTCGCCTTTTACGATTTCCCCCAATTCTGCATGGATGTGATCGTTCGTGATTACCCCTTGTTCAATGGGAATTATCAAATCTCCCGTTTCTTCCAGAGCTGCTTCCTTTGCCTCCACCACGATTTTGGCGGCCTTCGTCATGATGGCGGTGGGAAGTTCCTGCATGGCAGGACGGAATGAGCCGATCGCGTTGATGTGAACACCTGCCCCCACGCTTTGTGCTGAAAACACAGGCGTGCTTGCAGTGGTGGCCGTAACAACAATGTGCGCTCCTTCGATCGCTTGATCAGAAGTAGTGAACACCTGAACTTTTGGCCCGTTTGAGACGGATTGTTCCATGATTTCTTTGGCAAACTCATGCGCCTTGTGTTCGTTTCGATTAAACAGATGAACATGCTCGATCGGGCGAACAGCTTGGATTGCTTTGATCACACCTCTCGCTTGAGCACCGGTACCGATGATGGTCAGGACTTTGGCTTTTTCTTGGGACAGGAATTTGGTGGCCAGTCCTGCTACCGCTCCCGTACGGAGGACAGTCAAATAAGAGGCTTCCAGCATTGCCAACGGTTCTCCTGTCATGACATCGGCCAACAGCATGACACCGTATATTGTCTCTTTACCAAGAAGCTTGTTGTCCGGGAATACAGAGACGAATTTCACGCCCAAACTGTCTGTCGCTTCTACAACGGAAGGCATGAATAAAGCCGTTCCGTTCCCTTTTGTCACCTGAATGGATGTTCGAATGGGGGTAACCGCGCGTTGTCTCGAAAATTCCCCTAACGCAACCCCAACCCAATCAATTGCTTCAGACATCGTCAACAGTTGTTGTTGATCTTTTGCACGAAGAATCAACAATTCAAGAGACCTCCTTCTTCAAATTTGAAAAGTCGGATTACTTTGGACAGGCTTATCGTCTATGTGTATCTACGCCTCCTTTCTCCGGTAAAAACGATCGTAGCGAAGCGGTTCGGTCGGTATAATTGTTTCTGATTTTTCGGTGATCAGTTCAGCCATCAGCCTGCCTGTAACCGCCGCCAAGCTGATCCCGTCTCCTTCATGACCGGCAGCGATATAAAAACCCGGGATCTCGTCGACTTGAGATACAATCGGCAAGTGGTCCTGCGTCCATGGTCGAAGTCCTGTATACGTGCGAATCACGTTCATGTCCGCCATTTTGGGATAAAATCGAATCGCCCTGCGCGCGATCACACGCACAACGTTCATGTCCACCTTTGTGTGAAAGCCGACAAATTGACGGCTGCTTCCGATGAGAAAGTTTTGGCTCTCCGTTGGCTCAAATACGAGCGCTACTCCGTATTTTTCCGTTTCTGGATCTACTTTTCTTTGTCCGCCAAATTTGGATAAAAGATAGCCGAACTCCATTACGTTTCTCAATCCGACAGGCACCTGTCTTGACGCAACGATTAAATGACCTTTTCTGGGCAGAATGGGAATATCTATGCCCAGCATGGAACCAACGTGAGGTGCCCAAACCCCCGCCGCATTCACAACCTTTTCAGCAGTCAAATCCCCTTGTGTGGTTGCAATGCGGAAGGAGCCTCCCGCAGTCTTTTTGATCCCTGTAACCTCTGTGTTTGACAGAAGCCGTGCCCCGTATCGCAAGGCGCCATCACACAAAGCGAAAGTAAGCTTGTACGGATTCACCAGCGAGTCGGTGGAGCACTCCACTCCCCCCAACAGGTCGTCGGCGAAAAACCGCGATTCCTGTTTGATATCTTGACGGTCTAAGATACGGAAAGACAGACCGGCTTCTTTCTGTTGCCTTACCCATTTTTCCGCAGCCGCCATTTCTTCGTCGCTCTCACAAACCAGAATGCTGCCAGGGGCGTGATACTCAAAGGGCAACTGCAGTTCCCGACTCAGTTCACGTACCAGACACTGACTTTTTAAAGACATTTGGCTGTCAAAACCCGGGTCTTTATCAATGGCCAAGATATTGCCATCACACCGTGAAGATGTACCGCTGACCAGATCTCCCCTTTCCATTACAGTTACACTTAGTCCAGCTTTTGCTACGTAATAGGCGATTGCACTGCCGACAATTCCACCACCTATGACCGCTACTTCAGACTGGGATCTGTACGTCATGTTGGATCTCCCCGATTAAATGATTCTTGTTTTTCCTACCTGACATGAAAAGCAAGCCGCGTGCCAACTTGGAAAACAACGCCGCCGAGAAAAAGTGTGTACAAATTTTCGCACAAATGTTACGGTATGTGTAATCAACTGTGAAATTTCGTAACTTTTTACACACTTGATGAAAAGGGGTGAATGGACTTGAAACATAAACTTCCGTCTCTGAGTCAATTGATCCAAAAAGGCTTCATTGAAAACAGAAAAAGCCGGGAACCGAAAAACAACGTCTTGTCCGTTCCCATAGACACCCCATTGCCCGAAGTAATTCCCCTTTTTAAAGAAAGTGATCCCCTTTGGGTGTCGGATGGGAATGGCAAATTGGTTGGTTATTTACATCAAGGCGATGTTTTGCAAGCAGTCTTTCAATCGTTTCAGTACCTGGAGGCGTACTTCACGACGCTGATTGAAACTACCGATTTGTCGATTTCCGTGATTGATGAAGAGGCCAATGTGGTCGTTTGGTCGCAAGTGGCAGAGCAACTCTTTTCCCTCAAGGAAAAGGATCTTCTGGGGAAGCCAATAACCGATTTCTTTACGGCCGAAATGCTGGAGATGCTGAAAACCCTGCAGACAGGCGAAGCGGTCTATCGAAAGCACCATCAGCCGCGTGAAGACCTGTTTGTGGTGATCAACACCAACCCGATTCGCCTCAACGGAAGAATCATTGGTTCGGTCGCAACGGAAACCGATATTACCAGTCAAGTGCGCTTGAATCAGGAGCTATATGATGCAACCAAAAAAGTATATAACCTGCAGCAAGAGATGGCAAAGCTGAAGCCTTCCTCTGACCCGTTCCATCAAATCAAAGGAACAAGCAAGGCTATTGCCCACATGAAAAATATGATCAGCAAGCTGGCTTCCACGAAAACCACCGTGCTGATTTTAGGGGAAAGCGGAGTGGGAAAGGA
>Ga0180216_1000326_pt1 | contig 52774 bp, 39 predicted proteins | sample eDN3rd37CBELigMG_FD_128879 | JGI IMG/M metagenome (GOLD analysis project Ga0180216, IMG submission 128879) | Enriched Miracle-Growth compost microbial communities from Emeryville, California, USA - eDNA 3rd pass 37_C BE-Lig MG (version 2)... ...
AATACATCACCTGCGTATAGGACACGATGCTGGGAATCCCAAAGATGCCTTCATTCTGAAGCGTCTGCAGCTCCAGGAATCGCCTGAAGAACGACGCCGTCAATTCGCCGCCGTGCGCCACGGCGCTGATGCCGGGAATGCCGCGCATCGCCGTGCCGCTGAACTGATAGACCAGGAACGCCAGGATCACGAAGGTCAGGCCCCTGCCCAGCAGCCGCCGCGTCGCCTCGACGACGAGAATCACGGTGAGCACGCCGACCACGAAATCACCCGGGGTGACGGGATCCACGCCCGCGATGCGGGTGGTGATACGGCCCTGCTCTATGTAAAAGTATGCGGCGATGCCGATGCAGGCCAGCACACTGGCAATATCGAGCCATCGCGCGCTGGCGTAATACCTGGAATCCGGATTCTTGATCAAGGGTTTGCCGAGGAACACCAGGATCGCCGCAAACATGACATGGATCGGGACCGCCACCATCAGGTCCAGGGGCGTTCCATAAACCACGTAGATCTGGAAGCACGACCAGAGAATCGCGAATATCGAGAGCGGATTCAAAAGCTTTCTCATTATGGCTGCCTTCCATGCTTTCATCGGGTTTCGAGCTTTGCGGCGGTGAGGAGAATAGTGGTCGATAAACAATGTGCTCCGCTGGAAACGGTGATCGGCATAGGGCGGCAAGCCGGCCGCCTATGGCCGATCAATATCAAAACGGGTATTCGGGGAGATGACCTCGTCGAGGTCGACGTCCTGTTCGCCAGGAATCCTGACCTTGGTGAACACATGTCCCTCGTAATGCACAGGGCGTGTGGCATCCAGGCCCATCTTGGCACTGAGGCCCTGCACCGCGGCCTCGTCCGCATCCCGCCCCTGCGGCGGCGCGTACAGCGTCGTCGAGGGATCCAGCACGGATCCCTGGGCCCCTTGGACCACCACCAGATCCCGGCTGGCCTGGAAACGGGTCGCCACCGCCCACTCCACCTGCTGCGGATCATGGACGTCGACGTCCTCGTCCACCACCACCACATGCTTGATGTCGTAATGGGCGCCGAACGCGGACAGGATCACGTTCTTTGGCAAGCCCTCATGGGTCTTGCGCAGCCGGACATACAAGTGATAGCGGCAGACGCCGCCAACCGACAAATGAACGTCCTGGACTTGTGGGTGGCTGCCTTGCAGATGGCCCAGCAAAGTCGCCTCGCGGGGGATGCCCCCCAACAAGAGGTGTTCCATCTCGGCCGGCACGATGGTGTGGTAGAGGGGTTTTTCCCGGTGCGTGATCAGGTCGACCTCTATGACCTCGCGCTGCTCTTTTTCGCTGTAGTACTTGGGAAACTCGCCGAAAGGCCCCTCCATATGGCGTTTCCCCGGCAATATGCGGCCCTCGATGACGATTTCCGAATGCGCCGGCACCCGCACATCATTGCTGAGGCATTTCACCACCTGCAAGGGATCCGCATGCAAGGCGCTGGCGATCTCGAGCTCGTCATGATCGATCGGCGTAATGGCCTGGGAGGCCAGCAGCGTCAGCGGATCCACGCCGATGGCGATGGCAATGGGCAGCGCCTGCCCCGCGCCTTCGGCCGCCTTGTAGAAGGCGTGCAGATGGCGGGGCAGCATCAGCAGGGCCATATGTCTTTCGCCATGGACCTGGATGCGGTTGATCGATACATTCTGAATGCCCGTCGCGGGGTTGCGGGCAATCACGAGGCCCGCCGTGATGTAGGGCCCGGAATCATGCTCGCTGTGGGTCGGGATGGGCAAAAGGCGCCGCACGTCGATATCCCGGTGCACGACCTGCTGGCAAGGAGCGCCATTTTCGATTTCGACCCAGGGGCGAGGATTTTCCGCTGCATGCCGATATCGCGCCAGCAGCTCCGATTGCGGCACCCCCATTGCTTCCGCCATCCAGGCGCGCTGCGACATGAATCCGGAAATGATGCCTATGTCATGCCCGCCCGGTTTTGGAAAATATGCGGCCTTGCTGCCGTCCAGACGTTTGGCAATCGCCGCGAGGCGATGCTCGAGGGGAATATTTTCCTTCAGTGTCGCGAGGCGATCCGTTGCGGCCAGGTGCCGAAGCCAGTCACGCAAACTGTCGAAACTCTTGCCGGCACGCAAGGGATTCATTCCTTCCTCCATGGGCACGATATTCTTATATTTCCATGCAATCACTTCATCGCGGTCGCGGGCCAGCGCGATTCAATATCGGCACCGCCACCGAATTCAGTCTACAGACGGGTATCGATCAGTTCAAGTAATATATAGTGATAGCATCCATCAATTAGATTGATGGATCGCGCGGGCCGCTTTTTCGGAATATGCTTGTGATATCCGCCCCGGAGGGGTCGCAAAAATACCGGCTTTCGTATTCGTCGATCGAATCCATGCCGGAATTGCGAAACATCATAAGCACGGTAAACCATATGGCAAGAGAGATCATCGACATACTGCTTGAATTGCGCGATCGCGGCGAGCTTCACGCAGTCGCCACCGTGGTCGAGGCAATAGGCTCTGTTTCGGCAAAGACGGGGGCAAAGGCCATTATCGGCCCGGAAGGCCGGATAATGGCCGGCTGGGTGGGCGGCGGCTGCGCCGAATCCGCGGTCGGCAGCGCGGCGCTCGAATGCATGGATACAGGCAAAACCAAAATAATGGACATCGACCTGGACGATGAAGTCCTGGGCGTCGGCATGCCATGCGGCGGCAGCATGCGGGTTTTCATCGAACCCATTCAGCCCAAGCCCACGCTCTGGATCATGGGCCACGGGCGCATAGCGGAATGCCTGTGCCATTTCGCGGATACCGTGGGATTCAACGTGGCGGTCAATGACCCCATCGCGACGGCCGAGAGGTTCCCCGACGCCCACCGCCTGATCAGCGACGATCCCGACTACTCATCCCTCGAGCCGGGTCCGCAGGACTTCGTCGTGATCGCGACGCAGCACAAGGGCGATCACGAATCCATGCAGCGGGCGCTTGCGGCCCGACCCGGCTACATCGCGCTGATAGCCAGCCACAAACGCGCCAGCCTGGTGATGGATTACCTCAAGGAAGCCGGTTTTCCCCAAGAACGGCTCGACAGAGTGAACATCCGCGCGGGCCTCGACATTGGCGCCCGCACACCGGAGGAAATCGCGCTGTCCGTCATCAGCGAAATCGTCATGCTGAGGCGTGGCGGCTCGGGCAGGCGCATGTCGGATATCCTCATGTCGAGCCAGGCCACCCTTCCGGCCGCGAGCGGATCGAGCAAATGACGCGCACCGCCACCCGTCCCGCCGACGGCAAACGATTCAATCCCGAGTCCCTGAGGCGGATGTTCCCTCTGCTCGCCGCGGCCGGCAAGCACCTGCATTACCTGGACAACGCGGCAACGACACACAAGCCCGCGGCCGTCATCGACGCCATTGGCAACTGCTATACGCAGCGCTACGCGGCGGTTCACAGGGGGCTGTACGACCTGGCGGCGGCGGCCACCGAGGTCTACGAGGCCGCACGTTCGACCATCGGAAGCTTCCTGGGCGCGGCAAGCGACGCGGACATCATATTCACGCGCGGCGCCACGGAATCCATCAACCTGGCGGCGACCGGCTGGGCCCGGAACCGCCTGCGCGCGGGCGACGAGGTCTGGGTAACCGCCATGGAGCACCATTCCAATTTCCTGCCCTGGCAGGCGGTCTGCAAGGCAAGTGGCGCAAGGCTGCGCATCCTCCATTGCGACGCGCACGGCGTACTGCAGGAGCTGCCGCCGCCTTCCTCCCGGCATGTCGGCCTGTTTGCCATCACCCATGTCTCGAACGTGCTCGGCATCATCAATCCCATTGCCGCACTCATTCGGCAAGCCCATGAACGCGGCATTCCGGTACTGGTGGACGGCGCCCAGGCCATTGGCCACATCCCGGTCGACGTCGGCGACCTTGGCTGCGACTTCTACGCCTTTTCGGCACACAAGATGTATGGCCCGACAGGCATTGGCGTGCTGTATGCCAACGCGGCACGCCGGGCTGAAATGCAGCCCCTGCTGCTGGGCGGCGGCATGGTCGACGAGGTCGGTGCCGACGACTCCTCCTGGCTGCCGGCGCCGGCCAGATTCGAGGCGGGCTCGCCGAACCTGGCCGGCGCCGCGGGGCTGGCCGAGGCCGCTCGATTCATCGAGGCGCACATGCCGGAGGAGGCGCAAGAGCACGTGCGCCGCCTGCGTGACGAGGCGATATGGGGCCTGGAGGAGATCCCGGGGGTCGTGGTCTATGGGCCGCCGGCAAATGCGCGGCAGTACGCCGGCATCGTGGCATTCAATGTGGAGGAAATACACCCGCATGATGTTGCGCAGACGGCGGCCAGCGCGGGCGTTGCCTTGCGCGCCGGGCATCACTGCTGCCAGCCGCTCATGCGGGTGCTGGCCACGCGGGCGACGCTGCGCGCAAGTTTCGCGCCCTACAACACCCACGCTGACGTCGCGGCGCTGCTGCAGGCCATCGAGCAGGCCATCGCGGCGTTTCGCTAGACGGCGGCAAGGCATGAGCAGCCACGAGCGGAACGACACGGATGCCGACGTACACACGGTGTGGCAGGCCATATTGCGCGACAACTTCCGCCACCCCCACAACCGCGCGGCGGTGCAGGGAATGGAGCACTGCGGCAGCAGCAGGAATCCCTTGTGCGGCGATCATATCGAAGTCGGTATCGACGAAGACCACGGCGTGATCACCGACGTGCGTTTTACGGGCTACGCCTGCTCGATCGCCGTCGCATCGGCTTCCCTGATGACGCAGGCCGTACAAGGGTCGACGACGGACATGGCCCGAGAGCTGGCCGACGGGATCCAGCAATGGTTTTCGGACGACTCCGTCGATTTGCCGCTGCCCGACCTTCTGCAGCCCCTGCGGCTGCTGCGCCGGCAATCGGCACGCAAGCGCTGCGCGATGCTTGCGTGGCAATCGCTTGCCAAGGCGCTGCCGTGAACGAGAGGGCCGGGCTCCGCTCGCCGCCGGGCGTGGGCGGCGCGACGGCGCCAGCGACTTGCCAGAGCGCAAATAAACCTGCAATCTGATGGCCGAAGATCGCCCAAGGCAACGCTGCCCAATGAACCCCGATCAATCTGCCCGCCCTCGTTCCATGGCCAACACCGTCACTCCTTCCACCATCGACGCCTTTCTCGACACCCTGTGGCTCGAGGACGGCCTGGCGGACAATACCCTGGCGGCCTACCGGCGCGACCTCGCCGCCTTTGCGCGCTGGCTCGCGGCCGCGTCGGGCCGCTCGCCGGAATCGGCGCGCGCCGAGGACATCCGGTCCTGGTTCGCGGCCCAGCACGCCCACAGCAAGGCCAGCACCGCCAACCGGCGCCTCGCGGCGCTGCGGCGCTATTACCTGTGGGCCCTGCGCCGCGGCCTGTGCGCGCAGGATCCCTGCCTGGGCCTGCGCAGCGCCCGCCAGCCGGCCCGCTTTCCCAAGACCCTGTCCGAGTCCCAGGTGGAGGCGCTGCTGGCCGCGCCCGACGTGGGCAGCACGCTGGGGCTGCGGGACCGCGCCATGATCGAGACCCTGTACGCCACGGGCCTGCGCGTGAGCGAGCTGGTGGGCCTGGCCGTCCAGGACGCCAGCCTGGGGGACGGCGTGGTGCGCGTGGTCATGGGCAAGGGCGGCAAGGACCGCCTGGTGCCGCTCGGCGAGGAGGCCCTGTACTGGATCGGCCAGTACCTGGCCCGGGGCAGGCCCGCCCTGCTGGGCGCGCGCGCCTGCGACGCCCTGTTCGTGACGGGGCGCGGCGCGGGCATGAGCCGCCAGTCCTTCTGGCTGCTGATCCGCAAGTACGCGGCCCAGGCCGACATCCGCGTCCCGCTGTCGCCGCACGTGCTGCGCCATGCCTTCGCCACGCACCTGCTCAACCACGGCGCCGACCTGCGCGTGGTGCAGATGCTCCTGGGCCACGCCGACATCTCGACGACCCAGATCTACACGCACGTGGCGCGCGAGCGCCTCAAGACCCTGCACGCGCAGCACCATCCGCGCGCCTGAACCCGCCCCAACCCGCCGAAACCCGAGGACCCACGGCCCCATGTCCAAGACCAGGCACACCTCCGAGACCCCCGCCACCCACTGGCTGCGCCAGCAAAAGATCCCCTTCGGCGAGCACCCCTACGACTACGTGGACCACGGGGGCGCGCGCGAGGCCGCGCGCCAGTTGGGCGTGGACCTGCACCAGGTCGCCAAGACCCTCATCATGGAAGACGAGCAGGCCCGGCCGCTGGTCGTCGTCATGCACGGCGACTGCGAGGTCTCGACCAAGAACCTCGCGCGCCAGACCGGCGCCAAGAAGATCGCGCCCTGCGCCCCCGAAACGGCCCAGCGCCATTCGGGCTACCAGGTGGGCGGCACCTCGCCCTTCGCCACGCGCAAGCGCATGCCGGTGTGGATCGAGGAAACCCTGCTGGAATATCCGACGATCTACGTCAACGGAGGCCGGCGCGGCTACCTGATCAGCGTCGCCCCCGGCGCGCTGGCGCGGGCGCTGGACGCCCGGCCCGTACGGGTGGCGCTGGAGCGCGGGGAATGAGGCCTCCCGGGCCGGCCGGCTACTTGAAGTCCGAATAGGCCTTTATCGGCGAGACCGGCAAGGGCAGGTCGCCGCGCCAGGGCTCGAGGGTGTAGCGCAGGTAGAGCATGGCCCGGTTGGGCGAATAGTCCTCGCTCTTTTGCACCTCGAAGGCCCCGCCCAGCACCCAGTGATCGCTCAGGCGGCGCTCGGCGGCGAGGCGCAGGTAATAGCCCGTGCCCCTCCCCGAGCTCGGCGAGAACCGGCTCTCGGCCAGGGCGCCTGCGGCGGAGACGCCCTGCGCCGACAGGGCGCCCAGCGGCGCCTCGATCAGGCCGGGCAGCGGATAGTACGAGCCGCCGTCGGATTTCGACCACGAGGTGGAGATCGAGCCGTCCACGACGAAGGACCAGTCCGCGCCGCGGCGCGCATAGCGCAGAGGCAGGGACAGCGACTGGTAGCGCTGCGGGCTGTAGTAGCCGCCATGGCCGAGGGTGTACTCGCCCAGGTCCTTTTGATAGGTCCAGTACATGGCGTTGACGCCCACCGACAGCATCTCGTGGGGCTCGTTGATCAGCCGCCGATAGTAGCCGGCCATCAGGCGCGTGCGGCGATTGTCCTCGACGTTCAGGCCGGTCAGCCGGTGGTGGCTCAGGTCCGCCCAGACCCCGTCGCTGCCGCCCTGGTCCCAGCTCAGGCCCAGGCTGGGGCCCGTCGCCACCACGCCGCCCCAGACGATGCCCGTGCGCGGGTCCTCGGTGCCCGCGAAGGACAGCAGGGAATTGGACATCGGCCGGCGCGACAGCGTGAGCCGCCAGCCGATCTGCCCGAGCTTGTCCCGATAGCTCACGCCGCCCAGCCAATTGCCGACCGCGAAGCCGAAGGGGCTGTGGCCAACGTCGGCGCTGAATCCGCCCCGCTCGTAGCCCACGGCCAGGCTGGTGCCCCGGGCGGTCTGGCTCAAGCCCTCGGCGCAGCCCGGCAGCGAGCGCATCCTCCCCCCGCCGTCCCGGCCGCCGAGGCGGCAGGAACCGAACCACTGGGCATGGGTGCCGTCCACCCTGGTGTCGAAGGTGCCCGCATCCATGCGGACGTGGTCGGCCTGCAGAAAGAGCCGCCCCGCGTCCATGGGGAATTCCAGGCGGGCGATCGTGGTGTCGGCCTTCAGGCGCGACACCCCCGGCGTGCCGTCGTTGCGGAACCAGAAGTCGTTCATGACGGTGAGGATGGGATTGCGGTCCTGGTACAGGGCGGCCGTCTCGCGGCGCAGGCCGCGCGCCAGCCAGTCGTCCTGCGCCTCCAGGCGCGTGGCGCGGCTCAGCTCGGCCGGATCGACGGGGTCGCCGGCATCCCCCGGCAGCAGCCCGGCCGCTCGCATCGCGCCCGCGTAGAGGTCCAGCGCCGCCCGCGGCTCGCCGGCCGCCGAGAGGCGCGCCAGGTCCCGCTGGACCAGGGGATCGCGCGGTGAGGCGGCGCGGGCGGCATCCAGGATGCGGCGCGCCTGGGCGCGATCGTCCAGCCCCGTCCACAACTCGGCCATCACGCGGCTTTGGTTCGCATCGGGATGCCGCAGGGATTCGGGCGGACGCTCCAGCGCCGCGCGCACGCGCGGCCATTGCCCGCGTGCGGCCCAGGCCCGCGCCTGGCCGAGATACGCATCGGCGTGATCGGGCTCCTCCCGCAGGATCGCTCCGTAGTTCGCGAGGGCTTTTTCCGGGCTGCCGGAATCCAGCGCCCACTGCGCGATCTGCATCCGGATCGGGACGCTCTGGGGATGGGCCTCCAGGGCGGCGATGTCATCGTCCCATGCCTGCCCGGCGAGCGGGCGCCCATCGGCGCCATCGTACGGGGATTGCCCTTGCATCATGGTCACTGCTCCTATTTCGGATAGGGGATCCAGGCCCCCTTGCCTATCCGGACGTAGGGGGTCTCGCCCCAGGACATCAGGACGCTGCCTTCGTTCTCGGAGACCGGCTGCGTCCGCGGCAGGCCGTCCGCGAGCGCCTTCCAGTCGATCTCGGTCCGGTCGAAAAGATCGTCGGCCAGGGTCCGCGCGATCAGCTCGGACAGTGCCAGGTAGCTGGTCTGCCCCTGCACGTGGACGGCGGGTCCGTGGGGCGCCTTGCCCCCGACCAGCCGCATGGCCACCGGCACCCGGGTGATGGCGCGGCTGGGGATCTCGCGCATCCCGGGGATCTGCATGCGATCGCCCTGCAAGCCCGCACCATGCTCGGGGATGAGCACCACGAGGACGCGCCGGCCGCTTTTCTCGAGCTCGCCGATGAAGGCGTTGAAGCCGTCCAGCAGCGACTGGGCGCGCGTCTGGAAGGGCGCCGAGCGGCTGCCCCCGTCGCTCAGCGGCTCGCGGTTGCCGTCGTGCACCGTCACGGTGTTGTAGAGCAGCGCGACGCGCTCGCCGCTGGACGCCTGCCGCCGGGCCCACCAGTCGCTCAGGGTATCCAGGTCGCCCCATATCGGGGAACCATCGAAGCTTCTCAGGCGCGGCTTCAGGGACGTCGGGACATGGGGCGGCGCGAACTTCCCGACGGTCCCCAGGGGCTGGACGAACCCCGGGAAGCGACCATCATGATTCAGGAGCGCCTGCGTCTCGAAGCCGAGCCGGCGCAGGCTGTCGAACAGATGGCAGTGCTCATCGGCGGGCCGGTAGAGGGCCTCATGGGAGGCCTGGCCGCAATTCGCACGCAGCAATCTCAGCGCAGCCGGCCCGCTGTAGCTGGTCGCCGAATTGAAGTCGTCGAAGACGAGGTCCATGTTCTGGAACAGCGGATGCGTCGACAGGCCGCTCGCCTGCAGGTCCGCCCACGCCATCGAGCAGACGCTCAGGAACACGATGTCGAAGGGCGCCTCGCCGCCGGCGAGCGCCTGCGGGAAATTCGTGCGCCGGCTCGATTCCGCCGTGAAGAACGACTGCAGGGCGCCGTCGAGCTGCTGGCTGGTGGGCTTGGCGGCCAGCGCGGCCGGGGCCGCCGGCTGCGCCTCCGCGACGGCGGCCGCGCCCTGGAAGGCTGCGGGCGCGGCGGCATCGGCCAGCGTCGCGGACGGCGCCGCGTCCCATTTCAGGCTGATGCCCGTCAGCCCGCCGAGGGCGAGCCAGCCCAGGGCGAGCACGCTGAACACGGTCAGGCGCAGCCACTGGGATACGAAAAGGTAGGCGACGAGAAAGATCAGCCCCGCGCCCACCATGTTCCAGTCGATGAAGCGGCCCAGCAATTCGACGATGTACGAGAACGAGAATTGCAGGACCTCGGATCGGCCCGTCAAGCGCGAAAACGGGGGATACCAGGTATCGTGGTACAGCAGGGCGATGCCGATCGGCACCGCGACGATCCGGCGCGCGCGATGCAGCCAGTCGGGCCGCAGCGGCAGCAGCAGGTAGGCCGCGAACAGCACGTTGTAGAACACATCGAGGTTCAGGGATCCCGTCGCATACAGGATCATCTTGCCGATGAAATACGCGTTCCACGCCCCCAGGCCGCGCCAGGCGGCAAGCGGCGGAAGGGCGTGGCCCGGAGGGACGGTCTCGCGCTCAAGCGGCATCGCGCCCTCCCTCTCTGGATGGAAGACCCGGGCGCCCGCGCGGAACCGCAACCGCCTTCAGATACCGCGGCGGCAGCCCGCGCCCGATGAGCCAGGCCCAGAAGCCCCGCAAGGCCCAGTGGGCCAGCGCCCATGACGGCCGCGCCCAGCCCGAACAGCCACGGCAGTCCGCCGATGCCGGTCATCATGGTCCGCCCTCCCCGGCCGCCAGCAGGCGGGGCCGATAGGGCGGGAGGGGCCCGGGGATCGAGGCGCGCCGCGCCTCGTCGTCCACGCCGTGCGCCCGCGGCAGGCCGGACAGGCGGCGGCGCATGAGCAGGGCCTGCGCGCCGATGTCCGCCGGATCGGCGTGAATGCGATAGCCCGAGAAAAGAGTGCCGTGATCCATGCGAAACACCTCGCCCAGGGCCGCCTCGGCGAGGTTCGGCGGGCAGATCGCCGGCCCGCGCTGGCGGCGCAGCGCATGCAGGCGGCGCGCCAGGCCTGCGAGGTCCTGTCGGCCCTCGCAGGCGAACACGATCGTGGCGGCCTCGGCGACCAGGGCCTGTTCGTGGAGGTCCTCGGCACGCTCGTGCACCGTCCAGTGCGGATCCAGGATCGCCGGTCCCCCGGCGAGCGCGGCACTTTCGATCCGGACCTCGTCGCAGTCATGCGCCCGCGGCGAGACGCCAGCGCGGCGGGCCAGAGCGTGGAAGACTCCATCACGCTTTTCCAGGCCGATCCGGATCTCGCCCGCCACGCCATGCCGGTTGCGCCAGTGGCGGATCGCATAGCGGTAGGCACCGTCCTCGCACACCAGCGAGGCCAGTCCGCAGAGCGCCTCGTTGGAGGCCCGGATGTCGGGCACGGCATCGGCGCGCGTTCCATGGAACACCAGCAGCAAGGTGCAGCCATTGCGATACAGCCACCACCGCCAATCGATGAGCCAGTCGTCGAGCGAGAGATCCATGGCCAGGACGTCCTCGGAGGGCAGCAGCAGGATGATGAAGCGCCCGACGGGCCGCAGGGCCCGGTCGACGTCGCGGGCCAGGATGCGCAAGGCCTTGGGCACCAGAGCCTCGATGGCATAGGCCCGCAGATCGCGGGCGCGCCCGCCCTCCGGCAGCATGGACACCAGCGACTCCACGGCTTGCGGCATGCCGATCGCCAGGGCGCGGTCGCGGGCCTCGAGTCCTTCGAGCGCCGCGGCGCACAGGACCAGGGCATCCTGCAGGCTGCCGACGTTCAGGCAATACAGGCCGCGTCCGCGCATCCGTCCGTATTCGGCGGGCAAATCGCGAATGGAGAGATCCACGTGGGCAGGAGCGGCCGCTGGGCGAGGAAAAAGCATGGACGGCGGTCGGAGATGATGAAACATATGGAAATGGTATCCGACTAATCAGTCGGTAAGATTCGATCTAGGTCAAATCGACCCAATCAAATGGGCTCAAATTATTCATTTTTTACATAAATTGACCATTGGCGGATCCGCCAGGGAGGAAGACCCCGCTCGTGTCGCCATGGGATCGTGGGGCCACGCTCATGGATTCCGTGCCCGTGGATGCCGTGGATGACGGGCTCTCGGATGCCGCCCGGGACCGGCACGGGGCCGTGGCCTCGCGCATGCGGTCGCTCGTGGGATTGGGGGCGCTGCGGACTGGCGTCTCCTGCAGGAATCGAACCTGCAATCTTCCCTTAGGAGGGGAAAGTTATATCCATTTAACTAAGGAGACGAGCCTTTCATTATAAGGGAGGAAGCGGTCTCGATCTCCCGCAGGGCGGGCGCCTCGGATTTCCCCAGAGCCGCGCCTTCGAGGGGGCAGGCCCTCCGCGCCGGCCCCGGCCCGCCGCGTACAATGGCGCAGTTTCCCGCCCTGCCGGCCCCGGGTCTTCCGGCCCGCCCGCCGGCGTGCGCCGTTTGCATGGAGGCCGCCATGAGCCGCCCACCCGACGTCCTGACGATGACGCTGGCCGATGAAGCGGCCACCGTCTCTTTGGCGCAACAACTCGCGCACCTGTTGTGCGGACACGACGGCTCGAAAACCCCGCCGGGCGGGCGCATCCACCTGCGCGGGGACCTGGGCACAGGGAAAACCAGCCTTGCGCGCGCCCTGTTGAGGGCCGCCGGCGTCAAGGGCCGAATAAAAAGCCCCAGCTATGCCCTGCTTGAAAGCTATAATGTTTCTAACTTATACTTCTATCACTTTGATTTCTATAGATTTAGCGATGCCCAGGAATGGCAGGACGCCGGCTTCCGCGAATTATTCGATGAAAACGCCGTCATCCTGATCGAATGGCCAGAGCAGGCCGGGACCCGCCTTCCCCCTCCGGACCTGGACATTTTGCTGGAGTATGCCGGCACCGGCCGCCGCGCATCCATCGGCGCCTACAGCGACAAAGGACGACTATGGCTGACGCAACTGACTCCGCCCGGACCCCCGACCCTCGGACCGATCCCCTGCGGCGCAAACTGATTTCCGGCGGCATCGCGCTGTTCCTCCTGCCCGTCGTCCCGCGTCTCGCCCAGGCCGCGACCATCCTGGCCGTGCGCACCTGGCCCGCCGACGAATACACCCGCGTCACCCTCGAGATGGATTCCGAGCTCAAGGCCGAGCATTTCGTGCTCGAGGATCCGTACCGGCTGGTCGTCGACATCGACGGCCTGAGCATGAGCCACGCCATCAACGAGCTGGTCTCGAAGGTCCGCCCCAATGATCCCTACATCCGCAGCGTGCGGGTGGGCCAGAACCGGCCCAACGTCGTGCGGCTGGTGTTCGACCTCAAGCAGGACATCGCCCCGCAGGTCTTCACGCTCAAGCCCGTGGGCGGCTACAAGTACCGGCTGGTGCTCGACCTGTACCCGAAGGTGGCGCAGGACCCCCTGCTCGCCCTCCTCAAGGACGCCCAGAACGATCCGCTGGCCGGCATCCTCGACGAGCTGGCGCAGAACAGCCCGTCCGAGGCGCCGATCCCCTCGGTCGAGGGGCAGAAACTGCCGGCGCCGGTGGCCCGCAAGGCTCCCGAGCCCGAGACGCCCCCGCCTCCCCCGGCGTCCAGGCGCGATCGCCCCATCCTCATCGCCCTGGATCCGGGCCACGGAGGCGAGGATCCCGGCGCCATCGGGCGCGGCGGCACCCGCGAAAAGGACATCGTCCTCCAGATCGCCAAGCGCCTCAAGGCGATGATCGACGCCCAGCCCAATATGCGCGCCTACCTCACGCGCGACCGCGACTACTTCGTGCCCCTGAACGTGCGGGTGCAGAAGGCGCGCCGCGTCAAGGCCGACCTGTTCATCTCGATCCACGCGGACGCCTGGATCAAGCCCTCGGCGCGCGGATCGTCGGTCTGGGCGCTGTCGCAGCACGGCGCGACCAGCACGGCGGCGCGCTGGCTGGCGCAGAAGGAAAACGACGCCGACCTGATCGGCGGGGTAAACCTCGGCGCCCACAACCAACAGGTTGCCAAGGTGCTGCTCGACCTGTCCACCGGCGCCCAGATCAACGATTCCATCAAGGTCGGCACCCGGGTCCTGGGCGAGATCGGCAAGATCAACCGCCTGCACAAGAACCGCATCGAGCGCGCCGGCTTCGCCGTGCTCAAGGCGCCCGACATCCCCTCGATCCTGGTCGAGACCGCCTTCATCAGCAACCCCGAGGAGGAGCGCCTGCTGCGCAGCGCCGAGCACCAGCAGCGCATCGCGCGGGCCATGCTGGACGGCGTGAAGGGCTATTTCGCGGCCAGCCCCGCGCTGGCGCGCCGGGCGTAGGACGCCGTTTTCCGGCGGGAGGCGAGGCGCTCGATGCGCCCGGCCCGGAGCAGGGCCGCGCCTGTCACTTTTCCGCGGGCGGCGAGGCCGGCAGGCCCGGCACGAGGCCTCGGCACCGGCCGAGCCGGCGCGATCACCGTCTCGCGGGCGCGCGGCGCAGGAGCTTCCACAGCACGCCCAGCAGCGCCGGCACCGCGGCGGCGCTCACGCCGACCAGCACGATGGTGTTGAGGTGGTCCTTGATGATCGGCACATTGCCGAAGAAATAGCCCAGGGTGATCAGGCCGATGATCCAGGCCATGGCGCCGATGACGTTGTAGACCTGGAAGCGCACCACGTTCATGGCGGCCACGCCGGCCACGAAGGGAGCAAAGGTGCGAAACAGCGGCAGGAAACGCGACAGCACGATGGTCTTGCCGCCGTGCCTTTCATAGAAGGCGTGGGTCTTGAGCAAGGCCTTGCGGTCGAGGAATCGGTAGTCCCGTTCGAAGACCTTGGGCCCGATATAGCGCCCCACGGCGTAGTTGACCGTATTGCCCAGGATCGCCGCCACCAGCAGGATCGCGCCCAGCAGGACGGGATCGAGCATGCCCGAGGCGCCGAAGGCCCCGGCGATGAACAGCAGCGAGTCACCGGGCAGGAAGGGCAGGACCACCAGCCCGGTCTCGCCAAAGATGATCAGCGCCAGGATCAGGTAGATCCAGGCCCCGTACTGTTCGACCCAAAGGCCCAGGGACTGGTCGATATGCAGGACCAAATGAAAGAATTCCGCCATGTCTTCCTCTGAAAACGCCGCTTCGGCGCGCAGCATGCCACTATAGTTCGTTTTTCGATCCCTGGCCGCAAACCGTTTAAACTGGCCCGATCGCCATGCCCTTGCCGACTGTAACGATGTCCGACCGCCGTCCGATCGCTCCCCTGCCCGACACCCTGATCAGCCAGATCGCCGCGGGCGAGGTCATCGAGCGCCCCGCCTCGGTCCTCAAGGAACTGCTCGAGAACGCCCTGGACGCCGGCGCGCGCGCCATCGAGGTCCGCCTCGACGGGGGCGGCATCCGCCGGATCCTGGTCGGCGACGACGGCTCGGGCATCCCGCCCGACGAGCTGCCGCTCGCCCTGCGGCGGCATGCCACCAGCAAGATCCGCTCGCTGGCCGAGCTGGAATCAGTCGCCTCCATGGGGTTTCGCGGCGAGGCCCTGGCCTCCATCGCCTCGGTCGCGCGCCTGACGATCATCTCGCGCACGGCGGGCGACACGCAGGCCTGGCGGATCACCCCTCAATCCGGGACGCCCGAGGCCGCCGCTGGCCCCGTGGGCACGCGCGTCGAGGTGCGCCAGCTCTTTGACCACATCCCGGCGCGGCGCAAGTTCCTGCGCACCGAGGCCACGGAATACGCGCACTGCCTCGAGGCCGTCGAGCGCATCGCACTCGCCCGGCCCGACGTGGCGATCCGGGTGTTCCACAACGACAAGCCGCAGCGCAACTGGCCGCGCGCGAGCCCCGAGGGCCGGATCCGCGACGTGCTGGGCGATGCGTTCGACGAGCAGAGCCTGCCGGTCTCGGCGGCCCAGGGGCTGATCGCGCTCGAGGGCCGCATCACCCGGCCGACCTTCGCCCGCAACCGGGCCGACCGCCAGTACCTGTACGTGAATGGCCGCTACGTGCGCGACCGCACCGTCTCGCACGCGGTCCGCCAGGCCTATGCGGACGTGCTGCACGGCGACCGCCAGCCCGCCTACGTGCTGTTCCTCACGCTGGACCCGGCGACGGTGGACGTGAACGTGCACCCGGCCAAGCACGAGATCCGCTTCCGCGACAGCGGCGCCGTCCATCGGTACGTCGCCCAGGCGCTGGGACAGGCCCTAGCCCAGCGCGGCGGCGCCGCGGTCCCCGGCCCCGCCGAGGCGCCGCCGGCCCCCTCGGACGGCGACCCGGCCGCGTGGAAGGCCCCGGCGGCGACCGCCTCGCGCCCCCCGGTCCAGCAGCGCTTCGTCCTGAACGAAAGACCGCCCGCCGTCGACTGGCGGCAGCTCTACCGGCCCCTGGATGGGGGCGAGGGTGCCGCGTCCACGGCGGCGCATACGTCCCCGGATGCGGCCGCACCCTCCGCGGCGCCCGATTTCCCCGCGGCGCCGGGGGCCTCCGCGCTGCCGGCATACCCGGGGGCGCCCGCTGGGGCCCGCGCGCCCTCGGCCTCCCCCGCCACGCCGGCGACGAATCCCGCGTCCTCCGCTTTCCCCGCCATGCGGGGGGCGGGCGCCGCGTCCTCGGCCTCCATGCACGGGGCGAGCGCCGCGTCCTCCTCCGCTTTCCCAGCGGCGCGCCGGGCGGGGGCGCAGGATCCCGGCGAGCTGCCGCTGGGCATGGCGCTGGGCCAGTTGCATGGCATCTACATCCTCGCGCAGAACGCACGGGGCCTGGTGCTGGTCGACATGCACGCGGCGCACGAGCGCGTGGTCTACGAGGCCCTGAAACAGGCGATGGACGGCGCGCCCCTGCCCGCCCAAGAGCTGCTGGTGCCCGTGGTGTTCAGCGCCAGCGCCACCGAGGTCGCGCTGGCCGAGGCCGAGCGCGACACGCTCGATGGCCTGGGCCTGCGCATCCGGCCGACCGGCCCGGGCTCGCTGGCGGTACGCGCCGTGCCCGCCCTGCTGGCGCAGGGCGACATCGAGGCGCTGGCACGCGGCGTCCTGGCCGACCTCGAGCGCATCGGCCACTCGGCGCGCCTCACCGAGCAACGCAACGAGCTGCTGTCCACGATGGCCTGCCACGGCGCCGTCCGGGCCAACCGGCGCCTGGGGATCGACGAGATGAATGCCCTGCTGCGCCAGATGGAGCGCACCGAGCGCGCCGACCAGTGCAACCATGGGCGGCCCACCTGGTTCCAATGGACCATGGGCGACCTGGACAAGCTGTTCATGCGCGGGCAATGAAACGAAATTCCGGACACGGGGACGCCGGGGCGAAAGCTCGAGCCCGCCAAGGCCCTGGGGCAACGATCGCGACCGGCCCTGGGATGGCAATCGCAGCCAACCCTGGGATAGCGGCCGAGCCCAGTCTCGAGACGGCGATCGGGGGCCGCCCGGGAACGGCAACCGGGGCCCGCCGGAGGGCGGATGCCCGGGCCACCCGGAATTCCCCCGCCGCTCCTCCGGCCCGCACCCTCGTCTGCCTGGCCGGCCCGACGGCCTCGGGCAAGTCGGCGGCGGCGCTGGCGCTGGCGCGGCGCTGGCCGATCGAGATCATCGCCATGGATTCCGCGACCCTCTATCGCGGCATGGACATCGGCACGGCCAAGCCCTCGGCGCGCGAGCGCGCGGCCGTGCCCCACCACCTGATCGACATCCGCGATCCGTCCGAGGCGTATTCCGCCGCCGAATTCGCGCGCGACGCCGCGGCCCTGGTCCAGGAGATCTCGAGCCGCGGACGCATCCCGCTGCTGTGCGGCGGCACCATGCTGTACTACAAGGCGCTGCGCGAAGGCCTGCACGAGCTGCCGCCGGCCGATCCGGCGCTGCGCCGGGCGATCGACGAGGAGGCGCTGGCCCGGGGCTGGCCCGCCCTGCACGCCGAGCTCGCCCGCGTCGATCCGCAAACCGCCGCCCGCCTGGCGCCCAACGACAGCCAGCGCCTGCAGCGCGCGCTCGAGATCTGGCGCGGCAGCGGGCGCAGCATGGCGCAATGGCTGCAAGATGCGGCCGCCGCCCCGCTGCCCGGCTGGCGCCACGCCGCCATCAGCCTCGAGCCCGCGGACCGCGCCTGGCTGCACGAGCGCATCGCCCGGCGCTACGGCGCCATGATCGAGGCCGGCCTCGTGGATGAGGTGCGCGCCCTGCATGCGCGCGGCGACCTGCATCCCGGCCTGCCCTCGATCCGCTGCGTGGGCTACCGGCAGGTCTGGGATTTCCTAGACGGGGAATGCACGCTCGAGCAGGCGGTCGAACGGGCCATCGCCGCCACCCGCCAGCTCGCCAAGCGCCAGATCACGTGGCTGCGCGCCCTGCCCAGCCGCGAGGCCATCGACTGCCAGGCCGAGGACGCCGTCGCGCGCGTGATCGACGCCTTTGCGCGCCTCCATCCGGCCAGCGCCGGATGAGGCCACGCGCCGCCCACCGAGGACGGCGCAGCCCACTTCCCGAGGCTAGATCACCACCGTCCGGGGCACGCCGGGAGCCTGTTCGACGATGGCGCCCAGCGCGTGGACGGTCTCGCCCTGGGCGCGCAGGGTCGCGGCAATGGCGTCGGCCTGGGCGGGATCGACCACCAGCACCATGCCGATGCCGCAGTTGAACACGCGCGCCATCTCGTGGTCGTCGACGGCGCCCTCGCGCTGCAGCCAGGCAAAGAGCTCGGGCATGGGCCAGGCGTCGCGATGCAGCTCGGCCGACAGGCCGTCGCGCAGGATGCGGGGCACGTTTTCCAGCAGGCCGCCGCCGGTGATGTGGGCCAGGCCCTTGATGGCGCGGCCGTGCGCGGCGAGCGCCGCCAGCACCGGCTTGACGTAGATGCGGGTGGGTTCCATCACCACGTCGGCGAGCGGGCGGCCGCCCAGGTCCTGGTCGGGGCGCGCGTCCGCATGCCGCAGGATCTTGCGCAGCAGGGAATAGCCGTTGGAATGCGCGCCGCTGGAGGCCAGCCCCAGCACGGCGTCGCCCGGCTGGATGGCGGCGCCGTCGATGATGTCGGATTTCTCGACCACGCCGACGGCGAAGCCGGCGAGGTCGTATTCCCCCTCGGGGTACATCCCGGGCATCTCGGCGGTCTCGCCGCCGATCAGCGCGCAGCCCGCGAGCTCGCAGCCGCGCGCGATGCCGCCCACGACCCGCGCCGCCGTGTCGACGGAGAGCTTTCCGCAGGCGAAATAATCCAGGAAATACAGCGGCTCGGCGCCCTGGACGAGGATGTCGTTGACGCTCATCGCCACCAGGTCGATGCCGACCGTGTCGTGCCGCTGCCACTCGAAGGCCAGGCGCAGCTTGGTTCCCACGCCGTCGGTGCCCGACACCAGCACGGGCTGGCGCAGGTGCGCCGGCAGCTCGAACAAGGCGCCGAAGCCGCCGATGCCCGCCATGACCCCGGGACGCAGCGTCCGGGCGGCCAGCGGCTTGATGCGGTCCACCAGCGCGTCGCCGGCGTCGATGTCGACCCCGGCATCGCGGTAGGTCATGGGAGCTGAGGGTTGATGAGTCATGAGAAAAGCCGCCAGATGTGCAAGAATTGCATGTTTGGACAATGAGAAGCCCCGATTTTACGATGAACTTTCCCCTGGCATGACGCAGCAACTGCTATTGGACATCCTGCCGGCGTCGCCACCCACCCTGGACGGTTTCGTGATCGGGGACAATCGGGCGACCCTGCGGGCCGTACGCGAGCTCGCGCCCGGGCGCGCCCTGTACCTGTGGGGCGGCGCGGGCTCGGGCCGCAGCCATCTGCTGCGCGCGAGCGCGCAGGCCCACGAGGCGCCGTATTTCGCCGCGCCGGCCGATGCCGGCGAATTGCGGGCGCTGGCGACCGACGAGGACCGCCGGCTCGCCCTGGTCGCGATCGACGACGTGGACGAGCTCGACGCCGAGGCGCAGGCCGCGCTCTTTGCCCTGTACAATCGCTGGCGGACGGCGGCGGGCACGCCGGGCGCCTTCGCCCTGCTGCTGGCCGGCGACCGGGCGCCCATGGCCATGGCCCTGCGCGAGGACCTGCGCACGCGCCTGGGCTGGGACCTGGTCTACCGCCTCGAACAGCTCTCGGACCAGGACCGCGCCGCGGCGCTGCGCGAGCGCGCCCAGGCGCGCGGCCTGCGCCTCGGCGACGAGGTCCTGGGCTGGATCCTGACCCATTACGACCGCGACATGGGGCGGCTGACGGCGCTCATCGATGCGCTGGACCGCTACTCCCTCGCCCGCCATCGCCCGATCACCCTTCCCCTGCTCAAGGACCTGCTGGCCGACGCGCAGCAAACCCCGAGGACGCCATGACCACGACGCCCCAGACCCTGGCCCTGTTCGACCTGGACCATACCCTGCTGCCCTTCGACAGCGACTACCAGTGGGCCGACTTCCTCGCCCGCACCGGACGCGCGGGCGATCCCGAGGCGGCCCGCCGGCGCAACGACGAGCTGATGCGCCGCTACAACGAGGGCACCCTCAGCGCCCAGGAGGCCGCGGATTTCATGCTGAGCCTGCTCAAGCTCGCCCCGCACGACGAGCTGGCCCGGTGGCACGAGTCCTACATGTCCGAGATCGTGCGCCCCCGCATCCTGCCCGCGGCGCGCGCCCTGGTGGCCCGCCACCGCGACGCCGGCGCCCTGTGCGCCATCGTCACCGCGACCAACGAGTTCGTCACCGCCCCCATCGCCCGCGCCCTCGAGATCCCCCACCTCATCGCCACGGTGCCCGAGCGCGACGCGCGCGGCGGCTACACCGGCCGCATCCTGGGCACGCCCAGCTTCCAGGCGGGCAAGGTGCTGCGCGTGCGCGACTGGCTGGGCAAGCGCGGGCTCGGGCTCGAGGACTTCGGCGAATCCTGGTTCTACAGCGACTCGATGAACGACCTGCCGCTGCTCGAGGTGGTGAGCCACCCGGTGGCGACCAACCCCAGTCCCGCCCTGCGGGCGCTGGCCGGCACCCGCGGCTGGCCCGTGCTCGATCTATTCGAGGACATGCGGGATGCAAAGTCATAAAATACGCCCCAATATGCTCACGCAGACCATCAAGAAATTCGTATCGCGCCTGCTCGCGACACCGTCCGGCGGACCCGAACGCCTCGCGCGCGACAAGCACGGGATCGATCGCCGCCTGGTCTCGCGGCACGCCATCAAGGTCTGCGAGGTGCTCAACCAGCACGGCTTCGACGCCTACATCGTCGGCGGCGCGGTCCGCGACCTCATCGTCGGCCTCGCGCCCAAGGACTTCGACGTGGCGACCAATGCCACGCCCAGCCAGATCCGGCCCCTGTTCCGGCGGGCTCGCATCATCGGCCGGCGCTTCCAGCTCGTCCACGTGGTGTTCGGCCAGGAGGTGATCGAGACCTCGACCTTCCGCGCACCGTCCTCGGGCGGCCAGGAAACCGACGAGCACGGCCGCATCCTGCGCGACAACGAGTTCGGCACCCACGAGGAGGACGCCGCGCGGCGCGACTTCACGATCAACGCGCTGTACTACGACCCCCTCAAGGAGGAGGTCATCGATTTCCACCAGGGCGTGGCCGACCTCAAGAACCGCGTGATCCGCATGATCGGCGATCCCGAGACCCGCTATCGCGAGGACCCGGTACGCATGCTGCGCGCCATGCGCTTCGCCGCAAAGCTCGGTGCGCGCATCGATCCACCGACCGAGCAGCCCATCGCGCGCCTGGCCGGCCTGATCGAGCACGTGCCCGCCTCGCGCCTGTTCGACGAGACGCTCAAGCTCCTCACCTGCGGCCACGCCATGGACTGCCTGCGGCAATTGCGCAGCTCCGGCCTCATCCAGAACCTGATGCCCCTGATCGACCGGATCCTCGAGGAACAGGGCGGCGAGGATTTCGTCGAGATCGCGCTCTCGCGCACCGACGCGCGCGTGCGCGCCGGCAAGGCCGTCAGCCCGAGCTTCCTGTTCGCCGCCCTGCTGTGGCGCCTGGTGCACAAGCGCTGGCAGGCCCTGACGGCCCAGGGCATGCAGCGCAACGAGGCGCTGATCCAGGCCGCCGACTCCGTGATCGACGACCAGACCCACAAGCTCGCCATCCAGCGGCGCTACCAGTCCGACATGCGGGAAATCTGGCTCATGCAGGCCCGCTTCGAGCGCGCGACCGTGCGCTCGATCTGGCGGCTGATCGAGCAGCCCCGATTCCGCGCGGCGGTGGACTTCCTGCAGTTGCGCGCCGAGGCGCGCGAGGTCGACAGCGTGCTGGCCCAATGGTGGATGGACCTCGCCAACAGCGGCGACGACCGCCGCGGCGAGATGATCGACGCCTGGCAGGCGGGCCACGCGGGCGCGCGCGGCGCACCCGTGGGCCGGCGCCGCCGCAAGCGCCGCCCGCATCCGGCCGAGGGGGCGGGCCAGTCCGAGCCTCCCCAGCCCGAGCCCCGCCAGGACTGATCCCGCGAGCGCCGCCCGTGATCGAGCCGACCGATCCCGCGCGTGGACCGCAAGTCGATGTCTACATCGGCCTGGGCGCCAACCTGGGCGACGCCTCCGGCACCCTGCGCCTGGCCGCGGAACGGCTCGCGCGCGCCGAGGGCATCCTGGACTTGCGGCTCTCGCCCCTGTACCGCAGCGCGCCCGTCGATTCCTCGGGCCCCGACTACGTCAACGCCGTGGCGCGTGCGCGCACGGCCCTCGCGCCCCGGGCCGTGCTGGCCCTGCTGCAGGCCATCGAGCGCGAGCACGGGCGCGAACGCCCCTACCGCAATGCGCCACGCACCCTGGACCTGGACCTGCTGCTGTACGGCGATCGCCGGGTCGACGAGCCCGACCTGATCGTCCCGCATCCGAGGATGCACGAACGCGCGTTCGTGCTGCGGCCGCTCGCGGACCTGGCACCCGGCCTGGTCCTGGCGCAGGGCCCGCTCGCGGACCTGCTGGCCGGCTGCGCCGGCCAGGCGATCCATCCCCTGGATTGACGCTGGATCGACACGCCTCGCCATGCGGCCCGTCCGGCGCGGACCGCCACTGGCCCGTCCGTTCCGCTCGGGCATGCCGGCCGCTCGATAAAACGTGGCCGCGCCCCCTACGCGGCCTGCTGGCTGAGCTTCGCCGCGGCTTCCCGGATGGCCTCTGGGGAGACATCGCGCATGTGGGTGGCGATCTCCCATTTGTGCCCATAGGGATCGAGGACCACGCCGTGACGGTCGCCCCAGAACATGTCGGCGAGCGGCACCAGCACCACGGCACCGGCCTCCACCGCGCGCGCGAAGACGGCGTCCGCGTCCTCCACATAGAGATGGACCATGACCGGCGTCCCCCCGAGCGTGGCCGGGCTGTTCACCTGGCATTGGGGCGTTTCCTCCATCAGCATCACCGCTGAATCGCCGATCCGCAGGCAGGCGTGGATCACGCCGCCGCCTCCGGGCTTGTCCAGGCGCGCCATCTCGGTGGCGCCGAAAGCCTTCTCGTAGAACTCGATCGCCCCCGCGGCGTCCCGGCACACGAGATGGGGCACCACCGCGTTCATGTCGGGCGGGATGGGCATCAGCCGCGTGCCGCCGTCGGGCAGCAGGTGCATCATCGCCTTGCCCGTCGCGATATCGAAGGGAAAGGAAAAATGCTCGTGGGCGATCACCCAGCGCCCGCCTTCCCGCCGGAATCCGGAGCTCATGCGGCCCCAGGATTCCCGTTTGCCCGACCCATCGGAGCATCCCACCAGCGCGTGCGCATAGCCGACGCCGCCGCCGGCGCTGAGCTCGAGGTCCTGCAGGCGCAGGCCCAGACCACCTTCGGGGCACATGTCGAAGCACATGCGCCAATGCTCGCGATAGGCGTCCCGCCCCACGAAGCGCAAAGACTGGATCGCATCATAGGCCACGACGTCGGGCGCATAGCAGGCCATCAAGGCATCCAGGTCGCGCCGTTGCGAGGCCTGGAGCCATTCGTCCAGGATCGCGCGCAGGGCGGACTGGGCCGTGTCGTCTCGGGTATTCGTCTGCATCGTTGATCTCCTTTGGCTCGCCATGCCCGGCGGGCATGGTCGCGGGAAACGGGATCTTCCGTCCCCAAGCCAGACTGTACGATTGTTTAGTCCTAAAAAACAACTAAAAAATCATTTATTAGGATTTTATGGTATGCTGTAACACATGAGCGTGAAACGAAGCTACGGTGACGGCTGCGCCGCCGCGCACGCACTGGACCTGGTCGGCGAGCGCTGGGCGCTGCTGATCGTGCGCGAGCTCCTGCTGGGCCCCAAGCGGTTCACGGACCTGCGCGCGGGTCTCAAGGGCATCAGCGCCAACGTGCTGTCCCAGCGCCTCGCCGAGCTCGAGGCCGCCCTGGTCGTGACCCGGCGCCGCCAGCCGCCGCCGGCGGCCGTCATGGCCTACGAGCTGACGCCCTGGGGCCGCGAGCTCGAGCCCATCCTGCTGCAATTGCTGCAGTGGGGGGTGCGCTCGCCCGCCTTCGCGCGCGGCAGCCCCCTCAACACCGATTCCATGATCCTGTCGTTTCGCGCGCTGTTCGACCCCGAAAGGGCCGCCGGGCGGGACGCCTGCGTCACGCTGGTCCTGGACGGGCAGGCGTTCACCGCCCGCGTGCGCGCGGGGACCTTCGACGTCCGGCGCGCCGAGCCCGGCGTATCGACGGTGGCGAGCCTGCGCACGGATCCGACCACGCTGCTGCACCTGGCCTACGGGGCCGCCAGCCTGGACGCGGCCCTGGACGAGGGGCGTGCCGCCCTCGCCGGCGACCGGCGGGCGGTCGAGGATTTCCTGGAATGCTTCTCGGTGCCGCGCCCCGTGGACGCGGGCGTCCCGGCGGCCTGAACCCGCGGCGCGCCTGGTTTACACTGCGCCCATCGCCCGCCTCCAAGGATTCCCCCATGCCTCCATGCACCATCCGGCTGGTCGCCGCCTACGCGGACAACCGCGTGATCGGGCGCGACAACGCCATGCCCTGGCGCCTGCCCTCCGACCTGGCGCACTTCAAGCGCAGCACCCTGGGGCATCCCGTCATCATGGGCCGCAAGACCTGGGCCTCGCTCGGGCGGCCTCTGCCCGGGCGCCGGAACCTGGTGCTCAGCCGCTCGGGCTTCGACGCGCCGGGCGCCGAGGTCATGCCCTCGCTGGAGGCCGCCCTGGCCGCCTGCGCGGATGCGCCGGTGGCCTGCGTCATCGGCGGCGAGCAGGTCTTCCGGCTCGCCCTGCCCCTGGCCGACGAGCTCGTGGCGACGGAGATCCACGCGGCGATCGAGGGCGACACCTGGTTCCCGGAGCTGCCCGCGGGCCAGTGGCGCGAGGTCGAACGCCTGCCCCAGCCCCGCGAGAACGGGCTGGACTACGATTTCGTCACCTATCGCAGGGCCTGAGGCCCCGCGCCGCGCGGCGCGCGCGCCGCATCCCTGAAGAAGCGCCACAGGCGCGGATGCCCCGAATACGCCACGTTGAAGCGGAACCAGCCCTCGTCGCGGCCCTCGGGATCGAAATAGGCCCCCGGCGCCAGCCAGATGCCGGCCTCCAGCGCGCGGGCCGCCAGCTCGACGGCCCCGCCGGGCGGCAGCCGCCGCGGCCGGGCCCACAGGAACAGGCCCGCCCCCGGCTCGCCGAACACCTCGAAATCGCCCTGGGCCATGGCCCCGCTGACCTGGTCGTGGGCCTGGCGCAGGCGCTCGCGCACGCCGCGCATGTAGGTGCCGTGGCGGCCGTCGCGCAGCACGTGATAGACGGCGCGCTCCATCATCTCGGCCGAGGTGAGACCCATGGACATCTTGGTGCGCGCGCACTGGTCCAGCAGGTCGTCCGAGCACAGCAGGTAGCCCACCCGCATCGACGGCATGACGCTCTTGGAAAAGCCCGACACGTAGACCACGCGGCCCGTGCCGGCGAGCGCCGCGAGCAGCGGGGCGGGCTCGAGCAGCAAGTCGCGCGACACGTCGTCCTCGACCACCAGGAAGGCATGCCGCTCGGCCAGTTGCAGCAGGCGGAAGGCGCCGGCCATCGTGAAGGTCGCGCCGGTCGGATTCTGCAAGGCCGTGGTGACGAACACCGCCCTGAGCGGATGCTCGCGCGCCAGGCGCTCGAGAGTCTGGCCGCAGACGCCCTCGGCGGTGCGCGGCACGCCGTGCACCACGATCCCGTTCAGGGCCAGGATCTGCAGCAGGTTGGCGTAGCATGGGGTCTCGACCGCCACGTGGTCGCCCGGCCGCAGCACCGTGCGCACGACGATGTCCAGCGCCTGCGTCGCCCCGTGCGTGAGGAGCACCTGGCCCGCCGCGGCCTCCAGGCCGTGCTCGCCCAGCCGGTGGGCGATGTGCTCGCGCAGGGGATGGTAGCCCAGCGGATGGCCGTAGGAGGCCATCTGGCTCACCGGGACGCGCCCGAGCTGGCGCAGCGCGTGCTGCAGGCCGGCCTCGTTGTGCCAGTCCGGCGGCAGCCAGCCGCAGCCGGACTTGATCGAGATGGAATGGTCGGCGAACACGTCCGACAGCAGCCAGGACGGCCCGATCCGCGGCGCCACCCAGGCCGGTGCCGGCGGCGGGGCGGCCACGGCCCGCCGGCGCGCGACGCGGAAATCGGCGCCCGGGCGCGACTGCAGCAGGCCCTGCGCCACCAGGCGGTTGTAGGCCGCCATCACGGTGAAGGTGCTGAGCCCGTGGTCCCGGGCAAACCGCCGCACCGAGGGCAGCGCCATGCCCGGCCGCAGGACGCGCTCGCGAATGGCCCGCTCGAGCGCGCCGGCCGCCTGGTCGACGAGGGAAGGCGCGCGCTTGCGGTCGCGGTCGGGCTCGAACAGGATCATCCCATCCCCTGCGGGCGTGGTCCTGCACGCCCATCAATCAATACAGTTACATCAACTGAGTCAATACAGCTATCCAGCCATCCTACCACTGTATATGTATTTCACCCAGGGGGCGGCACAGAATGGATCGACCGATTTTCCGTCTCTCCATCCTTCGATCGCGAGGTCGCCATGCGCACCGACACCACTTCCGCCACGGACCTGTCCAATCTGTGGATGCCCTTTACCGCCAACCGCCAGTTCAAGGCGCATCCCCGCATGCTGAAGGCGGCCAAGGACATGCACTACACGGCGGCCGACGGCCACCAGGTCCTGGACGGCACCGCCGGCCTGTGGTGCGTGAACGCCGGCCACGCCCGCCGGCCCATCATCGAGGCCCTGGCCCGCCAGTCCGTCGAGCTGGACTACGCGCCCAGCTTCCAGATCGGCCACGAGGATTCATTCCGGGCGGCCACCGAGGTCGCCGCGCTGATGCCCGCCGGCCTGGACCGCATTTTCTTCACCAATTCGGGCTCGGAGTCGGTCGACACCGCGCTCAAGATCGCCCTGGCCTACCACCGGGCGCGCGGCGAAGGCCAGCGCACCCGCCTGATCGGCCGCGAGCGCGGCTACCACGGCGTGGGATTCGGCGGCATCTCGGTCGGCGGCATCTCGCCCAACCGCAAGACCTTCTCGGGCGTGCTGCTGCCCGGCGTGGACCACCTGCCCCACACGCACGACCTGGCCCACAACGCCTGGACGCGCGGGCAGCCCGCCTGGGGCGAGCATTTCGCCGACGCCCTCGAGAGCATCGTCGCGCTGCACGACGCCTCGACCATCGCCGCGGTCATCGTCGAACCCCTCGCCGGCTCCACCGGCGTGCTGCTGCCGCCCAAGGGCTACCTGGAAAAGCTGCGCGCCATCACCGAAAAACACGGCATCCTGCTCATCTTCGACGAGGTCATCACCGGCTTCGGGCGTCTGGGCGCGGCCACCGCCAGCGATTTCTTCGGCGTGACGCCCGACATCATCACCATGGCCAAGGGCATCAGCAACGCCGCCGTGCCGGCCGGCGCGGTGGCGGTGCGCCGCGGCATCCACGACGCCATCCTCGAGGCGAGCGCGAGCGGCATCGAATTCTTTCACGGCTACACCTACTCGGCGCACCCCATGGCCACGGCGGCCGTCCTCGCCACCCTGGGCATCTACCGGGACGAGGGATTGTTCGACCGGGCGCGCACCCTGTCCAAGCCCTTCGAGGACGCGGCGCATGCGCTCAAGGGCACCCGCCACGTGATCGACATCCGCAACCTGGGGCTGGTCGCCGGCATCGAGCTCGCACCGCGCGAAGGCGCGCCCGGCGCGCGCGCCGCCGAGGTCTTCGCCAAATGCTTCGACCGGGGCGTCCTGGTGCGCTACACCGGCGACATCATCGCGATCTCGCCTCCGCTCATCATCGACGAGGCCCAGATCGCGCAGATCTTCGGCACGATCGGCGAGGTGTTGACCACCGTCGACTGAGCGCGCGGCCAACCGGTCATCGCCCCGCGCCCGCCGTCGTGCAGCGGGCAGGCGGCGGATCACCGGGGATCCACTGAACGTCAGAGGGTCGTTCCGGCCTCGCGGCGGCGCAGCTCGGTGACGGTCTCGCCGGCGATGCCCCAACTGTCGGTATCGATTTCCTCGATCACGACAAAGGTCTGCTGGGGTTTCTTGCCCAGGACATCGACCATCAACTGCGTGGCCCCCGCGATGAGACGGCGCTTTTGTTCGGCGCTGGCCCCTTCGCGCGTGATCTTGATGCTGATGTAGGGCACGACGGTCTCCTTGTGGAAAAGACGATCAGGCAGCCTCTGTCTGCGCCTCGGCGGCGGCATACTCCGACACCGGCGGGCAGGCGCAGCTCAGGTTGCGGTCGCCCCAGGCGTTGTCCACGCGCGAGACCGGCGGCCAGTACTTGCGCCGGACGAGGCCCGGCACCGGATAGGCGGCCTGCTCGCGGGTGTAGGGATGGGTCCAGTCGGCCGCCAGCAGGGCCTGCGCCGTGTGGGGCGCATTGCACAGCAGGTTGTCCTCGGCGCCGTGCTCGCCGCGCTCCACCAGGGCGATCTCGGCGCGGATGGCGATCATCGCCTCGATGAAGCGGTCGAGTTCGGCCAGGCCCTCGGATTCGGTGGGCTCGACCATCAGGGTCCCCGCCACGGGGAAGCTCATGGTCGGCGCATGGAATCCATAGTCCATCAGGCGCTTGGCGATGTCCTCGGCGCTCACGCCGCTGGCCTCCTTGATCGGACGGATGTCCAGGATGCATTCGTGCGCCACCCGGCCGTTGGGGCCGGCATACAGGATGGGATAGTGCGGCGCCAGGCGGCGGGCCAGGTAGTTGGCATTGAGGATGGCCACCTGGGTGGCGCGGCGCAGGCCCTCGGCGCCCATCATGGCGATGTACATGGTCGAGATCGGCAGGATGCTGGCCGATCCGAAAGGCGCCGCCGAGACGGGCCCGCACTGGCCGGCGGGCAGCCGGCCGTCCGAGCCGACGGTCCCCGGCAGGTAGGGGGCGAGGTGCCCGCGCACCGCCACCGGGCCCACGCCCGGGCCGCCGCCCCCGTGGGGGATGCAGAAGGTCTTGTGCAGGTTCAGGTGCGAGACGTCCGAGCCGAAGCGTCCCGGCCGCGCCACGCCCACCATGGCGTTCATGTTGGCCCCGTCCAGGTAGACCTGGCCGCCCGCGTCGTGGACCAGCGCGCAGATCTCGGTCACGGTGGTCTCGAACACCCCGTGGGTGGACGGGTAGGTGATCATCAGGGCCGCCAGGCGGTCGCCGACCTGGGCGATGCGGGCGCGCAGGTCGTCCATGTCGATGTTGCCGTTGGCATCCGACGCCACGACCACGACCTCCATGCCCGCCAATTGGGCCGAAGCCGGGTTGGTGCCGTGCGCCGAGGCCGGGATCAGGCAGACGTTGCGCTGGAACTCGCCATTGGCCCGGTGATAGCCGCGGATCGCCAGGAGGCCCGCGTATTCGCCCTGAGCGCCCGAGTTGGGCTGCAGGCTGACCGCATCGTAGCCGGTGATCTCGCACAGGGCCGCCGACAGGCGCTCGATCAGCTCCTGGTAGCCCTGGGCCTGCCCCGCCGGCGCGAAGGGGTGCATTTCACCGAATTCCGGCCAGGTGACGGGGATCATCTCGGCCGTGGCGTTGAGCTTCATCGTGCACGAGCCCAGCGGGATCATGGTGCGGTCCAGGGCCAGGTCCTTGTCCGCCAGCTCGCGCAGGTAGCGCAGCATGTCGGTCTCGGAGCGGATGCGCGAAAAGGCCGGGTGCGACAGGATGGGGCTCGCGCGCCGGCAGGCCGGCGGGATGCCGTCGCCGGCGGCCCCGAAATCGGGCGCGACGCGGGCCAGGTCCAGGCCCTTGGCGAGGACGCCGGCCAGGATCTCGAGATCCTCGGCCACCACGGTCTCGTCCAGCGAGATCGCCACGCTGGCGTCGTCGACGATCCGCAGGTTGATGCCGCCCGCCACCGCGGAGTCCAGCACCGCCTGGGTGCGGGCGCCGGTGTGCAGGTGCAAGGTGTCGAAATAGCTTTCGTTGAGCACGGTCGCGCCCATGGCGCGCAGGGCGGCGTCCAGCCGGGCGGTGTGCGCCGCCACGCGGCGGGCGATGCGGGCGATGCCCGCGGGGCCATGCCATACCGCGTACATGGCGGACATGATGGCAAGCAGCACCTGGGCGGTGCAGATATTGGAGGTGGCCTTTTCGCGGCGGATGTGCTGCTCGCGCGTCTGCAGGGCCAGGCGCAGCGCGGGCTGGCCGGCCGCGTCCTGCGACACCCCGACCAGGCGCCCGGGCAGGTTGCGCTTGTAGGCGTCCTTGCAGGCCATGAAGCCGGCATGCGGGCCGCCATAGCCCATGGGCACGCCGAAGCGCTGGGCCGAGCCCACGGCGATGTCCGCGCCCCATTCGCCCGGCGGCGCCAGCAGCGCCAGGGCCAGCAGGTCGGTGGCCACGGCCACGATGGCGCCCATGCCGTGGGCCGTTTCGGTGAGCGCGCGGTAGTCGGCCACGCCGCCCAGGCTGTGCGGATACTGCAGCAGCACACCGAAGCATTCGGGCAGGCCGTCGGCCTCGTCGCCCACGATGAGCTCGATGCCCAGGCCGGCGGCGCGCGTGCGCACCACCTCGAGGGTCTGGGGATGCACGTGGCGCGAGACGAAGAAGCCTTGGGACTTGGCGCGCGACACGCGCCGCGCCAGGGTCATGGCCTCGGCCGCCGCCGTGCCCTCGTCGAGCAGGGAGGCGTTGGCGATGTCCAGCCCGGTGAGGTCCGCCACCATGGTCTGGAAGGTCAGCAGCGCCTCGAGCCGGCCCTGGGAGATCTCGGGCTGGTAGGGGGTGTACGCCGTGTACCAGGCCGGATTCTCGAGGATGTTGCGCAGGATCACGTGCGGCACGTGGGTGCCGTAATAGCCCTGGCCGATGTAGCTGCGCAGCACCTGATTGCGCCCCGCGACGGCCTTGAGCTCGGCCAGCGCCTCGACCTCGCCGCGAGGGCCCGGCAGGTCGAGGTACGGCGCCTCGGACAGGATGCTGCCGGGCACGACCTCGCGCACCAGCGCGTCGAGGTCGGCGGCGCCCACGGCCTGGAGCATCAGGCGCTGGTCATCCTCGGAAGGCCCGATGTGGCGGGCGATGAATTCGGAGTGCGTGTCGGTGTCGCGCAACATGTAAGACCTCTGGGCTACGGTTCGGAAAGGCGGATCAGGCCTGCGCCGCGTAGGCGGCCGCGTCCAGCAGGCCGTCGGCGTCGGCGGCGTTGTCGGGACGGATCTTGAAGATCCACTGCTCGTAGGCCGCCTCGTTGATCAGGCCGGGCTGGTCGGCCAGGGCCTCGTTGAACGCGACGATCTCGCCGGCCACCGGGGCATAGATGTCGGAGGCGGCCTTGACCGACTCGACCACGGCCGCGGTGTCGCCGGCGGCGAGCCGGGCGCCGACCTGCACGTCGCCGACGAACACGAGATCGCCGAGCTGGTCTTGCGCGTCGTCGGTGATGCCGACCAGGAAGACGTCGCCCTCGGCCTTGACCCATTCGTGCGAGGAAGTGTATTTGCGATCGGAAGGAATGGACATGATGTACCCCGTGTATAGGATTGTTGGTGCTGTTTAGGGATGGAGCGGATTGGCTGGAAGCGCCCGGCCGTCAGGCGAGGACCTTGCCGTTGCGCACGAAGGGGGGCCGGACGACCTCGGCGGGCAGCCACTTGCCGCGGATTTCGACCTCGACGCGCTCGCCCGGCTGGATGCCCGCGGGCAGCCGGGCCAGGCCTATGGATATTCCCATGGTGGGCGACATGCTGCCACTGGTGACTTCACCCTCCCCGGCGGAGCTGCGGACCTTCATGTGGCCGCGCATGATGCCGCGATCGAGGAGCTTCAGGCCGACCAGGTCGCGCGCCCCGCCGGCCGCCTCGAGGGCGGCGCGGCCCACGAAATCGCGGCCCGGATCCTTGAAGGACACCGTCCACGCAAGGCCCGACTCGAGGGGATGGACCGTCTCGTCCATGTCCTGGCCATAGAGGTTCATGCCCGCCTCCAGGCGCAGCGTGTCGCGCGCGCCCAGGCCGCAGGGCCGCGCGCCCGCGGCCACCAGGGCGTCCCAGAAGGCCTCGACGCCGGAGGCCGGCAGGACGACCTCGAAGCCGTCCTCGCCGGTATAGCCGGTACGCGCCACCAGGGTGCCCTCGTCGATGCGGGTGCCGGTGAAGGGCTTGAGTTCAGCCGTCGCGGCGCGCCACTCGGGCCGCACGCGCCACACGAGCTCGCGAGCCTCGGGCCCCTGGATGGCGAGCATCGCCAGGTCGCGGCGCGGCGCGATGGTCACCTCGGAGCCCCACGCCGCCGCCTGCTCGCGCATCCAGGCGAGGTCCTTTTCCGCCGTGCCGGCGTTGACCACCAGACGCCAACTGTCGGCGGCAAAGAAATACGCCAGCAGATCGTCGATGACCCCGCCGTCGGGACGCAGCATGCAGGTATACAGGGCCTTGCCCGGCTGGCCCACGATGCGCGCCACGTCGTTGGCGAGCAGGCGGCGCAGGTAATCCAGGGCGCCCGCCCCCGTCACGTCGACGTTGAGCATGTGCGATACGTCGAACACCCCGGCGGACCGGCGCACGGCATGATGCTCCTCGAGCTGGGACCCATAGGCCAGGGGCATGTCCCAGCCGCCGAAATCGACCATTTTGGCGCCCAGGGCGACGTGTGCTGCGTACAAGGGGGTATGCGAAGGCATGGAGGCTCCGGAAAAGGAAATGGAACAAGGCGGCACACGATGCCGGCAGCGCCCTTCTGTCCTTTTGCCTGAGAGTTGCCCCGCAAAAAAGGGGGTTCACCTTCGGCGCCCGCGTCCCGAACGGCGCGAGTCTCTCCAGAATGCTGCGATGCACGCCCTGGCGAACATCATGCGGATGGTACGGGTGCCTGAGCGATTCTGGGCGAATTGCGCCTTCGGCGGCCGGCGATGCCGGCGCTCTCCCACCCGCATCGGGTGACAGCAAGCGGTAAGCATACCCTGAAATCGAGGGGGACAACAATCCCATCGTACTGTACAGCGGCACGCGCCGCTGGACGCATCCGGCCGAGGTCAGCGACCTCGATGTGCGTTCGCGCCTGGCCTCGGCCAGCCTGGCGCAGCTCGAGACTTGGTCGCTGAATATCCTCGATGCCGAGATCCTGGGCGAGGTGTTCGGCGACTGATCCTGCGGTTCGAGCCGCCCGCCGATACCTCGACAGAGAGTGGAAAACGATCAGGATCCCGGCGGAGCGTCAAATCAGCCCGCGGTCGCGCCAGGCGCGGCGGGCGGCGGCGTCCACCCCGAGGCTTTCCAGCACCTCGTCGGTGTGCTGGCCCAGGGCGGGAGCCGGGCTGTCGATGCCGCCGGGCGTGGCCGAGAGCTTGGGCACGATGCCCGGCACCTCGCAGGGCGTACCGTCGGGCAGCGCGTCCTGGAGGATCATGTCGCGCGACCGGTAGTGGGGGTCGGCCGCGATGTCGGCGATGTCGTAGATCCGGCCGGCGGGGACGCCGCCCTCGTTCAAGGCCGCCAGGACGGCTTCCAGGTCGTGGGCGGCGGTCCATCGGCCGATCGCCTCGTCGATGCGGGCCACCTGGGCGACGCGGCCCACATTGTCCCCGAGGGCCGGGTCGTCCGCCATGTCGGGCCGTCCGATCACCCGCATGAGGCGCTTGAAGATGCTGTCGCCGTTGCCCGCGATCAGCACGTACTTGCCGTCCTTGCAGAGGTAGGCGTTGCTGGGGGCGATGCCGGGCAGGCTGCTGCCCGCCGGCTGGCGGATCTCGCCGAACACGGAGTATTCCGGCAGGAGGCTCTCCATCATGTTGAACACGGATTCGTACAGGGCCACGTCCACCACCTGCCCCTCCCCGTCCCGGTCGCGGGCGCGCAAGGCCAGCAGCACGCCGATCACGCCGTGCAGGGCCGCCAGGGAATCGCCGATGGACACTCCCACCCGCACCGGGGGCCGTCCCGGCTCGCCGCTGAGGTGGCGCAGGCCGCCCATGGCCTCGGCCACCAGGCCGAAGCCCGGCCGGTCGCGATACGGCCCGGTCTGCCCATAGCCCGACACGCGCAGCATGATCAGGCGGGGATTGACCCGCCGCAGGTCCTCCCACCCCAGGCCCCAGCCCTCCAGCGTCCCGGGCTTGAAGTTCTCGATGACCACGTCGACCTCGCCCGCGAGGCGGCGCACCAGCGCCTGGATCTCGGGGTCGCGCAGGTCCAGGGTGATCGACCGCTTGTTGCGCGACTGCACCTGCCACCACACCGAGGTGCCCTCGTGCACCAGGCGCCAGTTCCTCAGGGGATCGCCCCGCCCCGGGGGCTCGATCTTGATCACCTCGGCGCCGAACTCGCCCAGCATCTTGGCGGCGAAGGGGCCGGCGATCAACTGCCCCATCTCCAGTACGCGAATCCCGGTCAACGGCTTGCTCATGTGCTCATCCTCCATTCCATTCCCCGCAGCCGGCCGCAGCGGCGTCCGGCATCATACGGCTCCCGGCGTACGGCAGCTTCGGTCTCCCCGAAAGTCCAGGGTTCCGCGGCTCCCGGCGGGCAATGCGCGGCCCCGCGCCCCCTCAAGCGGCGGACAGCGCGCGGCCGCAGGCCATGCCGGACGCCCAGGCCCACTGGAAGTTATACCCTCCCAGCCAGCCGGTGACGTCGACCGCCTCGCCCACGACGTACAGCCCCGGACGCCGGTGCGCCTGCATGCTGCGCTGGTCCAGTTCATCGGTGTCCACGCCGCCGCTCATCACCTCGGCCTTCTTGTAGCCCGCGGTGCCCGTGGGCCGCAAGCGCCAGTCGTGGATCCGGCCGGCGAGCGCGCGCAGCTCGCGGTCGCTCGTATCGGCCAGCCGGCGCGCGCCCAGGCCATCGGCCCCCGCCAGCCACGCCTCCGCCAGACGGCGCGGCCAGGCCTGCGCCAGGACCGTCGCCAGGAGCTGCCGGCTGCCCGCCTTCTGTCGCAGCAGGTGGTCGGCCATGGATTCGTGCGGCGAGAGGTCCACGGAGAGGGCCTCGCCGGGACGCCAGTAGCTGGAGATCTGCAGCACCGCCGGTCCCGACAGGCCCCGGTGCGTGAACAGCAGATCCTCGACGAAATCCGGCGCCGCCTGGACCCTTCGGCGGCGGGGCGCATCCGCCCGACAGGCATCCGCCCCTGCCGGTGCGAGGCGCATGCCGACTTCCAGGGCGACGCCCGACAAGGCGGCGAAGGGACGCCAGTGATCCGGATCGAAGACCAGCGGCACGAGCGCGGGCCGCGGCTCGACGATGCGCAGGCCGAACTGGCGCGCCACGCGCAGGGAAAAATCGGTGGCGCCCATCTGCGGGACCGCCATGCCGCCGGTCGCCAGCACGAGCTGGCGCGCACGCAGGCGGCCGTGCTCCGTATCCAGCACATAGGCCCCGTCCTCGAGCGCCACGGCGCGCACCACGCAGGGCATGCGCCAGTGCACGCCGCCCGCCTCGCATTCGCCGCGCAGCACCCGGATGATGGACTCGCTGGAATCGTCGCAGAAAAGCTGCCCGCGGTGCTTTTCGTGCCACCGCACGCCATGGCCCTCGATCAGGTCGATGAAGTCGCGCGGAGCATAGGCGCGCAGGGCCGAGCGGCAGAAGTCCGGATTGCGCGACAGGAAATTCGCGGGCGTGGTGCCGATATTGGTGAAATTGCAGCGCCCGCCGCCCGAGATGCGGATCTTTTCCGCCAGGCGCGCCGCGTGGTCGAGCAGCGCCACCCGCAGGCCGCGCTGCGCCGCGACGCCGGCCGCCATCATGCCGGCCGCCCCGGCGCCGATCACCGCCGCGTCATAGTCGGCCGCCGCCATCCGGCCTCGCGAGCTCACCCGCCCTCGCGGATGCAGTCCACGTAGTAGTGCCGGCGGCCCTGCTCGTCGAGCGAATAGGCCAGGCCGTGCACGTCGGTCTCGAAGCCCGGAAAGCGCGTGTTGAAGTCCTGCGTGAACTTCAGGTAGTCGACGATGTCGCGGTTGAAGCGCTCGCCCGGGATCAGCAGGGGGATGCCCGGCGGATAGGGCGTGAGCAGCACCCCCGTCACCCGCCCCTCGAGCTGGTCGACCGCCACGCGCTCGACCTCGCGGTGGGCCATGCGCGCGTAGGCGTCGGCCGGCCGCATGGCGGGCACCATGTCGCTGAGGTAGACCTTGGTCGTCAGGCGCGCGAAATCATAATAGCGGTAGGCCTCGTGGATCTGCTGGCACAGGTCGCGCAGGCCCAAGCGCTCGTAGCGCTTGTGCGAGCGGCTGAACCCGGGCAGCACGCGCCACAGCGGCTGGTTGCGGTCGTAGTCGTCCTTGAACTGCTGCAGGGCCGTGAGCAGGGTGTTCCAGCGCCCCTTGGTGATGCCGATCGTGAACAGGATGAAGAACGAATACAGGCCGGTCTTTTCCACGACCACGCCGTGCTCGACCAGGTAGCGCGAGACCAGCGCCGCCGGGATGCCGCTCTCGGCGAACGTGCCCGAGATGTCCAGGCCCGGCGTGACCACGGTGGCCTTGATCGGGTCGAGCATGTTGAAGCCCTCGGCCAGGTCGCCGAAGCCATGCCACTCGTCGCCCGAGGCCATCAGCCAGTCCTCGCGGTTGCCGATGCCCTCGGCCACGAGGCGGTTGGGCCCCCATACCTTGAACCACCAGTCGTTCTTGCCGAACTCGGACTCGACCTTGCGCATGGCGCGGCGGAAATCCAGGGCCTCGCGGATGCTTTCCTCGACCAGGGCGGTGCCGCCGGGAGGCTCCATCATGGCGGCGGCCACGTCGCAGGAGGCGATGATCGCGTACTGCGGCGAGGTCGACGTGTGCATCAGGAAGGCCTCGTTGAACAGGTTGCGGTCCAGCGAGCGCTCCTCCGAGTCCTGCACGACGATCTGAGAGGCCTGCGACAGGCCGGCGAGCAGCTTGTGCGTGGAGTGCGTCGCAAAGATCATGGTGTCCTTGCTGCGCGGCCGGTTGGGCCCGATGGCGTGCATGTCCTCGTAGAACTCATGGAACGCCGCGTGGGGCAGCCAGGCCTCGTCGAAATGCAGGGTGTCGATCTCGGAGCCGAGCTTTTCCTTGATCATCTCTACATTGTAGATCACACCATCATAGGTGCTCTGCGTCAGCGTGAGGATGCGGGGGCGCTTGTTGGCCGCCTCGCGGGCGAAGGGATTGGCCTCGATCTTGCGGCGGATGTTCTCGGGATCGAATTCCTCGAGCGGAATCGGCCCGATGATGCCCAGGTGGTTGCGCGTCGGCCGCAGGAACACCGGGATCGCGCCCGTCATGGTGATGGCGTGCAGGATGGACTTGTGGCAATTGCGGTCGACCACGACCACGTCGCCGGCGGCGACGTTGGCGTGCCAGACGATCTTGTTCGAGGTCGAGGTGCCGTTGGTCACGAAGAAGCAATGGTCCGCGTGGAAGATCCGCGCCGCGTTGCGCTCGGACTCGGCCACCGGGCCGGTGTGGTCCAGGAGCTGGCCCAGCTCGTCGACCGCGTTGCAGACGTCGGCGCGCAGCATGTTCTCGCCGAAGAACTGGTGGAACATCTGGCCCACGGGGCTCTTGAGGAACGCCACCCCGCCCGAGTGCCCGGGACAGTGCCAGGAGTACGAGCCGTCCGAGGCGTATTCCAGCAATTCGCGAAAGAACGGCGGCGGCAGGCTGTCGAGATAGGCGCGGGCCTCGCGGATGATGTGGCGCGCCACGAACTCGGGCGTATCCTCGAACATGTGGATGAAGCCGTGCAGCTCGCGCAGGATGTCGTTGGGGATGTGCTGCGAGGTGCGGGTCTCGCCGTACAGGTAGATGGGGATGTCCTCGTTGCGGAAACGCAGCTCGCCGATGAAGGCGCGCAGGTTCTTGATCGCGTTGGCGACGTCCTCGGGCGAGTCCTCGTCGAATTCCTCGTCGTCGATCGACAGGATGAAGGCGCTCGCGCGGCTCTGCTGCTGGGCGAAAGAGCTGAGGTCGCCGTAGCTGGTGACCCCCAGGACCTCCACCCCCTCGGCCTCGATCGCCGCCGCCAGCGCCCGGATGCCGAAACCCGAGGCATTCTCGGAACGATAGTCTTCGTCGATGATGACGATCGGAAAGCGAAATTTCATTGCGATTCACCATGAGGGCCGGACGGCCCTAAGTGCGGGGCAGCGTGACCCCTCGTTGTCCCTGGTACTTGCCGCCCCGGTCCGCGTAGGAGGTCTCGCAGACCTCGTCGCTCTCGAAGAACAGCATCTGGGCGCAGCCCTCGCCGGCGTAGATCTTGGCCGGCAGGGGGGTGGTGTTGGAGAATTCGAGCGTCACGTGGCCCTCCCATTCGGGCTCCAGCGGCGTGACGTTGACGATGATGCCGCAGCGCGCGTAGGTGCTCTTGCCCAGGCAGACCGTCAGGATGCTGCGCGGGATCCGGAAATATTCCACCGTGCGCGCCAGGGCGAAGGAATTGGGCGGGATGATGCACACGTCGCCGCGGAAATCCACGAAGGACTTTTCATCGAAGGCCTTGGGATCGACGATGGTCGAGTTGATGTTGGTGAAGATCTTGAACTCATCGGCGCAGCGCACGTCGTAGCCGTAGCTGCTGGTCCCGTAGCTGACGATGCGCTGGCCGCCGACCGAGCGCACCTGGCCGGGCTCGAACGGGTCGATCATGCCCGCCCGCGCCGCCTCCCGGATCCAGCGATCGTTCTTGATGCTCATGGCCACCCCTGTATTCGCGTTGCGGTATTTTATGCGCGTTTTGCCCGGGAAAGGTCCCGGGCGCTCAATCCATGGAGAACCAGCGGTACACCAGGGCGAGGCCGTTGACCGTGCCGACCGTGAGTTCCGCCCGCAATCCGCTCATCAGGCGGTAGCTCAGGCGCGCCACCGTGCCGGTCTGCGAGAGGGCCTGCTCGAGGCTGGCCCGCAGGTCGCGGGAAATCGTCTTGCCCGCCACGATGAAACGCCGCTCGATGTCGCTCGCGCTGCTCGTGTCCTGGCTGCTGACGACGGTCTCGATCGGCAGGATGCTGCCGGTGCTGCCGAGCTCGCCCGATCGCATGCTCAGTTCGTCCAGGCCGAAGCGCTGGTAGAACGGCTCGCCGCTGGACAGGAAGGAGCTGCCCACCGAGAACAGCAGCGCCATGTCGCCGCCGCTCTCGTCGGGCCCATGGCCCAGCAGCAGCCAGGTGAGTTTCTCGGTCTCGCTCACGTCGGGATAGGACACCAGGTCGATGCGCGGGCGGCGCGCCGTGCCGGCCACGCGCACGCCGGCGCGCACCGCCGCATCCGTGCGCAGGGCCTCGATGCCGATCACCGGATTGGCGATGTCGCCCTGGAAGGTGATGGTCCCGCGGCGCAGTTGCAGGTGCTGCCCGTAGGCGTCGAGCGAGCCGCCGCGGGTGCGCAGCACGCCGATGCCGGTCAGCTTGCCGCCCGACATGCGCAATTCGAGGTCGCCCACCAGGCCGGAGTTCACGCCGTAGCCGGTGATGTAGAAGCGCGGCCCCAGGCCCACGCTCAGGTCCATGTCGATGTCCAGGGGCGGCGCGGGCTCCTCGAGCACCGGCTCCTTGCCGGGCTCGAGGACCACCACGTCCCCGTCCAGGGCCGGGATGTTGCTGAGCATGTCCAGGTCGAACCAGCCGGCGTCGGCCTCGACCCTGCCGCGGATGCCGAGCTTCGGCAGCACGCTGTCGATGCGCAGGGTACCGCTGATCATGGCGTAGCGGTCCGCGCGCTGCAAGATGGGATAGCGGTGGAACACGATGTCGACGCCCCCGCCCTGCCGGAACAGGTCCCACTGGCCCGAGAGCGTGAGCGACCCATTCTGGGCATCGGGCTCCTCGGAGATCCAGGTGGCCGTGCGCCATTCCTTGGGGGTGACGCGGCGCACGGCCGGGAACCGCAGGGCGTCCAGCGTCACGCGCTCGCCTTCGAAATGGGCGCGCAGGGTGCCGTCGAGCAGCCGCACGCCCTGGTCGGCGCTCAGCAGGCTGATGTTCTCGCCGCTCAGCGGGCCGCTCAGTGTCCAGCGCCCGTCGGGCAGGCTGCGGCCCTCGATGTCCGCATGGATGGTGCCCCCTACCTCGATGCCGCCGTCCAGGAACAGGTTGATCCAGGCGAGGTCCTCCGAGACCGCCTCGATGTGCACGGTCTTGGTGTCCTGCGGCTTGAGGCCCAGGCCGCCGCCCGGCGTCGCGTGCAGCGGGCTGCCGGCCCGTACCCGCATCGAGCCCATCTTGGCCGTCGCCACCCGCAGGTCGGCCTCGACCTGGCTCAGGCCCGCCGCGCGGCGCTTGATCGACACGGCCAGTGCCGCCTCGCGCAGGCCCAGCTCGATCGGCACGTCGCCCGGCACCACCAGGTCGCCGCCCGTGCGCGTCAGGCGGACGTCGCCCGACAAGGCGTCGTCGAAGGACAGCGACCAGTCCAGGCGCGATTCCAGCCGGCTGCGGCGGGCCCGCTCGGACAGCGCGGTATTCACGCCGCCCACGTTTCGGCCCCCACGGGCCAGCCAGTCCTGCAGCTTCTGGATGCGCTCGGGCGTGATCACCAGGGGATCGATGCGGCCGCTGGACGCCCAGCGGTGGCCCGAGCCGCTGGAGGCGCCATGGTCCAGCCGCAGCAGCTCCTCGCCCTCGAGCCCGACCTCCAGGCGCGCGGCGCCGACCTTCCAGGCCCAGCCCGGCGCGCGCGCCGGTGCCGAGCCGTCCGGCCGAGCGGCCGGCGCGGCACCGGCCTCCGCGCCAGTCGAGGCCGCCGGACCCGCCGGCGGCGGCACGGGCGCTGCCGGCGGGTCCAGCTCGAGCGGCACGGCGGTCTCGCTGTGCAGGGACAGGCCGGCGTGCGAGACGTCCAGGGCGCCGAGCGTGCCGCGCCAGCCGCGGCCCTCCGCCCAGCCGCCGTCCAGGCGCAGGCGGGCGTCCACGGGCGCGTGTCCCAGGACCCCCTCGCGCGCGTCCTCCGGGGTGTAGCCCGCCTCGAGCGCCAGGCGCTGCTGGGCGAGGCTGCCCTCGAGCGTCGCATGCAGGCTGGCGCCGCCCGGCAGGCCCGGCCACAAGGCGGCCAGCGCCGGCACCTGGGCCTGGAGGTCCAGGGCGGTGCGCGCGAGGCTGAACTCGCCGCGCGCGCGCAGGCGGTCCGGCCCCAGGGCCAGGTCGGCGTCCAGTCCGGAAACGACGAGCCCCGCCGGATCGAAGCCGCCGTCGGCCCGCGCATCGAACAGCGGTCCCGCGCGCATGCCCGCCCGGCCCACCGCGACGGACCCGGACAGAGGCTGGCCGTTCCATCGGCTGCCCTGGCCGAAGGCCAGCTTCAAGCCCAGTTCGCGCACGGCGTGCGAGGCGTCCAGACCGATGCGCGCCGTCCCCTCGAGGTTCAGCAGGCTCGCGCCCAGTCCGTCGGGCAGCCAGGGCCCCGGATCGAAACCGCTCATCGCCAGGCTCACGGCCAGCGTCCTGGCCGCGGCCGCGCCGGCATCGCCCGTGGCGGCACCTCCGGCAGCGGCATCGTCGCCGGCACCGTCCCCGGCACCATCCGCAGCGGCCCTGTCCACGGCGGCATCGCCCGCGGCGGCGTCGCGAGCGGCAGCGTCGCCAGCAGGGGCATCGCCCGTCGCGACACCGTCCGCGACAGCACTCCCAGCGGCAGCGCTCCCCACGCCGGCCCTACCCGCAGGGGCATCGTCCGCCTCCGGCTCGACGCGCAGGGATGCCTTGGATCCGTCGGGCAGGCTGGCGGACAGGCGGGCGCGCGCGAGGGGAAACGGGTGGTTCGGCAGCACGTCCGCCTCGGCGTCCAGCGCCAGGCCCTCGCCCTTGGCGCGCAGCGCGGCGGTCAGGCTGTCCAGCGACCCCGCGACGCGCAGGCCCAGATCGATCCGGCAATCGGGCGAGGGCGAGGATCCGGCATCGGCCGCGCGCCGGCCCAGGTAGCGCCGCAGACACAGGGGCGAATCCGCGCTGCGGTCCTGGGCGAAGCCCCGCAGGTCCAGCGTCAGCGGCCACGGCGGCTCGAGCCCATTGGCCGCCAGGCGCCCGTCCAGCGACAGCAGCATCCGCCCCCACGCGGCCTGCAGGTGGTCCAGGCGCACGCTCGCGGCCCGGCGGTCCAGCATCAGGGCGGTCGAGACCGACAGCAGCTCGACCGGCGGCGCCTCCCCGTCGATCGTCAATCCCAGGCCGCCCAGGGCCAGCCGGTCGACCTGCACGTCCACCGGCAGGACCGGCATCCGGAAGGGCTCGCCGGCCGGGGCATCGTCCTCCGGCGCCGACCGCAGCGCCACGTCGATCCGCACGGCGGACAGGTCATCGACGTGGACCCGGCGCTCGAGCAGCTCGGACCACAGGACCTTCAGGTGCAGACCCACGATCCGGACGTCGGCGCCCGGCACCGCGAGCGAGAGGCCCTCGACGTAGAGGCCGTCGCGCAGGGTGCCGTGCACGCCTTGCGCGACGCCGTCCATCTGCGCGGCCGCGGTGCGCAGCAGCCAGCGCGTGCCCAGTTGGCTGGCGGCGCACCAGTATGCGAAGCCCAGCAGCAGCATCAGCGCCGTCACGATGAAGGGCAGCACCCACAGGCCAAAGAGCCGCAGCACGCGCAAGATCGTCCTCAAAACGCGATCCCCAGCGAAAAATGCAGCCGCAGCCGCCGGTCCTTCTGCGACCACGCCAGGTCCACATAGAACGGCCCGGCCGGCGTGCGCACCGCCAGGCCCGTCCCGTACCCCACGTGCCAGTCCATCTCGGAGAACGACGGCGCCGCGTCGCCCGCATCCACAAAGAGGCTCGCGCCCAGGAGGTCGGTGAAATAATGGACGTATTCGATGCTGGCGACGGCCAGGGCCGGCGCGCCGATGATGGCTTCCCCGCTCTCGATGCCGATGCTCTGGTAGCGATAGCCGCGGATGGTGCGCGATCCCCCGGTCCGGAACGAGAAATCCTGCGGCAGCCGGCTGGTGTCCGACCAGACCTTGCCCACCTCGCCGCGCACCGTCAGCACGTCGCGCCGGCCCAGGGGCCACCACTGCTGCCCCCGCAGGCTGGCCCGGTAGAAGGGCTCCCAGTCATCCAGCGTGGTGCCCGCGCCCAGCCCGAGCTCGATCAGATTGCCCTCGTGCGGGTCGTACTTGGCGTCCACGTCCCGCCGCAGCCATTTCCAGCTCGCCGACCAGCTCGGCACCTCGTAGCTTTCGCCGCCCACGATCCGCGTCTTGTCGTGGGTCACCAGACCGCCCCACTGCGTCTCGTACTCGACGCGGCTGTTGCCCGCGCCCTGCCGTTTCTGGGTGCGAGTCCAGCCCAGGCCGGCGCGGCTGTTTTCCTGGCCCTCGATGTCCGTATGCTCGTAGAGGACGCCGAAACTGTCATGGTAGCCCGCCAGCGTCGGCGGCAGGTGCACGTCGAAGAACGCGCGCTGCCGGTCTGGATCGACGCCCGCGCCGGTCTCGATCCAGACCGGCAGGCCAAAGACGATGTTCTGGCGATACAGGCCCTCGACCCGCACGCCATGGTCGCTGTCGAGGCCCAGCGAGCCGCTCGCGCGCCGGGCGGGCGCCTCGGTCACCTGGACCCGCACCGGCAGGTCCACCGGCGCGTCGCCACTGGGCCGCTCGGGGGGCGCGGGTACGGGTATGCCGTTCGGTTCGGTGGCGGCCGGCGCTGCGCCCGGCTCCTCGAGCGTCACGAAGGCGCCCCGGAAAAAGGACGTCGACTGCAGGGCCTCCTGCCAGGCATCGAGCCTGTCCTGGTCATAGGGATCGCCCGGATCGTAGCGCACATAGCGCGCGATCAGGGATTCGGGCACGCGCTTGAGGCCCTCGACGTGCAGGGGGCCCAGGCGCACCGGCGGGCCGCTGTCCACCGTCACGTCCAGGTCGGCCGCGGCCGCCTCGGGATCGACGGTCGCGCGGGTGCGCGCATACCGGGCGAAATAGAATTCCTTGCGGCCGACCTCGTCGAGCAGCGTGGTCTTGGCCGAGCTCCAGTCGCCGTTGATGAAGGGCATCCCGGGGCGCAGCGGCCATTCCTCGCGCAGCGCCTCGCGGCGCTGCGCGTAGGCCTCGCCCTCGATCGCGCCGGTGAAATGCAGGCCCAGCAGACGCACCCGCGAACGCTCGCCCGGCTCGATCGAGAGGTCCCAGAACTCCGCGCCGCCCGGCGCGCCCTCGGAGACGTCGAGCGTCACCACCGGGGAAAAATAGCCCTGGGTCTGCAGGGCCGCGCGCGCGGCGTCCCAGGCCCGCCGCCGCAGGCGGGCGACCTCGCGCACGTCCTGGTCCTCGGCGAGGCGCGTGATCGCGCCCACCGCCTCTGTAATTTCCTGCAACACTTCAGGAGGAGCGCCCCCGGGATCGATGATGACCTCGGGCTGGACGGCGTGCGCCGCGCCCTGGACCACCAGCGCGCCACACAGACACAGTCGCCCGATCCTCCAGCGCATCGGGCTCAGGTCTGGCGGGCGACCACTCGCGGCCGGCTGCCGGAATCGTCCAGGGGCTGCCCGGCGACGTGCACCGCGAGCCGGTGGGCGATCTGCTGGTAGAGCCGGGCCGCCGCCCCGTCGGGCGAGGCCACCACGCTGGGCCGCCCGGAATCGGTCTCGCTGCGGATGTCGATCTGCAGCGGCAGCGCCCCCAGCCAGGGGAGGTTGTAGGCCGCCGCGAGCTGCCGGCCGCCGTCCTGGCCGAAGATGGGCTCGGAATGCCCGCAATTCGAGCAGACATGGACGGACATGTTTTCAACGATCCCCAACACGGGCACATCGACCTTCTGGAACATGATCAGGCCCTTGCGGGCGTCGGCCAGGGCGAGATCCTGCGGCGTGGTCACGATGACCGCGCCCGTCAGAGGAACTTTCTGCGCCATGGTCAGGGCAATATCGCCGGTTCCGGGCGGCATGTCCACAATCATATAATCCAAATCGTTCCAATTCGTAAGACTGAGCAACTGGGTCAGGGCCTGGGTGACCATCGGGCCGCGCCAGATCGCCGGGCCGTCGTCGTCCATCAGGAAGCCGATGGAGTTGGCCTGCAGGCCATGGCCGACCATGGGCTCCATGCTCTTGCCGTCGACGCTCTTGGGCTTGCCGGACAGGCCCAGCATGATGGGCACGCTGGGGCCATAGATGTCGGCGTCCAGCAGCCCCACGCGGGCCCCCTGGGAATGCAGGGCCAGGGCCAGGTTGACCGCCGTGGTGCTCTTGCCCACCCCGCCCTTGCCCGAGGCCACCGCGATGATGTTGCGCACCGAATCCAGGGGCCGCAGGCCGCGCTGCACCGCGTGGGTGCGGATGACCGGGTCGAAATCGATGGCCCCCGCGCGCGCGCCGCGCGCCGCCAGGGCGTCGCGGATCCGCCCGCGCAATTCGTCCTGCCCATTGAATAAGGGATAACCCAGGGTTACAGTGATGTCATAGGCGTCGCCCGCGGGCCGGATCCGCAATTCGGATTCGGTCACCGGCAGCGTCTTGTGGGTATCGGGGTCGATGACCTTGGACAAGGCCTCGCGGATGTCCTGGATGTTCGCGCTCATGAGGTGATCCGGTAATGGATGGTCGAAACCGAAAGGATAGCGGATCGACCTTGACACCGCAGGATTGACCCCAATATCGACCACAATGCCGCCATGCTTTTGAACCCTTCGGGGTACGAGGAGTCCAATACCCCATGAACATCATCCAACAGACCCTGCGCGGCGCCCTCTTTCTGGTCCTGGCCCTGTTCGGCATGGCCATGGCGTTCGTCTTCATGGCCTCGACCGCCATCGCGGTGGCCGTGCTCTACATCGTCGCCCGCCTCCAGGGCCGGCCCTTCGGCATGAAGGCCTACTGGGCCGAGCGCCGCCGCCCCGGGGCGCACCCCGGCTTCCCGGGCGCGCGGCAGCGCGGCACCGGTCCCCGGCCCCAGGACGTCACCGACATCGAGATGCGTGAAATCCCCTAGAATTGAGGTTTTACGGTTTTCCACGCCTCCCCGATGCCGCGCACCCTCTTTGTCACCACCGCCCTCCCCTACGCCAACGGTTCCTTCCACATCGGCCACATCATGGAGTACATCCAGGCCGACATCTGGGTGCGCGCCATGCGCATGGCCGGCCATACGGTGCATTTCGTGGGCGCCGACGACGCGCACGGTGCCCCCATCATGCTCAAGGCCGAGGCCGAGGGCATCACGCCGCAGGCCCTGGTGGCCCGGTACGCCGGCGAGCGGCCCCGCTACCTGGACGGCTTCCACATCCGCTTCGACCACTGGCACAGCACGGATTCGCCCGAAAACGTCGAGCTCTCCCAGGACATCTACCGCGCGCTGAAATCCGCGGGCTTCATCTCCAGCCGCCAGATCGAGCAGTTCTTCGATCCCGTCAAGGGCATGTTCCTGCCCGACCGCTACATCAAGGGCGAGTGCCCGCGCTGCCACGCCAAGGACCAGTACGGCGATTCCTGCGAGGCCTGCGGCGCGGTGTATACGCCCACCGAGCTGATCGAGCCCTATTCCACGATCACCAAGGCGCGCCCGGTCCTGCGCTCGTCCGAGCATTTCTTCTTCAAGCTGTCCGACCCGCGCTGCGTGGCCTTCCTGCAGGAATGGACCAACGGCGCGCGCGCCGACGGCACGCGGCGCCTGCAGCCCGAGGTGCTCGCCAAGACCCGCGAGTGGCTGGGCACCAGCGAGGGGGCCGAGGCCAATCTCGCCGACTGGGACATTTCCCGCGACGAGCCGTATTTCGGCATCCCCATCCCGGATGCGCCGGGCAAATATTTCTACGTCTGGCTCGACGCCCCGGTGGGCTACCTCGCCTCGCTCAAGGCCTACTGCCGGCGCCAGGGCCTGGACTTCGATGCCCTGGTCGACCCGGCCGGCGACACCGAGCAGGTCCATTTCATCGGCAAGGACATCGTCTATTTCCATGCCCTGTTCTGGCCTGCGATGCTGAAGTTCTCGGGCCGCAAGGCGCCCGACCTGCTCCACGTGCACGGCTTCATCACCGTCAGCGGCGAGAAAATGTCCAAGAGCCGCGGCACGGGGATCTCGCCGCTGCGCTACCTCGAGATCGGCATGGACGCCGAGTGGCTGCGCTACTACATCGCCGCCAAGCTCAACGCCCACGTCGAGGACCTGGACTTCAATCCCGAGGACTTCGTCGCGCGCGTCAACAGCGACCTGATCGGGAAATACGTCAACATCGCCAGCCGCGCCGCCACCTTCATCACCCGGCATTTCGACGGCGCACTGGCCTACTCCGGCGACGCGCAGGCCATGGCGGCCGAGCTCGCGCAAGCGGCCGGCGAGGTGCGCGCCGACTTCGAGGCGCGCGAATACGGCCGCGCCATCCGCCGCATCATGGCGCAGGCCGACCGCATCAACCAGGCCTTCGACGCGGCCCAGCCCTGGGTGCTGGCCAAGGGCATCGGCCAGGCCGACGCGGCGCAAAAGGCCGCCCTGCAGGACATCTGTTCACGCGCCCTGGCCGGCTTCAAGGCGCTCTCGGTCATGCTCGCCCCCGTGCTGCCGGCCCTGGCCGACCGCGTGGCGCGCGAGCTCCTGGGCCTGGATCGCGCCTTCTCCTGGGCCGACGCCGGCGTGCCGCCGTCCCGGATCGCGCCCTTCAAGCACCTGATGCAGCGCGTCGATTCCAAGCAGCTCGACGACCTGTTCGAGCCGCCGGCCGCGCCGGCCGCCGTCCCGGGCGGCGAGCCCATCGCCGAGGCCATCGACATCAAGGACTTCGCGCGCCTGGACCTGCGCGTGGCGCGCATCGTCGAATGCGCCGAGGTCGAGGGCTCGGACAAGCTGCTGCGCCTGTCGCTGGACGTGGGCGAGGGGCGCCTGCGCCAGGTGTTCTCGGGCATCAAGTCCGCCTACCGCCCCGAGGACCTCGCCGGCAAGCTCACGGTGCTGGTCGCCAACCTCGCGCCGCGCAAGATGCGCTTCGGCGTGTCCGAGGGCATGGTCCTGGCCGCCAGCCACGCCGACCCCTCGGTGGACGCCGGGCTCTACATCCTCGAGCCCTCCAGCGGCGCGCAGCCGGGCATGCGGATCAGCTAGGCGGCAAAAGCCACGATCCGCGCCGGGCGGCGCTTGCGCGCCGCCGCCGGCCGCCTATACTCTCTGCATGCCACTTCCCCCCGAAACCTCCCCGCCGCCCATCGACCGCCATGCGGCGGCGCGGCGCAGCACCTGGATCAGCGTCTACGTCAACGCCCTGCTGACCGCGGGGCAATTCGCGATCGGCGTGTACTCGCAGTCCCAGGCCCTGATCGCGGACGCCATCCATTCGTTCTCGGACCTGGCCTCCGACGGCCTGGTGCTGCTGGCCAACAAGCACAGCGCCAAGGCTCCCGACGCCGACCACCACTACGGGCACCTGCGCTTCGAGACCGCCGCGACGCTCGCCATCGGCGTGCTGCTCCTGATCGTGGGCGCCGGCATGCTGTGGCGCAGCTTCGAGCGGCTGCAGGATCCCGACGCCATCCCGATCGTCCATCAGACGGCCCTCTATGCCGCGCTGCTGACGCTGCTGGCCAAAGAGCTGCTGTTTCGCTATTTGCTGCGGGTCGCCCACCGGGCGCGCTCGACCCTGCTGGTGGCCAATGCCTGGCACGCGCGCTCGGACGCGGCCTCGTCCCTGATCGTCGCCCTGGGCATCGGCGCCAACCTCGCCGGCCTGCCCCTGGCCGATCCGCTCGCCGCCCTGATCGTCGGCCTGTTCGTCCTGCGGATGGGCTGGAAATTCTTCTGGCAGGCCTTCAACGACCTGGTCGACCGCGCGGCCGACGAGGACACCGAGCGCGCCATCCGCGAGCGGATCCTGGGGACGCCCGGCGTGCAGGGCATCCACGACCTGCGCACCCGCAAAATGGGCGACATGGTCTGGGTCGAGGTCGACATCGAGATGGACGGCCAGCTCACCATCGAGGCCGGCCACGCCATCGCCGTCGAGGCCCGCCGCCGCGTCATGGCCGACCTGCCCGTGCTGGACGTCATGACCCACTTCGATCCCGTCTGACATGGCCGGCGCGCACGATCACGATCACGATCACGGGCACGGCCAAGAGCACGAGCACAGCCACGATCGCGATCACGGCCACAGCCATGACCACAGCCATGACCACGGCCATGATCACGGCCACAGCCACGACCACGCGCCGGCGGTGACCAGCGCCAACGAGCGCAAGGTCCTGCTCTCCTTTTTCCTGATCTTCGCCTTCATGCTGGTGGAGATCGCCGGCGGCATCCTGTCCGGCTCGCTCACGCTGCTGGCCGACGCCGGCCACATGTTCACCGACGCCGTGGCGCTCGCGCTGGCGTACGCGGCCTTCCGCTACGGCCGGCGCGCGGCCGACGACAAGCGCACCTTCGGCTACCTGCGCTTCGAGGTCATCGCCGGCTTCGTCAACGCGATCACCCTGTTCGGCATCGTCCTGTGGATCGTCGTCGAAGCCTGGCAGCGCCTCCAGCACCCGCAGCCCGTGCAGGCCGGCCCGATGATGATCGTGGCGGTCGCGGGGCTGCTCGCCAACGCCCTGGTGTTCTGGATCCTCACGCGCGGCGACAGCGAAAACGTCAACATCAAGGGCGCCGTGCTGCACGTCCTCGGGGACCTGCTCGGTTCGGCGGGCGCGGTCGCCGCCGCCGCGGCCATCCATTTCACCGGCTGGATGCCGATCGACCCGATCCTGTCCGTGGTGGTGTCCCTGCTGATCCTGCACAGCGCCTGGCGCCTGCTCGCCAAGTCGCTGAACATCCTGCTCGAAGGCGCCCCGGACGACGCCAGGCCCGAAATGATCCAGCGCCACCTACGGGACACCGTCCCGGGCGTCGCCGAGATCAGCCACGTCCACGTCTGGCTGATCACCTCCGACCGGGCCCTGGCGACACTGCACGTACGCCCCGTCCACGACGCCGAGGCGCGCGTGGTCGCGCGCGCCGTCGAGCGCGAGCTGCTGTCGCGCTTCGGCATCGAGCACGCCACCGTGGCCATCGACTGGAACGAGGCGGAGGACGCCGCATTCTGCAGCCTGTCGAACGAGTCGGGGAAACCGGCCGAATCACGCGGGCACGGGGACGTGGACGGACGGGAGCATGAACACGACCATGGGCATGAGGGGGAGCACGGCCATGGGGACGAGCATGGCCGCGGGGACGGCCATCGACACCGGCACCTAGGCTGAGCGCCGCGGCATCGCGGCGATGCCGCTGTAACACCGCCTCCACGCGATTCCACCCCCACGCAGGTCCGCATCCACTCAGGTCCGCATCCAGGCAGGCGCCCATCCGCGGAGGCCCCCGTCCACACGAGTCCGCACTCAGGCAAGTCCGCATCCAGACAGGCCCGCACTCAGGCAAGCCGCCCCATCCAGGAAGACTTTCCATCCACACAGGCCCCATCCACGCCGGCCCCATCCAGGCAGGCTCCATCCAGGCAGGCTCCATCCAGGCAGGCCCCATCCAGCAAGCCCCATCCAGCAAGCCCCATCCAGCAAGCCCCATCCAGCAAGCCCCATCCAGCAAGCCCCATCCAGCAAGCCCGCGCCCAGCCAAATCCCTCACCCACGCATTTTCCACTTGGCATATTGAATGAAACGTTATAACATTCTATTCCCAATATGTAATGTTATAACATTTCATATAAGGTGCTGCCGGGCGGCCAAGGGACCGGGACCCGGAACAGTCCCCACGGGGCCCGCGCGCCCCGGGCAATCCATGCCGCCCGGGGTAATCCATGCCGCCCGGGGCAATCCATGTCGGATGGACCATCCAAAGGAGTGAAGATGAAGATACGGCGCCGCATCGCCGGGACCTGCCTGGCCGCGCTGGCGGCGGGCGGCACGGCCTGGGCCCAGGAGCCCGCAAACGAAAGGCCGGCCGAGGAGGATCCGCGGCCCCGGCAAGGCGGGGCGCTGCCGGCCCTCGTGGTCACCGCCACCACCTCGCCCCGCGGCCTGGCCGACGTTCCCGCCAGCGTCACCGTGATCGACGACGAGGCCCTGCGGCGGCATCCGGTGGGCGACCTGGGCGAGGCCGTGCGGGACTCCCCGGGCATCGGGCTCGAGAACGTCGGCCTCGGACGGCGCGGGATCTCGGTGCGCGGCATGAGCCCCGAGCACACCCTGATGCTGATCGACGGTCAGCGCATCAATACCTCGGCCTCGGCCATCGCCCATTCGGATTTCGAACTCGGCTGGGTGCCGACGGAGGCCATCGAGCGGATCGAGGTGGTCCGCGGCCCCATGTCCTCGCTGTATGGCTCGGAGGCCCTGGGCGGCGTGGTCAACACGATCACCCGGGCAGCGACCGACCGCTGGGAGGGTTCCTTCAGCAGCTACGCCCTGGTCAACGACCACGGCCTGGGAGGCAATCAGTACAAGAGCGGCTTCTACGCCGGCGGCCCCTTGGTGGAGGGAACGCTGGGCCTGAATGCCTGGGGAGAACTGCGGCGCCGCGACGCGCTGCGCGACGCGGCCGATCCGGCGCTCAGCGCGCTGGACCGCCAGGAGGCGCGCAGCGGCCACCTCGGCCTGGCCTGGACTCCCGACGCCCGCCAGCGGATCGACCTGTCCGCCGACGCCGGCCAGGAGGACCAGACGGGCCGGCGGAGCGGAACCACGGGCGACGTCTACGAGGCCGGGAACGACGTGCGCCGCCACCGCTATTCGATCTCGCATGCCGGGCGGTGGGACTGGGGCGACACCCTGCTGCGCCTCTATCGCACGACGCTGGACCGCGAAGCCAGCCGCAGCGACGGCGGCGACCCCACCGGCCCCAACCGCTTCACCGACACGGTGGCCGACGGCCGCGCGAGCTTCAGGGCGGGCAGGATCCACACGCTGACCTTCGGCGCCGAGACCCGTCGCGAGCGCCTGGACGATCCGACCGTCAACCAGGCCGGCAGCAAGAGCCTGACCCACTACGCCCTCTTTGCCCAGGACGAGCTCCTGCTGGGCGAACGGTGGGAGCTGGTGCTGGGCAGCCGCTTCGACCGCCACGAGGATTTCGGCTGGCAGGCCAGTCCGAGGGCCTACCTGGTCTTCCATCCGAGCGAGGCCTGGACCCTGAGGGCCGGCGCGGGACGCGGCTTCCGGGCGCCGACACTCAAGCAGCTCTCGCCCGAGTACGAATCGCGCGCTGCCATCGGCGGGCGCGGCATCGTCCGCGGCAACCCCGAACTGCAGCCGGAAACCAATCGGTCGTTCGAGATCGGCGCGAGCTACGAACAGGAATCCTGGTCCGCCGGCGCGACGCTGTTCCACAACGACGTGCGGAACCTGATCGACACCGTCCGCCAGCCGACGTGCTTCGAACCCCGGCGGATCTGCCTGAACTACGAGAACATCGCCCGCGCGCGCCTGCGCGGCCTGGAACTGGCGGCCGGCGCGGACCTGTCCGCACAATGGCGGCTGGACGCCAACTACACCTACCTGGACGCGCGCGACGGGACTTCGGGCGAACGCCTCGCCGACCGGTCCCGCCACCGCGCCAACGCCACACTGGGCTGGGCGCCGCTCGCGCGCCTGCGCACCCGGCTGCGGGCCGAATACATCGGCGCGCAGTACCGCTCGGCCACCGAGGCCGAGCGGCCAGGCTATACATTGTTGCATACCTACCTGGACTACGAGCTGAATCGCTGGGTGAGCCTGCACGCCGGGATCGAGAACATCACCGACGAGCGCCTCGCCAACGAGGACGCCGACGTCTACGGCCGCGCCGACGAGGGGCGCCGCTATTTCGCCGGACTGACCGCGAGGTTCTGATGCCCGATTTCCTGCTGTCCCGGCCATGGGCGCTCACCCTGCCCTTCGTCCTGCCCTTCGTCCTGCCGTTCGTCTTGCCGTTCGTCCTGCTCACGGCCGCGCCGGCCCTCGCTGCCTCCGTCCCCGCGGCCCCCGCCCCCGCGGCTCCTGCCCCCACGGTCCAGGTTCCCACGGTCCAGGTTCCCACGGTCCAGGTTCCCACGGTCCAGGTTCCC